>Ga0326726_10003215_pt1 | contig 15001 bp, 9 predicted proteins | sample MHFenrmetagenome_2_FD_207603 | JGI IMG/M metagenome (GOLD analysis project Ga0326726, IMG submission 207603) | Lab enriched peat soil microbial communities from Michigan Hollow, Ithaca, NY, United States - MHF15MN | ecosystem: Environmental > Terrestrial > Soil > Wetlands > Peat | place: USA...
GACCTCGAAGCCGTTCATCTTCGGCATGATCACGTCGAGGAGGATGAGGTCCGGCTTCTCGGCGAACGCGCGCTCGACCGCCTCGGAGCCGTCCTTGGCGGTGACGAGGTCGTACGAGCCCTTGTTCAGGATCATGCGCTCCATCATCAGCACCGTGCTCGAGTCGTCGACCAGAAGGATCTTTTTCCGTGGCATCGCTCCCCTCACTGTTCTCGGTTCCGTCCCTGTCTCACTCACGCCCGGCCCATCAGGCCCGAGGCGATCTTCGCGACTTCGGCAAGAGGCTTGGGCTTGTGCAGGAACGCGTCGGCGCCGCGGCGGCGGGCCTCCGCTTCGATCTCGCGCGAGCCGTACGCGGTCAGGAGAATGATCCGCGTCTGCGGCGAGAGCGCGCGCACCGACTCGATGACGTCGAGCCCCTCGGCGCCGGGCGTGCCCGAGAGGCGCAGGTCGAGGATCGCGAGCGCGTAACGGTTGGCGGCGAGCAGCGCCTCGGCCTCGGACGTCTCGCGGGCGCAGTCGACGGTGTAGCCCTTCGTCGCGAAGTACTCGCGCATCGCAAACAGGATCGGCTCCTCGTCGTCGACGATCAGGATTCGGTTCGTAGTGGCAGGAGAGATTGCAAGGCCGCGGCCAGAGCGACGCGAAGCGCTAAGCGCTTTTATTTATAATGATTTACAGTCATGACCCCGATGTTGTCGTGACGCACTTCGTCTGAGATTCAGACGAATTCTGTCTGGATTCTGAAATCCAGACGGGCGATCAGTCGTGAAAGGCGCGGGTGTCGGCGGCGCCGCAGAGCCTGGCTGGATCGCTCCGGTCGTTGCGGTAAACGTTCTGCGCGCCCGTCGTCTGGTCGGTCACGGTGAGCGTGTACTCGAGGTCCGTCAGCCCGGTGTGGAAGAGCCAGAAGAATCCACCGAGCGAAGTGCCGTCGAGCATCTTCACGAAGACCTCGGGGAAGCTCGCGTCTCCGGTGAAGTCCGGAAGGCTGAAGTATCCCCACTTCGCGTCCTTCGGGATCGGGACGCCGGCCGCCTCGCGGCCCGTGCGCGGATCGACCGCCGAGAGCGTCGCCGTGAATCGGCCGAGCAGAGCGATTGAACCAGCCGAGCCGGATGCGCGAGCCGCGACCCGCGCGCCGGCCGCCGGCGTCGACGGGCTGCCGGTGAACGTCCCCGTGTCCGCGCCGCCGCACAGCGCCTGCGGATCCGACCGGTCGTTCTGGTAGCTCTTCTGCTGCCCCGTGACCGTGTCGACGACCGAGAGCGTGTACTCGAGGTCGGTCAGCCCGCTGTGGAAGACCCAGAACCCCTCGCCGATCGCCGTCGCGTCGGCCATCTTGACGACGATCTCGGGAAAGTTCGCATCGCCCGTGAAGCCGGGAAGGCTGAAATAGCCCCAGCGGTCCGTCTGCGACCGAGCGGTGCCGACCTCGAGGCGGCCCGTCCGCGGATCGACCGCCTGAACGGTTGCGGCGAAGCGCCCGCCGAGCAGGCAGAGGGCGTTGGCCGACGCCCCGCATGCCACGGCGATGTCGTAGTCGTAGACGCCGCCGCCCGCCGCGACGTGGAGGAACCGTCCGGTCGCGTCGATCACGAGTCCCGACGCCGCACCCGTCGGAAGGCCGTCGCTGAAGGGGCTCCAGCTGGCGCCCCGGTCGAGGCTGCGGTAGACGCCGCCGACCGTCGAAACGTAGAGCGTCGTCGGTGAGGCGGGGTCAACGACGAGGCTCGGGTCCGGAGACGCCAGGTATGCCGGAGACGGCAGCCCGGCGGAGATGTCCCGCCAGTGACCGCCGCCGACGGTGCTGGCCCAGATCCCTCCCGCCTCCGCCGCATAGATCAAGTTGGGATCGTTCGGGTCGATGGCCAGGACCATCGCGAAGGACCCGGTGTCCGGCCAACCGGACGTGTCGAGGGCCGCCCACGACGCTCCCCCGTCTCGGCTCTCGGACGTTCCCTTGAAGGCGAAGCCGTCGACCCGTGCGAAGACCTCGGAACCGTCGGGTGAGACGACGACCGAAGAGCATCCCGACCATCCGGAGTCCAACGCGAGGTTCCAGGTCGAACCGCCATCAACGCTCTTGACGACCTCGGCCAGATTCGGCGAGAGCCCGAAGCAAAAGGCATTGCCGGCGAACATGGTCTGGGGCGCTCGGGCCGCGATCGCCGGGACGCCTGCACCGGCGAACAGCGCAAGCGCCTCCCACGTCGTTCCGCCGTCGACGCTGTGCCCGAGAGTCGAGAATAGGTCGAGGGAACCCGGCTGAACGGCAACCGACGTCAAGGCGGGATCGGGATTCGCGAGCGGCCAGGAGTTGCCCCCGTCCGGACTGTGAAAAAGGCCGGCTTCGGTTCCAGCGTAGACGTCCGACGGATGCGCGGGATCCATCGCCGGCAACGGATTCAGTCCGGCGATCCCCCGACTCGATCGAGAGAAGGTCTGGCCCGAGTCCGTCGACCGGGCCACGCCACCGAACCCCAGCCCCGCATAGACGGTCTGAGGCTCCATCGGACTGCCGGCGAAGACGGTCGCTCCGAACGAGTCGGGCACCGAGAGCTGGACCCAGTGGGCCCCCGCGTCGCGGCTCTGGTAGACGTCTCCCGAATGAGACTTCGTCGCGTACACCTCCGAGGAACGCAGCGCCGCGACGACGGAAAAATCTCCGCCGAGCACGCTCGTCCACGTCGCGCCGCCGTCGGAGCTGCGAAAGACACCCTGATCGGAGGCGGCGTAGACGACCGAGGAAACCGGATCGACGGCGACGCCGTTGACCGCGGCCCCCTCGGGGGGACCGGGCAGCGGGGCCGTCGGAGCCCAGATCGCCCCGCCGTTGGCCGTCTTGTAAACGCTGAATCTCGAGTCTGCGAGGGGCTCCCGGCCCAGCGTGTAGAGAACGTCGGGATGCGCCCGGTCCATTGCGAGCTCGGCGACGAATGACGGCAGCCCCGGAGTCGAGGTCCACGTCGCGCCTCCATCGATGCTCTTGACGACTTCGAAGAACGCCGCCGCATAGAGCGTCGACGTCTGGCGGGGATCGATCGCCAGTGCGCCGACGGACTCGAGATGCAGGTCCTTCCAGCTCTGTCCCGCGTCGGTGCTCACGAACGTCGTCCCCGGAGACACGCCGACGCTGACGTAGATCGTCGACGTGCTCACCGGATCCATCGCGAGGAATCGGACCCAGTCGTGCGCCGGAAGCGTCTGATCGGCGGGTGACCAATGGTCCCCGCGATCCTCGGTCCTGTAAAGGCCATGGACGTTCACGCTCGCGTATAGCGTGGCCGGATTCTTCGGGTCGATGGAGAGCGCGTACACGCCGCCCCCGTAGGGTCCGTTGCTCGTCCACCGGTTGACGCCGGCGGACGCGGAGCGCTCACAGAGGAAGAGCGCAACGCCGGCCAGAGCGAGGTTGCAGGAGAGAGTCCACCAACGACGCGGCGCGAGATGGGGCGAGGTCAAGACAATCGAGTATACGGCGCAGCCCGGCGCTCCGTTTGCCGGGTTGCGGCGCTCAGCCGGGCTTCGACAGCGCGATCCCGTGCCGCCTGATCTTCTGGTACAGCGAGCTGCGCGGAATGCCGAGCCTTCTCGCCGCCGCCTCGACGCGGCCGCCCTCGGCGCGCAGGACGCGCTCGATGTGCTGCTTCTCGACCTCGATGAGCGTCCGGTCGAGGTCGTAGGGCGCGGCGGCCGGCTCCGCGGCGCCGAAGCGCAGGTCCTTGCGCGTGAGGACGCTCGAGCCCGAGAGCAGGACGGCGCGCTCGAGCACGTTGCGCAGCTCGCGGATGTTGCCGGGCCACGCATAACCGGCCAGCGCCGCGGCCGCGTCCTCGGCGACCGTGATCCTCGCGTGGCCCCAGCGCGCCGCGAGCGCCTCGAGGATCTGCGCGGCCAGCGCCGGGACATCCTCTGCGCGCTCGCGCAGGGCCGGCACCGTCAGCGGGATCGTGCTGATGCGGAAGTACAGGTCGTTGCGAAACCGCTTCTCGCGCACGAGCTCGGAGAGGTTCTGGTGCGTCGCCGTCAGGAGGCGGATGTCCACGCGCCGGTCCCGCACGTCGCCGATGCGGCGGAACTGCTTTTCCTCGAGGACCTTCAGGAGCTTGGGCTGCACCTGGGCGTCCACGTCGCCGATCTCGTCGAGGAAGACCGTGCCGCGGTGGGCGACCTCGAGCAGGCCCGGCTTGGCCGCCGTCGCCCCCGTGAAGGCACCCTTCTCGTGGCCGAAGAGCTCGGTCTCGAGGAACTCGCGCGACAGGCCGGCGCAGTTCAGGTCGACGAACGCTTCCTCGGCACGGGGGCCGTTCTCGTGGAGCCACCGCGCGAGAACGCCCTTGCCCGCGCCCGTCTCGCCCTGGATGAGGACGGGACTGTCGGAGTCGGCGACCTTGCGCGCCTCGGCCGCCAGCGTCCGGATCGCCGCGCTGCCGCCGAGGAAGGGATCGCGCAGCTCCCGGGCCAGGCGCGACCGGCGCGCCATCTGCTGCTGCCGGTTGCGCTGGTTCTCGATCAGGCGCGCCAGGATGACGGCCAGGGCCTCGAGCTGGACGGGCTTGGTCAGGAACTGCTCGGCGCCCTCCTTGATCGCGCGCACCGCGAGGTCCACCGAGCCGTGCGCCGTCAGGATGAGGACCGGGACCGAGGGGTCCGCCTCCTTCAGGCGCGGGAGCAGCTCGAGCGCGTTGCCGTCCGGCAGCGAGTAGTCGACGATCGCCACGTCCGGAGGCGACTTGCGGAAGGCCTCCTCGGCCTGCCGGCAGTTCTCGGCCTCCTCGACGGCGAACCCGCGGCCCCTCAGGAAGTCGCAGACGCCGAATCGGACGGCCGGCTCGTCGTCCACGAGGAGCACGCGCCGCAAGACGGCGCCCGTGCCGCGAGCCGCGCTATCCACGCGCCCCCGGAGCGGTCTCCGGCGCCACGGGCAGGCGCACGGTCACCACGGCGCCCCCCTCCGGCCGGTTGCCCGCGAAGATCCGGCCGCCGTGGTCCTCGACGATGCGCTGGACGATCGAGAGCCCGAGGCCCGTGCCGCCCCGCCGGCGCGTGAAGAACGGCTCGAAGATCCGGGGCAGGTCCTCGGGACGAAAGCCCGGGCCTTCGTCCCGAACCCGGCAATCGATCCACGGCTCTCCATCGACACGCATGCGCTCGGCCTCGACTATAACTGCGCTCTTCGGTGGCGCGTGGCGCACGGCGTTGTCGAGCAGGTTCTGGAAGACCTGCAGCAGGCGGCGGCGGTCCATGCGGACGGGCGGAAAGCTCCCGTCCACGGCGTTCGAGACGGCGACCTTCGCCTGCTGCGCGAGCGCCCGGCAGCCCAGGACCGCCTCGGCGACGACCTCGGCGACCGCGCCCTCGGTGAACTCGAGGCTCGTCGGCTTGCCGTACTCGAGGAGGTCTCCCATCAGGTGCGACAGGCGCTCGAGCTCGCCGCGCAGGACCGCCACGTACTGCCGGTACTCCTCGCGGGACCCGAACCGCGCCTCGAAGGCGTCCAGCGTGGCCGATATCCCGAAGAGCGGGTTGCGGACCTCGTGCGCGACGCCGGCGACGAGCGAGCCCATCGCCGACATGGTCCGCGTGTGATGGAGCTTCTCCTGGAGGCGCACGACGCCGGTGATCTCCCGGGCCACGAGGATGATCCGCTCGGACTCGCTCGACGCGGCCCGGAGCAGGCTTGCCGCGACGTCCCACGTCCGCCCGGTCGCGAGGTCGCGCGCCTGGCCCGAGGTCGCCGAGCCCCCGCCGCGGATGGCGTTGGCGAGCTCGGCCGACTTCTGCCACGGCTCGCCGGGAGCGAGGGCCTCGATCGAGAGGCCGAGCGTCTCGCGGTACGTCTTGCCCGAGAGCACCTTGGCCGCGCGGTTCAAGCGCCGGATGCGCGCGTTGCCGTCGAGGACGAGGACCGGCGACTCGATCGCGTCGAAGGTGCGCTGCCACTCCTTGGCCGCGTCCTGGATGGCGAACTGGAGGCGCGCCTGGTTTTCGTCGGCCGTCTTGCGCTCCGTCACGTCGCGCAACTGGACGAGCAGCCCCGCCACGCTCGGGTGGTGCGAGAGGTCGCTCCCGACGGCCTCCATGTGGCGCCAGGAGCCGTCGCGGTGGCGGAACCGGAACTCGGCCGACGCCGAGCCCGACCCGTGCACGACGCCCGCGAACATGCGCCGCACGACCTCCCCGTCCTCCGGGTGGATCGAGTCGAAGAGGGGCTCGGCCACCAGCTCCTGGGGCCGGTATCCGAGCAGCCGCTCGAGCGACGGGCTGCCGAACCGGATGGTGCCGTCCGGGTCCACGATCATGATGACGTCGGCGGCGTTGTCGATGAGCGACCGGAAGTACTCCTCGCTCTCCCGCAGGGCGTCCACCGCCCGGCGCCGCTCGGTGACGTCGATGAGCGTCCCCTCGATCACGGTCTCGGGCGGCGAGCCCTCCTCGATCAGGCTCGCGCTCTCGAGGACCCAGACGGCACCGCCGTCCCGGCGGCGCAGGCAGGCCTCCGCGTTCGACAGCGCGCCCTGCCCGGACACGCGCTCGAAGAAGGCGTCGCGCTCGGACGGGCTCGGGAAGAAGTCGCGCAGGTTGCGGCCCCGGGCGTCCTCGCGCGACGCGAAGCCGAGCATCCGCGCGAAAGAGGCGTTGCAGTCGATCAGGCGCCCGTCGCGGGTCGCGCGGTAGACGCCGGCGAGACTGCGCTCGAAGTGGTGGCGGTAGCGCGCCTCCGACGTCTTCCGCGCCTCGTCGATCTCCCGCTGCCCCGTCACGTCCGAGGCGATTCCCCGGGTGCCGAGCAGGTTCCCGCGCTCGTCGCGGACGGCGGCCGTCTTGAAGGAGAGAGTGACGAGCGTGCCGTCCCTGCGGCGGTGTCGCGTCTCGTGCTGGACGTACCGCTCGCCCTCGAGGATGCGCTCGAGCGCCCGGAGGTCGCGGGCGGCGTCGCCCGGCACCATCCAGTCGGTCATCGGGCGGCCGATCATCTCGGCCGGGGCGCAGCCGTAGATGCGCCGGGCCGCGGCGTTCACGAAGGTCCAGCGGCCGAAGGCGTCCGCCGACCAGATCAGCTCGTTCGAGTTCTCGACCAGGTCGCGGTAACGCTCTTCGCTCGACCCGATCCCCGCGCCGGCTTCGCTGTGTTCGATGGAGGCAATATAAGCCGGCCTCCCGGCTCCAACAAGCCCTCGGCCGGGCCGGCTCAACCGGCGGCGAAAAAGGCCGCCGGCGCCAGGGCCGCCACGGCCGCGAGGACCACCCACCGCCGCTCTCCCGTCAGGCGTGCCAGCGCGAAGCCGACGCCGCCGCAGACGAAGAGGGCCAGGTCGATCGAATGCCGCGTCCCGCCGTAGGGGTACGCCGAGAGGAGCCCGCCCACCGCGGCCAGCGCGACCGGCAGGGCGAGCAGGATCGCCGCGGGCTTACGCCCCCGCCCGAGCACGACGATGGCGAAGAGAAAGAGGATCAGGGCCACGACCCCCGCCGCCGTCGAGGAGAAGAGGTAGTGGATCAGCGACAGTGTCTGCCGCCAGAGAAAGGCGGCCGCGCCCTGCTCGCCGCGCTGGAAGTAGGACTCGCGCAGCCACGTCGAGCGCGCCTCGGCCTCGAGGGCTCCTCCCCGAAGTTGAGCGACGTGGCTCTTCGCCAGCATCAATGCGACGGCCGCGAGCAGGGCGACCGCCCCCACCCACGCCGCGACGAGGCGCCGGGGCCGGGGTCCTGCCGCGAGGCGGATGGCCGAATACGCGACCGCCGCGGCCGCAAACCGGAACGCGACGTAGTGGCTGAGCAGGGCCAGTGCCCCGAGCGCGCCAAAGGCCGCCATCCAGGCCGGAGACGACTCGGCGAAGCCGCGTTCGAGCGCCGCCAGCGCGGCCGCGATCATGCAGAGCAGCAGCGCGTAGCCGCGCAGCTCCGACGACACGATCACGACCGAGGGCAGGAGCGCGACGAAGGCGAGCGTCAGCAGCGCGGCCTGCTCGCCGAAGAGCCGCCGAGCCCAGGCGTAAGCCGCCCTGAGAAAGAGCGTGCCGAAGAGGACCGGCAGCAGGCGCAAGGCCCAGTCGGAGGACACGGCTGCCTTCCAGAAATGCAGGAGCAGCACGAAGAGAGGCGGGTGCGCGTTGTAGCGGGAGAAGCGGATCACCTCGAGCGCGCTCCCCTGCCCCGCGATCTGCATGTGAAGCGCCTCGTCGGGCGTCAGGAACGGCCCGCTCGCGGCGCGCAGGCGGGCCGCGGCGCCGAGCAGAACGAGCAGGGTGGCGACGGCGCCCGCGTGGCCTGCGAGCCACCGGTCGACCCGGCCCCCGGCGCTCTCCGTCACGACGCCGGCGTGAAGGCGAGCGGCCGCGCCGAGGGGATGAGGCCCTCCTCGGCGGCCAGCTTGTAGAAAAGGCGCAGCCCCTCGAGGTCGCCCCGGTCGAGCTCGTAGTGCAGGGCGTGGCGCAGGTAGTCCTCGACGATCGGCTCCGACAGCCCCGAGGACGCCGACTCCTCGCGGACCATCGCCGCGAAGTTCGAGCGGCCGGCCTCGTACGACCGCCGCAGCAGCGCGGCGACCTCGGCCGTGGAGGCGGTTTCACGCGCCGCCCAGAAGGCGAATACGAACGGATGGCCCGAAAACGCCCGCCACTCCGCCGCCAGGTCGAGGACGACGTGCCCGTTCAACCGGGTCTTCAGGGCGGGATCGCCGATGATCAGTCGCGCGTCGGAAGGTCCGTCCCGATACTCCGGCTCGATTCCGTAGACGCGCTTGAGCAGGATCCGTGTCAGCGCCGCCGAGGTCCGCGACGCGGGATCCAGCGACACCGAGCGGATCTTCTCCCTCGAGACGTCCGAGACGAGCAGGACCGAGCGCACCTCGGAGGCCGCGGCGATGCCGAGCTCCGGCACCACGCGTAGCCCCGGAATCCGCTGGTACTCGATCGAGGGAATCAGGCCGACGTCGGCCTCCCCGGCCGCCAGCTTAGCCGCGCAGACCGACGGGACGTCCCGCGAGACCTCGACGCCCGGCGGCGGCTCGTGCAGGAGGCCCCAGGTGAGGGGCCGGGCGTTCAGGAAGTCGACGACGGAGACTCGCAAGCTTTTTGTCAATCCGAGCGCAGACTATGTCATCCCGAGCGAAGCGAGGGATCCCGTCGAAGCCTCAATGCTGCCTCGTGAGCCGACGCCCGTTCCCTGTCATTCCGAGCGCAGCGAGGAATCCCTTTCTGAGCCGCACCGTGACTTCAAAGGGATCCCTCGGGCCTGCGGCCCTCGGGATGACCGCTCCGCCGTCGCGGATGCGACGTCGACGCGGTCACCCCTGACTCATCAGATTCAGGAACTCCCCGTTGGTCTTCGTCTTTTCGAGCTTCTCGGTCAAGAGCTCCATCGCCTCGACGGTCGAGAGCGGGTTCAGGACCTTGCGCAGCACCCAGACGCGGTTCAACTCCTGCTTGTCCATCAGGAGCTCTTCCTTGCGCGTGCCCGACTTGTTGATGTCGATGGCCGGGAAGACGCGCTTGTCGACGAGCTTGCGGTCGAGGTGGACTTCCATGTTGCCGGTGCCCTTGAACTCCTCGAAGATCACGTCGTCCATGCGCGAGCCCGTGTCGATGAGCGCGGTCGCCATGATCGTCAGCGAGCCCCCCTCCTCGACGTTGCGCGCGGCGCCGAAGAAGCGCTTGGGCCGCTGCAGGGCGTTCGAATCGACGCCTCCCGAGAGAACCTTGCCCGACGGCGGGACGATGGCGTTGTAGGCGCGTGCGAGGCGCGTGATCGAGTCGAGCAGGATGACGACGTCGCGCTTGTGCTCGACGAGGCGCTTGGCCTTCTCGATGACCATCTCGGCGACCTGCACGTGGCGGGCGGCCGGCTCGTCGAAGGTCGAGGAGATGACCTCGCCCTTGACCGAGCGCTGCATGTCGGTGACCTCTTCGGGCCGCTCGTCGATGAGGAGCACGATGAGGGTGACCTCCGGGTGGTTGGTCGAGATCGAGTTCGCGAGCGACTGCAGGACCATCGTCTTGCCGGTGCGCGGCGCCGCGACGATCAGGCCGCGCTGGCCCTTGCCGACGGGCGCGACGAGGTCGAGCACGCGCGACGTCATGTTCGGCGTCTCGAGCCGGATGCGGTCCTGCGGGTAGAGCGGCGTCAGGTTGTCGAAGAAGATCTTCTCGCGAGCGACGTCCGGGTGCTCGAAGTTGACGGCCTCGACCTTGATCAGGGCGAAGTAGCGCTCGCCCTCCTTGGGGGGCCGGATCTGCCCGGAGACCGTGTCGCCGGTGCGCAGGTCGAACTTGCGGATCTGCGAGGGCGAGACGTAGATGTCGTCGGGGCCCGGCAGGTAGTTGTACTCGGGGGCGCGCAGGAAGCCGAAGCCGTCGGGCAGGCACTCGAGAACGCCCTCGGAGAAGATGAGCCCCTTCTTCTCGGTCTGCGCCTGCAGGATCTTGAAGATCAGGTCCTGCTTGCGCATCCCGGTCGCGTTTTCGACCTCGAGATCGCGGGCGATCTTCAGGAGCTGCGGGATCTTGATGTCGTGGAGCGCCCGGATGTCCAGGGTGTCGCCGTGCTCGACGGCCTCGGCGGCCTCGGCGGCCGCTTCTTCGCCGGTCGTGTCGGGGAGCCCCTCGGGCGGCGCCTCGAGGGTCTGGACGTCGGAGTCGCTCGGTCCTTTTCGTCTGGCCATGTCTCCGTCCTCTTTACTGTGTGATGCGTCGGCGGAAACCGCCGGGAGTGCGTTCAGGGATGGGGCGAAATGCCGGAGCGGGTCGGGAGACGCGCCCCGGGTCTCCCTAGTATTTCAAATTCCGGGACCGGGGTGGGAATTCCTCAATTCGCGACCACGCCCCCCTGGGCGGGCTTGGCTTCGGGCTCGACGGCGGCCGGTGCCGGGCGCGGGCCCTCCATGGCGATCTTGATCACCTCGTCCATCGTGGTGACGAGGTGAAACTCCATCTCGGACCGGATCTCGTCCGGCAGGTCGTCGAGGTCCTTGTCGTTCTCCGAGGACAGGATGATCGTGCGGATCCCGGCCCGGTACGCGGCGAGGATCTTGTCCTTGATGCCGCCCACCGGCAGGACCTTGCCGCGCAGGGTGATCTCGCCCGTCATCGCCACGTCCTTGAGAACCGGGATCTTCGTGACGGCCGAGAAGAGCGAAACGGCCATCGTGATGCCGGCCGAGGGGCCGTCCTTGGGGATTGCCCCCTCCGGGACGTGGATGTGGATGTCGAACTTCTCGTGGAAGTTCGGGTCGGCGTCGTACATCTCGGCGCGGCTGCGGACGTAGGAGACCGCCGCCCGGGCCGACTCCTGCATCACGTCGCCGAGCGATCCCGTGATCGTGAGGTTGCCCTTGCCCTTGAGCAGGCTCGTCTCGGTCATCAGGATCTCGCCGCCCGCCTCGGTCCAGGCGAGGCCCGTGGCGATGCCGACCTCCGAGACTTCGCCCTTCAGGCGCTTGCGGAAGCGGGGCTTGCCGAGGAACTCCTTGAGGGTCTCCGGCGTGACCTTGATGGGCGTCTCGGCCTTCTTCTGCACGATCCGGCGGGCGACCTTGCGGCAGACGCCGCCGATCTCGCGCTCGAGGTTGCGCACGCCGGCTTCCCGCGTGTAGTTCTCGATGATCCCGAGGACGGTGTCGTCCCCGATCTCGATCTGGTCGGGCTTCAGGCCGTTGGCCTCGCGCTGCTTCGACACCAGGAACTGGCGCGCGATCGCGACCTTCTCGTTGGGCGTGTAGCCCGACAGCGGGATCAGCTCCATCCGGTCCTTGAGCGGCGCCGGGATGGGATCGGCGATGTTGGCCGTGGCGATGAACATGACCTTCGAGAGGTCGTACTCGACGTCGAGGTAGTGGTCCACGAAGGAGTGGTTCTGCTCCGGGTCGAGCACCTCGAGCAGCGCCGCGGCCGGATCGCCGCGGAAGTCGGAGGACATCTTGTCCACTTCGTCGAGGAGGAACACGGGGTTGACGGCGCCCGCCTTCTTCATCATCTGGATGATCTGGCCCGGGAAGGCGCCGATGTAGGTGCGCCGGTGGCCGCGGATCTCGGCCTCGTCGCGCACGCCGCCGAGCGACAGGCGCACGAACTGCCGGTTGAGCGACCGCGCGATCGACTTGGCGAGCGAGGTCTTGCCGACGCCCGGGGGGCCGACGAAGCAGATGATCGAGCCTTTCGTCTTCTGGACGAGCTGCCGGACGGCCAGGAACTCCAGGATCCGTTCCTTGACCTTCTCGAGGCCGAAGTGGTCGTCGTTCAGGATCTTCTCGGCGCGCGTCAGGTCCTTGGATTCGCGGGAGGCCTTCTTCCACGGCACGCCCACGAGCCACTCGATGTAGTTGCGGGACACGGTCGCCTCGGCCGACACCGGCGGCATTGCCTCGAGGCGCCGCAGCTCCTGCTCGGCCTTCTCGCGGACCTCCTTGGGCATGCCCACGGACTCGACCTTCTTCTTCAGGTCCTCGACCTCGTCGGTCCGGTCGTCCTTCCTCCCGAGCTCCTGGTGGATCGCCTTGATCTTCTCGTTGAGGTAGTACTCCTTCTGGGCCTTCTCCATCTGCTTCTTGACCTTGTTGTTGATCCGGCGGTCGATGTTGACCTTGTCGATCTCGACCTCCAGCAGGTCCTGGAGCTTCTGGAGACGCTCGTACGGAGACTCCGCCTCGAGCAGGGTCTGCTTCTCGGCGGTGGCGACCGAGAGGTGGGCCGACAGCGTGTCGGCGAACCGCTCCGGGTCGTCGATTTTCAGCGAGGCCGCGAGTCCCTCGAAGGCGAGGTGGTGCGACAGCTTGGCGTACTGCTCGAAGAGGGAGAGGACCTTCCCCATGTAGTCGCGCAGGCTCTCGACGTCCGACGGCTTGATCGGCATGAGCTCGACGGCGACCGACAGGTGCTCGGCCCGCCGGTCGAAGGCGACGATCCGGCCCCGGCGGACGCCCTCGACCATCACCTTGATGTGCCCGTTCGGGAGCTTCAACGACTGGGCGACCGTGGCGACGACGCCGACCTCGTAGATGTCCTCCGGCTTCGGTTCGTCGAGCTGGGGGTCCTTCTGGGCGGCGAGGAAGAGCCGCTTGACGGGGGTCGCGAGGGCCGCCTCGAGAGCGCGGATCGAGGACTCGCGGCCCACGACGAACGGCTGCATCATGTGGGGGAAGACCACCATGTCCCGCAGGGGGACGAGGGGAAGGCTCTCGAGAGCTTGCCCGGTGCTATCGCTTTTCATCGGATTTCATTCACCTTGAGGCTGTTTTCAAATTCGAATTTCGAAATCCGAATTTCGAATTGGGACTATCCCGCTTTGCGGAGGATCGTGATGGGGCTCGTGCGGTGCTTGACGACGTCCCGCGTGATGACGCACTCCTCGATGTCGTCGTCGGAGGGGATCTGGTACATGACGTCGAGCATCAGGTCTTCGATGATGATCTTCAGCCCTCGGGCCCCGACGTTGCGGGCCAGCGCCTCCTCGGCGATCGCCTCGATGGCGTCGTCGGTGAAGCGCAGCTGAACGTTCTCGAACTCGAGCATCGTCTGGTACTGCTTGACGAGGGAGTTCTTCGGCTCGCGGAGGATCTCGACGAGAGCGGCCTGGTCGAGCTCCGACAGCGTCGCCACGACCGGCAGGCGCCCCACGAACTCCGGGATCATCCCGAACTTGATGAGGTCCTCGGGGTGCACCTTCTCGAGGAGCACGCTCGAGCGCTTCTCTTTCTTCGACACGATCTTGGCGCCGAAGCCCATCGTCTTCTCGGTCATCCGGCGGTTGATGATCTCTTCGAGGCCGACGAAGGCGCCGCCGCAGAGAAAGAGGATGTTCGTCGTGTCGATCTGGATGAACTCCTGGTGCGGGTGCTTGCGGCCGCCCTGGGGCGGCACGTTGGCGACCGTGCCCTCGAGGATCTTCAAGAGCGCCTGCTGGACGCCCTCCCCCGAGACGTCGCGGGTGATCGAGGGGTTCTCGCCCTTGCGGGCGATCTTGTCCACCTCGTCGATGTAGACGATGCCCCGCTCCGTCTTTTCCTTGTCGTTGCCGGCCGCCTGGTAGAGCTTCAGGATGATGTTCTCGACGTCCTCGCCGACGTAGCCGGCCTCCGTCAGGGTCGTGGCGTCCACGATCGTGAAGGGCACCGACAGGAGCTTCGCGAGTGTCTGCGCCAGGAGGGTCTTGCCCGTTCCCGTCGGCCCGATCAGGAGGATGTTCGACTTCTGGAGCTCGACGTCGAGCTTGCGGTTCTTCTCGAGGTAATCGATCCGCTTGTAGTGGTTGTAGACCGCGACCGCCAGCTTCTTTTTGGCCTGGTCCTGCCCGATCACGTAGCCGTCGAGGAAATCCTTGATCTCCTTCGGCTTGGGGAGCTTGGTCTCCGGGGCCTGCGTCTCGAGGACCCGGTCCTCGGCGATGATGTCCAGGCAGATGTCGACACACTCATCGCAGATGTAGACCGTGGGCCCCGCGATGAGCTTCTTGACGTCGCGCTGGCTCTTGTTGCAGAAAGAGCAGCGAAGGACGTCACCGTTCCCGGTTTTCTTCGACATTCAGCCTCCGGAGGGATGAGGGAATTCTAGGGTTCCCGTCCCTCCCCGTCAACCATTCGCACCAGAATCTAGCATACCCCCTGGAGCTAACGCGTGGTGCTTCAGGGTATTCCGCCACCGGAAGGAGTACGCGAAACGAGCTCATTTCGATTCAATCGTGAAGCCGGATCGCCCCCCTCACCCCAACCCTCTCCCTCCGGGAGGACTTTCTTGGCGAGCCGCACCGCGGCGATCGCTCGCGGCGTGAGAAGTCACCCGAGCGAAGCGAGGGTGGAGGCTCACGCCGCGGGAGCCGTAGCGCAGTGAGGGGGTCAGGCACCCCGGCCCCCTCCCGCCTGTGGAGGGACTCCTTATTGAGCCGCGCTCGCGGAAGAGCTCGCGGCGTGAGAAGTCACCCGAGCGCAGCGAGGGTGGAGGCTCACGCCGCGGGAGCCGGAGCGCAGTGAGGGGGTCAGGCGTCCGGTCGAGCCCGCGTCCGGGCG
>Ga0326726_10003217_pt1 | contig 14999 bp, 13 predicted proteins | sample MHFenrmetagenome_2_FD_207603 | JGI IMG/M metagenome (GOLD analysis project Ga0326726, IMG submission 207603) | Lab enriched peat soil microbial communities from Michigan Hollow, Ithaca, NY, United States - MHF15MN | ecosystem: Environmental > Terrestrial > Soil > Wetlands > Peat | place: USA...
CCGGATCGCTCTCGGTGATTCGGAGTTCCCAGCCATCGAGCGTGTCGGTGAACTTCTCGGACAGTGCGCCTGGGTCGAACGAGTACATGAAGCCCGAGCGAAACGTTCCGAGCTCGTCGACGACCTGATAGCGATGGTTGGACCTGATCGAGAAGTACTGCGGGAACAGCCACATCACGAAGTGGTTCACGTCGTCCTCGACCACGACGTAATAGGTACGACCGTCCTGCAACTGCTTGCGCATGTACGACAGCAAGAACCCGCCCGACGGTGCCGGCTCGCCGGGCTTGCCTCGGCCGTAGAAGTGACCGCGTTTGCTGACCGGCAGCTTCGGCAGCCCGAGCTTCGGGATCACGTTCGCGAGGTACCAGTCGCGGATCGCGATCGCGTCCTTGGCGTCGCGACCGACGCTGGACGATCCGCCGAGGACGAGCTTCAGCTGGTCGTCGAGCACGAACACACTCGAGACGCCGGCCCCGAAATGCTTTACCTGGTCGTCGAGCTGTTCGATCCTGTCGAGCTGGACACCACCCAACAGCCGCATGTCGGCGTTGACGACCCAGTTCTCGAGGTCGGCGAGCTTTTCGTCCCCCAGCTCCTTCATCGTTTCGAGCTGGCGGTCTCGGGAGGCGACTTCGGCGGTGTAGCTGTAGCCGTAATATGCGAGAGCCACGGCGGCCGCCAAGACCGCGAAGATCAAGGCGTTCACGAGAAGTAGGCGGCGCACGCGGAGGGAATCCTGCCACTTCCCGGTTCACTTGTGAGTACGGAAGGTTGTCGGACCGTCGGGATTATGTTAGACGCGAAACATCGTAGGCACGCCATCCGGATGTACTGGATTGCTTGTTTTTACAATTAGTTAGGCGCGCTCGTCCAGAAGAGGCAGGATCGGATGGACTCCATGTTCGAGGAAGACGCTGCTGAGATCGGGGCCGAGATCGAGGCTTACTGCCCGTCTCCCCGCTGCAAGGCGGACACGACCCACACGATCATCAGCATGTACGAGGACGAGGTGCGGCGCGTCCAGTGCGTGGTCTGCGGCGAGGTGCATGCCTACCGCAAGCCTCGCGGGGACTCCGAGGGTGGTGAAGGCGATGGGACCGGCAAGAAGTCCGGCCCCAAGCGCGTGACCTGGGAGGAAGCGATGGCGAGAGCCACCGATGCCGACCTCGCCAACACGCGGCCGTACTCGATCCGCGACTCGTACGAAGAGGGCGACGTCGTCCTCCACCCCACGTTCGATATCGGCTTCGTGGTCGAGCAGCTGCCCGACAACTGCGTGGCGATGGTCTTCCGCGGCGTCCCCGAGCCCAAGAAGTTCATCCACAACCGCGGCGTCGAGTTTGCGGCCCGGATGCCGGACATCGCCGAGATCCCGGTCCCGCGCGAGGCCAAGAAGAAGAAGCGCGCCAAGAAGGTCGAGACTCCGGCCACGCCCATCCCGGTGCGTAACAAGGCCGAGGTCGAGGCTGCCGTCACCCGCGCCCGTACCGCCGCCCAGATGCGTCTGGATGAGGCGTCGCGCACCGCGGACGAGCACTCCAAGAAACTCAAGGCCGAGGCGAAGAAGGGTGGCAAGGGCGCCAAGGCCGCTGCCAAGCCCGCCGCGGCTGCCAAGCCTGCCGCAGTTGCCAAGCCCGCCGCCAAGCCGGTCAAGGCCGCGAAGCCGGTCAAGGCCGCTGCCAAGGGCGCGAAGAAGCCTGCCAAGCCCGCGAAGAAGGCGAAGCCGGCCAAGAAGCCGGTCGCCAAGAAGCCCGCGAAGAAGCCGGCCGCCAAGAAGCCCGCGAAGCCGGCCAAGAAGAAGAAGTAGCGCGCGATGCCGGTAGCGCCGCGAGGCGGTGCATGTCCGCGACCCAGCGCCGCTAGCGGATCGCCGGCTCCGAGGCCGCGCGGACCTCGGTCTGCTTGAACGGCAGGAGCACCGTGAACTCGGTGAACACGTTGACCTGCGACTCGACGGTGATGAGGCCGCCGTGGAGCTCGATCAGGCCGCGCGCGATGTAGAGCCCGAGGCCGGCCGAGTCCGGGACCGCCGAGGTGTGGTGCTTCGCGGGCCACGCGTGGAGGAACGGGTCGAAGATGCGCTGGCGATCCTCTTCCTCGATGCCGACGCCGTTGTCGCGCACGCGCAGCCGCGCCCAGCCACCGGGATAGCGCTCGATCGGCGCCTCGTCGACGCTGATCGCGATCTCGCCGTCGTCCGGGGTGTAGCGGATCGCGTTGGAGACGAGGTTCACGGCGATCTGGTGGAGCTTGTCGCGATCGGCGTCGATCGGATCGAGCGGCGCGATGTTCGCCTCGAGCTTCTGGTGGCGCGCCGCGGCGAGCGGCAGCAGCTCGGTGACGACATCGCGCACCATGTCGCCGAGATCGACCGGCTCGCGCCGCAGGACCACGCGACCGGCCTCGATGCGCGACACGTGGAGCATGTCGTCGACGAGGCGCTTGAGGCGGTGCGCGTTGCGCCGCACCGAGCCCATCGGCCGCTCCGCGAGCGGCGGCAGCTGCCCGAAGCGGCCCTCGGAGAACAGATCGAGATAGCCGACGATGCTGGTGAGCGGCGTGCGCAGCTCGTGCGCGGCGATCGAGATGAAGTCTTCCTTGATGCGCCACTGGCGCTCGAGCTCGACGTTCTTGGCGCGCAGCTGCGCCTCGGACTCGGCGAGCGCGCGCGTGCGCTGGCGGACGATCTGGTCGAGGTTGGCGCGCAGGGCGCGGAACTCGGCCCGCGCCGCCTCGACCTCGCGCGTCCGCTCCTCGAGCACGTTGCCGAGGCGCACCGCGGCGTCGAACAGCTCGGCCTGGGTCGGCGGCGTGGTGCCGGCGCGCTCGAGGCGCGCGATCAGGACGTCGATCGTGCGCTGGGCAGCCGCGAGCTCGGCCTCGAGCTCGACGACGCGTTCGTCCTTCGGCTCGGGCTCGGTCACGGCGTCGGGCCTCCGAACGCGAGCGCGGTGAGCGTGTGGTTGACGAGCAGCATGCCGGTCTGTTCGCCGCCGCTCTCGAAGCCGGTGGTCGGGTACCTGGCGTAGACCGCGGCGAGCTCGGCGGCCTGGCCGCGCGTGCAGGCCTCCAGGTGCCGGCCCATGCACGAGAACGCGATCAGCGCCTCGATCGTGCCGCCGACGCGCTCGGCCGCGGCCTCGAGATCGGCGCGCGTGCGTCCGATCAGATCGCCGGGGCGCATCACGCGCAGCACGTGCCCGGGCTCGACCGCACTGGCGAGGCCGATGCGATCGCCGTCGATCAGCATGATCGAGCGCACGTACGGCACCCCGTCGATGAAGCGCGCGAACGTGTAGTTGGTGGGGCGCGGCTCGTCGAGCACGTCGCCGAGCTGCGCGACGAGCTCGCGGACGCGCCGGGCCGCCGGGATGCCGTCGAGCTCGGTGATCGAGCGACCGGTCGCCGCGGTGACCACGGTCCTCACGTCGGTCGGGACGAGGTGCGACGACGTGATCGCCTCGAACCGCCGGTCGGTCTGCAAGACGACCGCGACGCCGGCATCGGCGAGCGCCTCGCCGTTGGCCCACACGAACGCGCGCGCGCTCGTGTTGAACTCGGTCGCGGCGCAGCCCCCGACGACGCGGATCTGCGGCGCCGCGGCCGCCGAGCCGATGCAGAACGCCTCCTCGTGCCCCGACGTGCCGTCGACGAGCGTGAACGCGACGTGGCGCGCCGGATCGAGCGCTTCCGGCGTGGTGCCGAGTGCTCGCGCCGCACGCCCGATCGCATCGCGGCTGCGCGCGATCGCCAAATGGGACAGCTCCGGGGCGACGCCGATGCCGACGCGCACCCAGTCGCCGTACAGGCCGATCGCGACCGCCGCCGGAACGTCATCGGTCCGCGGGGGAGCGCCGATCACGCCGGTGGACGTGCACCCGACGACGGGGACAGGCGCCAGCCCGCGCTGCAGCTCGCGGGCGAGCACCGCCGGATCGAGCCGCCAATCGGCGAACACCACCGCGAGCGCGAGACCGTCGCCTCGCAACTTTTCGACGAGCTCACCCGCGACCCGGGTCGCGTCCCCTCCACATGCCGTCACGTTCCGCGCGATCACGCGCCCACTATAGCTCCCGCGGCCAAAATGTTGCCCCCGTCGAGCCCATGCCGCTTCGATAAGGGCATGGAGAAGACGTGCAACGCGTGTGGGCAGGTGTTCCGGCCAGCGTTCGTGTTTCAGATCGCCGTGACCGCCGACGGTCAGAAGAGCCACTACTGTTCACTCGAGTGCCGCAAGACCGGGCTCGGTGAAGAAGGCTTTCGAGCGAAGCGAGCGCGACGGGTCGCCATCCTCAACCAGAAGGGCGGCACCGGCAAGACGACCACCGCCGTCAACCTCGCCGCCGGGCTCGCGGAGCGCGAACACGAGGTGCTGCTGATCGACACCGACGCGCAAGGCAACGTCGGGGTCTCGCTCGGCGTCGCCGGCGAGCGCTCGCTCTATCACGTGCTCGTCGAGAGCGCCGACCCGACCGAGGTCGCGGTGCCGGTCCGCGGCAAGCTCGACGTCATCACCTCCGACGCCACGCTCGCCGCGGCCGAGATCTGGCTCGCGCGCCAGAACACCGACCAGCGCTCGCGCGTGCTGACGAAGCGCCTCAACATGATGGCGATCTCGCGCCGCTACGACTACGTGATCATCGATTGCGGCCCGTCGCTCAATCTCCTCAACCAGAACGCGCTGTCGTACGCCGACGAGGTGATCATCCCCGTCACCTGCGATTACCTCGCCCTCGTCGGTGTGAAGCAGGTGCTGCGCACGATCAAGGACGTCGAGCGCCACCTCGGTCACGCCGTGCGCGTCTCCGCCGTGCTGCCCACGTTCTACGACGGCCGCACGCGCCTCGCCCGCGAGGTCCTCGAGACGCTCCAGGGTCACTTCAAGACCAAGTGCCTCGAGCCGATCCGGCACAACACGCGCCTCGCCGAGGCGCCCAGTCACAAGAAGACCATCTTCGAATACGCACCCGTGTCGCACGGTGCCGCTGACTACAACCGCGTGTGCGACTGGGTGCTGGCGTCGTCGAGCGTCGTCACCACCGAGTCGTCGTTTCACCCCGAACCCGGCGCGCCGGTCGCCGCTTGAGGATGCCCATGAAGGAAGAGAAGTTGATGGCCCACGATCCCCTGAGCGACGCCGACACCATCCTCAGCGAGGAGTACTACGGCAAGCGCGTTGCCGACCCCAACAACGCCGCCGCCAAGCGCGCGCCGTCGGGCGAGCGCGCGAAGCTCCAGCGCCCCACCCACTACAAGGTGATCTGCATCTCGATGTACACGCGCGATCTCGAAGAGCTCGACGCCAAGGTCGCCGAGCTCAAGCGCCGGGGCTGGACCAAGGCGAACAAGTCCCAGCTCATTCGCCTCGCGCTCAGCCAGATCGATGTCAGCAAGCTGCCAACGCCGCAGCAGTAGCGTACCCTTGCGATCGTGATCGAAGACCTCGGCGATCGCTACCACCAGTACCTCGAGCGCTTCACGCGCGAGGTCGGCGACATCGAGGTCGGCGCGTTCAAGAAGCACGCCGGCAAGCTCATCAAGAAGATGACGTTCGAAGAGTTCACGCCGGTCCTGCTCGAGTACGTCGAGATGTGCGCCCGCTATCAAGAGAGCGTCGAGCGCGGCGACACCATCAACGACGTCGTGCTCCGCGTGCTCCGCGAGCAAGCCGCGACGCTCGTCCTGCCACCGCCGGGCTGATCGGCAGAGCGTCGGCCGCGGCGCTATTCCATGCCGAGCGAGCCACCGCCGTCGAGGTCCATGCGACCGACGTAGAGCTCGAACTTCATGCGCTTGATCTGATCCGCGTTCGCGTGGCTCTGCACCATCGACAGGTGATGGAGACCGACCTCGAACAGGTTGATCCGGAACAGCACCTCGTTGCGATCGGGCGCGAGGAACTCGAGCGAGCCCGACTTCTGCGCCTTCGGATCGGCCATACCCTTGACGACGTACTCGTCGTACCACTTGATGAGGCTGTCGGCGTAGCCGAGCGCGATCGTGCCGCTGATCGCGGGGAACTCGATCTTCGTCGGCTCGATCTGCGGAAACCGATCTTCGCCGGTGTAGAACTTCCGCACGCCCTGCTTGATCGTGAACGACTCGATCTTGTTCGCGTACTCGACCTCGCTGAGGCCGTCGATCTTCAGCCGGAAGCCGGAGCACATCCACAGCTTCTGCTTCGGGCCGATGTTCGACTTCACGCGCCCGCCGCCGGTCTTCTTGCTGACGACGCGCTCGGGCTGGAGCTTGATCTTGATGTACGCCGCGTCCTTCGACGCACCATCGAGCGTCGGGAACGTGGTCTCGGTGATCAGCGCGTCGAAGAACTCGTGCTCGAACGTCTGGAACAGGTCGAAGTTCGCATGCGTGATCTGACCGTTGCGGCGCCCGTACTCCTTGCGCCACGAGTCCTGGATCCATTTCAAGACCTCGTTCGCGCCCGAGATGCCGAAGTCGATCGAGAACGGCTCGATCTCGACGACGGAGGTGTGCTTGATGCGATGGTTCTCGGGGCCGATCGGCTCGTCCATGAGCGCGGCACGCACGTAGCCCCCATCGACGGTCTTCACGTACGCGGTCGGCCGATGCCCATCGATGAGCATCTCGAAGTGGCCAGCGGTGGACGAACGGTGGGTATCCGAGCCTTTTTGAGACATTCGCGGCCCTCTAGCTTAACGCGTCTACTTCCGAGCGTTTTACGCTTGTGGGCACCTCGATCTGCCCCTGGAGCCTCCACCCCCTACGAGATCCGCCCAAAGACACGTGATTTCGAGCGATTGGAATCGGCATGCAACGTGATCAATAATAGGGGCTGATGCGGGTGCTCGGACTTTGCGTTGTTGTTCTCGCGTGCGCGACCTTCGGCTCGACGGCTCGAGCCGAGAAGGTCAAGTCCAACCAGCCGGCGAAGCTCCTCAACCACCCTGGCGAACAGGGCAAGGTGGTGATGAAGATCAAGGAGGGTCAGAACATGACCGTCCTCGCGAAGGAAGGCCGGTGGTTGAAGGTTCGCGTGTCGGGTCGCACCGGCTACGTGCCGCGCAGCAAAGTCGACATGGCGAGCGAGGACGATCTCGTTCGCAACACGCGCCGGCGTCCGTTCGTCGACGGCCGCAGCACGAGCCGCGGGTTCGGGAGCCAGGAAGGTCCAGACGATCGCATCGGCGCCGACGCGACCGAGACCGAGAAGCCCGCCGCGGACGACGACGAGGACAAGCCGAAAGGTAAGGCCCACAAGCCCGCCGACGACGACGAGGACAAGCCGAAAGGCAAAGCCCACAAGCCCGCCGACGACGACGAGGACAAGCCCAAGGCCAAGGCCAAGGGCAAGAAGCCCGCGGACGACGACGAGGACAAGCCGAAGGGCAAGGGCAAGAAGCCCGCCGCCGATGACGACGAGGACAAGCCCAAGGCCAAGGGCAAAGGCAAGAAGCCCGCGGACGACGAGGACGTCGTCGCCAGCGACGATGACGACAAGGCCACCGAGGAGGCGCCCGAGAAGGAAGACGTGCGGCCGATGGCGCACGTCGGCACGAAGACCAAGATCTTCTCCGAGCGCGACAAGGAGAGCGAGGTCGCGTTCACCGCGAAGGCGTCCGACACGCTCTACCCGGTCGACACCAAGGGCAAGTGGACGATGGTCGAGACCGAGGAGGGCGACTCCGGCTGGGTCCAGACGTCGGCCCTCGATCTCGAGGATGGCGGTGGCGGCGGGGTCGCGCACAAGCGCATCATCGATCTGCACGCCGGCCTCGGCGTGACGTTCATCCAGCAGGGCGTTCGCACGCAGGGCACCACGCTCACGGGCGCCGATCAGGTCCCCGACGTCTACAACATCGGCACCTCGGCGGCGACGATCGATCTCGGCGGGCGCGTGTTGTTCCCGTACAAGAAGTACATGTTCGGCGCCGAGCTGTCGTTCGACGCGTCGAAGACGTTGCTCGGTGGCGTCAACTACAAGGCCACCACGACCGGCCTCACCGTCACCGACTTCAACCTGCGCGGCGTGTTCGCGTACCCGACCCAGCGCAAGAGCGGCATGATGCTGCTCGCGCGTCTGGGCTTCCGCTACCGCGGCTATCTCGTCGACGACTACGCCGACGTGATGAAGAACCCCGCGAAGATCCCGCAGGAGACCCTCAAGGCGCCGACGCTCGGCGCGGCGATCTTGCTGCCGACGCTCACCGAGAAGGTCGGGCTCCAGTTCGGCCTCGACGCGATCCTGTTCGGCTCGAGCGTGTCGCAGACGGCTGGCCTCGAAGACGGCGCGAGCCCGAGCGCCACGGCGGTTCACCTCAACGTCGGCCTGGTCTACCGCTGGAAGAAGGACCTGAACCTTCAGGGCAGCTACGACCTCGACTACGCGAGCTACGACTTCGGCGCGATGGCGATGCAGTCGACGCGCGGCCACACGGCGCCAAACGTCGGCCGCACCGACATCCTGCACACGGTCTCGTTCGGAATCGCCAAGGGCTTCTAGCTCGCCGCGACCACGAGGTCGTACAGCACGTGCGCGTAGACCGCGTGCGCGAGCGACCGGAACCAGAAGATCGCGGCGAACGCGAGGCCGGCGAGGCTACGGAACGCGAACGCGTGGGTGGTGAAGGGCTCGCCGCCGGGCCCGGCGTGGTGGGCGGCGGCGAACAGGAGCGATGACACGACGAACGCGACCACGATCGCGATCCTACGCTCGAGCCCCTTCAGCACCGCGACGAGCCCGGCGAGCAGCCCGAGGCGGAACACGAGCTCCTCGTGCACGCCGGCGCCGCACGCGGAGATGAGGGTGTCACCGCCGATGGCGAGTCCGAGCACGTGGTGGAGGATCAGCGTGATGACGGTGCCGAGCGTGAGCGCGTAGATCGCGGCTTCGAGGAACACCGGCGCCACGACGTCGAGCCGCAGCGTGTCCCAGCGCCGGCCGCGCCGGATCCAGACCAGGAACAGGATCGCGATCGTGGCGTGGACGAGCAGGTACAGCGTGCGGCTCCCGAGCGTGGCGTACAGCGCGCGCGTGACGACATCGGCACCGTTGACGCGACCCGCGAACAGGACGCCGATCTCGTACGCGAGCAGGACCGGGAAGATCAGCACCAGGCTCGCGGCGAGATCGCCGTGGCCCGTGTCGAACGAGGGCGTGGCTGCTTTCGGCGCGCGCTTCTTCGTCACGTCTTCAAGTTACTTCTTGGCGCTGGGGAGACGCGACTTCTTCGCGGCGGCCGGCGACTTCGATGGCGGCCGCACCGTCGCGGTGATCGCGCGGTCTGGCACGAGGTAGGCCTGTGCCGCCGCGGCCACGTCGGCGAGCGTGACGGCGTGGATGGCGTCGTCGTAGCCGGCCCACGTCTTCCAGCCGAGCCCGTAGGCCTCGTGATAGGCGATCGCGTTCGCGACTGCCGACCGGCGCTGCATCGCGATCTGGTGGCTGCCGACGAGGTAGGCCTTCGCGCGCTCCAGCTCGTCGGCGGTGACCCCGGAGGCGCGCACGCGCTCGAGCTCGTCGCGCACGGCCGCCGTGGCGTCCTCGAGCTTCTCGGGCGCACACGACAGATAGACCGCGACGAACCCCGGGTCGACACCCTCGACCGAGTGCGCCGACACCCGATACACGAGTGCGCGCTTGTCCCGCAGCTCGGCGAACAGCCGGCCCGACTGGCCGCCGAGCACCGCGATCAGGACCTCGAGCGCGAACCGGTCCGCGGCGTCGACCGTGGCGCCCGGATAGCCGATCACGAGATGTGCCTGCGCGCGATCGAGGTAGCGATAGACCTCGCGCTCGCCGGCCGGGCGATGATCGAGCCGTGGTGGTGCGATCTTCGGCGGTGTGATCTTCACGGGCTTCGCGGCGCCGAAGCGCTTGGTCGCACGCGCGATCGCGTCGTCGACGTCGACATCGCCGACGATCGAGAGCGTCAGCGTCGAGACCGGATAGCGCTCGCGGTAGAACGCCGCGAGCTGCGCGCGCCCCAGCGCGTCGATCGATTCCGGCGTGCCGAGGACATCGCGGTGGTACGGGTGGTCGCCGTACAGCGCGTCGCTGAACAGCCGGAACGCGACCTGGGTGGGGTTGTCGGTCTGCGCCGTCTGGTCGTCGAGGAGCTGGCGCTTCTCGCGCACGAGCTCGGTCGCGGGGAACGTCGGTTCGAGGATGCAGTCGGCCACCAGGTCGAAGCCCTGCACCCACGACCGCGCGAGCCACTCGGCCGCGAGCCCGAAGCTGTTGCGCCCGGAGACCCCACCGAGCGAGCCGCCGAGGCGATCGATCCGATCGGCGAGCGCGACCCCATCGAGCTTGCCGCAGCCGCGCGTGATCATCCGCGACAGCAGCGTCGACGCACCGGCCTCGCCCACCGCCTCGATCCGCTGGCCACCGCGCCACACCGCGCGCATCGCGACGACCGGCACCGACGGATCGCGCCGCACGATCAGCACCATGCCGTTCGCGAGCGTCACGCGCTTGTCGACCACCGCCGCCGGCGCGGGCGAAGTCGCGAGCGCGGTCCGGACGCGCTTCTCGGCGGCACGCGCGAACACGGCCGTCTTGTGCGCGCGCGACGTCGGCAACAGCGCCGCGACGGTCGCGTTCTCCGGCCGCAGATACCGGCGCACCGCCGACGCGACATCGTGCCGCCGTACCGCGCGAATGCGATCGAGGTAGACGTGCGCGAACCGCGGATCGCCGGCGACCGTCGCGTTCCAGCCCAGCGTCCGCGCGCGACCTTGCGCGGTCTCGAGCTGGCGCACGAAGCTGGCCTCCGCCGCGATGCGCGCCTTCTCGAGCTCGTCGGGCGACAGCTCGTCGACGAGCGCGAGCGCCTGACCGACCAGCCCGCCGACGGTCTTGTTGGCATCGCGCGGCCGCGCGGTCGCCGACAAGACGAACAGGCCCGGGTCGCGCAGCGCGTGAACGTGGGCGTACGCGGTCGTGACGATCTGGTCGTGATCGCGCAGCCGGCGCGGCAGCCGCGCGGACTCGCTCTCGCCGAGGAGGATCGCGGCGACATCGAGCGCCGCGACGTCGGGATGGCGCGCCGCGGGTACGTGAAAGCCAACCGCGACGTACGCCTCGCTCACGTCGCGGAGCGTCGCGGTAGCGCGCGGTGCGGTCTGGGCCGGCTCCGCGGTGAGGCGGCGCGTCGGTCGCCCGGCCGGCATCGCCCCGAACCGCTGCGTGATGCGACGGCGCACGTGCGCCGCATCGACATCGCCGGCAACGACCAGCGTCATGTTATCGGCGACGTAGTAGCTGCGAAAGAACTCGACGAGGTCGCGCTCGCCGAGCCGGCGCACGCTCTCGGCGGTGCCGATCACCGGCCGGCGATAGGGATGCGCGACGTACGCGGTGGCGAACAAGCTCTGCGCGACCGAGCGCGCGGGATCGTCGGTGCCCTGGCGGATCTCCTCGAGGATCACCTCGCGCTCGCGCGCGAGCTCGTGCGGATCGACGCGCGGTGCCGTGAGCGCGTCACCGAGCGCGTCGATCGCATCGTCGATCCGATCGCGACCGAGCACCGCGTGATAGACGGTGTGGTCGAACGAGGTCCACGCGTTGATCTCGCCACCCGAGCCCGCGATCACGCGCGCCAGCTCGCCGACGCCGTGCTCGGCGCCGCCCTTGAACAGCATGTGCTCGATCACGTGCGCCAGCCCGGCCTGCGGGCCGGTCTCGTCCGCGGAGCCGACGCCGACCCACGCCTGGATCGCGACGACCGGCGCCGGATGCCCGGCGGCGACATGGAGGGTCAGCCCGTTGTCCAGGCGATGCGATTCGACGTCGTGCACGGCGGCCAGCACCGCCAGCGAGGCTGCGGCGTGGAAATAATAGGCATGGCGCCGGCCCGCGGGCACGTTTCGGAACATAGGCCAACCCCTGGGATTTGTGGTTATCCTGGGCCCATGAAGCGCCTCGTCTTGCTCGCCGTCCTCGCTGGCTGTGGCTCCCCCGTTGCGGTCGGGGGCAACTACACCGTCGGCGTCACTAACCGCGACAACGGCTGCATGCTCGCGAACTGGACCGTCGGCCAGATGAGCTCGGGCATCGGCGTCGACATCACGCAGTCGGGTAGCAATGCGACCGCCACGATCACCGGCGCGACCGCGATCCTGCTCGATCTCTCGCTCGGCAGCCACGCGTTCACCGGCACGGTCGATGGCGACACGCTCGACCTGAAGCTCCTCGGCACGCGCCCGCAGACCAGCGGCAACTGCACCTGGACGCTCGACGGCGAGATCATCGCCACCTCGACCGGCGAGCTGCTCACCGGCCGGATCGACTACACGGCCGCGACCAACGGCCACCCCGATTGCACGACGATGGGGCTCGAAGGCTGCGTGACGTACCAGGACTTCAACGGCTCGCGGCCGCCGCAGTAACGCGTGCTGAACGAGATCCGCCAGCGCCCACCGTTGCTCGTCACCGACAGGCTCGCGCTGCGCGAGCTCCGGCTCGACGACGCCCGCGCCGTCGCCGTCCGAGCCGGGGACAAGCGCGTCGCGCGCTACCTGCTCGCGGTGCCGAGCCCGTATCCGGTGACGCTCGCCTCGCGCTGGATCGCCGGCCGCATCGCGTGGTGGTCGCAGGGTCGCGGCGTCACGCTCGCGGTGACGACGCGCGACGCACCCGAGGCGCTGCTGGGCAGCGTCAGCTTGCGCCGCTACGCACGCGATCGCCGCGCCGAGCTCGGCTACTGGCTCGGCGCGGAGAGCTGGGGCGCGGGCTACGCGACCGAGGCCGCGCGCGCGATCGTCGACTTCGGCTTTCGCGACCTCGGGTTGTCGCGAATCTACGCGCAGGTCCTCGAGGGCAACGACGTGTCGTGCCGCGTGCTCGACAAGCTCGGCATGGTCCGCGAAGGCGTGCGGCGGCGCCACGTCCGCAAGGGTCGCAAGCTCCGCGACGTGACGTTGTACGGGATGCTCGTCGACGAGTGGCAGGCGCGTCGCTAGTCGTCGCGACCACATGATTCCGATCTCGTTGACCTTGACGTGAACCTGAACCTGAACGGCTCGACGTTGACCTTGACGTCGGCACTAGTCGTCGCGCTTGCGCCGGATCGCGAACACGCTGCCGATCGCGATCCCGACCCCGACGCCGAGCAGGAGGCCGAGGCCGAGCCCCGAGGATTGCGTGATCGCGTGGCGCTCGAGCGGCCTGTCGGAGACCGTGTCGCCGTCGCGAAGCCACGCGATCGCGAGCGCGCCCGTGCACACGACCGCGATGGCGAGCGCCGCGATCCACAACCCTCGCGACGGCCGCTTCCGGCCGCGAGCTGCCTCGGCGACGATCGCACGGGCTCGCGCCTCTCGATCCACACCCGAGTTGTACCAGAGGGCGCAGTTCTTGCTGTCGACGGCGGCAGCCCCCGTGGATCCACTGCGTTACCTCCTGCACGCGTTGCCGATCGCAACGCTCGTCGTCGCCTGTAGCCCACCGACGCACGTCGGGATCGGTGAACCCGATGCAGCACCGGCTCCCACCGACGGCGAGACTGGCTGCGCGACCGGGCTCGCTGGCGCGCCCTGCGTGATCGCGCTCTACGATCAAGCGGCGGGCTGCGATGCCGCGGTGCTCGCGAAGCTCCGCACCGAGCTCGACGCCCGCGCCGGGCTGGGTCCGCTGTGGGCTGACAGCCGCGGCCTGTTCCGCACCGCGCAACCGATGCAGGTCGCCGGCGACTTCAACACGTGGTCGACGACGGCGCTCGCGACCGCGCCGCTGTGCGGGACCGATCTCGTGCTCGGACTCGGCGCCGTGCCGACCGGACTGCATCTCTACAAGCTCGTCTCCGGCACCACGTGGACGCTCGATCCGACGAACCCCGCGTTCGCGTACGACGACTACACGGGCAATCCCGACGGCGTGAACAGCGTGCTCGACACGCCCGACTCCGGCCTCGGCCACCTCGTGAAGCTCGATCAAGCGTGCTCGACCACGCTCGGCAATTGCCGCGCGGTCACCGCGTATCTGCCGCCGGGCTACGACGCGCCCGCGAACGGCGCACGTCACTACCCGGTGATGTTCATGCACGACGGCCAGAACGTCTGGGACGATCACGACTGTTGCTTCGGCCACACCGGCTGGGAAGTGAACGTCACGCTCGACGCCGAGATCGCCGCCCAGCGCGTCGCGCCGATCATCGTGATCGCCGCCGCGAGCACGGCCGCGCGCAACGACGAGTACGGGCTCACCGACGTGACGATGCTCGACTTCATCGACTTCCAGGTCAACCAGCTCCAGCCGCACGCGCTCGCACAGGTGCGTGGCGATGGCGCGAAGGTCGCGATCGCCGGGAGCTCGCTCGGCGGGCTCGTCTCGATGGAGCTCGCGCTGCGCCATCCGGACACCTACTCCGCCGCGGCCTCGCTCTCCGGTGCGTTCTGGCCGCGCATGGACCAAGGCACGGCGCTGCGCGACGAGGTGCCCGCGTTCGGCAAGCAAGCGCTGGCGCTCTACATCGACCACGGCGGCGACCCGGCGGACAACAGCGATGGCGCGGCCGACTCGATCGAGGTCCGCGACCTGCTCGTCAACCTCGGTTGGCAACGCGCCGACTCGCCGAGCTGCACGCCGGGACCGAGTGCGCTTTGTTACGACTTCGCCCCAGGTGCGACCCACGACGAGCTCGCATGGAAGGCGCGGTTCTGGCGCGCCCTGCGGTTCCTGTTTCCCGCCTGATCGGGGGCAGAAGCCCCAGGGGTGGGGCAGCTGTCACCGATCCGATGGCCGATCGCGGGTTGCGTTACCCAGCAATTACAGTGCGCTTCGTGATCACCTACCGGCACATGCGTTGCTTTACAATTGCTACATGATGAAGGCGCTTGCACTAGTCCTGTCTCTTCCCCTCGTGGCCTGCGTCGTGGGCGATGCCTCGGCACCTCCCGGCGATGACCAAGGCTCCGGCAGCGGATCCGGCAGCGGCTCGGGCAGCGGTTCCGGCGGCACGGCCGGCCACATCACCACGGACACCACCTGGACCGGAACGCAGCTGATCGACGTG
>Ga0326726_10003218_pt1 | contig 14995 bp, 13 predicted proteins | sample MHFenrmetagenome_2_FD_207603 | JGI IMG/M metagenome (GOLD analysis project Ga0326726, IMG submission 207603) | Lab enriched peat soil microbial communities from Michigan Hollow, Ithaca, NY, United States - MHF15MN | ecosystem: Environmental > Terrestrial > Soil > Wetlands > Peat | place: USA...
CCGCTGATACACCGTCCAGGGCGCCTGCACGAAGTGAAATCCCCACTGATCCATCGCGACGCTCCACCCGCCGGGCGGACCGCCGCGGTAATAGAGGTAGGAGAAATAGCCGATGAGCCCGCACGCAGTGACGATCAGCGAGACGACGAGGCCTGTGCTCGCACGCCGTTCACGACTCCAGCCGGTCCATGCGAGTGCTGGCAGCATGAAAATCCCCGCGGGCAACGTGACTGTCGCAAGGGCCCCGGAGATGCCGCCCACGATCCATTGGCCCTGGCGAACGCCGTAGAAGGCGGCGAGCGCGAAGAGGAAGAATAACGCGTCGGCGTTCGCGTGGCCGAACGTGGAGGCGAACGGAAACACCGCGGCCAGGAGCACCGCGCCTTCCGCACGCTCGTCGTCCGTGTGGAGCCGGGCCACGCGTTGCAGCATCACCATGGCGCCCGCGAACGCGAGCCACGAAACGATCAGCCCTGGTGTCGCTGGAGCGCGAATGACGCCGCCGGCCACCCGGGTCAGCTCGCGCGTGAGCAAAGAATAAATGCCGAAGGACGCGCTCGACGATTCCGAAGCCGTCGCGACGGCGTTCGGAAAGACGCGCCCGACGAACATCGCGACGAGCGCCGAAATCCCGCGGAACACCAGCGCCGCCGCGCCGATGCGCAGCATTGCCGAGGGCGACAACGAGGAAGACGACGATCGGCTCTCCGGAGTCTGTCGAGTCTGTCCGGCGGATCTGGATTGGGCAGGAAGGCCGATCCGTGGCATGAGGGGTTGTAGAATATCCCAATGCCCCTCTTCGAATACGACTGCCTCAGCTGCGGCCATCAGTTCGAGTACCTGACGCGTGCCGGCCAGACGCCGTCGTGTCCGTCCTGCGAGAGTGATGAGCTCCGCAAGCGTCTCTCGGCCTTCGCGGTCGGCGCGAACGGCGGCGCGTCGTTCTCGACAGGAGAATCGATCGGACCCTGCGGATCCTGCGGAGATCCGCGCGGCCCCGGATCCTGCTCGATGAACTGATGACGTGGGGCGGCCCTTTCAGCGCCGCCAACGCGGGGCTGAAAGCCCCGCGCTACAGAGCCTACCGTTGCCCCACTTCACGCGCGCGCTCCGCCATCGCAACTACCGGCTGTTCTTTTCAGGCCAGCTCATCTCCCTCGTCGGTACCTGGATGCAGGGGATCGCCGAATCGTGGCTGGTCTATCGCCTGACAGGGTCGGCGGCGCTGCTCGGCGTCGCCGGCTTCGCCAGCCAGATTCCCGTGCTGTTCCTGGCCACGATCGGCGGCAGCGTCGCCGATCGCTACAACCGCCACCGCATCCTGGTGGTCACGCAGACGGCGTCGATGATTCTTCCGCTGACGCTCGCGGCGCTGGTCTTCACCGGCCGCGTGCAAGTCTGGCACGTCTTCGCGCTCGCCGCCGCCCTCGGCGTCGTCAACGCCTTCGACGTCCCTGCCCGCCAGTCCTTCGTCGTCGAAATGGTCGGCAAGGAAGACCTCGTCAACGCGATCGCGCTCAACTCGTCGATCGTCAACGCCGCCCGGGCCATCGGCCCGGCGGTCGCGGGCGTCCTGATCGCCGCGGTCGGCGAAGGCTGGTGCTTTCTCCTCAACGGCGTCAGCTATATCGCGGTGATCACCGGGCTGTTGATGATGAAGCTGCCGCCGCGCCTGCAGACCAGCCGGCCGACGGCGGCGTTCGCGCATGTGACGCACGGCTTTCGCTACGTCCGAGCGACGATGCCTGTTCGCGACCTGCTGCTGATGGTGGGGCTCGTCAGCATCGCCGGCATGCCCTACAGCACGCTGATGCCGATCTTCGCGGAAGAAATCCTGCACGGCGGCGCGCGCGGGCTGGGCTTGCTGATGGCGTCGGCGGGCGTCGGATCCCTCTGTGGCGCGCTCGCACTTGCGTCACGTTCGACCGTCCGCGGGCTCGGACGCGTGGTCGGGGCGTCGGCCCTCGTCTTCGGTCTCGCGCTGACGCTGTTCGCGATGTCCCGAGTCTACTGGCTGTCGGCCGCGCTGCTCTTCGTCGTCGGGATGTCGATGATCACGCAGGCCGCGTCGACCAACACGCTCATCCAGTCGATGGTGCCCGACTCCGTCCGCGGCCGCGTGATGGCGATCTACGCGATGAGCTTCATGGGCATGGCGCCGATTGGCGCGCTGGTCGAAGGCTGGATCGCCGAACACATCGGCGCGCCGTACACGGTGATGATCGGCGGGTGCGTGTGCGTGGCCGGCGCGATTGTCTTCAACGTCCGCCTGCCGAGACTTCGCGCGATGGCGCGCCAGCTGATCGACGCGCAACACGTGGAGGCCGGGGGATAGCGATTGGAGCCTGCGCCTGACGTAGCGCGGCCCTTTCAGGGCCGCGCCGGTCATCACCAACACGGGACCATCTGGATCGCCTCCCCCAGCTGCTGCAACGTGTAACGGCCTGAGCCCAGGTATGGATACTCGATCGCGCTTCCACAGAGGCCGGCGCGGATCGGGTTGGCAACAATGTAGGCCGCAACACCTTCGAAGTCCTCTGCCCTGCGAATGACGTGTTCGAAGAAGCCCTCCTGCCACAATCGGCCGCGGCCGCCCTGGGCGTGTGAAAACGCAGTCCGCTGCTTGAACATCGCCACGAACTTGAGGAAGTTGGAATCGTCACGCGTGCCCTCGGCCAGTGCATGCAGATGGTCGGGCATGAGGCAGTACGCAAGCAATCCAAACCCGTACGCGGTCGAAGTACGCAGTAACTCCGCGATTACCCTCTCAGCAAGGGGCTGATTCGAGAACCATGGCACGCGGTTCAAAGTGCAGACTGTCAGGAAATAGGCGTGCGGTCCGGTGTAGTCGAAGCCGCCGATTCGCGGAGGCCGCCTTCCGCTCACGACCGCGCCAAACGCAAGGGTGATGCCCGCAGTCGGCGACCCTGAAAGGGTCGCCCTACATGACGCCTACGGAACTTGGATGTTGGCGCTACGGAACGAGCGTGAAGCGCTCGACGTGCGACGGCCGAACGAGGCTGAAGTCGCGGCGATCGGTGGTGGCGATGGAGTTCAGCCTGAGACGTTCGGCAATGGCCACGACTGACGCATCGACAAACCCCAGCGTCTCGTACGTGCCCATCAATTGCCCGGTCCGCTTCCAGTCCTTGTGCGTCAGGTGCTCGACCGCCAGCTCCCCCTCCGCGAGCGACATCGCGAACGCACGCTCGGCGTGCGGCCCGATCCGGTGACGGAGCAGGTACGCGACTTCTGGAAGAATCGTGGCCGGCGCCAGCAGCGGGCCGGCGTGGGATTCAAGATAGCTGCGGACGCGCGTGTGCCACGCGTCCTTTCGATAGGCCAGCGCGAAGATCACGCCCGTATCGACGAGCAGAGGCATCAGCGCCGCCGCGTCTTTGTCTTCCCGGGCTTCTTCGCCACCGCCGCCGCGCCGTGGGGCGCGAGGTCCTTGAACAGCAGTTCTTCGTGCCGCTCGGCGGTGTCGGTGTACGGACCGCTATATGCGCCGGTGAACGACGGCAGCTTCACGCGCGAGCGTCCGCCCGCGATGTACTCTGCGACGGCTTCGCGTACCACGGCCGCCACCGCCTTGCCTTCACGCTTCGCGTAGAGCTGCAGGTCGCGCTCGAGCGTCTCCGGCACGAAGATCGTGGTCCGCTTCATATGACGTATGACATCATACCACGCGTCACAAACGAACCCGCCTGAGGCGGAGCGCGTTCGTGATCACCGACAACGAGCTGAGCGTCATCGCGGCGCTCGCCCAGATCGGGCTCACCAGCCAGCCGATGACGGGATACAGAACGCCGGCCGCCAGCGGCACGCCAAGCGTGTTGTAGATGAACGCCAGAAAGAGGTTCTGGCGGATGTTGCGCAGCGTGGCGCGCGAGAGCCGGCGCGCCCGAAGGATGCCGCGCAGGTCGCCACGGACCAGCGTGATCCCCGCGCTCTCCATCGCGATGTCGGCCCCGGTGCCCATCGCGATGCCGACGGACGCCTGAGCCAGCGCGGGCGCGTCGTTGACGCCGTCGCCGGCCATCGCCACCTGATGCCCCCGCTTCTGGAACTCGGCGACGATGTCGCGTTTGTCGCCCGGCAACACCTCGGCGCGCACGTCGTCGATGCCCAACTGCGACGCGATCGCCTGCGCCGTGGCGCGATTGTCACCGGTGAGCATCACGATCGACAGCCCGTCGGCTTTGAGCGCCCTGATCGCGTCTGGCGTTGACGCGCGAACCGCGTCGGCGACCGCGAGGACTCCGGCAGGACGGCTGTCGACGGCAACCAGCAACACCGTGTGACCGCTGCTGCGATGGTGCTCCGCCGCCGACGCCAGCGACCGCGTGTCGACACCGAGCGCCTGCAGGAAGTCGAGCGTGCCGACGTCCACGGCGCGCCCGTCGACGACGCCGCTCACGCCCTTGCCGGTGGTCGACATGAACCTGGAGACGGGAGGAATCGCGAGCCTGCGAGATTCCGCGGCGCCGACGACGGCGGACGCCAGCGGATGCGCGCTGCCCCGCTCGACGCCTGCCGCCAGGCGAAGCACCTCGTCGTCGAGAAAGCCGGTCGCCGGCTCCACCGCCAGCACCCGCGGCTTACCTTCGGTGAGCGTGCCGGTCTTGTCGACGAGCAGGACGTCGACGCTCGCCAGCTGTTCGAGCGCCTCGGCGTTCCTGACGAGCACGCCCGCATGCGCGCCTCGCCCGGTCCCGACCATGATCGCCATCGGCGTCGCGAGGCCGAGGGCGCACGGACACGCGATGATGAGCACCGCCACGCCGCTGAGCAGCGCGTGTGCGAATCGCGGCGCCGGCCCCCACACACTCCAACCCACGAATGCCACGACCGCCGCGACCACGACGGCGGGCACGAAGTACGCGGAGATCCGATCGGCGAGCCGTTGAATCGGTGCCCGCGTCCGCTGCGCCTCGCCCACCATCCGCACGATCTGCGCGAGCATTGTCTCCCGGCCCACGCGCTCGGCCTTCATCACGAAGGTGCCGTTCATCGCAATCGTTCCGCCGATCACGAGATCTCCGGCACGCCTGTCGACCGGGATCGACTCCCCCGTCACCATGGATTCGTCCACCGCCGCCTCGCCGTCGACGACCACGCCGTCGACGGGCACCTTGTCGCCCGGCCGCACGCGAAGGGCGTCGCCGCGCTGCACGGCGTCGATAAGGATGTCTTCTTCGTTTCGTCCGCGTACGATGCGCGCAGTTTTCGGCGAGAGGCCCAGCAGCTGCCGAATGGCTGCTCCCGTCCGATGTCGCGCGCGCAACTCGAGCACCTGCCCGAGCAGCACGAGCACGGTAATCACGACCGCCGTATCAAAGTAAGTCTCGACCGCGCCGTGAGTCTGAAACCCTTCGGGAAAGAGACCGGGCGCCACAGTCGCGACCGCGCTGTAGAGAAAAGCGGCGCCGGTGCCGATGCCGATGAGCGTGAACATGTTGGGGCTGGCGTTGACGAACGACGCCCACATGCGCTCGTAGAACGGCCATCCGCACCACAGCGCGACCGGCGTCGCCAGCGCAAGCTCCACCCAGTTCACACGCGTCGCGCCCAGCCGGTGCATCAGCGATCCACCCGCGACCATGTCGCCCATCGTCAGCAGAAAGACAGGTGCGCCGAGCACAACGCCGATCCAGAACCGCCGTGTCATGTCGACGAGTTCTGGATTCGGCGCGTCGGCTCCAGCCGTGGAGAGATCCTCGACCATCGGCTCGAGCGCCATCCCGCACTTCGGACAGGCCCCCGGCCTGTCGGAGACAACCTCCGGATCCATGGGGCAGGTCCAGCGTGTTGCTGCGCCGGGACTCGGGGCTTGCGGCTCGGGGCTCGAGGCTCGGGGCTCGGGGCTCGGGGCTCGACTGGAGACTGGTGACTGGAGACCGATGACTACAGGCGCCGCATGCATTGGCTCGCGAGTGCCAGAGAGGTACTTCTCCGGAGCGGCGCTGAATTTCGCGACGCAGCCTTTCGAGCAGAAGTAGTGAGTGGTGCCTTTGTGTTCGACGTAGCCCGCGGCGCGGTCCGGGTCCACCATCATCCCGCAGACGGGATCGAGGACGCGATCAGCCACGCGTCACTTCAGCTGTGCGGCCGTCGTGAACTTCGGCTCGATGTCGACCGGGACGGCGGACATCCTGTCGAGCGCGCGCTTGACCGGCGGCCGGACGACGCCAAGGCGATCACGTAGCGCGATCGCTTTCGCGTAGTCGCCCTCCGCCTGCATCGTCATGATGTCGCGCGTGAGGCCGCGGACGCCGTCTTTCACCTTCGTGATGTCGACCGCGAAGGTGCCATCCGGCCGCACGAGGAAGCCGCCCTGGTCCAGCAGGTAGTTCAGCTGGACGGCGATGCCGCGGCCATGCGCCTCGTTGACGCCAAAGCGGATCGATCGGAACGCCGACGCGAGGAACGTCGTGTAGAGCGTCCGCTCGAGCGATTTCGGCAGCACCCCCTTGTCGATCATGTATTGGATCGCGAAGAGCCCGGAGATATCGGCCTTGGCTTCCTCGAGAAAACTGTACGCCTCCTTCATCTCCTGCCGCACCGTCGTCTGCCGTCCGCCGACCGTGATGTTGTGCGGCCCCAGGCCGTGCATCAGCTCGTGAACGACGATTTGGGTAAAGAAGGCGTCGAACGACACATCCTTCTGATCGGCCGGCGACAGGACGATGCGTGAGATGGGCACGAGCGTCTTCTCGAACTTCGCGTCCTGAACGTTCTTCAGCATGACGCGTTTGGATCCTTTTTCGCGGACCACGCGTTCGTCGTTCGGGAGGTTGAACGCAGCCGTCTGCACGCCGCGATTCGCATCGCCGGCGGCAAACACCTCGTTGACCACGACGATCGGCGCGAGACCACCGAGCTTCGGGTTACGGTGCTTCGGGTCGATCGGCAGGTGATCCTCGATGTCCTGCAGCTGGCCGCCGAACTTCTGGAGCTTCGCGGACTCGGCCTGATCCTGCACGGTGATGAACGCCTCGAACGCCGCTTTGTAGTTGAAGAGCTCGTCCTCGTAGACCTCGTACGGTCCGATCGTCGGCTCGATCGCGCCCTTCAGCTCCATCCACGCGACGTCGCTTTCGTAGTAGTCGTTGGTCAGAAATGCATCGGCGCGCTTTTCGAGAAACGTCTTCAGCGTGGGCTCGGTCGCGAGCGCGGCGGCTTCACGCAGGAGTCCGGACGCGCGCGACAGCTCGCCCTGATATTCGATGTTGTACGGCACGACGCTGAAGCCGTTGGCTGCGTTGGTCGCGTTGCGAAGCAGCGCGGCGGCCCGCGTCAGCTCAGGCTGATACTCGACGTTGTACGGCACGAGCGTGAACGTGCCCGAGGCGCCGCCCAGGCGACGTACGAGGGTGAAGAACCCCGTCGCGCGGGCCCGTTCAGCGGCCGGCAGCGACTGCATCCAGCGCTCGAGGTCGGCCTTCGACGCGCCTTCGGGATAGAAGTTCGCGCCGGCGGGTTTTGCCGGCGCACCCGGCACGAACGTTTCGTCGTGATCCAGCCGCGACCAGGGGCCCTTGTTGATCAGGAAGTAGTGCAGGCGCGCCCGGCCTTCGACCGTCTGACTCTGCGACAGGTCGATCAACATGGTCTCATTCCCCGCCCACACCTGGCGCAGAAACAGCGCGTCCATGATCTTCGACGCCTCGACGAGCTTCGCGAGCACTTGCTTGTCGGCGGCCGAAAGCGTCGACAGGTCCGCACTGATGTTGGTTGGCGCGAATCGCGCCGCCATCTTCTGCAACCTGACGGTATCCGGCACGACTGCCTCCTGCGCGACTCCTGCTGCGGTACAACACACGGCTGCTAACACCGTCGTAGCCCATCTCGTCGACATGGGAACATTCTACCTTTCGGGTGGAGGTTGGAGGTTGGAGGTTGGAGGTTGGAGGTTGGGGATCGGGTCACACGGTGCGATTGAGACAACTGCCACGCGGCGAAAGCGATCCAATCAACGAACGCATCGAACTGTGGGGACGTTTGGGATTTCTATATCGCGCATTGGACCGGAAGGGTTCACAGCGTGTCAGTCCCTGACCTCCGATCTCTAACCTCTAACCTCTAACCTGTAACCTCTAATGGACCCCTCTGGACATCTGCAACGCGGACGGGTCCGCCCCGAGGCGGCGAATCGCGGTTTCCCACATCAGCTCCGGCGGGGTGCCGAAGATCAGCTCGCGGCTCACGTCGCTGAGCAGCCACGCCGATTCCTCGAGTTCGGCTTCCAGCTGTCCGGGTCCCCAGCCTGCGTAGCCGACGATGAGACGCGTCCGAGGAGGAGGATTGGGTTCGAGCAGGCGGCGCAAGCGCTCGCGCGACGTCGAGAGACGCAGGCCGTCGACGATCTCCATCCCCCCAAGTCCCGCGGCGTCCTCGAAATCATCGCCGACCAGCATCCAGCTGCTCTGAGGTTCCACGGGGCCGCCCACCCACACTTCGAGCTCCCGGTCTGTTTCGACCGGCGGTTCGAGGTTGACCACAATACGGCCGCTCGTGAGGAGCGGGCGGTTCACGACCAGGCCGAACGCGCCCTCGTCGTTGTGTTTGCAGAGCAGGACCACCGTCCGGTTGAAGTTCGGATCGGTCAGCTGCGGCATCGACAGGAGAAATGTAGGCGCGAGCGACCGGCGAAGGGATGACACGTGCGGAACTCCTCCCACCGATGATAAGACGGGAACGGCTCGCCGCGCTATCGGGGCGGCCGATCACACATGGATGAGGTCTTCAGCCACGCGGTGGCCGCTGTCATGGCAGGATCGCCTGCCGCGCTGGTCACGGCTCGAGCGTCGATGTGCTCATCCGGATCGACTTTCTCGCCGTACCGCTGTCCAGTCCGATCGACGTCGATGGCCGTTGTCAGGAAGAGCGCTGCGCCGTCCGGCAGCAGAACCGTGTTGTTCGCCGTCGAGAGGCCAGCCGTCGGTTCGCCAAAGGACCGCGTATGTTCGCGGCCTCGGAAGGCAATGGCCACCACTTCGCCCGAGCTTGCCGTGCGCGGTCCTGTCAGCACCGCGACCCAGGCAGACTCGAGATCGAGCGCCGGGGGCGGATCGATGTCGACGTTCCGGCCGGCGATCCACGGCGCACCACGCCCGGCGGGGCTTTCGAATGTTCCAAGCTCCGCGGATCCCAGAAAGGGTTGCAGTCCGGCCAGCATCGGCCACATGTTGCCACCGGTGTTCTGCCGCAGATCGACAATCCAGCCGCACGTGGCGGACGTGGCGATCGCGCCGATGGCCTGATGCGTTCGAGTCGTGTACGTCCACATGGCCGACGTGTCGGCGCCGACGTAACCCGGCACCTTCACATAGCCGACGCCGCCCGGCAACGAACGCGCCTCGACTGGCGGGTTCTGCGCGCCACCGGAAAGGAACGCTGCGGTTTGCGATGGAATGGTCAGCCTGCTGTGGTGGTCGTCGAGCTGCCTGATGAGATAGCGAATCGCGGGATACACGTCCGACGTCCGCTCCGCCCCGGCGGCCAGGGCCCGCACACGCGGCTCCACGACGTCCCACGCGACGGCGTCCCGGCGCAGCGCCTGTTCCTTGATCAGAGCGATTGCGGTGTCGAGTACATTCCGGGCCGCTGGCGTCAGCGGGCTGTCGGAGGAAAACGCCAGGCCGGAGGCAACGCGCAGGTTCCTGACCGACACACTTCCACCGCCGGACATCATCACGCCAAAGGCCACGCTCGTGGCGTCGGCAGGCACAGGAAGCGACACAGAGCGGGAGGTCCAGTCCGCGTCCCCGCGAACCGGGCGGTCGAAGCCGTTGTCGAGCAGCGAGACGGTCGCTCCGCCATCAACGCGGAGCCAGAGCAACGCGCCCTCCGTCGCGCCTCGGGTCTGCAAGTCCGCCGAAAGCGTCACGCGTCGATTGCGCACGGAGTCCGCGGAGAGTGACGACGCGGCCATGCCGGAGCCGGCAGCGCCGGTGTTCAGCGATCGAATCGAAATCGTGGCGCCGGGAGGATCGAGGACCGAACCGACGGCCTCGACGAGGTACGCGCCAGCGACGGTGTCGCGGGCCCAGGCCGGCGCACGTTGCGGAGCCTGCGCGCCCACCGGCACAAGCGTCAACAGCACGACGGCAAGGTGTGTCAGCGCGCCACGTACCATCACGCTACGCAGTCATGATCGCGGTCACGGTCGTGCGGTACGCGACCTCTTCATAGGCCTCGAGCATCCGCTCGATCGGCACGACCATCGTCGCCAGAGATTTCGCGTCGTACTGCCCGGCGTCGAGCATCGCAACGAATCGAGGGATGTCTCGCATGGGATTGGCTCCACCGGCCTGGCCGGCGTGGTGGGTCCGGCCGCCGATCGCGAAGAACACGGCAGGGAACGAGATCGTCCCGCTCGGAAGGCTGGTCGTGATGACGTGACCGCCCGGCGCGCACATCTCGTACGCCTGACGCAACGGCAGGACGCCCGTCGGATCCGGTCCCGCTTCGACCTTTGGCTTCGCGCGGTCGGCGCCGGCGCCCTCGATGACAAAATCCGCTCCGCTGCCGCCAAGCAGCCCGCCCGAGTCGCGTCCACCCGACCACAGCCGGTTGTTCGGCGTGCTCGTCATCTCGCGCACTTTCGCGACGAGCTTGTCTCCCTCGACGTTTGGATCGAGCGCGTGCGTGGCGCCGACCTTCAGCGCGAGGTCGCGCCGCGCCTTGATCGGATCGATGGCGATGATTCGCGACGCACCGGCAATGCGCGCACCCTGCACGGCACTCAGACCCAGCGGTCCACAGCCGACGATGGCGGCGGTCGAGCCGGGCGCGATGCTGGCGAGGACCTGCGATGTCGCGGTGCCGAGGCCGGCGACCGCCACGCAGCTGCAGACCATCCCGAGGTCGACCGCGCTGGCTTTCGTGAAGACCGGCACGACCCACTCCTCGAAAGTCACCATCAGCTCCGCGAGGCCACCGATGTGCGAGCTGGCGTACACGGGCGTGCCGTCGCGCATGTCGGCGATGGGCACGAGGTCGTTCGGACCCTGCCGGCCGAGAAACTGGCACATGTCCGCCCGGCCACGGAGGCATTGGTAGCAGTTGCCGCACTGCGGAGTTCCCGACACGCAGACGCGATCGCCGGCCTGCACACGGCGCACCTCGGGCCCGACGGCCTCGACCACGCCGACGCCGCCGTGTCCCTCGATGATCGCCATCCGTGACAGCGGCCCGGCAAAGCCGCCCGGCAGCCCGAGCACGCTCGTGGTGTTCGAGTAGCAGAGGTTCGTCGCTTCGGTCCGCACGACGACCTGGCGCCCGCTGATTGGCCGCAGCGTCAGCTCCTGCAGCGTCGTCCGTCCGCTGCCCGTGCCGCGGCAGACCCACGCGCGGAACTTCCGTCCGGGCGCGACGGGCCGCGACTGTCCGGCCAGCGCCCCAGCCGGTGCGGCAAGAGCGGCGCCGCCCACCGCGGCCGCCTTCTTCAGCAGGCGCCGGCGCGAGAGCGCGCGATCTTTGTCACTCATGGCGCCAGCTTATCGCAGAACTACGGGGCCAGCGCGCGTCGCAGTTCGTCGAGCAACAGGTCCCGCTCCGCGTCGGACAGACGGACATCCGGCATGTCAGACAACGGAGTCGTCCAGATCGGCGCGCCCCAGCGACGATCCGTCTGATAGCGGGGGACGATATGCCAGTGCAGATGCGGCACGACGTTGCCAAGCGTTTCGATGTTGATGTGGTCGGGCCTGGTCACGCGCATGATCGCGTTCTGGGCGGCAAACAGATCCGTGGAGTACGCGGCCCACTCTCCGGCGGACAGCTGATCGAGGCGGGCGGCATGCCGATCGAGAATGAGCATGCAGTGCCCGCGGTACGCCTGATTCTTGTTCAGATACAACGACGAGACCGAGAGCGGAGCCACGAGATCCCAATAGTCATTCGATGACGGTCGCGGCACGTCCATCGGACATCCCGTGCCTTCAACGAGTCGCTTCCACTCCGCAGCATCCATCCGAACAACCTCCCTCTTTCAGCGGGTGGTCTCACGACCGGCCGCGATGTTCCGGCGCAGCCCGGCCACTTTCGTCCGGCGCAATGCGCTCCCGCGCATCGACGCCCGCAGCGCGTCGTCCGAACGCGACGCCAGTTCCGCCGTCGTCACCCCGTCCCAGGCGCGGCGCGGCTGCCAGGCGGGATCGTCCGACACCGCCGGCGAAGCGTTCCAAGGGCACACCTCCTGACAGATGTCGCAGCCGTAGACGCGATTGCCGATCGCCGGCGCCAGCGCGGCGGGAATGTCGCCCTTGAGCTCGATGGTGAGGTACGAAATGCATCGCGTCGAGTCGAGGACGCCAGGCGCGACGATCGCGCGCGTCGGACAGGCCTCGAGACAGAGGGTGCAGGCGCCGCATTGATCGAACGCGGGCCGATCGCAGTCGAGCGGCAGGCTGCAGATGATCTCGGCGAGGAAGATCCACGATCCGGCGTCAGGATTGATGACGCACGTGTTCTTGCCGATCCAGCCGATGCCCGCGTACTGGGCGTAGACCCGCTCCTGCACGGGCCCGGTGTCCACATACGCCCGCGCCTCGAACGGCTCCGGCGACGCCTCTCTCATCCAGGCCAGCAGCTGGTCGAGCCGGCGGTCGATCACCTCGTGGTAGTCGTCGCCCCAGGCATACCGTGCGATGTGCGCGCGATCCGGATCGGCGCACTCCGTCGAATACGGACGGTTCGTGTTGTAGATCGTCCCGGTGACGATGACCGTGCGGGCGGAGGGAAGAACGCGGCGGACGTCGGCTCGGCGATCGGCCGATCGCGCGAGGTACGCCATCTCGCCGGCGTACCCGCGATCGAGCCACTCACGAAAGAAGGTCAGCTCGGGATGATCGCCGACGGGAGCGATCCCGCAGAGATCGAAGCCCAGCTCGCGCGCCTTTGCCTTGACGTCCGGGGATCTCAGCATGTCACGGCAGACCTGAAGGTCTGCACTACGACTGTTGGAGTGCAGGCCTTCAGGCCTGCGACTACTTCCCGACCAGCTGTCTCAACACGTACGGCAGGATGCCACCGTGCTTGAAGGCAACCAGCTCTTCGGGTGTATCGATTCGCACCAGCGCCTTGAACTCGATCTTCTTCGCGGTGCCGTTGCCGGCTTCCTGCGCGCGAACGGTCAGCACCACGCCCGGCTTCAGGCCGTCGGCGATGCCGCCGATGCTGTACAGCTCGCGTCCGGTGAGGCCGAGCGACGCCGCGTTCTGCCCGCCCTGGAACTGCAGCGGCAGGACGCCCATGTTGACGAGGTTGCTACGGTGGATCCGTTCGAAGCTCTCGGCGATGACGGCTTTCACACCGAGCAGCAGCGTCCCCTTCGCGGCCCAGTCGCGCGACGACCCGGATCCGTACTCCTTGCCCGCGAGCACGAGCAGCGGCACCCCGGCTTCCTTGTACTTCATCGCCGCGTCGTAGATCGGCATCACTTCTGAACCTGGCAGGCAGGTCGTGACGCCGCCCTCGGTACCAGGAGCGATCTGGTTCCGCAGCCGGGTGTTCGCGAATGTCCCGCGCATCATCACTTCGTGGTTGCCGCGGCGAGCGCCGTAGGAATTGAAGTCGGCCGGCTGGACGCCATGAGCCATCAGGTATTTCCCCGCCGGGCTGTCCTTCTTGATCGATCCGGCCGGCGAGATGTGATCGGTCGTGATGCTGTCGCCGAGCAGCGCCAGCACGCGCGCGCCTGAAATGTTTTCGAGCGGCGCGGGCTCCATCGTCACGCCTTCGAGAAACGGCGGATTGCGCACGTACGTCGAGTCGTTCTGCCACGCGAACACGTTGCCTGTCGGCACGTCGAGCTTCTGCCAGCGCTCGTCGCCCTTGAAGACGTCGGCGTACTGCGTCTCGAACTGCTCCGCCTTCACGGCCGACAGCATCGTCTCCTGCAGCTCGCGCTCGCTTGGCCAGATGTCTTTCAGGAACACCGGCTTGCCGTCCTTCCCTATGCCAAGCGGCTCCGTCGTCAGATCGAGGTTCATCGTTCCGGCGAGCGCGTAGGCGACCACAAGCGGCGGCGAGGCGAGGTAGTTCGCGCGCACCTGCTGCTGCACGCGGCCTTCGAAGTTGCGGTTGCCGCTGAGCACCGACGCGACGACCAGCCCGTCTGCGTCGATCGCCGCCGACACGTCGTCCGGCAGCGGTCCGCTGTTGCCGATGCACGTCGTGCAGCCGTAGCCGACGAGGTTGAATCCGAGTTGATCGAGGTACGTGTCGAGGCCCGCCTCTTTCAAGTAGTCGGTGACGACCTTCGACCCCGGCGCGAGGCTCGTCTTCACCCACGGTTTGCGGGTCAGCCCCTTCTCGACGGCCTTCTTCGCGACGAGCCCGGCGCCGATCATCACGCTCGGATTCGACGTGTTCGTGCAGCTCGTGATCGCGGCAATCACCACCGATCCGTGTTCGACGGCGGCCTGCGGCGGCGCGGCGACGGCGGTACCACCCGAGGAGCCGCCCTGTTTCGCCACCATCATTCCCGGTAGCGCCTGCGCGAATCCCTGCTTCGCGCCCTTCAGCGGCACGCGATCCTGCGGGCGCTTCGGGCCCGCAAGGCTCGGCTCGATTGCGCCGAGATCGACGTCGATCGTCTCCGTGTAGACCGGGTCGGGCGAGTTCTTGTCACGATACAGGCCCTGCGCCCTCGCGTATGTTTCGACCAGCTCGATGCGTTCGGCATCGCGGCCGCTCAAGCGCAGGTAGTCGATGGTCATCGCGTCGATCGGGAAGACGGCGATGGTCGCGCCGTACTCGGGACACATGTTGCCGAGCGTGGCGCGATCGGCCAGCGTCAGGTGCTCCAGTCCCGGCCCGTAGAACTCGACGAACTTGCCGACGACGCCGTGCTTGCGGAGCCGTTCGGTGATCGTGAGCACCAGGTCGGTCGCCGTCGTGCCTTCGGGCAGCCGGCCCGTCAGCTTCACGCCGAGCACGGGCGGAATGAGCATCGACGACGGCTGGCCGAGCATCGCGGCCTCCG
>Ga0326726_10003219_pt1 | contig 14992 bp, 10 predicted proteins | sample MHFenrmetagenome_2_FD_207603 | JGI IMG/M metagenome (GOLD analysis project Ga0326726, IMG submission 207603) | Lab enriched peat soil microbial communities from Michigan Hollow, Ithaca, NY, United States - MHF15MN | ecosystem: Environmental > Terrestrial > Soil > Wetlands > Peat | place: USA...
GGCGTTCTGCGATCTCGTGTTCATGGTCGAGGGCACGGCGAGCATGTATCTCGGCTCGCCGCGCATGGCCGAGATGGTGATCGGCGAGAAGACGACGCTCGAGGAGATGGGCGGCGCGCGCATGCACTGCTCGGTGTCGGGCTGCGGCGACGTGCTGTGCAAGACCGAGGACGAGGCGCTCGAGGGCGCGCGCGCATATCTCTCGTATCTCCCCCCGGTCTGCGGCGGCGCGCTGCCCGAGCGCGCGGGCTCGCCGCCCGCGAAGCTCGTCGCCGAGCTCGAGGCGGCGATCCCGCGCGACGAGAACAAGGCGTTCGACATCTTCGAAGTGATCGATCGCGTGATCGACGCTGGCTCCTTCTTCGAGATCAAGAAGCTGTTCGCGCGCGAGGTCGTGACCGGCTTCGCGCGCCTCGACGGCAAGCCGATCGGCGTCATTGCGAATCAGCCCAAGTGGAAGGGCGGCGTGCTCTTCGTCGACTCGGCCGACAAGGCGGCGCGCTTCATCCAGATGTGCGACGCGTTCGGCGTGCCGCTGCTGTATCTCGCCGACGTGCCCGGCTTCATGATCGGCAAGAAGGTGGAGCGCGAGGGAATCATCCGCGCGGGCGCGAAGATGATCAGCTCCGTGTCGGAAGCCACCGTGCCCCGAGTCAGCGTGATCGTGCGCAAGGCCTACGGCGCCGGGCTCTACGCGATGTGCGGCCCCGGCTTCGCGCCCGACGCGTGTCTCGCGCTGCCGGGTGCGCAGATCGCGGTCATGGGTCCCGACGCCGCGGTGAATGCGGTGTTCTACAACCGCATCCAGGCGACCCCCGAAGCGGAGCGCGCGCAGCTCGTCGAGAAGCTGCGCGAGGAGTACCGCGCCGACATCGAGCTCGAGCTGCTCGGCGCGGAGCTCGTCGTCGACGACATCGTCCCGCCCGAGAGACTGCGCGACGAGCTGATCCGCCGCTTCGCGCTCTACCGCGCCCGCCCGGACGACCCTCTGCCCCACAAGAAGCGCGGCATCCGGCCGGTCTAGCGCGACGGGCCTCGAGCTCGGCGCGGCTCGCGCCTCACTCCACCGGCTCGCGGTCCTTGCCGTCGAACGGCGGGAAGTAGATCGCGTAGGCGGCGGCGGGCGCGCCGGAGAGGTTCGTGAACGCGTGCGGGGTCGCGCGCGGAACGTAGACGATCGAGCCCGGACCCAGAGGGCGTGTCTCGGCGCCGATGCGCATCGTTCCCCAGCCGCGCAGCATGACGACGAACAGATCGTGGGTGTCGTGCCGGTGCGGCTGCTCGCCGTCGACGATCCACACCAGGTGCTGACTGGAAGCCGCGTCGCGGCCGATCTCGAGGACCTGGAAGGTCTTGTCCTTCGCCAGCGGATGCTCCGCGAGCAGCGCGTCGAGTGACTGCGTGATGCGGCCGCTGGGAAACAGCGCGTCGAGCACTGGAGGCGCCGAGCTCGACCCGGCGCCACTCCAAGCGAGCAACGCAACGGCACAGACGGCCACCTTGAGCGCAGAAGTGCCGCGCACGGAGCTCTCTACGGCTGACTCGCGATGCCGCCGACGCCGAGGATCCCGATGCCGTCGTTGCAGGTCGTATCGTTCAGCCGGGCGAGGAGGTCGGGTCCAGAGTTGGTCCCCAGACAGTTCCCACCGGCGCGCGGCGTGATGAGGGCGACGTGGTTGATGCGCAGCGCGGTACCGGCGAGAAGTCCCGGGAAGACGGGCGTCAAGTCGAGTTTGAACGATCCCTTTCCCTTGGAAAGCGCGAGCTTCACGTACACGTCCTGGTTTGCGCTGCAGTAGGGGATTTCGCTGGCATCGACGGTGCACGTCTGCAGGCCGATCTGGACGACGTAGTTGTCCGCCGCACCTACCAGTCCCGTATTCACCGCCAAGCCAGCGTTGTCGAACACACTCTTGAAGCTTCCCTTGAGCTGGAGCTTGCTCGTGAGAGACACGCTCGAAGCGGGCGAGACACCCGCGAGCGCGCACTCCGCATTTTCGGTGAAGCAGCCCGCTCCACTGTTCAGGCAGACCGAGCCCGCGATGAAGCAGTCCGGCGGAGTGGGGACGACGTTCATCGAAAGTTTCGTACCTGCCCGAGCTGCGGTCGCGGACAGCAGCGCTACCAACATCGCGAGAGCTTTGTGATTCATGCCCCGAAGGATGCGCGAGCCGACTCGAGTGTCAACGGGTCTCGAGGTCCGCGGCCTCGCCGCTGATCTGCTCGAGCTCGCGGCGCGCGGTCTCGGGCACCAGGAATACGGCCGCCGCAGCCACCACTGTGGTGAGTGACAGGAGCGGAATCACGAGCTCCTGATTGCCGAGCCACCCCATGGCGCGCGAATAGAGGAACAGCGAAGCCACGACGCCGAGTGTCTCGAGCATCGCCTGCGTCCCGCCCGCCGCGCCACGGAACGCGGTGGGGAAGAGTTCGGTAGTCAGCGCGCGGAGCATCACGCCGCTCGCCATGTTCAGGAACACCATCACGGTCCACGGCAGCGCGACCAGCGCCGCGGGGCCCGCATAGAACGCGGTGGTGACCAGCGGGAACGCAAGCAGCACGCTGACGATGACCGCGCGGCGCCCGAAGCGATCGGCCAGCCGGCCCGCCATCGGGTTGCCGATGATCCCGAACGCACCGAAGAAGATCGACATGCCCGCGAAGGCACCGGGCGTCCAGCCGCGCATCGTCTGCAGGAACTCGGAGATGAACTGAAAGGAGACACCGACGCCCGCGCTCGACAGGCTGCCGATCAGGCCCAGAGCGACGGCGCGGCGCGGGTGCTGGCGAAACAGCGCGGCGAGTGGGCGGAGTCCGCCCGAGAGCGCCGCGCCGATGCCCTCGCGCGCGAGCGTTTCGCCGCGGGCGAGCGTGAAGCGCCGTGTCTCGGTGACTCCGCGGCGCAGCCAGGGGAGCAACAACAGCGGCACGATTCCCGCGAGGTAGAGAGCCCGCCAGCCGAGCGGCAGACGGTTCACGAAGCCGTACATGAGTGCGCCCATGCCGAAGCCGATCGCCGAGACGCCGGAGAGCATTCCGATGCCCCAGCCGCGGTGCTCGGCGGGGAACTCCTCCGTGACGATCACGATCGCGACGACGGCGGCGGTGATCAGGAACGTGCGCGTCGCGAACTGGCAGAGCACGAACTGAGTGGCGGTCTGACTCGAGGCGGTGAGCAGCGAGCCGAGGCTCATGCCGATGACCGACAGCAGCACCATGCGGCGCCGGCCCAGGCGATCGGCGAGCGGCACGAACAGGAAGGCCGGCAGCGCGCCGAGCCTCGTGACGCTCGTGAAGTCGCCCAGTGCGTTCTTCGAGAGCCCGAAGCTCGCGGCGAGCTGGGGCAGCGCGTTGCCGAGCACCGAGATGTCGTAGTTCTCGAAGAAGAGCGCGAACGTGAGCACGCCCAGCAGGCGCAAGTGCTCGGGCGCAAGACTCGCGGGGACGCCGCCCAGGAACGGCGGAATCCACCACGGGTTGTGGCGAACGGAGCGGTACTCCGGCGGCGGGCTCAAGGCGGGGACGATACAAGGAAAGGATCGCTCGGGGAGCGCGGCCCGATTTTCCGTTAAGGTAGGTCCCCAGAGGTCGCCAGCAGAGATGACGCAGACGCGCAGGTCCGAAGCGCCCCAGTCCGACGCCGCCCGCGCGCGCGGGCCCATCCGGGCCGTGACGGCCGCGGCCCTGTTCGACGGGCACGACGCCTCGATCAACATCATGCGCCGGCTCCTGCAGGCGCAAGGCGCCGAGGTCGTGCACCTCGGGCACGATCGCTCGGTAGAAGACGTCGTCACGGCGGCGCTCCAGGAGGACGCCGACGTCGTCGCCGTCTCCTCGTACCAGGGCGGCCACGTCGAGTTCTTCGGCTACCTCGTGGACCGCCTGCGCGAGGCAGGCGCGGGACACATCCGGGTGTACGGCGGCGGCGGCGGCGTGATCAGCCCGGAAGAGGTCCGCGACCTGCACGCGCGCGGGGTGACTCGCATCTTCCGGCCCGAGGACGGCCAGCGGATCGGCCTCGAGGGGATGATCCGCGAGATGCTCGAGGCGGGCCTGGCGCGGCCCGAGGTGCGCGCGGAGGAGGAGCTGGCGCGGCTCTCGGTCGAATCGACGACCTCGATCGCGCGCCTGATCTCCCATTTCGAGGCGTCGGGCGGCGCGAGTGACTCGGGACTCGAGGCGCTGCGCCGCCGGGTCGAGTCGCGCCGCCGCGGAGCGCCCGCGCCCGTGGTCGGCTTCACCGGAACGGGCGGCGCCGGGAAATCGAGCCTGGTCGACGAGCTCGTGCGCCGCTTCCGGCTCGCGTACCCGGACCGGAACGTCGGCGTGCTGTCCGTCGACCCCACCCGCCGCCGCTCTGGCGGCGCGTTGCTCGGCGACCGCCTGCGCATGAACGCGATTCGCGCGCCGTACGTGTTCGTGCGCTCGCTCGCCACGCGCCGCGCGCACCTCGCGCTCTCGGGGGCGGTGGCCGACGGAGTGCGCGTGCTGCAGGCCGCGAACTTCGACCTGATCCTGGTCGAGACCGCGGGCATCGGCCAGAGTGACTCGGAGATCGTCGACCTCGTGGATGTGTCGGTCTACGTGATGACTCCCGAGTACGGCGCGCCGTCGCAGCTCGAGAAGATCGACATGATCGAGCTCGCGGACGCGATCGTGCTGAACAAGTTCGATCGGCGCGGCGGAGAAGACGCGCTGCGCGACGTGCGCAAGCAGTGGCGCCGCAATCACCCGGGAGTGACGCTCGCCGACGAGCGCGTGCCCGTACTGCCCACCATCGCGAGCCGCTGGAACGACCCGGGCACGGATCGCGTGTTCTCCGAGCTGATCGGAATCCTGGCGGGGCGCGGCTTCGCAGGCTTCGCGGCGTCCGAGCCGCGGCCGTTCGCGCTGCCCGAGGCGCAGGCGATCGTGCCTGCGGAGCGCACGCGCTACCTCGCCGAGATCGCCGAGACGGTGCGCGGCTATCGCGAGCGCGCCGCGCGCGACGCGCAGGCGGCGCGCCGCGCGTTCGGCCTCTCGGAGGCACTGCGCGCGCTCGGGGACTCACCGCCCGAAGGCGCGGCCGCGCACGACTCGGCGCAGACGCGCGACGGCGCGGCGCCGGCCGAGCTGCTCGCGCTGCGCCGGCGCCGCGACGCGGAGCTGGCGTCCATGTCGCCGCATGCGCGCGCGGAGCTCGAGCGCTGGCCGGAGACGCGCGCGCGCTACACCGCCGAGCAGCAGAGCTACGAAGTGCGCGGGCGCGAGATCCCCGTGCGCAATCACACCGCAAGTCTCTCAGGCCTGTCGCTGCCGCGCGTCGCCGTCCCGGCCGCCGAGGAGTGGGGCGAGATCGCGCGCTTCGCGGCGCTCGAGAATCTACCGGGTCGCTTCCCATTCACCGCCGGCGTGTATCCGTTCAAGCGCAGCGAGGAAGACCCGGCGCGCATGTTCGCCGGCGAAGGGCCGCCCGAGCGCACCAATCGCCGCTTCCATCTCGTCTCGCTCGGCCAGCCGGCCGTGCGGCTCTCCACCGCGTTCGACAGCGTGACTCTCTACGGGCGCGATCCCGATCTGCGGCCCGACATCTACGGCAAGGTCGGGACCTCGGGTGTCTCGGTCGCGACCGTCGACGACGCGGTGAAGCTCTACTCGGGCTTCGATCTGCTCGATCCGAAGACCTCGGTCTCGATGACGATCAACGGGCCGGCGCCGGTGGTGCTCGCCTTCTTCTTCAACGCGGTCATCGACCAGGCCGTCGAGCGGCACCTGCGCGAGACCGGCCAGCTCGAGCGCGTGAAGCGCGAGCTCGCCGCGCGCCCCGGGCTGCCGAAGTACGAGGGCGCGCTGCCGGAGGGCCACGACGGCCGCGGCTTGTCACTTCTCGGTGTCTCCGGAGATCAGGTCGTCGACCGCGAGACCTACGCGCGGATCCGGCGCGATGCGCTGGCGCGCGTCCGGGGCACGGTGCAGGCCGACATCCTGAAGGAAGATCAGGCCCAGAACACCTGCATCTACTCCACCGAGTTCTCGCTGAAGTTGATGGGCGACGTGCAGGCCTACTTCGCGGGGCACGCGATCGAGAACTTCTACTCCGTGTCGATCTCCGGCTACCACATCGCCGAGGCCGGGGCGAACCCGATCTCGCAGCTCGCGTTCACGCTCGCGAACGGCTTCACGTACTGCGAGTACTACCTGAAGCGCGGCCTCGCGATCGACGAGTTCGCGCCGAACTTCTCGTTCTTCTTCTCGAACGGGCTCGACCCCGAGTACGCGGTGATCGGGCGTGTGGCGCGGCGCATCTGGGCGATCGCGCTGCGCGAGCTCTACGGCGCGGGGGAGCGCAGTCAGAAGCTCAAGTATCACATTCAAACTTCGGGGCGCTCGCTGCACGCGCAGGAGATGAGCTTCAACGACATCCGCACCACCTTGCAAGCGCTGCTCGCGCTGCAGGACGGCTGCAACAGCCTACACACGAATGCGTACGACGAGGCCGTGACGACGCCGACCACCGAGTCGGTGCGCCGCGCGCTGGCGATCCAGCTCATCCTGAACCGCGAGTTCGGCTGGCTGAAGAACGAGAATCCGGCGCAGGGCTCGTACTACCTCGATGCGCTCACCGAAGCCGTGGAGGATGCGGTGCTGGAGGAGTTCGAGCGCATCTCGGCGCGCGGCGGCGTGCTGGGCGCGATGGAGACGATGTACCAGCGCGGCCGGATCCAGGACGAGAGCATGCTCTACGAGTCACAGAAGCACTCGGGCGAGCTGCCGATCATCGGCGTGAACACGTTCCTCGCCCCCGATGCCGGTGCCGAGCCACAGACCGCGCGCGAGCTGATCCGCTCCTCGGAGGCCGAGAAGCAGGCGTGTCTCGCGAACCTGTTCGCCTTCCACGCGCGCAACGCCGCGCGCGCGCCCGCGGCGCTCGCGCGCCTGCGCGAGGTCGCGATCGGCGGCGGCAACGTCTTCGAGGAGCTGCTCGAGACCGTGAAGGTGGCGAGCCTGGGCCAGATCTCGGAGGCGCTCTTCGAGGTCGGCGGGCGCTACCGCAGGTCGATGTGACTTCGTGGACGGCCCTGGCTCGCCGGGCCATGTAAAGCCTCGATTCGCCTGATAGTCTTCCGCGCGTGAGCGAAACGGATTCCAAGGGCAGGGCGGACGTGGCCGCGTGGCGCAAGCTCGCGAGCGCGGACTTGGACGGCGAGAGTCCCGACACGCTCGTCTGGCAGACGCCGGACGGCATCGCGGTGAAGCCGCTCTATACCGCGGCGGACCTCGAGTCGCTCGCCGACACCGACACGATTCCGGGTCAGTTCCCGTTCCTGCGCGGGCCGCGCGCCACCATGTACGCGAACCGCCCCTGGACGATCCGCCAGTACGCCGGCTTCTCGACCGCTCAGGAGTCGAACGCGTTCTTCCACGCGAACCTGAAGGCGGGCCAGATGGGCCTGTCGGTGGCGTTCGATCTCGCGACTCACCGCGGCTATGACTCGGATCATCCGCGCGTGGTCGGTGACGTAGGCAAGGCCGGCGTGGCGATCGACTCCGTCGAGGACATGAAGATTCTGTTCGACGGCATCCCGCTCGACAAGATGAGCGTATCGATGACCATGAACGGAGCGGTGATTCCGACGCTGGCGAACTTCATAGTCGCGGCGGAAGAGCAGGGCGTTCCGGCGGCCAAGCTCTCGGGCACGATCCAGAACGACATCCTGAAAGAGTTCATGGTGCGGAACACGTACATCTATCCGCCCGAGCCCTCGATGCGGCTGGTCGCGGACATCATCGCCTACACGGCAAAGCGTATGCCGCGCTTCAACTCGATCTCGATCAGCGGCTATCACATGCAGGAGGCGGGCGCGACGCAGGTTCAGGAGCTCGCCTTCACGCTCGCCGACGGGCTCGAGTACGTGCGCGCCGCGCTGTCGCGAGGACTCGCGGTCGACGCGTTCGCGCCGCGGCTCTCGTTCTTCTGGGCGATCGGCATGAACTTCTTCATGGAGATCGCCAAGATGCGCGCCGCGCGCCTGCTCTGGGCGAAGCTCATGAAGCAGTTCAACCCGCGAGACGAGCGCTCACTCGTGCTGCGCACTCACTCGCAGACCTCGGGCGCAAGCCTCACCGAGCAGGACCCTTACAACAACGTGGTCCGCACGACGATCGAGGCGCTCGCCGCGGTGCTGGGCGGCACCCAGTCGCTGCACACCAACGGCTTCGACGAGGCCGTGACCCTGCCGACGCCGTTCTCGGCGCGCATCGCGCGCAACACGCAGCTGATCCTGGCCGAAGAGACCGGCATCACGCACGTGATCGACCCGCTCGGCGGCTCCTACTACGTAGAGAGTCTCACCGCGGCGATGGCGCGTGAGGCGGAGAAGCTGATCGCGGAGGTCGAGGCGTTGGGCGGCATGACGCGCGCGATCGAGGCGGGCATGCCGAAGCTGCGCATCGAGGAGGCAGCGACGCGCCGTCAGGCGCGCATCGACCGCGGCGAGGACGTGGTGGTCGGCGTGAACAAGTATCTGCCGACCGAGCCGACCCAGGTCGACGTGCTCGACATCGACAACACCGAAGTGCGTGAGACTCAGGTCGCCCTGCTGAAGAAGATTCGGGCCACGCGCGACGAGGCGCGCTGCGCGCAGGCGCTGGCCGCGCTGGAAGCGGGGGCGCGCGGCACGGAGGCGAATCTGCTCGAGCTCGCGATCGAGTGCGCGCGCGCGCGCGCCACGGTCGGCGAGGTCTCGCTCGCGATGGAGAAGGTGTACGGGCGCCACCGCGCGGAGACGCGTAGTGTCTCGGGCGTGTACGCCGCCGCCTACCGCGGAGATCCTGAATTCGAAGCGCTGCAGAAGGACATTCGCGCCTTCTCCGAGGAGGAGGGCCGCCGGCCGCGCATCCTCGTGGCCAAGCTGGGTCAGGACGGCCACGACCGCGGCGCCAAGGTGATCGCCACCTCGTTCGCGGACCTGGGCTTCGACGTCGACGTGGGCCCGCTGTTCCAGACACCCGAGGAAGTCGCGCGCCAGGCGATCGAGAACGACGTGCACGCCGTCGGCGTGTCGACGCAGGCCGGCGGCCACAAGACGCTCGTGCCGCAGCTCATCGCGGCGTTGCGCGCGCAGGGCGGCGGCGACGTGGTCGTGATCTGCGGTGGAGTCATTCCGCAGCAGGACTACGAGTTCCTGCGCGAGCACGGCGTGGCGAACGTGTTCGGCCCGGGCACGCAGGTGCCGCGCGCGGCGCGCGAGGTGCTGCGCTCGATTCGAGACCGGCGCGCATGACGAAGGCGCTGTCCCCCGCGGACCACGTCGCGGGGGTGCGCGCAGGCGATCGGCGCGTGATCGCCAAGACCATCACCTTGCTCGAGAGCCGGCGCGCGGACCACCGCGAGCTCGGCCAGGAGGTGCTCGACGCGCTGGTTCCGTTCGCGGGCCGCGCCATCCGCGTCGGCATCACCGGACCGCCCGGCGTCGGCAAGAGCTCCTTCATCGAGACACTCGGCTTGTCGCTGGTCGCGCGCGGGCTGAGTCTGGCGGTCCTGGCGATCGACCCGTCGAGCCCCGTATCGGGCGGAAGCATCCTGGGCGACAAGACGCGCATGGAGCGACTCGCGCGCGAGCCGAAGGCGTTCATCCGCCCGACACCCTCCGGTGGAACACTGGGCGGTGTCGCGCACCGGACGCGCGAGGCGATCCTGATCTGCGAGGCGGCGGGCTTCGACGTCGTGCTGGTCGAGACCGTGGGCGTCGGACAGAGCGAGGTCGAGGTGCGCTCGATGGTCGACCTGTTCGCCGTGCTGCTGCAGCCGGGAGCGGGCGACGAGCTCCAGGGCCTGAAGAAGGGCGTGCTCGAGCTCGCCGACGTCCTGGTCGTGAACAAGGCCGACGGCGAGCAGCGCGCCGCCGCCGACCGCGCGCGCGCCGACTACGAGCACGCGCTCTCGCTCCTGCAGCCCGCGTCCGCGGCTTGGACCCCCGTCGTGCTGTGCGCGAGCGCGCGCACGGGCGAGGGGGTCGAGCAGTTCTGGCAGACGGTCCTCGCGCACCGCGAGGCGATTCAGAAGAGCGGCGAGCTCGAGCGCCGGCGCCGCTCACAGGCGCGCGCTTGGCTGTGGCGGCTGCTCGACGAGGGCCTGCAAGCCGCGTTTCGCACTGATCCGAAGCTTGCGGGCCGTTTGCCCGACCTCGAGTCAGAAGTGGAAGCGCACGCCATCTCGGCCCCGCGCGCGGCGCGCATCTTGCTCGACATCTTCACGCGGCGGCGCGGGTCCCGCTGACCCGCGCCGCTCAACCGACTCACGGGCAGCGCCGATAGGCCCCACGACCCCCGGACCCCCCAGTCAGGCGCGAACATGCCCCAGCTCAATCTCGAGAGCCGTGAGATCACCCTGAAGCTCGTGTACTACGGGCCCGCGCTCTCGGGGAAGACCACGAATCTCAAACAGATCCACGCGCTGCTCGCGAAGCAGGTGCGCGGCGACATGGTCACTCTGGACACCCAGGACGACCGGACGCTGTATTTCGACTTTCTGCCGGTCGAGTTCGGCGTCGAGGGCGGCTTCAAGATCAAGCTGAAGCTGTTCACCGTCCCGGGGCAGGTGCTGCACCGCTCGACCCGGCGCGTCGTCCTGGCCGGCGCGGACGCCGTCGCGTTCATCGCCGACTCACAGCGCAGCGCGTCGTCGGCGAACGCGTACTCCTACCGGGACCTCGAGGCGAACCTGCGCGCGAACGGTCTCGACGTGCACGCGATTCCGAGCGTGGTGCAGTTCAACAAGCGCGACCTCGAGGACATCAAGCCACTCGAGGAGGTGCGCAAGGCGTGGGAGGGCACGGGCATCCCGACCATCCCCGCCGCCGCCGCCAAGGGCGAGGGCGTGATCGAGACCTTCGAGGCGCTGCTCGTGCGCCTGTTTCGCCACCTCGACCAGCGCCACTCCTTCGGCTCGAAGTTCGGCTTGACCGAGCCGCAGTTCATCTCGGGCGTGATCGGGCACTTTCAGGAAAAGAAGGACGTTTGACGCCCCCCGTTCCCCGCTGATACCGTCCGGCGTGGCGCTTACCTAGCTCCTAGGTAGCGACCCCGAGGCGAAAGCGGATGAGCGACACCCAACGGCATTTGTCCCCGGCGGCTCCGGCGCCCATCGACGACGTCATGGCCCGAGTGCGGGCCGGCATCGAGGACTTTCGCGCCGGCCGGATGGTGATCCTGGCCGACGACGAGGACCGCGAGAACGAGGGCGACGTCTGCATCGCCGCGTCGCACTGCACGGCCGAAGCGGTGAACTTCATGGCGCGTCACGCGCGCGGCTTGATCTGCCTGGCGATCACGCCCGAGCGCGCGCGCCAGCTCGACCTGCCGCTGATGGTGCGTGACTCGGAGAACGAGACGCCCTACGGCACCGCGTTCACGGTGTCGATCGAGGCGCGCGAGGGAGTCACGACCGGAATCTCCGCCGCCGACCGCGCGCGCACGATTCAGGTGGCGATGGCGGCCGGCGCGCGCCCGTCCGATCTCGCGCGGCCCGGCCACGTCTTTCCGCTCGTCGCGAAGCCCGGCGGCGTGCTGCGCCGCACCGGCCAGACCGAGGGCAGCGTCGATCTCGCGCGCCTCGCGGGGCTTGAGCCCGCGGCGGTGATCTGCGAGGTCATGAACGACGACGGAACCATGGCGCGCATGCCGGACCTGAAGGAGTTCGCGGCGCAGCACAAGCTGCGCATCCTGACCGTCGCCGACCTGATCAAGTACCGGCTGCGCAGCGAAAGCCACGTGACTCGCGGCGCCGAGGCGTCGCTGCCGTCTCTGTTCGGCGACTTCCGCGCGATCGTCTTCAAGAACGAGATCGACAAGGTCGACCACGTCGCGTTCGTGCGCGGGGAGATCCGCGCCGGCGTGCCGACCCTGGTGCGCGTGCACAGCGAGTGTCTCACCGGCGACGCGTTCGGCTCGCTGCGCTGCGACTGCGGCGAGCAGCTGCAGACCGCGCTGAAGATGATCCAGGAAGAGGGCACCGGGGTGCTCCTCTACATGCGGCAGGAGGGGCGCGGCATAGGCCTGCTGAACAAGATCCGCGCCTACGCGCTGCAGGACGACGAAGGTCTCGACACGGTCGAGGCGAACGAGCGCCTCGGCTTCCCGCCCGACGCGCGCGACTTCGGCGTCGGCGCGCAGATTCTCGTGAACCTGGGCGTGACCCACATGCGCATCCTCACGAACAACCCGAAGAAGCTCGCGGGCCTCGAGGGCTATGGCCTCGACATCGTCGAGCAGATCGCGCTCGAGATGCGGCCCAACGACAAGAACCTCGAGTATCTCCGCACGAAGCGCGAGAAGCTCGGTCACATCCTGAACCTGATGAGCTAGGCGGATGTCGGTCGCGTACACCATCCTCGGCGTCTTGATGGATGCGCCGGCCCACGGCTATTCGATCCGCAAGCAGCTCGAGGAGACCTTCTCGAAGGACCTCGGCTTGAACGACGGCCAGCTCTATCCGGCGCTCGCGAAGCTCGAGAGCCTGGGCTGGATCGAGAAGGAAGTCGTCGAGCAGCAGCGCAGCCCGACGAAGCACCTGTATCGAGTCACGGGGAAGGGCCGCGCCGCGTTCACGCGCTGGCTCGAGGGCGAGGAGCTCGCGGGCTCGCGCGAGCGCCCGAGCTTCTTCTGGCGGGACGAGTTCCTGCAGCGCGCGAACTTCTTCGCGCGCCTGGGCGCGCCGGCCGCGGCGGAGCAGATCCGCGCGCGACTCGCGCAGACCGACGCGCGCGCGCAGCGCCTCGAGGCGCGCGTCGCCGAGCTGCGGGCGGGCGAAGCGGACCCCTACCGGCGTATGATCGTCGAGTACGGCGTGCGCTTGCAGCGCATGCGACAGGGGTGGTTGGAAGAGCTTCTGGCGAGGGCCACGGAGCAGAGCACGGAGCCGAGGGGCCAAGCGCTTGCGCGCGCACGCTAGCCCGCAAACACGGAGGCCCTGAAATGGGAGACGCAATGTTCGACAGCATCGAAGAGGTCCAGAAGCGCCTGCTCGACCAGAACTACATCGCCGGAAAGAAGATCGCGACCGTCGTCTATCTCGCGACGAAGCTGAACAAGCCGGTGCTCGTCGAGGGCCCTGCCGGCGTCGGCAAGACGGAGCTCGCCAAGGTGGTCGCGAGCGCGGTCGGCCGCAAGCTGATCCGCTTGCAGTGCTACGAGGGCCTCGACGAGTCGAAGGCCCTGTACGAGTGGGAATACGCGAAGCAGCTGCTCTACACGCAGATGCTGCGCGACAAGATCAGCGACGTCATCGCGGGCACCAAGAACCTGAAGGAGGCATCGGAGCGCATCGCGAGTCAGGACGACGTCTTCTTCAGCGAGCGCTTCATCGTCGCGCGCCCGCTCCTGAAGGCGATCACGTCGAACGAGCCGGTTCTGCTGCTGATCGACGAGGTCGACAAGTCGGATCCGGAGTTCGAGGCGTTCCTCCTCGAGGTTCTCTCCGACTACACGGTGAGCGTCCCCGAGGTCGGCACGATCACGGCGAAGCACGTGCCGCTCGTTTTCCTGACCTCGAACGACGCGCGCGAGATGACCGACGCGCTGAAGCGCCGCTGCCTGCACCTGCACATCGACTTCCCCTCGACGGAGGAAGAGGTGCGGATTCTCGAGCTCAAGGTGCCGGGCATCGGCGCGCGGCTGGTGCAGGACATCGTCGAGCTCGTGCAGCGCGTGAGGAAGCTCGACCTGAAGAAGACCCCGTCGATCTCCGAGACACTCGACTGGGCGCGCGCGCTCATGGTGTTGAACGCGGACGAGCTCGAGACCGAGCTGGTGAACGACACCATGATGGTGATCCTGAAGCACCAGGGTGACATCGCGAAGGCGCAGAGCGAGCTGAACGCGCTCTTGCAACGCAAAGCCGCGGAGAAGGCCGCGGCAGCGCCGGTGGCCGCGCCCGCGCAGCCCGCCGCGCCCGCCAAGAAGAGCGTGCTGCACTAGCCATGGAGAAGAAGCTCGTCGAGTTCACGAACCTGCTGCGCAAGGCCGGCGTGCGCGTGTCGGTCGCGGAGTCACTCGACGCCTTCGGCGCGCTGGACGAGCTGCCGCTCGAGGACCGCGAGCTCTTCAAGGACGCGCTGCGCACCACGATGGTGAAGCGCTCCGACGAGATCGACACCTACGACCGGCTGTTCGACCTCTTCTGGTCCGGGTTCCACGACCAGCTCCGCCAGGAGCTCCAGCAGGCGATGGGCGGGATGCCCGAGGGCTTCGACCTCGAGCAGCTGCTCGAGCAGCTGCGCCGCATGCTCGAGAACATGGACGTCGGCGACCTCTCCGAGCTCGCGAAGGCACTGCTCGGGATGGATCCCAACGCGCTCGAGAACCTGATCCAGCAGGCGGGCGACGAGGCCGAGGTCCAGAACATCCGCAACATGCTGCAGATCGGTTTCTTCTCGCGCCGCATGATGGAGCAGATGGACATGGAGGGCGCGGCCGGTGAGCTGCGCAGTCTCATGGATCGCCTGCGCGAGGAGGGCATGGACGAGGACCGCCTGCGCGAGCTCGGTGAGCTGCTGAAGGCGGTGCAGGAAGCCGTTCGACGAGCGGTGCGCCAATTCACCGAGCGCGAGCTCGACAAACAGAATCACGACTACATCGAGCGTTTCCGGCGCGAGAGTCTGCTCGAGAAGAGCTTCTACAACCTGACCGAGGAGGATCTGCGCAAGCTGCGCGAGGTCGTTCAGCGGCTGGCGCAGAAGCTGAAGAGCGTCATCACGATGCGCCGCAAGCGCGAGCGTCGAGGGAAGTTCGATCTCAAGACGACCATGCGTCGCAACATGGCGAACGGCGGCATTCCGTTCGAGCTCGTGTTCAAACAGCGGAAGAAAGAGAAGCCGAAGCTCGTGGTCCTGTGCGACATCTCGAGCTCAGTCGCGAACGTGAGTCGCTTCTTCCTGCAGTTCATCTTCAGCCTGCAGGACTGCTTCACGAAGGTGCGCAGCTTCGTGTTCGTCGCGGAGCTCGGTGAAGTCAG
>Ga0326726_10003220_pt1 | contig 14991 bp, 16 predicted proteins | sample MHFenrmetagenome_2_FD_207603 | JGI IMG/M metagenome (GOLD analysis project Ga0326726, IMG submission 207603) | Lab enriched peat soil microbial communities from Michigan Hollow, Ithaca, NY, United States - MHF15MN | ecosystem: Environmental > Terrestrial > Soil > Wetlands > Peat | place: USA...
GGGGTTTGGGCGGTGCTGTTCCCGACGATCAACCCGCTTATCGGAGGTTTCGCGGGTGCCGTGGGGATCGTCGTCTGGCTGCTCCTCGGACTGTGGGAAATGCGGAGGTCCCGTGCTGTCCCGGCGCCGATTCAAAGGTCTTGATGCAAAACACTAACCCCTAGTAGGATTTGAGCTGGATCGGTCGTTCCATGACGGCCGAGCGTCCACCAAGGGGAGGTTTTCTTGAACACCACCAGTCGAAGCCTCGGAGGGATCACGGCTCTCCTCATGCTAGCCCTCGTCGGCGGCCCCGCAACGGGACAAACGCCCCCATTCACCGAACGGGAAGTGAACTTCCGAAACGGCCCTGTAGAGCTGCGGGGTACGCTCATCCTTCCGGCCGCGCAAGGCCGTCATCCGGCGGTGGTGTTTCTGCATGGGTCGGGGCCGGCGACGCGCGAGGGCGCCCGCCCGTATGCCGAAGAGTTCGCGAAGCTCGGACTCGCGAGTCTCTTCTTCGACAAGAGGGGCTCCGGTGCATCCGGCGGATCCTGGATCACATCCTCGCTCGACGATCTTGCTCGGGATGCACTGGCCGCGGTTCAGTATCTGAAGGCGCAGGACGAGGTAGATCCGGGACGGATCGGGTTCTGGGGCGTGAGTCAGGCGGGCTGGGTCGCGACCCTCGCCGCCTCCCAATCCCTGGACGTCTCGTTCATGATCGTGATTTCGGGAGGCGGCGCAACCCCCCGCGAATCGGAGCTCTTCTCGTACAGGCAGGCGTTTGAACAGGCGGGGCTGTCGGAGACGGAAAGATCCGAGGGGCTCGAGATCCTCGATCTGTATTTCGCCTATCTGGCAACGGGAGAAGGTCGGACCAAACTGGAGGCGCGCCTGGCGGAGGCCCGCGAAGGCCGATTGTCGCCGCTCGCCGAACAGCTCGATCGCGTTCTGCCATCCGAGGAGAACCGACCGAACTGGAGCTGGGTAGCCGCTTGGGATCCCGCTCCTGCAATGGCAAAGATCAAGTGTCCGGTTCTCCTGATGTTCGGCGACCGTGACACGGATCATCCGACGGACGTTGCCGTCCAGAAGTGGCGGGAAGGCTTGCGGAAGGCGGGCAACGACCAGGCGACCATCATGGTCTTTCCGGGCGCGGGACATGGGATCCGAATGAGGGAGGGGTATACCGGTACAGGTCGTCCGCCCTTTGCCGACGGATACAAGGAAGCGATGCTCGGGTGGCTCTGGCTGCACGTAGTCGATGGGTTCAGGTAATATCGGAGGTGGCGCATGAAACGATGGGTCGGATTCGCTGCGATCCTTCTCCTGCTCGCTCTCAGCGCGGGATGCCCGTACACGTCGAAGGAGCCTCTCGGGGTCCCCGACCGCCATTCGTTCGATCCGCGGCTCGTCGGGCTCTGGATGGGCGTCGACAACGAGGGGGATTCGACGCTGATCCGGGTGCTTCCGTTCAACGACGCCGAGTACTACGTCGAGACGGACGAACAGGACAAGGAGCCGAGCCGCTACCGGGTGTTCGTGTTCGAAGTCGGCGATCAGCAGTTCCTCCACTTCAACGAGCTCGCAAGGGGCGTCGAGGCACCCGAGTACTGCTTCGCGCGCTACGCATTTTCCGCGAGCGGTGAGCTTTCGCTGAGGTTCGTCGGAGAGAAGATCGTGCCGAAGGCTCTCGAGACGGACCCCAAATCTCTCAAGGCGTTTCTGGCTTCGCACGTCAGCGATCCGGCGCTGGATGATCAGGACGTGAAGCTCGTGCTCAGGAGGAGATCATGAAGAAGTACGGCGCGGAGTTCTTCGGAACCTTTTGGCTCGTTCTCGGCGGGTGCGGGAGCGCTGTCCTCGCGGCGGCGTTTCCGGGACTCGGTATAGGTTTTCTCGGCGTCGCGCTCGCGTTCGGCCTCACCGTGATGACGATGGCCTTTGCCATCGGGCACATATCGGGCTGCCACCTGAATCCCGCGATCTCCATAGGCCTCTGGGCGGGCGGGCGGTTTCCCGCGAAAGACCTCATTCCCTACATCGTCTCCCAGGTAATAGGGGCGATCGTCGCGGGAGGCGTTCTCTACGTCATCGCAAGCGGCGCCGCGGGCTTTGACCTGGCCGCCGGCTTCGCCTCGAACGGCTACGGCGCTCATTCGCCCGGAGGGTATTCGCTTCTGGCGGCGCTCGTCTGCGAAATTGTCATGACGATGATGTTTCTACTCGTGATCCTCGGCGCGACGGACGCGCGGGCGCCGCACGGGTTCGCCCCGATCGCGATCGGTCTTTGTCTTACGCTGATTCACCTCATCAGCATCCCGGTGACGAACACCTCCGTGAACCCCGCGCGCAGCACGGGTGTCGCGATATTCGCGGGAGGTTGGGCGCTCGGTCAGCTCTGGCTGTTCTGGGTGGCCCCGATCGTGGGCGCGCTCCTCGGTGCGACGGTCTACCGGTTCATCGGGGCTGCGGAAAAGTGAGCGCCGGATCGCCCGTCGGCGCCACGAGACGCGGGCCGGTGACTCGGCCGTTGTGCGCCGCCGTTTCAATCGTCGAAATGAAACGTCGGCTCTTCGTAGAATCTGATCTTCCGCGTGCGGATCTTGTCCACGATCATGTCGTTGAGCGCAGCCTGTGCCTCTACGAGGCTTCCTTTGCTCCGCAGGAGGGAGAGGGGGAAGCCGAATGAGAGAACTCTCTTCGGAACGCTGAACCGCGTGACGCCGCTTGGGAAGAGGACCTTCTCGTCAGCCATGTGGAGAACGTCCGACTTTGAGAATGCCGGGTAGCAGACGAGAGCCGAGAATCTCGGGTAGTTCGCGACGAGGTCATTCAGGTTCGTGTAGCTCACCCGGTCCATCGCCCCGGCGGGGCTCACGCGCCGCACCATGCGGCGAATGACCTCCACCCGTTGCTCCGTCGTTCCCTCGACGATTACAGCGAGACACCTGCGGTCCGGGAGCACCACAACGCAGCCCCAGTTGCTCTCGAAGCGCGGTATGAAGTCCCCGGACTGCGTGAATCCCCCCGTGAAGCCGACCACTCGCATGGATGATGAGAGAATGTCGATGACGTCATCGGGTGCAAGGCCCTCGAGCTCATGGTGCCATGTCGAAAGGCCGAGCGCGTTGTCATCGAGGTTGACCTCCTGGATCGGGACGAAACGGCACGCGAGCTTTCTCAGCGCCGCGTACCGGTTCACGCCGTCGAGCAGGATGTGGGAGATCTTACCGTGGTTCTCTGCCGCAATGAGGGGGTGTTTGATGAGCCCATCGGCCTCTATTCGCGAGTGGATCATCGCGCCTCGACGCTCGTCCGCCTCCTCGTGGAGGAGGAGCTCGTCGGTGCGGATGAGCATGAGCCTGGGGAGCTTTCCGACCTCGAGGGCCAGATGTTCCGGTCCGAATTCTTCCATGTGGGTCTCGCCTCCCTTCCCGGGCACAAAACAAAAAAAGATCACGACGTTTCGCGATCCCTCAGCACCATTGCACAGGAGGCAAGAAACGCCGAAGTGTTCCCTGCATCCTATTTCAGGCAGGGTACACCCATTTCGAGGTGCACCACCAGTTGCATATTTTTAAGTCTTAATCACCACGAGTCAATATACCACGGTTCCTCGGGATGTTCAAGAGCGAAAAGAGACGCGCTCTGGCATGCAGTTCTAGTTTTTGCCCTTGAGCCGCGCCAATTCATCTGCTATCAATATGTAAAGCATTTAGTCACAAGGAGGAGATCATGAAGAACCTTCACTGCATCCTCATGGTGCTCGCGCTCGCGGCGCTTCTCGCGGCGGGGATCGCCGCGACTTCATTGGCACAGGGCGCCTGTGAAGTCCCCGTCGCGCCGCCGGACACGGCCGCGGCGTCGGCCACGACGGAGGAGACGCCCCAGGTTCAGCTCAAGGTGGACACCGCGTTCGCATACTGCGCCCTCGAGATGACGGGGAGCTACGATCAGCATTCGGCGGCGTTCGAGAAACTCTACTCGGAGTCCATGAAACAGGGGATATACGGCGGCATGCCGTTCGGAGTCTACTGGAACAGCCCCTCCGACACTCCCGTTGAGAAGCTCAAATGGGACCTCGGCTTCGTAATGCCGGCCGGCAAAACGCCCGTGGCTCCGCTCGCGCTCAAGAAGTGGGAGTACACGACAATGGCCTCGCTCAAGTTCACCGGCGAATTCGGCGGCCAACCGATGGTCGATGCCTATGGCCGCCTCTTTCAGTGGATCGGAGAGAACGGCTATCAGCCGGCGGGTCCCATGATGGAGACGTATCTCAACACTCCATCACAGGACGAGAAGGGCATGTGGTTCGGCACCATCGAGATCAGCGTGCCGGTCCAGAAGGCCCCTCCGGCGAAGGCCGTGAAAGCGAAATAGGGGACGGTGTCCCGGTGCGGGACAGCATAACCCATCATCATCTCTGCGCCGTGCTCAATACGGAGATCGGGACTCGGCCGGCGCGGTCGCCGGTCCGCATCCTCGATATGGGATGCGGAAACGGGCGGCTCATGGCGTTTCTGCAGCGCACTCTCCCGCAATTGCGGACGGAGCTCGCATTCGAGATCTACGGATTCGACGTAAACGATTCCCGCGTTCAGGAGTCCGACTATTTTGCGGAGACGCTCGCGTCCCTCGCTCAGCAGTTTCCCGCGATAGACTGGCGGCAGAGGATAATGCAGATAGGGTCGAAGGAGGAATGGCCTTTCCCGGAAGGCTACTTCGATTATGTGGTCTCGAACCAAGTGATCGAGCACGTGCTCGACCATGACTTCGCCTTCGGACAGATACGGCGCGTGCTCGCGCCGGAGGGAACGGCGGTTCACCTGTTCCCGTTGAAGCCCTGTATCCGCGAGGGGCATCTGCGGCTTCCGTTCGCGCACTGGATTTCGGACGCCGACCTCCTGCTCCACTACGTAAAGGTCTGCAGCCTGCTCGGCATGGGGAAGTGCCGCGAGCATGTGGCCAAAGGCTATTCTGCGGACTTGATGGATTACTGCCGGAAGCATGCCGACTACCTGATCTACGAGACCAATTACCTTTCTCCGGGGGAAGTATACAAGCTCGCGAAACGCAACCGCATGAGGAGCTCCTTCCGCTACACTGAACAGTTCTATATGAACAAGCTCCGGCAGGTGTTCGGGCGGCCGCCGCGGCATGAGTATTCGGCGGCCCCGCATCCGGCGTTGAAACGCCCGCTCTTTGTCTTCCTGATGTTTCTGTCGAGCGTCACGCTCGTTCTCGAGAAGAGCAACACATATGCGCGGAACGCGCGCGTGCCCGGGGGCATCGAGCCGGCCGGAATATGAGGGAGGAGTGGCGATGATCAGAGTCTTTCCCGTGCTGCTTATGATCTCGATCCTCAGCTTCGGGTGCTCGGAGGATCGAGCACTCGTGCAGGTGAAGTTCTATAAGGACACGTTACTGACGAGGGATATGATCACAATTACGATTGATGACGGTGAATCGAGGTGGCGATTCGGTCCTTCGTGCCTTCGCTCCTATTTGGGCGCCTGGTCCAGCCCCGAGATCGAGACAAGAAATGAGGGGACGCTTCTTGTTAAGTATCAATGTAAGGATCCAGAAGGCGCCCTGGTGAGTGGGGGGCAGTTGAAGCTCGGCCTTCGCGAGGACTGGCGGTGGGGGATCGACATATTTCATAGCGAACAAAATCCGTACCATACGTGCTTTGGTTGCTTCGGGTACAAATCATTTCCGATATTGAATCCCGCCTATATGAGCAGCGATAGCGACTCGGTATTTGTTGTTTGGGGAGGCAACTCCATAAGCAATCCGGTGGAGTATTGATCCATTGATTTGCGAAAGGGAGCCCGGACGCTCGCGCGCCCGGGCTCCCATGACGAAAGTGTGCCTCCCCGTACTCACGGCAGGACTGCGTGCCTTACCGGAAGAGGGTCTTTATCGATCCCCAGGTCTTTCCCTCGGTTCCGACCACGCACTCATGGACGAGAACTCCCCCCGTTATATTGAAGTTGGCTCCCATGACGTCGATCGAAACCCACTCCGGGTTGTAATCGCTGATGACGAACTCGGTCGAGAAATGGTTCCATTGCTGTTGGAAGTAACCCACTTCGTGCAGAATCGGCTGACGGACGATGTAGAGGCCCTCGTCGTTGCCCGGGACCGGCGGCAGCGTCGTGCCATATCCGAGCCCCGACCATGCCCCGGTCGACCAGTTGACAGCCACGGTCATGTCCACCGGGAAGTCACAAACGTACGGCGCCCAGTCGAATGAGACATGAATGATCTTGCCTCGCTGAGGATCAAAGGGATGGTCGTAGAACCACTCATTCACCCAGCCGGAAGGGTACGTGTACCATTGCCCGCAGTTGAAACCGCTCCCGCCCGAACTCCATACGGTTCCGATGATGCCGACCATTATGAAGAAGTTGTCAGTGGACTGCTGAGCCGACACGGGGGCGGCGGAGACCAAGAGCCCGATAACCAAAAGAAGCGTGACAAAGTGCCTCATCTCAGCCCCTTTCCGCAGACGATCGATTCCAAGGGTGATTCGCCCCCGGCGACCAACCGCTGCACGGATGCTTGCGTTATTCGGCGAATTCCAACTATTGAAGGGATAACGAACCGTATCCAACTGCGCGTGAGCAGTACGCCTTCTCGAATCACCCCCCTTCGAGGCTGGCGAGCGCCATCGTGCGATTGTGAGTACGAGGTGGGCGTAGTCTACCAGAGACGGATGCGTTTTTCAAGGGCTATTGCGGAGCACATTAATACGAAAGGCGATTGGCCGGGCCACCCTCAGGTCCGGTGGACAACTTGACGTGCGCCGGGGATCTCGCTAGAATCCGACTCGTCTGGATTCCAACCCGGATTGACCGATGAAGCTGACGCTTGTGGCATTGTTCGCTCTTCTTATTGTCCCTGCCTGCGGGAAGCAGGTAGCCCCGCGGCGCGTGTTCCCCGTGCCCTTCACGGCCGTTCATATCAAGGACTCGTTCTGGGCGCCGAAGATCGAGATCAACCGCACGGTCTCGATCCCATCGGCGTTCAAGCAGTGCGAGAAGAACGGCCGCCTCGACAACTTCGCCCTGGCCGGCGGCAAGATCAGAGGAGAGCATAAAGGGGATTATCCCTTCGACGACACCGACGTTTACAAGGTCGTGGAAGGAGCCTCCTACACCCTCGCCGTGAAATACGACGCGCGTCTCGACGCGTATCTCGACAGCGTAATCGCCCTCATCGCCGGGGCCCAGGAGCCAGACGGCTATCTCTACACCTGCCTCACGAACAAATGCAAACGACTCGAACGGTGGTACGGCAAAGGACGCTGGGATCAATTGAACAGCCACGAGCTCTACAACTGCGGGCATCTCTACGAGGCGGCGGTCGCGCATTACCTCGCGACGGGGAAAAGGAGCCTCCTCGACGTCGCCATCAAGAACGCCGACCTCATCGACGAGGTCTTCGGCCCGGCCGCGGGGCAGAAGCAGAGGCCCTCGGGGCATCCGATTATCGAGATGGCGCTCGTGAAGCTCTACCGCGTCACGGGGGAAGAGCGTTATCTCAAGCTCGCGAGATTCTTCATCGATGAAACGGGCAAGGGCACGGACGGCCACAAGCTGAATCCATACAGCCAGGATCACAAGCCCATCGTCGATCAGGATGAAGCCGTCGGCCACGCCGTGCGTTTCGGATATCTCTATTCGGGCGTCACGGACGTCGCCTCCCTCATGCACGACGCGGCGCTGATGGATGCCTCGAAACGCGTCTGGGAAAACGTCGTCTCGAAGAAGCTCTACATCACGGGCGGAATCGGCTCGCGAGGACAATGGGAGGGCTTCGGGCCCAACTACGAGCTCCCCAATATGACCTCGTACTGCGAGACGTGCGCCTCCATCGCGAACGTCTTCTGGAATTACCGACTCTTCCTCAACGAAGCCGATTCGCGATACTACGACGTGCTCGAGCGCGTGCTCTACAACGGGCTTATCTCAGGGGTCTCCCTCAGCGGCGACCGATTCTTCTATGACAATCCGATCGAATCGAACCACACGCACGAACGCGCGCCGTGGTTCGGGTGCGCCTGCTGTCCGGGGAACGTCACGCGGTTCATGGCGTCCATCCCCGGGTACGTTTACTCGGACGCCGACGGCGCTGTCTACGTGAACCTGTTCGTGGGAAACACAGCCGAGATCCCGATGGGGAGGGACACCGTGAGGCTGTCCGAGACCACGAACTATCCCTGGGACGGGAACGTGACGATCAGTATCGAGAAGCCCGCCGAGCGTCGCTTCGATCTCATGGTGCGCATCCCGGGCTGGGCTGTGAATCAGGTAGTGCCCTCCGATCTTTATCATTTCGCGGACTCGACGCGCGGGACGCTCGCGTTTCGGCTCAACGGGGAAGCGACCAAGCCCAGAATCGAGAGTGGCTACGCGCATTTTCAGAGGCGCTGGAAAGCGGGGGACAGGGTCGAGATCGCGATTCCCATGCCGGTGCGAAGGGTGACGGCGAGCGACAGCGTGGAGAGCGACCGGGGGAAGATCGCCTATCAGCGCGGGCCGCTCGTCTACTGCTTCGAGGACAAGGACAACGGCAACGGCTGGATGTTCGATCTCTTTGTTCCGAAGAGCGAAGAGGTGCGCAGTCAGTTCGAGCCGGGGCTCCTGGGCGGCATCACGACCTTGACCATGAACGGCTTCAAGGTCGCCGTGAGCGGCGCTGATACGACCGTCGAGCGGGCGAAGCTCACGGCCATTCCATACTACGCCTGGGCCAACAGGGGCAAGGCGAACATGCGCGTGTGGATGAGCGACGCGAAAGAAAGTGCATGCACGAAGGCCGGTTGGAGCAAGGAGATGGAGGCGACCGCATCCTCGTCGTCGAAATGGGTCTGGGGGTTGAACACGGGATTCGATCCCGGGAGCTCCCGCGACATCGACAAGATCTATTACTACTTCTACGAGAGCAAGGGCGCGGAGGAGTGGGTGCAGTATGATTTCCCGAAGCCCGTCACTCTGTCTCAGTCCAAAGTCTACTGGCTGAACCTCGATCACTACGAGGGCAACTACCGGGTGCCCCAGTCCTGGGGCCTCATGGTCCAGGATGCGAAGAAGCGCTGGGTGAGCGTGGCCGCGGCCGGCCCGTGCGGACTCGAGCTCGACAAATACAACTCGGTGACGTTCAAGCCGGTCAGAACCACGGCCGTCCGAATGAAAGTGAAACTCCAGAAGGGGAACTTGGCGGGCATCCTCGCCTGGAAGGTGCTATGAACAAGCCGATGGGCACCGGACGGGAACGCAGCCAAGCGCTTTCTCGGCAACACCTTGTGGGCGAGTCAATGGGAAGCTGCTTGCGTGTTTTTGTGCTGCTTGTGTTCGCGGTTTTCTGCCTGAATGCCGCCGTCCACGCCGCACCTTTTGAATTCCAAGCCGGTTTTGCCGCGCGTCACGACTACTCGGGCGGCGTGATCGGAGCCTGGGAAAACAACTCGGTCTTCTTCGTTGGAATCAGCCGCGAGCTTACTCGCGACATCGGCATCGCATCGAGGCTCGGGATTCGCGATGGTGACTTCGTGCACCTCGTAGGCGTAGCGAGCCTACCCGAGATCTTGCACTCACCGTACAGGGGTGGGTCTCTACGAGCCCTCGAGCTGACGGGAGCTCTTCAGGTGGGCGGCGGCGACCCGATCAAGGCGACATTCACTCTCGGTGGTGGGCTCGTGATTGCCTCGCTGCCGAAGGTGACACGCTTCGCTTGGGATATGGACCATCCCGAAGCGAAGTATATCGAGCAAGCCCCTGGAAGCGGGGAAGTATCGGTCCATGGGATTATCGGAATGGGCGTGGGAGCTCTCTACCCTTCTCGGGGATGGCTCGGGGTCGGCATCAGTCTGGAGTTCTGGTGGTCTCCCGTGGAGGATGGGCTCATATGGCAGCAGCTGGGGGCGTCTCTCGAAGTCAGGTAGCGCGGAGCAGGGTCGCCGCATGACTCAAGAAGTGACTTTGCAGGCATCCTTGCATGGAAAGTGATATGAAAACGCCCTGGGGGTTCTAATGGTGCGGCATAGCATTCCAGGGACGCGGAGAATTGAAGTGATCAGGCTCTGCATTTGGGTGTTTGCGCTCTGTATGTTCGGTGCCTCATGCGGTGGATGGAAAGCCGTGAGGCAGGCTGACATCGATATTGATCAAAGTGAAAAGGGCCTGGGGAATGAGGAGACAGCGCAAGAGAAGTTTGCCTTGGTAAAAGTGGAAGGGCACTACGTACATGGATTTGAGACGTCGTATTTCAAGGCATGTGGTTCGAAAGAAGAGTGGTGGGTTGATGATGGGGTGCTGGCCGAACGATATAGAGATACTGTGCAAGGTAAAGGTTATGGTAGAGCGCGCGTCTTTGTCAGACTCTCCGGGATGCTGAGCGACTTGACCGGGCATGGACCCATGGGCAGCTCTAGATGCCTTAGAATCACCCAAATCTATGAAATCCGTTTGAGCCGAGAAGACGATTGCAAGTGGCCTGTCGGTTCTTCTATTTAAGCTCGATGTCGTCGAGGCTGAAGCTGTATGGGCCTGGTTTCGGGCCGGCGGTAAAGCCGATGGCCGTGATCTGGGTGGCATCGAGATTCGGAAAATCCTTGAACGCGAAGCTGACCTCTCGCCACTCGGCTCCGCAGGTGAACGATTGCATGGTAGGCATATAGCCCGTTTCTTTTGTATAGATGAGGATCTGGTATGTTCCTCCGTCACCCCTGGCCCAAAAGGTAATTCTCTCTCCCCTCGACAGATCTGCCGGTTCGAAGGGCTTCCCGGCAGGGAACATGATGGTGCCGCTCCAGGCATAGGCGAGACCGGCAACGACTTCACCGGATAACGCCAGACAATAGTGGCTGCTATTCGCCCCCCCTGCCGCTATCTTGACCTCGACCTTGGACTTGCCGCCCATAATGGCGTCGGTCGACTCGATCCAACCGGAACCGAAACGGCTCGCGAGGGTGCTATCTTCAAAATCGCTGATCATGCCGGCAGAGATTCCGGCGGCCCGCATGGGACTGGGCTGACTCGCGGCGGTTTGTCTCTCCTGGGCGATCTTCTCGCGGTAGCCGGCACGGTCCAACTCCACTCCCTCCTTCCAGATTCCCGCTATGCGGCGGGTGTCCTTGATATTGGCTGTCGGGTCGCCGTCGACTAGGAGCAAGTCGGCGCGGAGTCCTTTGGCGATGCGGCCGCGGTCGGCGAGACCGAAGACCTTTGCCGGAAGCGCGGTCGCGGCGCTGAGAGCTTCAGCAGGCGTGAGTCCCGCCTGCACCAGGAGCTCCAGCTCCTGATGGAGACTCGCGCCATAGGTCGTGCCGGGATTCGGAGCGTCTGTGCCGGCCAGAACCGTGAGCCCGTTCTTCTTGAAGGCTCTGGTGATGCCCGCTGCGACATCGAAGTTCGCCTGCGTGTATGTCGTCCCCGGGAATTGGGTCTTCAAACCCGCGAGAGCGGCAGAGGGGATGAGGGGCTCGAGTTCGGGATCGCTGATCAGCGCGAGTCCCGGTTTCAAACCGCAAATGGTGCTGGTGACCGTCAAGGTGGGAATCAGGATGACGTGGTGCTCACGGGCCAGGGACAAGAGAGCTTCATCGGGTTCACGGTCGTACCAGACGTGCGCAAGTATGTCCGCTCCGCTCTCGATGGCGTCACGCGCGTCCTCGCGGGTGTCGATGTGAACGGCCGCGAGCTTCTTGCGGTTGTGGGCGGCGCGGATCAGGGCGGCGAGCGTGGGTTTGTCCAGGGATGGGAACTTCCAACCGTGGCTGTAAATGATCTTGATGAAGTCCGAACCCTCGGCGATGCGGGCATCCACAAAGGCCTGGGCCTCCCCGGGTCTCGCGAGGGTGGGGATGGCGAGCCCATATTCCGTTCCGTGCCCGCCGGGCACGGTGGCCAGTGTGCCGCTCGAGACCAGGTCGGAACGATCGGGATTCGGTCCGGCAGCTTGCTGAGCCTTCATCGCTTTGAGGAACTCGACGCTCGTGAACATATCGATGTCCGTGGTAACGCCGAACTGCAGGGACTGTTGCAGCCCCATGCCGAAGATGTGAGTATGCGAATCGATCAGGCCGGGGAGCAGAGTTTTGCCGCTCCCGTCGATGACCGTTGCATCAGCCGGAATCTTCATGGAGGCGGCCACGTTCTCAATCTTTCCGTCGCGTACGAGCACCGTGGCCTTCTCGATTACCTTCAAGCCGTCGAACACCCGCACGTCACGGATGGCAAAGTATGTGGGTTTCGTCTTGTCTTGTCCGGTTTCGGCGGCAACCGTGACACTTCCGCATATTGCCATCAGCACTACACAGACCAGCGCCTTGAAAACTGTCGCGTTCGCCTTGTTACCCCCGAGTTCAAGCATGTTCAAATCCTTTCTTCAAGATCGCTTCGAGTGCTTCCACATGAGCTTTGAAGACGGCGCGCCCCGCGTCCGTGGCCGCCACGGACGTGCGTGGCTTGCGTTCGACGAAGACCTTCCTCACGGCAATATAGCCCGCCTCTTCCAGCTTGCGCAGGTGAGCGCCGAGGTTGCCATCGGTCACGTCCAGCATTCGGCGAAGGTAGCCGAAGTCGACTTCTTCATTTGGCTTGAGCACCGTGAGCGCTGCCATGATGCGCAGCCGCACCGGCTGATGGATGATTTCGTTCAATTCGTTCATGACTGCCGCCATTTGAAACGGATGTAGAGACCGCTCCCGATCATTGTCCCGCCCCCGAGGAATGCCATGCACAGGTAGAAGTAATTCGGCAGCAAATAGTAGCTGCCGAAGGCCAGGGCCGTGACGAACAGGGCGAGCCTGACGAGGGAATACGACAGCAGGAAGCCCATGGCGATCCAGCCGAGCATGGCGAAGATGACGAAGAACATGGCAAGCTGCCTGCCATCCACAGGCCACGCGATCCAGACAGTCAACGCACAGTACGCGAAGAGGGCCAACCAAAACAGTCCGATCCGCCCGCTCGTGGCAGAGACACTTGCGTTGCGCACGCGGCGGCTCAGCCAAAGCCCAAGCCCCCAGGACCCAAGGCCGCCGAGGATATCGAGCACCATCCAGACATAGCCCGCGCTCTTCTCAGCGAGGAAATATGAGCCGAGGAAACCCAGGAACCAGATGACCCCCCAGATGATCAGAAAGTAGTACGCGCCGCCATTGGCCACGGCGTTGCGCATCCTTTTCTTCATTGAGCTGATGGCGGCCAGAGACTCTTCCGCCTCATTGGGACTGATTTCCATAGTGGCTGCTCCTTCCAAACTCGCCATTGATATGGAGGACTCTATTTCACAGAGTATTCTATTACAATAATCCATAGATGTCAAGCCCCTTTTCGTCAAATAATGAAATATCCCCTTCGAGCCTATGAGCTATAATCTGGCCGCCTGAGAATGGGGCCTGAGAAGACCTCTATATTAGGAGCAAATGAAAATGTCAATCAGCGACATCGACGAATCACAACGCAAAGCTGCCAGAGTCGCGGGATTTACTTCCCTATTCACGATGGCGATTGTGTCCTTTGCTTATCTTGGTATCCAGGCCCATCTCATTGTCGCGGGCAATGCTGCGGAAACCGCCCGGAATATCATGGCGCACGAGCGACTGTTTCGTATCAACATCGCCTGCGATCTCATCTACTGCGCAGGCGTTGTAGTACTACTCACGGCCCTTTACGTGATTCTCAAGCCGGTAAATCGGAGCCTTGCCTTGCTTGCGGCATTTTGCAGGCTGGTATATGCCTTGATGTGGGTTGTTATTGCGCTCAATCTTCTTACCGTTCTGCGGCTCTTGAGTGGCGCTGATTACTTGCGAGTATTTGAAACAGATCGATTGCAGGCCTTGGCGAGGCTATACCTCGGCACACCCGCGTATGGCGTTGGCTTGCCGTTTTATGGATTGGGATCCACGGTTTGCGGCTACCTGTGGTTTAAGTCGCGCTATATCCCCAGAGCATTGGCTGCCTGGGGGGTGATCGCGTCTGTATGGTGCGTGACATGTGCTTTCGCTTTCATCATTTTCCCCGACTTCGCCAAGACAGTTAACCCGTGGTGGTTCGATTCGCCTATGGCTAGTTTCGAAATGGCGACGGGTTTTTGGCTTCTGTTTAAGGGATTGGGGCCATCTGGGATAGCTGGGCCCGATAAAGCAAGCGATCGGGCTCAGGCCGGTGCCGCCTAACCTCTCAGCCGACGGCCTGCGACCGCGGCTGAACTCAGACCTTATCTGGACGGGACCTTGTAAAGGAGGGGAACGAGAATGGCGAGACTACGTGTCAAGAGCCTGACCAGAGGCTTGGAGTTCCATGGAGAAGTCGAGGGCAAGCGGCAGCATTACTATGTGCTCTCGAGCGCGCGACAGTACTTCGTCATGTCCGTTTCCATCAGTAAGCGTTCCTCGGGAAACTTCAATCTCGTAAGCAGGGTCGCCGTGGACAAGCTCTACCGGCGGCTTCGCGGGCAGCAGGGGCTCACCGCGAAGATCGTCTTCACGCGCTCGAGAAACAGGCGTCTCGTGCCTTCGCGTCTCGCCGCGCTGAACATGCTCTATGTCCTGGTCGCCACGGGCCGGGCGACCATCGATATGCGTCACACGTCGAAAGAGATCTTCTTCAACGTGAAGCTATAGGGAATGGAGGTCGTCGGATGAAAATGAGCTGGAGGGTTCTTGTGGCGTTCCTGCTCGGCGTCGGTGCGTTTTTTCTGCTGTTCCTTCTCGGTGAGGGAGTGGATATATCCCCCTCCGTTCGGGGATATCAGTACTTTAGCGCCCTCATATTCTTCGGCGGCATGGGGGCCTACTTTCTCATCTCGGAGTATTTCCTTTCGCGCGGCCATCAGCAGGCGGTGCGGAAGGATTGGCCGATAATCCTCGCTCTCAATGCGCCGCTCATACTCGCGACGATCATCGCCTCGTTCGTCGAACAGAACAAGTCGTCTCTCTGGCAGACCGGGGGTGCCGTCGTTGTCGGGGTTGTGTGTTCCTATGCCGGAGCGGCG
>Ga0326726_10003221_pt1 | contig 14983 bp, 13 predicted proteins | sample MHFenrmetagenome_2_FD_207603 | JGI IMG/M metagenome (GOLD analysis project Ga0326726, IMG submission 207603) | Lab enriched peat soil microbial communities from Michigan Hollow, Ithaca, NY, United States - MHF15MN | ecosystem: Environmental > Terrestrial > Soil > Wetlands > Peat | place: USA...
AGCGGAGCAAGAAGCGTGCCCGTGGTGTCCGGCCGCCTTGGGAGAGCCGGCGCGAGCCGCGGCGCGGCTCGGCGTCGGTCGATCACCGCGCGGCGCGCGTCGAGCCGCACATTGGGAGGGCGCGCGCGGCTCTTGCCGCCCCAAGTTCGGGCAGGGCGACGCTAGCGCGAGGACGTGGCCTCTAGACCCACCTGCGAACCGCTTCGGTGCTGTCGGCCGGCGTCGTGTTGAAGCAGATCTTGGCGTTCGGCGCTTGCTCGTGAACGAGGTTGAGCAGCGTTTCGAACAGCAGGAGCTGCGGTCCGCCGCGCAAACCCGCGCCGATCAGCACGCAGTCGAAGCGGCTCGCGCGCAGCGCCGCCGCGGTCACGGCTTCGGCGGTAGGCCCGAGATCGACGAGGCAGCTCATCACCTCGTAGCCCGCCGCGCGCAACCGGTCGAGCTGTTGGTCGATGAATGCGGCGACGAGCGCAGACGTCAAGCCCGGCGTCTCCGACAAATCGACGAAGGCTGGATCGAGCCCGAGAGCGAGAACGCGTTTCTGCATGGCGACCTCCTTGTCGACCGGGGGGAGCGAGCCGCGTTGCGCGGCGGTGATCACTCGATTCGATGGATCGCTGACATTTAGGTTCCGGCTTAGGTTCCGGCCAACGGCGCGCCGCGTGCGATACTTGCGCGATGACCGCCCTCGACGCGCTCGGCCGCGAGCTCCAAGCGACTTGGCTACGGGAGATTCCGCTCGTGGCCGCGCTCGCGATCGAGGTCGCGTCTTGCACACCGGAGGAGCTCGTGGTGCGCGCTCCGCTCGCCCCGAATCGCAACCTCCACGGCACGGCATTCGCCGGCAGCTTGTTTTCCATCTGCGTGCTGACGGGTTGGGGTGCGGCCTGGCGCGCGCTGAAGGAGCGCGCCATCGAAGGCCTGATCGTCGTCGCCGACAGCAAGATCAGGTACCGCAAAGCCGTGAGCGGCGACATCCTCTGTCGCTGCCGCCCGGAACCCGACGACGTCGAGCAGCGGCTCGCGGAGCTCGCGGCGTTCGGTCGCGCGAGCCTGCCGCTCGTCTGCACGATCGATCAGGACGGCAAGCGCGCCGTGACCTTCGAAGCCGAATACATCGTGCATACGAAACACGAGCCGCGCGCGGCGCAAACCTGACCTCGAGCTTCGCCAACGGATTACGACGCCGCGGCGAGCACCTCGACGGCGCCATCGAAGATCATCTTTATCGAGATGTAGAAGATCACCGCAAGGCCGACATACCCGATCCACGTGTGCCGGTTCAGCACGCGCGCGATCAGCGCGGCCGCGAGCCCCATGAACGCGACCGACAGCGCGAGGCCGACGACGAGCACCCACAAGTTCGAGCGCGCGACTCCGGCGATCGCGAGCACGTTGTCGAGCGACATCGACACGTCCGCGATGATGATCTGCACGATGGCCTCCGGCATCGACTTCGGCACTTCGCTTCTCGCGGCGTCGACCGATAGCCGGCCGCCGCGCAGCTCGCGCCAGAGCTTCCAACAAATCCACAGGAGGAGCAGCCCGCCCGCGAGCAGCAACCCGATCACCGCCAGCAGCTGCACGGTAAACGCAGCGAACACGATTCTGAGCACCGTCGCCGCGCCGATGCCGAGCACCATCACTTGCCAACGGCGGCCCGGCGGCAGTCCCGCGACCGCGATGCCGACCACGATCGCGTTGTCCGCGGACAGCACTAGGTTGACGAGCACCACCTCGAGCAGCTCGAGGAGCGCGCTGGGAGAAAGCCATTCCACCAAGAGATTCCTTGTGCGTTGACGCGGCGTTGACGCGGCGTTGCCGTCGCGATGTGCGCCCCGTTCGCGGCCTCGCCGCTCGCGATCCGCCGTCGCCGTTCGCGCCGCGTGCGCCATCATACCGGCCGGTTTCCGGCAAGGCGCGCCTCCGAAAGACCCATCTCGCGACGCTTGCAGCTCGCATTCTCGAGCGGTCGGCCGCGCCGATCCCGATACCCGGCACGCGACAGTGATCGTGAGCCGCGCTACGGAGCTCGATCGGTTCGTGGGCTTGGGATCAGCCGCGCACTGACGAGATTGAACGAGTCGAGCGCGGTTCCCTCGGGCGGAAAAAGTGCGCCGCGCGGCGCGGTTCCATCGGACGAGTAGGTCATCCATAGCGTGAGGCCGTCCGAGCTCGTCCATGCGTTGACGATGTGAACGCCGAGCGACTCGCCGCCCTCGGTGCCGAGATTCGCCCAGCCTCCGGATCCGCTCGCGGGATCGACGTTGTGGTACGCGATGACGGTCCACGGACCCCACGGCTCCGGCGCATCGTAGAACGAGGTCTGTCCGATGAATCTACCCTGGGCGACGCCGATGTAGCGCCGGATCGCCCGGTCGTAGACGACATCCCCGAGAGTCGTCCGCATCGGAGGGCAGACGCCGACGCAGTTCCCCCGGCGTTGGCTCCGGTCGGAAAATATCGGTCGCATGCTCGCGGCGTCGCGCGCCCAGATCGGCTGGCGCCGCTCGTCGAGCCCCGCGAAATACTCGTACGCGCTCGCGTCGAGCACATCACGGCTCCTGACGCGCGCAAGGAACGTTTCCTCAGCCGGCGATTCGGCGCCCGGCGCCGGACGGCTCCAGCCGAGCCAGGTCGCGAGCGAGACTCCCACGACATAAACGCGGCCGTCCGGCGCGCCCTTGTTGCCGCGTCCATAGTTGACGAACGCAGAGGGACAGAAGCGAGCGCCGCCGGCGACACGATCGCGGTCGTCCTCCGAGCAGAATGCCCAGTCGGCGACCTGCCACGAGTACGGATTGCCGCGCGAGTACACCATCTGCACGCGCTCGGGGCTGCCGAATCTCGACACGTCCGTCCCGAGCTCGGCTGCGTTCCAGACGCCGCCGCGCCCGTAGAAGTCGCGGCCCACTGCGACGATCGAGCCCGCTTTGCCGCTCAGGGCTGACGGATGCTCCGCGTCGAATCCTCCATAGACGTTGCGTCGCGCCGGCAGCGCTACGGGACTCGATCTGCCGGGATCGTGAGGCGCCGCCCCCGCCAGCGAAGCGATGCCAAAGCTCGCGCGTCCGCGGTCGTTGTCCCCGCCGAATCCGCCTCCGTCGCCGAAGAACGCATAGACCTTGCCGTCCCGGCCCCAGGTAACGGACCAGATGTCGCTGCCGTTCGGCTCGGTGTAGCCGTTCCAATTGAACTCGATCGACCGAATGGCTCGACTCGGACAATACGGCGCGTCGCCCGCGGCCGGCGCAGCGGGCGTCGAGACATGGACCGTCTGCGCCGGAGGAGCGGCGTCCGAGTCGCGGCGTGCCAAGACCATCGCGACCGAATAGTCGTACGCCGTGGACGGGGCGACGCTCGTGTCGACGAACGCGGTGTCGCGCGTCGTCTCGAGCACCACGCCGTCTCGTCGCACCTCGTAGGTTGCGGACCGAGGCGCGCCGTGCGGCACGTCCCAACGCAACCCCACGACCATCGCATTCACGCAGTCGGTGCGCAGGTCTTGCGCGAGCGCGCCGTGCGGCAGCGAAGCGCCGGCCGAGAGCGCGATCGCGCCGAGGAACCACGGGCTCGAGGAAGTGACGGACATCGCGCAGTTCGACTCGCTGGTCGCCCGGACGTTGCGTCGACGCAGCGCCTAATCCGCCTTCGCGAACGCCTCTGCATAAGGGAAGTCGCTGCCAAGCTTCGCGAGCTGCGCGCGCCAGTAATCGTCGATGCGAGTCTGATCGGCGGACGAGAGCAGCTCGCCGGATTTGCCGCGCTCGCCGCGCCGGATCATGGCGCCCTGCGACGACGCCCACGGCGGACCCGCGGGATCGAAGTTCGCGCCGATCTTCTTCATGTGCTCGAAGGTGCATTGCTCGATTACGGCCGCGCGCTCGTCGGCCGTGAGGTCGACGCCCATGAGGTTCGCGATCTTATCGACCGCGGCGGGCAGGTCGGCGCGCATCTGCTCGTAGGTGAGGAACAATACGTTCGGCCGGTCGCGAACGCTCCAATAGCTCTGCAAGTGAGCGGCCCACGACCCGAGCGCCGTGTCGGGCGACAAGTACACGTCGAGCCAGCGGCGCACGGACGGCATCGCGCGTCCGAGCGCGACCGCGCGCAAGAAGTGGTAGCTCGACACGAACACGTCCTTCGGATCGCGAACCACGGCGACGTAGCGCGCGGCCGGCGAATACGGCACAGCGTCGAGCGCGAGATGCGTCTTGATCACGCGCAAGCCCGTCGGGCTCGCGGCGCGCGGCCTGTCGTCGGCGAGCGGAACCGCCATCTGCATGCGCGCGGGAACCTCGGGCCACGGGACGACCTCGTGCACGTGCTCGAAGCGGGCGTTGCCGCGGAACGCGATCTGTAGCGCAATGTGCATCGTCCAGTTCGTCCCGCTCTTGAAATACGAGCAGACAAACACGTCGGCCGCGGAAGGCTCGTACTTCGGAAACGTGCCAATCGCGCGCGTGATCCCGCGGCTCAGCATGAGCGGCCAGCGGCGCGCAAGGATCTTCGACAGCGGCAATACGACGATCCAAAACATCGGCGTCATCGCGACCCGCTGCCAGGTCGACGGCGTGCGGCGCCGGAATCGCGGCGACGCGTTCAGCGCGGGGTCGGAGGTCGCGTTCAGCGTCTGGGCGCTCACGCCGACGCCACCTTCAGCGCGGCGCGCGCTGCACGAGCTCGAGCAACAGGTTGTTCGGATCGCGCACGATCGCGATGTCGAGCCCCGGCACGATCTGCACCGGGCCGCCGCCGGTCGTGACCACGGGCACGCCGGCCGCCTTGAGCTTCGCGGTGAGCGCTGCGACGTCCTTCACGACGAGCTGGAGCACGGTGGTGCCCGGGTCCTGCGTGCGGCCGCTCAACTTCTTGCGCTCGATGTTCTTGAATTCGATCAGCGTGAACGGCACCGACGTACCCGGGATCGTCGCCGTGCTCTGCTTGAAGCTCGCGCCCGGCGCGCCCGCGGTCGACGACATCTCCTGATTGTCGTTGAAAGCGGCGCCGAGCTTCATGTCGAAACCGAGCAGCTCCTTATAAAACTTCACGCTCTCCTCGCTGTTCGCGACGGTCGCTTCGAACGCAGACCCGCTCAGCACGTGCCCCTCGCCCGCCGGCGCGTTCGACGCGTCGAGCATCTCGACGACGAAGCCGTCTGGGTCCTGCACGAACACGGCATGCAGCGTGCCGTTCGGCGTCTTGAGCGTGACGGGCTTGCCGCCCGCCGTGATGATCCTGACGCCCGGCAACGCCGCGACCTTCGGGAACAGTCCATCGAGGTCGCGGATTCGCATCGCGAAATTCGCCGCGCCCGGATCGAAGAATCGCGGCCGCTGCGGCTCACGCGCGATGTCTTTGTACTCGATGAGCTCGATGCCGAGCGCGATGCCCGGGACCTTGACGACCGCGATCCGCGACTGCCCGCCCTCAGTGTGGCCGAGTTTCGCGATCGCGGGGTTCGGTGCGAAGCCTTGCGTGACCGTGACCTCGAGTCCGAGCACGTCGTGATAGAACTTCAGCGACTCGTCCACGTTCGCGACGATGTGCGCGAAGTTGCCGACGCCGATCACGTCGCCCGGCGGCGCGGGCGCGCGCGGCTCTTGCGCCCCGAGCGACGCGGCGCAGCACGCGAGCGCGACCGCAAGCGCCTGAGGCGCCGCGCTCGAAAAATGGAAGCTCGACATTGACCGGCTCAATCCGAACATTCGGCTGTCCCCCTCGCAACTCGTTGTACCGTCGTTCCACGCACCAGCTCGCGGCGCAGGCCCCGTGACGCGGCGACGTACGCTAGCACAACGAGCGCGAGGCGCGCCTCAGAGAAGTCGCGGCCGATTCGGCTGCTCGTCGACGTCGGGCGCGCCGGTGCGGGGGAACTCGCGGACCAAGAGCTGCGTGACCGCGTCGATGCCGAGCAGCGCTCCGTCTCGCCAGCGCGCCTCGCGATACGCCGTCTCGACCGCGGCGCAGACCGCCTGCCATTCGTCGGCGCTCACGCGTCCGTCGAAGCCGCGGTCGGCGACGATCTCGACGACGCGCTCGACGATCAAGATGTAGATCAGCACGCCGTTGCGCTCGCGCGTATCCCAAACGCGCAGCTCCGCGAACACCTCGTGCGCGCGGCCGCGCGGCGTCTGGTGACGGCGCAGAGCGCGAACGTCGAGCGCAGCCTCGATCGCGAAACGGATCTCGCCGCGATGCTGCGCCTCCGAAGCGGCGACCGCGCGCTCGATCGCGTCGAGCGTCGCGCTCGGAAAGCGCCTCGAGAGCGTCCAGCGGGTCGCGGCGAGATGGCGTGTCCAGCGCATCACCAGCCTCCCGACGCGCCGCCGCCGCCGAATCGGCCGCCGCCGCCGCTGAAGCCGCCGCCCCCACCACCGAAGCCGCCGCCAAAGCCGCCGCGGCCTCCCCAGTAACCGCCGCCGGACGACCAACGGCCCGGCCCGCCGACGATGCCGGCGGCCGTGAGCATGAACGCGACGAAGCCGATGCCGAGCGCCAAGAGCAAGATGCCGCTCAGGGCCCAAACGATGAACGCCACGACGCCGCCGAGCAGCAGCCCGCCGAACAGCGCGCCGAAGATCCGGCGCAACACGGGCGCGACGAACACGGCGATGACGAACAGCAATCCGAAGAACGACGCGAAGCCCTTGCCGCCGCTGTCGCGATCGCCGCGGTCGCGGGCCGGCTGCGCGGCCGGCGGCGGCAACGGCTCACCGTCGATCAGCTTCGCGAGCGCGTCCACTCCGGCGTTCAACCCGCCCGCGTAGTCGCCGTCGCGAAAACGCGGCGTGATCTGCTCGGCGATGATCCGCTTCGCGAGCGCGTCGGGCACCGCGCCCTCGAGCCCATAGCCGACCTCGATCCGCAGCCTGCGATCGTCTTTCGCGACGACGACGACGATGCCGTCGTCGGTCTTACCTCGGCCGATCTGCCACGCCTCCGCGACGCGCAACGAGAACTGCTCGATCGCCTCGGGTTGCGTGCTCTTTACCATCAGCACCGCAACCTGGCTGCCCTTGCGCTGCTCGAGCGCCGCGAGCTTCTGCTCGAGCGCCGCGCGCTCGCTCGCGGTGAGCGTCGACGTGACGTCGACGACGCGGCCCGTGAGACGCGGCACGGGCTGCTGGGCCGCGAGTGGCAGCGCCGCGAGCACGAACGCCGCGGCGAGCAGCGCGCACGACCACGGCCGCGTCGCCGCCGCGAGCGGCTGCCGCGACCGCGTGCGGCGAGTCGCGAGGCGCGCAAACGCGCGGCCGAGAATCGCGATCGATCCGATCATCGCCGGCTTGCAGCGAGCCTCGTCGCTACGGCTTGCGCTCGAAGCTCACCGGCGGCGGCTTCGAGATCGCCGCCTCGTTCTCGACGGTGAAATTCGGCTTCGTCTTGTAACCGAACATCATCGCGGTGAGGTTTGACGGGAAGCTCCGCACGGTCACGTTGTAGTCCTGCACGGTCGCGATATAGCGGTTGCGCGCGACCGTGATCCTGTTCTCCGTGCCTTCGAGCTGCGCCTGGAGGTCGCGGAAGTTCTGATCGGACTTCAGCTCGGGATACATCTCGACGACGACCATGAGCCGCGACAGCGCGCTCGTGAGCTCGCCCTGCGCCGCCTGGAATTTCTGAAACGCCTGCGGATCGTTGATGAGCTCGGGTGTCGCCTGGATGCTGCCGACTTTCGAGCGCGCCTCGGTCACGCCGAGCAGGACGTCGCGCTCCTGCTGCGCAAAACCCTTCACGGTCTCGACGAGATTCGGGATCAAGTCCGCGCGGCGCTGGTATTGGTTCACGACTTCGGACCACGCGGCCTTCACTTGCTCGTCCTGGGTCTGGAACTTGTTGTAGCCGCAGCCCGCGAGCTGGGTCGCGAGAATGACGATCCATAACGGTGACGCACGCATCGACACGCTCCTCGGTACGTTGACGGCGGCCCAGTGTAGCGCCTATTCGTGCGGGTTCGCTGCTCGCGCAGGGTCTACTAGCGCGCTCTGGAGCTTCGGCGCACGCGCAGCATTCGACGGGCGGGCGACGGGCGGGCGACGGGCTCGACGGCTCAGGCCACCTTCTCGCCGTCGTCTTTGTCTTTCTCGGTGAAGATCAAGTCCGGAGAGACCATGATCTCGGATGACGCTTGCTCGAGCTTCACGCGCGCGTTGAGGTTCGAGTCGCCGCCTCGCGGCAGCTTCTCTGGACCGGCATCGATGCCCGCATTCGTGATCAGCGAATTGATCGTGTCGGACGACTCGTCGAGCGGCCGGCGCGGCTCCGTCTTGTTGCCATACCCGCCGCCGCGGCGCGTGTCGGACTTCGCGAGCTGCTCGCGGAGCTTGTTGCGCTCGGCCGTCATGTTCACCAGCTCGGTATGCATGTCCTCGATCTTCTTCAGCGTCTCCTCGCCGCCCGAGCCGAACTGCGCCAGCTTCGCTTTGAGCTCGGCGAGCTCCTTCGTCGCCGCGTCCGCGCGCTGGCGCGCGTCGGCGAGCTGCTTCGAGTAGCCCTTCTCGAGGGTCTCGAGCTTGAACTTCTGCGCGTCGGAAGCTTCACGCAAAACGACCGCGTGCGCCTTCTCCTCGGCGAGTGCACGCTCGAGCCGCTCGATCTTCAGATCGCGCTCATCGGGCGCCGCGGGGACGGTAGACGCGGGGGCAGCCGCGGCTTCGCGGCCGGCCTTGCCGGACGATGGCTCTTTTCTCTTAAACATAGTGCAGAAGCTAAATTTCGACGAAAGCGTATGCCGGCGCAAGCCACGGCGGCGCTGAAGTGAGTCACACGCCGCGCAGTTCCTGCGTGGAAACCGTCACGGCCCTAGCGCGAAGCTGACCGCAGCCCGCCTCGACGTCCTGGCCGGCCGAGCGGCGCAGCTTCGCCAGCACGCCGCGCCGGTACAGCGCTCGAGTGATGGCTTCCGCGCGCTCGCGCGCCGGCCGGCGGAATTCGACGCCCGAGTAGACCGCCCCGTCCACCGAGTTGAACGGGATCAGATTCAGTACCGCGTACTTGCCCGCGAGCAGCGCCGCGACGCGCTCGATCTCGTCGTCGCCGTCGTTCACGCCCTCGAGCAACGTCCACTGGTATTGAATCGGGTAACCCGTCGCCCGCGAGTAACGATCCGCGAGCTCGACGAGCTCCTTGGGCTCGATTCGCGGCGCGCGCGGCAAAAGGCGCGCGCGGAGCTCGGGGTCGGTCGTGTGCAGCGATAGCGCGAGCGCGGGCTTCACGCGACCGAGCGGCAGCCGCTCGAAAGCGCGTCGGTCGCCGACCGTCGAGAACACGAGATTCTTCGAATCGAGCCCCCCTTCGGTACCGAGCAGCTCGAGCGCGTCGAGCACTTCGTCGAGATTGTGCGCGGGCTCGCCCATGCCCATCAGCACGACGCGCCGGACCGCCCGCCGCGAGCGCGCGAGCGCGACCTGGGCGACGATCTCGGCGCCGCCGAGGTGACGCTCGAGCCCGTCGCGGCCCGTCATGCAAAAGAGACAGCCGACGGCGCAGCCGACCTGCGTGGACACGCAGACGCCGTCGCCGGGCAAGAGCACGCTTTCGATCGTCCGGCCGTCGCGAAGCGCGAGCAGCAGCCGCGCCGAGCCGTCCGTGCTTGGATGCTCGGAGCGAACCGCGGTAAGCGCGCGCCATTCGGCGGAGAGATCGGGCAACGCGGCGCGCAGGCGCAATGGGAAGTCGGCGAGGTAAGCGAAGGCATCGAGCGCGAGGCCGCGCGCCCAGGCGCGCAGAACGAGCGTCTCGTGGCGCGGCTTCGCGCCGGCCGCGCGCAACTGCTCCTTCAGAGCTTCGATTCGCACGGGCGCTCCCATCACCGCGCTCGTTTAGCTCGAACGGCTCATTGGCCGAGCGCGGCGGCGAACTCCGCCTTCGTGGCGGCGAAAATCTCGAGAATGGCCGTGCGCTCATCGGGGCGGAGGCGCGCGACCATCGCGTCGCCCTGCGCGCCGCGCAGCAGCGCGCCGATGCGCCGGTAGACGGCCTCGCGCGCCGCACGCGGCAAAGCGTCGAACGCCGGCGAGTAGACGACGTAGCTCAGCGGGTAGCGGAACATCCGCGTCCGTCGGTCGAGATCGCGGAGCGAGCGACCGCTCGGGTCCTTGATAGCGCGGCTCATGAACTGCTCGACGAAGCGCGGGTCGCCGCTGACCGGCGCGGTGAGCGTCGTCTCGTCCGCGAACAACAGCGTCCGCACGAGCGGCTCGACCGCCTCGTCGATCGCTTTGCGCGTCTCGGCCGAAAGCTGGTCGGCGGGCAGCTCGTAGCCGTCCTTCGCATGGCTCGCGCCGCGCTCGCGGTCGATCGCCGTGCGAATGTCGAAGTTCGCGCGCGTGATCGCGTTCTGCGCGTTGACTTGGTGCTCGAGGATCAGCAGCGCGACGATGTCGCTCTTGTCCGTCAGGTACGGCTTCGTGTCGAACAGCGCGTCGAGCGTTTCGAGATTGCCGCGCCGCAGCTCGTCGAGCCGATCGAAATCCTGTTGATTGCGGATCAGCACGTTGCCGAGGTGCTTCTGCTCGCCGCTCTTGCCCGTCACGTACCAACCGCCCCAGCGGTCCTCGAGCGGCGTGCTGTCCTCGACGAGGATCCAGCCCTCGTGCGAGACGAGATTGCCCGCGGGCCCGGTGTAACCCGAACCGACGATGAACCGCGGCACGCCGCCGCCCGAGAGCGAGTAGGAGTCGTGGCAGCTCAGGCAGCGCGTGAGCTCGCGCGTGAACGGGGGTCTAGGCGCGATCTTCGCGCCCTTCGTGTCGTTGTCGAGCAGATAGAAGACCGGGCCGAGGTTCGGGTCGAGCGACGCGATCTCGAGCGGCCCGTTCTGCACCCACGCGACGTAGACATCGTCGTTGAAGTAGATCGCGCGCGGCGTGCGCGGGTTGATCCGCCGGCTCTGCAAGCTGGTCTGCGAGAACACGAGCGTCTGCGACGACGCATCGATGTCGAGCGCCGCGAGCAGCGAGTCGAGATAGCCGCGAGGCCCCGCGTCGAGCTTCACAGCGCCACTCGATAGACGCGCTTCGAGCTTCTCGATCGCGTCGCCGCGCGGCGCGGTCGCGTAATGCATCGTCGGATACTCGGTGTCGTAGCGCAGCGGCGCATCGTCGCGGGTCGCCGCGTCGCGCCCGACGTAGCCGTCGCCGCGATCCGCGCTCGCGCGATCGCCGTCGGCGAGATCGCCGTGGAGCCAGAGCATCGCGCCCGCCGCGGCGGCGGCCGCGATCAGGCCGGCCGAAAGCAACGCGACTGTGCCGCGCGAAAGCACCGGCTCCTCAATAGGCCTTCGCCCACACGACGCGCTGTGGGCTCGGCTTACCGGTGAACGGGCACGTGCCGGCCGCGCTCTTCTCGAGCGGGATGCAGCGCACCGTCACGCCGAGCTCATCCTTTATCTTCTGCTCGAGCGCGATGTCGCCGCCGAAGTGCGTGAGCGCGAAGCCGCCGTGAATCGGCGTCGGCTTGCCTTCCTCTTCGCGCTCGCTCGTGAAGAACGCGTAGAACTCGTCCTTATCGTCGATCTCGCGCGTGTGCTCCTTGCGATACGCTTTCGCGCGATCGAACAACCCGTCCTGGATCGCCGTCAAGCGGCTCTCGATCGTCGCGACGAACTCCACACGCGGCACGCTCTGCTTGTCTTTCGGCGGACGGTCGCGCCGCCCCACGAACACGGAGTCCTTGTCGATGTCTCGCGGTCCGATCTCGAGCCGCAGCGGAACACCTTTGCGGACCCAGCCCCAAACCTTCTCGCCGCCGCGCTCCTCGCGCTCGTCGACGAGCACGCGCACTGGCGCGTCAGCGAAGCGCTGCGCGCGGAGCTCGACCGCGAGCTGGCGGCAGTAGTCGAGCACCCGCGGCTTCTCGTCGTCGGAGCGGAAGATCGGCACGATCACGACCTGCTGCGGCGCGAGCTTCGGCGGCAGCACGAACCCGTCGTCGTCGGAGTGCGTCATTAATAATCCGCCGATCAGCCGCGTCGACACGCCCCAGCTCGTCGTCCACGCGTGCTGGTGGCCACCGTTCTGGTCGAGGAACTGGATGCCGCTAGCGCGCGCGAAGTTCTGTCCCAAGAAGTGGCTCGTGCCGGATTGCAGCGCCTTGCGGTCCTGCATCATCGCCTCGATGCTGAACGTGCGCTCCGCGCCCGGGAAGCGCTCGCCCGCGGTCTTCTCGCCCTTGATCACGGGCACGGCCATCCACTGCTCGGCGAACGTCGCGTAGACGTCGAGCATCCGCATCGTCTCCTCGACCGCCTCCTCGCGCGTCGCATGCGCGGTGTGGCCTTCCTGCCAGAGGAACTCGGTGGTGCGCAGGAACAGTCGCGTGCGCATTTCCCAGCGCACGACGTTCGCCCATTGATTGATGAGCAGCGGCAGGTCACGGTAGCTCTGGACCCAACGAGAGAAAGCGTCCCCGATGATCGTCTCGGACGTCGGCCGCACCACGAGCGGCTCCTCGAGCTCGCCCGAGGGCACGAGCTTGCCGTCGGGCCCCGCCTCGAGCCGATGGTGCGTGACCACCGCGCATTCCTTCGCGAAGCCCTCGACGTGCGCGGCTTCCTTCTGGAAGAACGACAGCGGTATGAACAGCGGGAAATATGCGTTCACGTGGCCCGTCGCCTTGAACATGTCGTCGAGCGCGCGCTGCATGTTCTCCCAGAGCGTGTAGCCCCAGGGCCGGATGATCATGCAGCCGCGCACGGGAGACGTCTCCGCGAGATCCGCGCCCGCGATCACCTGCTGGTACCACTCGGCGTAGTTTTCTTCGCGTGTCGGCGTGATCGCGGTCTTGGGCTTGCTCATGGTGACGGGGCCTTCCAGTGAAGCCGGGAAGAATAGCGAGGCGGCGCCGCGAGCGCCACGCCGCGCGAAGACTTGGGTTACCGGCCGGATGGAGCTGTCGAGTATCATGCGCGCAGTCTTTGCAACAGCGCCCGGACGAACGCATGAAAGCCCATCGACTGAACCCGGTACTCGCTGCGCCGGCGGCCGGCGCTGCAAGCACGAACTCGGTTCCTTTGTTGCTGGCCGCGGCCATCGGCGCGGCTGTCGGGTGGTCCACCGTCGCGGCGGCGCAATCGCCGCCGATCGCCGAAATCGTCGTCACGGCGAGGCGCGTCGCGAGCGACACGTTCGAAATTCCGGCGTCGGTCGACCGCGTCGACCGGGATGCGATCGTGGTGGGCCGCCAGCAAGTGAACTTCTCCGAGAGCGTCGGCGGCGTTCCGGGCCTGGTCGCGCGCGATCGGCAAAACTACGCCCAGGACGTCCAGGTGTCGGTGCGAGGCTTCGGGGCGCGTTCGACGTTCGGCATTCGCGGCGTGCGCGTCTACGTGGACGGCATTCCGGCCACGCTGCCGGACGGCCAGGGCCAACTCACGAACATCGACCTGAACTCGACGGACCGCATCGAGGTCCTGCGCGGGCCGTTCTCGGCGCTCTACGGCAATTCCTCGGGCGGCGTGATCCAGGTGTTCACCGAGACCGGCACGGGGGCGCCCACGCTCACCTTCGGCGCGACGGCCGGCAGCTATGGCTTGCAGAAACCGTCGATCAAGCTCGGGGGCGGCACGGACTCCTTCGGCTACATCGCGAGCTACAGCCAGTTCGAGACTGACGGCTATCGCGACCATAGCGCCGCGCAGCGCGACATCGGCAACGTGAAGCTCGATTGGAGTCTCGGCGAAGCCGACAAGCTAACGTTGGTGGTCAACACCCTCGACCTGCCGAAGGCGCAGGATCCATTGGGGCTCACGCGAGCGCAGTACGACACGAATCCGCGCAGCGTCGATCCCGTCGCGATCCAATTCAACACGCGCAAGACCGTCGATCAGACGCAAGAGGGCGTGACCTGGGAGCACTCGTTCAACGATCGCAACAGCCTGCAAGTGCTGGTCTACTCGGGTACTCGCGGCGCGGTCCAGTATCAGGCGATTCCGGTCGCCGCCCAGGCGAATCCGCAACATCCCGGCGGCGTGATCGACCTGTCACGCGACTACGAAGGCGTGGATGTCCACTGGACGTCGAACTTCGACATGCTCACGAGGCCGTTGACGCTCGTCGCGGGCCTGACCTACGACAGCCTCGACGAGCTGCGTAAGGGATACCAGAACTTCGTCGGCACGACGCTCGGCGTCCAAGGCGCGCTGCGTCGCAACGAGAACAACAACGCCGACACTCACGACGCGTACTTGCAGGCGTCGTGGCGTCTCGCGCCGAAGCTCACATTGGACGCCGGCGTGCGCAGCGTCGACTTCGAGTTCGTCTCGCACGACCACTACATCGTCGGCGCGAACGGCAACGACAGCGGCGCGACCAGTTACTCCGCGACGTTGCCCGCGCTCGGACTCCTCTACTCCGCGACCGACCGGGTGCATCTGTATCTCTCGGCAGGCCGCGGCTTCGAGACGCCGACGTTGAACGAGCTCGCCTACCGCCCGGACGGCAAACCGGGCCTAAACCTCGGGCTGCAAGCGGCCAAGAGCGACAACTACGAGCTCGGCGCGAAGCTGCGGCTCAGCGCGTCGAGCCAGGTCACGGCAGCGGTCTTCGAGACCGACACGAAGAACGAGATCGTGACGCAGACGAACGTCGGCGGCCGCTCGACTTATCAGAACGCTGGCGCAACGCGGCGCCGCGGCACCGAGCTCAGCTGGACGACATCGGGCGGCTCGGACTGGCACTCTCAGGTGAGCTACACGTGGCTCGACGCAATCTACCAAGACGGCTTCCTGACCTGCACCGCCACGCCGTGCGCGGCGCCGAACGTGCCGATCGCCGCCGGCAACAAGATCCCCGGCATTCCGGAGCAGACGTTGTACGGCCTTTTCAGTTGGACGCACTTCCAACACTGGCGCGCCGACGCCGAAGCTCGCTACTTGACCAAAGTTTTCGTCAATGACCTGAACTCCGATTCGGCTGCCTCGTATTCCATCGCGAGTCTCAGCGGCAGCTACGACACCAAGGTCGGCTCTTGGCAGCTCACG
>Ga0326726_10003222_pt1 | contig 14981 bp, 11 predicted proteins | sample MHFenrmetagenome_2_FD_207603 | JGI IMG/M metagenome (GOLD analysis project Ga0326726, IMG submission 207603) | Lab enriched peat soil microbial communities from Michigan Hollow, Ithaca, NY, United States - MHF15MN | ecosystem: Environmental > Terrestrial > Soil > Wetlands > Peat | place: USA...
AAGAGGGGCTGCGGTTTGCCATCCGTGAGGGCGGCAAGACCGTCGGCGCCGGCGTCGTGTCGAAGATCCTTCAGTAAGTTTCCGCAGGCCAGTAGCTCAATTGGCAGAGCGGCGGTCTCCAAAACCGCAGGTTGGGGGTTCGATTCCCTCCTGGCCTGCCAACGCGCGACTTTTCGTGACATGACAGAACCAGTTGAAACAGGCGCCACCGCCCTCGACATCGCCAAGCTCGCGCTCGGAATTCTGGTCGCCATTGGCGGCTTGGCCGCGTTCTATTACCTGGGTGACCAGACCCCGGCGATTCGCTGGCTCGCGGTACTCGTCGGGCTCGGCATCGGCGCGGCGATCGCTCTGCAGTCGCACTATGGCCGCGAATTCCGGCAGTTCGTGCAGACCGCGCGGGTCGAGCTGCGCAAGGTGGTCTGGCCGAACCGCCAGGAGACGGTGCAGACGACGATTGTCGTATTCGTGTTCGTGATCGTGTCCGGCGTGTTCTTTTGGCTGCTGGACATCCTGCTGGGATGGCTCACCAAACAGCTCACGGGCCAGGGGAGTTGATGATGTCGTTGCGCTGGTACGTGGTGCACGCGTACTCGAATTTCGAGCACAAGGTGGCCGAGTCGCTCAAGGAGCGCATCAAGCGCCACGGGCTGGACAGCAAGTTCGGCGAAATCCTGGTGCCGACGGAGGAAGTGGTCGAGATGCGCGACGGGCAGAAGCGCAAGAGCGACCGCAAGTTCTTCCCCGGCTACGTGCTGGTGCAGATGGAGATGGACGAAGACACCTGGCACCTGGTGAAAGAAGTGCCGAAGGTACTCGGCTTCATCGGCGGCACCAGTGACAAGCCGGCGGCGATCACGGACAAGGAAGCGATGTCGATCCTGCGTCGCGTGGAAGAGGGTGTGGACAAGCCGCGGCCGAAGGTGCTGTTCGAGCCGGGCGAAGTGGTGCGCGTGACCGATGGTCCGTTCAACGACTTCAACGGTGTGGTCGAATCGGTGAATTACGAAAAGAACCGCCTGCAGGTGGCGGTGCAGATCCTCGGCCGCTCCACGCCGGTGGAGCTGGATTTCAGTCAGGTGGAAAAGGCGTAACGGGGAGCCTTACGGCGTTTGGACCCGCAACAGGTGCAACATGGCTAAGAAAGTTCAGGGCTATATCAAGTTGCAGATTCCTGCAGGGCAGGCGAATCCGAGCCCGCCCGTGGGGCCGGCACTCGGCCAGCAGGGCGTGAACATCATGGAGTTCTGCAAGGCGTTCAACGCGCAGACCCAGAAGATGGAGAAGGGGCTGCCGATCCCGGTGGTGATCACCGTGTACGGCGATCGCAGCTTCACCTTCATTCTGAAGACCCCGCCCGCCTCGGTCCTGTTGCGCAAGGCGTTGGGGATTGAAAAAGGCAGCGGCACGCCCAATACGGCGAAAGTCGGAAAAGTCACCCGTAAGCAGCTCGAAGAGATCGCCAAGCTCAAGATGCCGGACCTCACCGCGGCGGACTTGGACGCCGCGGTGCGCACCATCGCGGGCAGCGCTCGCAGCTCGGGCATCGATGTGGAGGGGGTCTGACATGCCGGCCGCAGCCAAACGTATTCAGGCCTGGAAGGCGAAGCTCGTTCCAGGCAAGCAGTATCCGATTGACGAAGCGCTGTCGCTCGTCCGGGAATTCGCCAAGGCGAAGTTCCCCGAATCGGTGGACGCCGCGGTCAACCTGGGGATCGATGCCAGCAAGTCGGATCAGCAGGTGCGCGGTTCTACCGTGATGCCCCACGGCATCGGCAAGACGGTCCGGGTCGCCGTGTTCACGGGCGGCAAGAATGCGGACGCCGCGCGGGAAGCCGGCGCGGACATCATCGGCCTGGAGGATCTGGCTGCCAAGGTGAAGGCGGGCGAGCTCAATTTCGACGTGGTGATCGCCAGTCCCGACGCGATGCGCGTCGTCGGCCAGCTGGGCCAGATTCTCGGTCCGCGTGGCCTGATGCCGAATCCCAAGGTCGGCACGGTGACGCCGGATGTCGCCGGCGCGGTCAAGAACGCCAAGGCGGGGCAGGTGCGCTATCGCGTCGACAAGGCCGGGATCGTTCACTGCCCGATCGGTAAGGCGAACTTCGAGCCACAGAAACTGAAGGAGAACCTGGTCGCGCTGCTGCACGATCTGCAGAAGCACAAGCCTTCGACCTCGAAGGGCGTATTTCTCAAGAAACTCACCGTGTCCTCGACAATGGGGCCCGGTGTGGCAGTGGATCAGGCGAGTTTGAATCTTTGAACGATTTGATGGAAAGCCGCTGCCGCGAGGCAACGGTGCCGTCGAAGACCGCAGGTGGGTTTGACGGACCCTTAATGACGACGACCTGCGCAGATGGTGTTACCCGAGTCAGTGTTCACTGGTGAAGGTCACCATGCAAAAAGGGCGGATGCAAACGGAAGGGCGTCCGGTGGTGGTTGATCTTCAAGCAGGAGTAGCACATGCCTTTGAACCTTGAAGACAAGAAAGCTCTCGTTGCCGAAGTGAATGCGGTGGCGGCGAAGGCGCTGTCGGTCGTGGGCGCGGAGAACCGCGGCCTGACCGTGGCGCAGATGACCGAGTTGCGCGCGAAAGCGCGTGCGCAAGGCGTCTTCATGCGTGTGGTCAAGAACACGCTGGCTCGCAAGGCCGTCACCGGCACGCCGTACGAGTGCATCAGCCCGGCGCTCAAGGGCCCGCTGGTGCTCGCGTTCTCGAAAGATGATCCGGGCGCTGCCGCCCGCGTCGTCAAGGCGTTCGCCAAGGATCACGAGAAGCTGGTGGCGACGCTCGTTTCGCTGGGCGGGCAGCTGCTGGGACCGAAGGAAATCGAAAAGGTCGCCAGCCTGCCGACGCGCGAGCAGGCGCTCGCCCAACTGATGGGCCTGATGAAGGCGCCCATCTCCAAGTTCGTGCGCACGCTGGCCGAGCCGCAGGCGAAGCTGGTGCGGACCATCGCTGCCATTCGGGATCAGAAGCAGGCGGCGGCGGGCTGAGCGCGCATCGCATCGGGTAACTCACAAGCAATTTTTCCGGAGACCAAAATGGCTGTCAGCAAAGAAGACATTCTCGACGCAATCTCCAAGATGAGCGTCATGGAAGTGGTCGAGCTCATCTCCGACATGGAGAAGAAGTTTGGCGTCACCGCCGCCGCTCCGGTTGCGGTTGCCGCCGCCGCCGGTGCCGCCGGCGCTGCCGCTCCCGCCGCCGAGGAGAAGACCGAATTCACCGTGACCATGAGCGAATTCGGTGCCAACAAGGTGGGCGTCATCAAGGTCATTCGCGAGATCACGGGCCTCGGCCTGAAGGAAGCGAAGGACCTGGTCGAGGGCGTGCCCTCGACCGTCAAGGAAGCCGTATCCAAGGCGGACGCCGAAACCATCAAGAAGAAGCTCGAAGACGCCGGCGCGAAGGTTGCCATCAAATAAGGATGGCGGCCTTTCACGGCGCGCGTACGACGTGGCTCGCCGGGCAGCGGATCACCGCCGCCCGGCGCTCCGCTATTGGTGTGGCATTTCGCCGCAGCATTGATCGAGGTTAGTCGCAATGGCTTATTCCTTTACTGAGAAGAAACGCATCCGCAAGGACTTCGGCAAGCGCCAGAGCATCCTGGATGTGCCGTACCTGCTGGCGATCCAGATCCAGTCCTACAAGGGCTTCCTGCAGGCTGAAGTGGCCGAGGAGAAGCGCGACGAGGTGGGTCTACACGCCGCGTTTCACAGCGTGTTCCCGATCACGAGCTACTCGGGCAATGCCACGCTCGAATACGTGAGCTATCGCCTGGGTGATCCGGTATTCGACGTCAAGGAATGCCAACTGCGTGGCCTCACGTACGCCGCGCCGCTGCGCGTCAAGGTACGCCTGGTCGTGTTCGACAAGGATGCGCCGGGCGCCAAGAAGCCGGTGAAGGACGTGCGCGAGCAGGAGGTTTATCTCGGTGAGCTGCCGCTCATGACCGATAACGGTACCTTCGTCATCAACGGTACGGAGCGCGTGATCGTGTCCCAGCTGCACCGCAGCCCGGGCGTATTCTTCGATCACGACAAGGGCAAGACCCACTCCTCGGGCAAGCTCCTGTTTTCCGCGCGCATCATTCCGTATCGCGGCTCGTGGCTCGATTTCGAGTTCGACCCGAAGGACTGCGTGTTCGCGCGCATCGACCGGCGGCGCAAGCTCCCGGTCACGATTATCCTGCGCGCCCTCGGGTTCACCGAAGAGCAGATGCTGGATACGTTTTTCGAGAAGAACACCTTTCACCTCTCGCAGCACGAGATCGCGCTGGGTCTCATCCCGCAGCGTCTGCGCGGTGAGACCGCGACCTTTGAGATTCGCGTCGGCAAGCAGGTCATCGTGGAGGAAGGTCGGCGCATCACGGCGCGTCACGTGCGCCAGCTCGAGGACGCGGGCGTCAAACAGCTGCCGGTGCCACCGGAGTACCTGCACGAGAAGATCCTGGCGCACGACGTGGTCAACAAGGAGACGGGCGAGATCCTGGCCAAGGCCAACGAGAAGCTCACCGCTGCCACGCTGGCGAAGCTGATCGAGGCGGGTGTCGAGTCGATCCAGACGCTGTTTGTGAACGATCTCGACCGGGGTCCGTATATCTCGGACACGCTGCGCATCGATCCTACGAAGACGCGCCTGGAAGCGCTGGTGGAAATCTATCGCATGATGCGTCCGGGCGAGCCGCCCACCAAGGATGCAGCCGAGAACCTGTTCCAGAACCTGTTCTTCAATCCGGAGCGGTATGACCTCTCTCCGGTGGGGCGGATGAAGTTCAACCGCCGCGTCGGGCGTCCGGAGATCACGGGTTCGGGGGTGCTCAGCAAGGAAGATGTCATTTCGGTGCTGCGCACCCTGATCGACATCCGCAACGGCAACGGCGAGGTGGACGACATCGATCACCTCGGCAACCGCCGGGTGCGCAGCGTCGGCGAGATGGCGGAGAACGCCTTCCGCATCGGTCTGGTGCGCGTGGAGCGCGCAGTGAAGGAGCGCCTGACGCTGGCCGAGACCGAAGGTCTGATGCCACAGGAAATGATCAATGCAAAGCCGGTGGCGGCGGCAGTCAAGGAGTTCTTTGGCTCCTCGCAGCTGTCGCAGTTCATGGACCAGAACAACCCGCTTTCGGAAGTCACGCACAAGCGTCGCGTCTCGGCCCTCGGCCCGGGCGGCCTGACGCGCGAACGCGCTGGATTCGAAGTGCGAGACGTGCATCCGACGCACTACGGGCGCGTGTGCCCGATCGAAACCCCGGAAGGTCCGAACATCGGCCTCATCAACTCGCTCGCGGTGTATGCGCGTACCAACCAGTACGGCTTCCTGGAGACGCCGTATCGCAAGGTGACCGATGGTCGCGTCACCGACCAGATCGAATATCTGTCGGCGATCGAGGAAGGGCAGTACGTCATCGCGCAGGCGAACGCCACGCTCGATGCGCAGGGCGGCTTCACCGATGAACTTGTGTCCTGCCGACACGAGAACGAATTCACGTTGTCGTCGCCAGGCCAGGTCCAATACATGGACGTGAGCCCGAAGCAGATCGTGTCCGTGGCGGCATCGCTCATTCCGTTCCTGGAGCACGACGACGCCAACCGCGCGCTCATGGGTTCCAACATGCAGCGCCAGGCGGTTCCAACCCTGCGGGCTGAAACGCCCGTCGTCGGCACGGGCATGGAGCGGGCGGTGGCGATCGATTCCGGCGTTACGGTGATCGCGCGTCGCGGCGGCATGGTGGACTCGGTCGATGCCTCGCGCATCGTAGTGCGCGTCGCCGACGAGGAGACGACCGCCGCCGAGGCGGGCGTCGACATCTACAACCTGACCAAGTACACGCGCTCGAACCAGAACACCTGCATCAACCAAAGGCCGCTGGTGAAGGCAGGCGATCGGATTCACCGCGATGACGTGCTGGCGGATGGCCCCTCGACCCACCTGGGCGAGCTCGCGCTCGGGCAGAACCTGCTGGTCGCGTTCATGCCATGGAACGGCTACAACTTCGAGGACTCGATCCTGATCTCCGAGCGCGTGGTGCAGGAGGACCGTTTCACCACGATCCACATCGAGGAGCTCACCTGCGTTGCGCGCGACACCAAGCTCGGCCCGGAGGAAATTACGGCCGATATTCCCAACGTTGGTGATGCGGCGCTGGTGAAACTGGACGAAGCGGGCATCGCGTTCATCGGCGCGGAGGTTCGCGCGGGCGACATCCTGGTCGGCAAGGTCACGCCCAAGGGCGAGACGCAGCTTACGCCGGAAGAGAAGCTCCTGCGTGCGATCTTTGGTGAGAAGGCTTCGGACGTGAAGGACACCAGCCTGCGCGTGCCGCCGGGCATGGATGGGACCGTGATCGACGTGCGTGTCTTCACGCGTGACGGTGTCGAGAAGGATGCGCGGGCGCTGTCGATCGAGAAGGCCGAACTCGAGCGGGTGCGCAAGGATCTCGCCGACCAACAGCGCATTCTCGAGGACGACCTGTACCAGCGCATCGCCGCGATGCTCGTGGGCAAGACCGCTGAAGGCGGTCCGAAGAAGCTCAAGGCGGGCGGGCCGATCACGCACGAGTACCTGGCAGAGGTGCCGCGCGAGAACTGGTTCGAGATCCGTGTGCGCGAAGAGGACGCCAACGCGCAGCTCGAAGCTGCGTCGGAGCGTCTCCAGACGCAGCATAAGGCGTTCGAGAAGCGCTATGAGGAGAAGAAGGCCAAGATCACCGCGGGCGATGATCTCGCTCCGGGCGTACTCAAGATGGTGAAGGTGTACCTGGCGGTGAAGCGCCGCGTGCAGCCCGGCGACAAGATGGCCGGACGGCACGGCAACAAGGGCGTGATCTCGACCATCGTGCCGATCGAGGACATGCCGTACCTCGAAGACGGCACCCCGGTCGATGTCGTGCTCAACCCGCTGGGCGTGCCCTCACGCATGAACGTAGGCCAGGTGCTGGAGACGCACCTGGGCTGGGCGGCCAAGGGACTGGGCCTGAAGATCGGACGCATGCTCGAGGCGCAGAACTCCGCGCAGGAAATACGCGGCTTCCTCGACACGATCTACAACGAGTCCGGTGGCCAGAAAGAGGATTTGCAATCGCTCAGCGAAGCGGAGGTCATCGAGCTGGCAACCAATCTGCGCGAAGGCGTGCCCATGGCGACGCCGGTGTTCGACGGCGCCAGCGAGGACGAGATCAAGCGCATGCTGAAGCTCGCCGACCTGCCGTTGAACGGTCAGACCACGCTCTATGACGGGCGCACCGGCGAGAAGTTCGATCGGCAGATCACGGTCGGCTACATGTACATGCTCAAGCTCAACCACCTGGTGGACGACAAGATGCATGCCCGTTCGACCGGGCCATACAGCCTGGTCACGCAGCAGCCGCTTGGAGGCAAGGCGCAATTCGGTGGCCAGCGTTTCGGCGAAATGGAAGTGTGGGCGCTCGAGGCCTACGGCGCTTCCTACACGCTGCAGGAAATGCTCACGGTCAAGTCCGACGATGTGCAGGGCCGCACGCAGATGTACAAGGCGATTGTCGATGGCAACCACGAGATGAAGGCGGGCATGCCGGAGTCCTTCAATGTGCTGGTGAAGGAGATCCGCTCCCTCGGCATCAACATGGAGCTTGAGCAGGAGTAACGACTACATGAAAGATCTACTTAAGCTGTTCAAGCAGCAGACCCCGATCGAGAACTTCGATTCGATCCGCATTGGCCTGGCGTCGCCGGACCTGGTGCGCTCCTGGTCATATGGCGAGGTGAAGAAGCCGGAGACCATCAACTACCGCACCTTCAAGCCGGAGCGGGATGGTCTGTTCTGCGCCAAGATCTTCGGCCCTGTAAAGGACTACGAGTGCCTGTGCGGCAAGTATAAGCGCCTCAAGCACCGCGGCGTCGTGTGCGAAAAGTGCGGCGTCGAGGTGACGCAGTCCAAGGTGCGTCGCGAGCGCATGGGCCACATCGAGCTGGCGAGCCCGGTGGCGCATATCTGGTTCCTGAAATCGCTCCCCTCGCGCATCGGCCTCATGCTCGACATGACGCTGCGCGAGATCGAGCGCGTGCTGTACTTCGAAGCCTTTGTCGTCATCGACCCGGGTATGACTTCGCTCTCGCGTGGCCAGCTGCTCACGGACGAGATGTACCTCGAGGCGATCGAGGAGCACGGCGATGAGTTCGATGCGCGCATGGGTGCGGAGGCGATCTACGAGCTGCTGCGCACGCTGGATCTCGCTGCGGAGACCGCGAAGGTCCGCGAGGACATGGCGGCGACGAGCTCGGAGACGAAGATCAAGCGCCTGTCGAAGCGCCTGAAGCTCCTCGAGTCCTTCATCGAGTCGGGCAACAAGCCCGAGTGGATGGTGCTGACCGTCCTGCCAGTGCTGCCGCCCGACCTGCGGCCGCTGGTGCCGCTCGATGGCGGTCGCTTCGCGACCTCGGATCTCAACGATCTCTACCGTCGGGTCATCAACCGCAACAACCGCTTGCGGCGGCTCCTCGAGCTCAACGCGCCCGACATCATCGTGCGCAACGAGAAGCGCATGCTGCAGGAGGCGGTCGATGCGCTGCTCGACAATGGCCGTCGTGGCCGCGCGATCACGGGCACGAACAAACGCCCGCTCAAATCGCTTGCGGACATGATCAAGGGCAAGCAGGGCCGGTTCCGCCAGAACCTGCTCGGCAAGCGCGTGGACTACTCCGGCCGCTCGGTCATCGTTGTGGGGCCGACGCTGCGCCTGCACCAGTGCGGGCTGCCGAAGAAGATGGCACTCGAGCTCTTCAAGCCGTTCATCTTCTCCAAGCTGCAGTTGCGCGGTGAGGCGTCGACCATCAAGGCCGCGAAGCGTCTGGTCGAGCGCGAAGGACCAGAGGTGTGGGACATTCTCGAAGAGGTGATCCGCGAGCACCCGGTGCTCCTGAACCGGGCACCTACCCTGCACCGCCTCGGCATCCAGGCATTCGAGCCGGTGCTGATCGAGGGCAAAGCGATCCAGCTGCATCCGCTGGTGTGCACGGCGTTCAACGCGGACTTCGACGGCGATCAGATGGCGGTGCACGTGCCGCTGTCCCTCGAGGCGCAGCTCGAAGCGCGCGCGCTCATGATGTCGTCCAACAACATCCTGTCCCCGGCCAACGGCGATCCGATCATCGTGCCGTCACAGGACGTGGTGCTGGGCCTTTACTACATGACGCGCGAGCGTGTCGGTGCGCGCGGCGAGGGCTCGTTCTTCGCCGATGTACAGGAAGCGCATCGCGCCTACGAGACGCGCAGCGCCGACCTGCAGGCGCGCGTGAAGGTGCGCATCACCGAGCGCCTGCCCGACCCGGAAGCGGATGGAGAGCTGCGCAACAACACCCGCGTCGTATCCACGACGGTTGGACGCTCGTTGCTGTTCGAGATTCTGCCAGCGGGCCTGTCCTTCGATCTCATCAACCAGGATATGACCAAGAAGGCGATCTCCGCGATCATCAATGCCTGTTATCGCACGCTCGGTCTCAAGGAGACCGTCGTATTCGCCGACCAGCTCATGTACACGGGCTTCCACTATGCAACGCGAGCCGGCCTTTCGATCGGCGTCGACGACATGGTGGTGCCGCAGCAGAAGAACCGCATCCTGGCTGCGGCCGAGCACGAAGTGAAGGAGATCCAGGATCAGTACGCCTCGGGCCTCGTGACGAGCGGCGAGCGATACAACAAGGTGGTCGACATCTGGTCGCGGACCAATGACCAGGTGGCGAAGGCCATGATGGAGAAGCTGAGCACCGAAGAGGCTACGGATGTCCGTGGTCGCAAGGTAAGCCAGAAGTCCTTCAATTCGATCTTCATGATGGCCGACTCCGGTGCGCGAGGCTCGGCGGCCCAGATTCGCCAGCTCGCCGGCATGCGCGGGCTGATGGCCAAGCCCGACGGCTCGATCATCGAGACGCCGATCACGGCTAATTTTCGTGAAGGCCTGAACGTCAACCAGTACTTCATTTCGACGCACGGCGCACGCAAGGGTCTCGCCGACACGGCACTCAAGACCGCGAACTCGGGATACCTGACGCGTCGACTGGTCGACGTGGCGCAGGACCTCGTCGTCACCGAGATCGACTGCGGGACCAACAACGGCCTCATGATGACGCCGATGGTCGAGGGCGGCGACGTGGTCGAAGGCCTCGGCGAGCGTGTGCTCGGCCGCGTGGTCGCGGAGGATGTCAAGACGCCGGGCAGCGACGACGTCATCGTGGAAGCGGGAACGCTGCTCGACGAAGGCTGGGTGCGCAAGCTCGAGCAGATGGGCGTCGACCAGGTGAAGGTGCGCTCCCCGATCACGTGCGCAACGCGCTACGGCGTGTGCTCGCAGTGCTACGGACGCGACCTCGCACGCGGTCGGCGCATCAACATCGGCGAGGCGGTGGGCGTCATCGCCGCGCAGTCGATCGGCGAACCGGGCACACAGCTAACGATGCGCACGTTCCACATCGGTGGCGCGGCATCCCGTGCGGCGGCAGCCAACAGCGTCGAGATCAAGGGCAAGGGCACGGTGCGCTTGCACAACATCAAGACCGTGCATCACGAGAAGGGCCACTTGGTCGCGGTTTCGCGCTCGGGCGAGCTGGGTATCGTCGATGAGTTCGGCCGCGAGCGCGAGCGCTACAAGATCCCGTACGGCGCCATCATCACCGTCAATGACGGCGATCAGGTGTCATCGGGACAAGTGGTCGCCACGTGGGATCCGCATACCCACCCGGTCGTCACCGAGGTCGCGGGCTTCATCAAGTTCCAGGACTTCGTCGACGGCATCACTGTCACGACGCAGGTGGACGAGATCACCGGTCTCTCCAGTGTCGTGGTGAGCGATCCGAAACAGCGCGGTTCGGGCGGCAAGGACATGCGCCCGGTCGTGAAGCTCGTCAACTCGAAGGGCAAGGAAGTCACGTTCGCGAATACCGACATTCCGGCCGTGTACGCGCTGCCGCCGGGCGCCATCGTGAGCCTGGAAGACGGCGCGAAAGTGACCGCGGGCGACGTCATCGCGCGCATCCCGCAGGAGTCCTCGAAGACCCGCGACATCACGGGCGGTCTGCCGCGCGTGGCCGATCTGTTCGAAGCGCGCAAGCCCAAGGATGCCGCCATTCTGGCGGAGCGTACCGGCACCGTGAGCTTCGGCAAGGAGACCAAGGGCAAGCGCCGACTCGTGATCACCAACGAAGAAGGCGAGAGGTACGAGGAGCTGATTCCGAAGTGGCGTCATCTCAATGTGTTCGAAGGCGAGCAGGTGGAGATGGGTGAAGTGATCGCCGACGGCGAGCCTAACCCGCACGACATCCTGCGCCTGCAGGGCGTGGAAGCGCTGGCGAACTACCTCGTGCGGGAGATCCAGGACGTCTATCGCCTGCAGGGCGTGAAGATCAACGACAAGCACATCGAGGTGATCATTCGCCAGATGCTGCGCAAGGTCGAGGTGGAAGGATCGGGCGAGACGGGACTGCTCCGTGGCGAGCAGCTCGATCGCTCGCGCGGTCTCGACATCAACGAGCGCGCGAAGACGGACGGTAAGGCTGTCGCAATCTTCGAACCAGTATTGCTCGGCATCACCAAGGCCTCACTCGCGACCGAATCGTTCATTTCGGCTGCATCATTCCAGGAAACAACCCGCGTCCTCACCGAGGCCGCGGTACGTGGTCTCAAGGACGATCTGCGCGGCCTGAAGGAGAACGTCATCGTCGGCCGGCTGATCCCGGCGGGCACCGGTTTCGCGTATCACGCGCGCCGGCGACGCAAGCCGGAGGACACCGCGCGCCGCAGCTTCATGGATGTGGGCGGCGGATTGCCGGAAGTGGAAGAAGCAGGCGCTGGAGTCAGCGACGACGCCGAAGCCCACGCGGGGTGAGCGCCGTGCCTTTATCGACTGCACTTAAGGTGCAGTCGATCGGCGCGAACGCCCGCACACGGAGGTGCGGGCCGGCATGGTCCGCAGGGATGCAGTCGCAGGGCGCGACGGTGCCTTCATCGACTGCACCTATCGGCCGGTCGCGCCGCATTCGCGCGCAACGCGAATCATTGCCGCGGCACTCTTCTCCACATCCTCGTCCGTCGTCGCCCACGAGCACACGCTGATGCGCATCGCCGTCTGTTTCTGCCAGACGGTGCCGCCACACCAGCAGGTTCCGTCCTTCTGAATGCCGTCAATCACGCGTCTGGTGATCTCGGACGTTCCGAATGACACGAGTACCTGGTTCAGCACGACATCATTCAGGATCTTGAATCCTGCAGCCGAGAGGTGCTGCGCGAAGAGTCGCGCGCCTCGGCAGTTGCGCTCGAACAGCTCGGCGAGTCCTTCGCGCCCGAGAGATAGCAAGGCGGCCCATACCTCGACACCGCGCGCGCGCCGCGAGAGCTCGGGCGTGTATTCGCTGGGATCACGATAGACGGTGTCCTTCGGCAGGTACTCTGCGCTCACGGACATCGCCGCGCGCAGAGCCGCTGCATCGCGCGAGAATGCGAGGCCGGAGTCGTAGGGCACGTTGAGCCACTTGTGCGCGTCGGTTGCCCACGAGTCGGCGAGCTCGATGCCCTGCGTGAGAGGTGCGAGCGCCGGAGATGCCTTGGCCCACAACCCGAAGGCACCGTCGACGTGGATCCATGCTCCGGCGTCGCGCGCCATCGGGATCAGCTCAGCCACCGGATCGAACGCGCCTGTGTTCACGTTTCCCGCCTGCAGGCACACGATCGCGGGCGGCTTGATGCTGGGCGGGAAGCGATCAGCACGCATGCGTCCTTGATCGTCGACCGGCACACGAACGAGCCGGCTTCGGCCGAGGCCCAGGAGGCCCAGCGACTTCAGAACCGTCGGATGTGCTTCTTCGCCCGCCACTACCGTGATCGCCGGCGCGCCGATCAGGCCGTCGGCTTCGACGTGCCAGCCCACCCGCTCGAGCACGTTATGGCGGCCTGCCGCCAGCGCACTCATATTGGCCATCGTTGCGCCCGTGACGAATCCGGCGCCGGTGCCCGCAGGCAGGCCGAAGAGCTCCACCATCCAGCGCAGTGCGATCTCCTCGAGCCGCGAAACGCCGGGCGTGGACAGATACAGGCCAGTGTTCTGGTCCCACGCAGTGGCCAGCCAGTTCGCGGCCACCGTCACGGGCAGCGCGCCGCCGACGACGAAGCCAAAGAACCGTGGACCAGCCATGGCCATGGTGGCAGGAGTCACATGGGTATCGAGCAGCTCGATGATCCGCTCGGAACGGGTGGGCGCGTCTGGGAGCGCGCTGTCGAGCTCAGCCAGGCGCGCAACGCCTCCCGCTGAGGGTGCAACAGGGCGGTTCGGCAGGCTCTCGAGATAGCCGATCGCGCGCTGAGCCGCGTTTTCGAGCAGAGATCGCATGGCGGAAGCTCTCCCTGGTCCGTAAGGGTCGCGGTACCCTACTGGATGTGTTCAGAGGGATCTATCCGAAAAATCCGCCGTACTTGATCGTGCGTCCGCCGACGGCAGGAAACCTGGTCTCGGCAGGCTCTTGCAGTGCAACATTGCGGTTGACAGGTCCTTGAGCCGCTTCTAAAATCCGCGGCCTTTGTTTCCCGGCCCCTTTTTCGCCGGGTCCAAGAACCGAATCCACGACCAGGCCGCCCGAAAGGGCGGCCTGGTTCTTCTCACGCAGGAAAAACATGGCGACGACGACCCAGTTGATCCGCAAGCCACGGCTGTCAGCGACCTACAAGAGCAAGGTGCCGGCGCTCGGCGCCAGCCCGCAGAAGCGCGGCGTGTGCACGCGCGTGTACACCACGACGCCGAAGAAGCCGAACTCCGCGTTGCGCAAGGTGTGCCGCGTGCGGCTGACGAATGGCTACGAAGTCACCAGCTACATCGGCGGCGAAGGGCACAACCTGCAGGAGCACTCGGTGGTCATGATCCGCGGCGGCCGCGTGAAGGATCTGCCGGGCGTGCGCTATCACACCATCCGCGGCACGCTCGACTGCGCCGGTGTCACCGATCGCAAACAGAGCCGCTCCAAGTACGGCGCCAAGCGGCCCAAGAAGTAACCGAGAACTATCATGTCCAGACGTGCACAAGCCCCGGTCCGCAGCGTCCTTCCGGACCCGAAGTTCAACAGCGAGATGCTGGCGAAATTCATGAACGTGGTCATGAAGCGCGGCAAGAAGTCCGCGGCGGAGCAGATCCTCTACGGCGCGCTCGATCGGATCTCGGAAAAGACCGGCAAGCCCGGCGACCAGGCGATCCTGATGCTGCAGCAGGCGCTTGAGAACGTGAAGCCGGTGGTGGAAGTGAAGTCCCGGCGCGTCGGCGGTGCCACTTACCAGGTACCGGTTGAAGTTCGCTCCAGCCGTCGCCAGACCCTGGCAATGCGCTGGGTCATCGAGGCCGCGCGTGCCCGGAGCGAGAAGTCGATGGCGCACCGGCTCGCGCACGAGCTGATGGACGCCGCAGAGAATCGCGGCAACGCGGTGCGCAAGCGCGAAGACACGCACCGCATGGCTGAGGCGAACAAGGCGTTTGCGCACTACCGCTGGTAGTCGCGAGCGAGCAGCGAAGGAATTCGATCGTGGCACGTACGACACCCATCGAGCGCTATCGCAACATCGGCATCTCGGCTCACATCGACGCTGGGAAGACGACGACGACCGAGCGCATCCTGTTTTACACCGGCGTCTCGCACAAGATGGGCGAGGTGCACGATGGTGCTGCGGTCATGGATTACATGGAGCAGGAACAGGAGCGCGGCATCACGATTACGGCTGCTGCGACCACCTGCTTCTGGAAGGGGATGGAGAATCATTTCCCCGAACACCGCATCAACATCATCGACACGCCCGGGCACGTGGACTTCACGATCGAAGTCGAACGGAGCCTGCGTGTGCTCGACAGTGCCGTAGCCGTGTTCTGCGCGGTGAGCGGGGTACAGCCGCAGTCCGAGACGGTCTGGCGGCAGATGAACAAATACCGTGTGCCGCGCATCGCCTTCGTCAACAAGATGGACCGCGCGGGCGC
>Ga0326726_10003223_pt1 | contig 14981 bp, 12 predicted proteins | sample MHFenrmetagenome_2_FD_207603 | JGI IMG/M metagenome (GOLD analysis project Ga0326726, IMG submission 207603) | Lab enriched peat soil microbial communities from Michigan Hollow, Ithaca, NY, United States - MHF15MN | ecosystem: Environmental > Terrestrial > Soil > Wetlands > Peat | place: USA...
AACCAACGGCCAGAGCGGTGATTTGTCCCAAATAACTAAGCCCTTCAAACCAGGTCATTACCCTATCGTAATACTGATTATAGAGGCTGATCAGTTTATCCATGATAATCCTCCCCCTCATTTACCCGCATGTTTGTGTATACTTGACGCTGCCTATCATGGCTGGCTCTCGATTTCGCGAAGCTTTTCACTCTTTTCTTTAATGACTTTTTGTTGTTTATCCAACAAGTCTCGCAAACGAACCCTATCGGGTAGACTGGCAGCTTGCCGGAGATTCAACCTGTAGGTTTCTTCATCAGCCAATGCCTTATCCAATTCGCTTCTGGCTTTTGTGATCTTTGCCTGTCTTTCTTTATCATATTCGCCGGTGCGTTTCTGATAGATTTTCTTTTCCAACTGTTTTTCCTTTTCTAACTGCAATTTCTGTTGTTCGACCAGCTCTGGCGGTAATTCGTCGGATTCAATTTTAAAATCGGGTGGTGGATTATCGGTTATAACAACATTTCCATCCTTATCAACATACTTATACATTGCCCCTTCGCTTAATCCTCCGGAAGTAATCATCCATACAATCATTATCAGTACAAAGGGCATCACTTTTACTAACAGATGCAATTTTTTGGCAGACATACTTTTATACCTCCTGATGCGGAATATCTTCATTCTCTTATCATATTTCTCTCTCAGCATTGCTGCAAATACTCCTATATCCAGAGAGAGACTTCCACTAATATATAAGCGAATACCTTATTTTTATCCACCGAAAAATTTGAATTGGATCTTAAATATGTAATAAATTAATAATTCTAATCTTATTGCCAAATACCCCGCTTGGTGTGCGAACTAAACCGCCTATAATCTGCTCGTAATCACTTGATTCTCAATCAGCGCCTGCCCCCGAACATATTTTCGGAGGTCAGGAGTGACAAATTGGAATATTCCAAATCTTTCTTGACGCACAAGTTATCTTTATCTTATGCTAATTAAATAAAGCAAACCCTTATCAACTTAATAACAATATGATCCCAAAGCGAAGACTCGGCAAAACCGATGTGAATGTAACTATCCTTGGCCTTGGCGGCGAGGGTGTCCTGCGGACATATGGTCATGAGCGTGAAGCTTATGAACTGATCAACCGGGCCATAGATCTCGGAATTAATTACTTCGATTCGGCCAAGGCATATGCGGGATGTGAATCATACCACGGAAGGGCATTGGGAGAGCGCAGAAAGGACATCTTCCTTGCCGGTAAATCGCATGCCCGCAGCAAGAAAGGCGCTCTGGATCATCTGCGCGATACCCTCAAAACCATGAGAACCGACCATCTCGACCTCTGGCAGATGCATGATATGAGGTCTGAAGAGGACATTGAACAGGTCAGCGCGCGGGGCGGCGCACTTGAAGCATTCAGAGAAGCGAAGGAGAAGGGTCTTGCGCGTTTCATCGGTGTAACCGGCCACGAAGATCCTTCAATCCTCCGGCGCTGCATCGAGATTGCCGATTTCGATACGGTGCTTATGCCGGTCAATCCTGCAGAGCCTCACTACCGCAGTTTCATATCTGATCTCTTGCCCTACGCCCGGGAGAAGGGCATGGGGATAATTGCCATGAAGGTCTATTTCAGGGGATTAGTATCGCAAATTCCTGGAGTAGATTCATTTGCGGCCTTTTACCGCTTTGCCCTTTCCCATCCCGTAACTACCGCTATCATCGGCTGTGATACGATTCTCCAGCTTGAAGAGAATGTGGGCCACGCCCGGTCACTCGCTTCGCTAACTGATAGGGAGATGGACAGTCTTATTAATCTCGTTGCTCCTTATGCCCGCCATCTTATGTACTATAAGCCCTGAAGATTCTCTTCACCCCCCCCGACATCAATTTTAGCCTTATTCTTTCGGAATATCGCATATAGCTTTAGAGGGAAGAGGGCCCAGATTAGATAGTTCACAATTTATTGATATAATAATATATTTGGGAATAAGCGCCATATGTGATAAAACATCCAAACAGTCAAAGGGGTTTTTACTTATCTACATCATGCGTTTCTAACGGGCAAACAAATGAAAAGGAGGGGGATGTATGGAGGTTATAAAAGGTTTTCCAGCGACATCACAGGATGATTACCAGCTTAACATGATAAACATTATCAAGCATGGCGCACGAAATTTTGGCAAGCAGCAAATTGTCACGAGAAAATCCGACGGCAGCATGTTCCGGTACACCTACCAGGACGCCTATGCAAGGATCAAGAGGCTTGCCAATGCCCTGTATGATCTGGGGGTGAAGGTTGGTGATCGTGTCGGTGTGCTCGAATGGAATACATACAGATATTATGAAATGGATTTCGGCATACCGGGCTCAGGGGCAGTCCTTCTCCAGATGAACCTGAGATTGTCGCCTCCGGAGCTGAGTTTTGTCGTTAATCATGCAGAAGCAAAATTTGTCTTTGTCGACGAGACGCTGATACCGATAGCAGAAGCCATCGCCCCTCTCTGTAAGACGGTTGTGGGCTGGGTTATCTTAACGGACAAAAAGCTGGGTGATGTCAAAACAAAGCTAAACCCAGCTTATAGTTACGAAGATATTCTCACGGCAGCTAAAGAAGATATTGAATGGCCCAATCTGGATGAGAAATCGGCTTACGCCGCTTGTTACACAACGGGAACAACAGGCAATCCCAAAGGCGTCTACTATTCCCATCGAGATGTTTATCTCCATTCCGCGGCCATCGCTTTGAATGCAGAGTTATCATACCGGGACTGCTTCTTCCAGATCGTTCCCATGTTCCATGCTATGGGCTGGGGTACTCCTCAGGCGGCTACAATGGCAGGATCAAAGCTTCTGCTTCCGGGAAGATATGCTGCTACCGATCTGGGGCCTCTTGTCGAGATCATGGTGTCGGAAAAAGTGACGGTCGGTGACGGCGCCCCCGCCATCTTTATGCCGATGCTCGAATACATCAAAAAGATGGAAGTGAAACCCGATTTCAGAGGGGCCCGTTTTCTCTCTGGTGCAACCGAACCGCCCGTGGCATTAATGAAAGGTCTGTATGACCTGACCGGTGCGGAGATCATTCATGCCTACGGCGCGACGGAGACTACACCGCTTGTCACAATCAATCGTCTCAAACCCTGGCTGGAGGAAACATATTCGGAGGAACAGCGGTGGGACCTTAAGCGCAAGCAGGGTTACGCCGTCGTGGGGCTCGATGTGAAGATAGCTGATCCCGCGGGAAAAGAGCTTCCCTGTGACGGCAAATGTTCCGGTGAGATTCTTATCCGGGGTCCCTGGATCACGGCGAAATATTACAATGCGCCCGGTTCGGAAGAGCAGTTCACAAGTGATGGCTACTGGAAAAGCGGGGATGCAGGCACGATCGATGAAGAAGGATACGTAAAGATCACCGATCGTGTCAAAGATTTAATAAAAAGCGGCGGTGAGTGGATCTCGTCTGTGGACATGGAAAATGAACTCGTTTCCCACCCGGCCGTCCTCGAAGCGGCTGTGACTGGTGTCAGTCACCCTAAATGGGAGGAAAGGCCGATCGCCCTTGTTGTGCTGCGGCCGGAGCATAAAGGAAAAGTGTCCAAAGAAGATATCCTTACACACTTGAGCCGTAAAAAATTCGCGAAGTGGCAGCTTCCGGAAGCGGTATTGTTTGTCGATGCCATTCCTAAAACCAGTGTCGGTAAGATCGACAAGAAGGTCATAAGAGAAAAATATAAGGACATTTACATAGGAAGCAAGTAGGATTTGCTCGGCTGGTTTTTTCCCGGAATTTTGCGAGCCGCCTTATCTCTCGCGATCATTGGAGGATGCGGCGGCTCTCTTTTTCAACCAAACAATTTCCTCTTTTCTTTGGCTGCAGAAACGAGATATGGCGCGGCCTTGAAATGACCACCCCATTTTGTTTCGAGCCTGCCCAGGATTTCCACAACACGTTCAATTCCCATCTCATCGATGGCATGAAGGGGCCCGCCCCTGAATGGAGGGAATCCTATGCCCAGGACCAGGCCCATCTCTGCGTCTACGGTATTTGTCACAATATTCTCGCCCATACAGAACCCGACTTCATTGAGCAGGTTCATGACTATTTTTTCCTGAATCTCTTCTCTTGTTAATTTCCTGTCCACACGCGATTTAAACAAGGGATAGACGGTCTCATCAATCCCTTTTTTCTTGCCTTCGTCGTAGATATAGAAGCCCCTGCCGTTCTTCCTCCCCAGTCTGCCGTCCGCGACAGTAATTTTTGTGAGATCATCGGAAAATCTTTCCGGATACGCCTGCTTCATGATCTTCGTCACGTGGGCACCCACGTCATGACCAACCTCATCGAGGAGGGTAATTGGGCCTACAGGAAATCCGTACTCCACAACCACCTCATCGATTGTCTTCGCATCGGCGCCGTCGTTCAAACATCTGAGAGCCTCCACGAGGTAAGCACCCACAGCTCTTGTTGTGTAAAACCCGTAACAATCGTTGACGATGATGGGAAGTTTTCTCGTCGCATGGGCAATCGCCGCAGCGGTCACAACAGTATTTTCCGATGTCCGCGCCCCCTTTATAATCTCCAGGAGCTGCATCCGGTTCACGGGTGAAAAGTAGTGCATCCCGATGAAGCTTTCAGGCCTCTCTGAGACCTTTGCCAGTTCCGTAATGGCCAGCGACGATGTGTTGGATGCAAAAACACAGTGTTTCGGCAAATATCTTTCCGCCTCTTTGATCGTTTTATGCTTGATCTCCATATCCTCGAAGACCGCTTCAATCACCATGTCGACATCGCGGAATGCCTCATAGTCGAGGGTCAATTCAAGAAGCGACATTATTTCCGTTGCTTTTGATTCAGCCATCCTCCCCTTCTGTACATCCTGGTTCAGTATCCCCTGGATATTTTGCACACCCCGTTTCAATGCCTCATCACTCACGTCTTTCATCACGGCCTGCCTTCCGGAAGCTATGATACTGTGCGCGATACCCGATCCCATGAGTCCCGCACCAAGGACACCGACTTTTTTTACATCCGCCGGTTTGATGGACCGGTCGGAAGACCCATAAACTTTTGACATAGCGTTCTGCATTAGGAAGAGATCAACAAGGCTCCTGGCCTCAGGACTGCAAAGGACTTCGGCAAAAAAAGTCTGCTCAGCCAGTAGACCTGCCCTGAAACCCTGTTCCGCACCTTTCTCTACGGCATCGATAATCTTCATGGGTGCGCGGACATGGCCTCTTGTTTGTTTCAATGTCACCTGACGCGCCACTTCGAAGATTTTCTTTCTTGCTTCCGGATTTTTCTCATTATCGTTAATGCCGTAACGGTAATCATCAGCAGACCAGGGTCGTCTGTAATCGGTCCCTGAGTTTATCTTCTCTACAAGAAATTTCTTGGCTTCATCGGCAAATCCCTGGGCAGACAGAATGGCATCAATAACTCCCAGCTTTAAAGCCTCCTCCGGTTTAACGGCTTTCCCCGCACAGGCAAGCTGAAGGGCGTTCTGAATGCCAATGAGCGCCGGCAGCCTCTGCGTACCGCCTCCTCCCGGAAGCACACCTAGCTTAACCTCCGGCAGTCCGATCTGTACCGACTTGTGCTCCATAGCCACCCGCCATCTGCACGCCATGGCCAGCTCCAATCCCCCGCCAAGGCAAACACCGTTAATAGCCGCCACCGAATGCATCTTCAAATCTTCGAGACGATTAAAAGGCAGGTGTGCATATTTTGCAAAGGCCGCGCACTCATCAGGAGTTTTTAATGACTTCAGCCACTTGATATCGGCACCTGCAACGAAGACGCCTGGCTTTGCACTTTCCAGGATTAGCCCCTTAATCTTGCTGTCCTTTTCAATCTGTCCGAGGGCCTCAAGAAATTCCTCTACAAAGAGAGCCGACAAGGTATTGACTCTTTCATCGGGATTATCGAGAATCAGATGGGCGATACCGTCTCCTTCCAGTTTCAACTGCATCAGTTTTGCCATGTCCTTCTCCTTATAAAATCCCCTTTTGTGAAAGGGAAAGATTATTTAAAGCTCTAAAGCTCCATCATTCTACCCACGATCACTTTCATGATTTCCGTGGTTCCTGCAAATATCGGGATTACCCTTATGTCCCTTGCAAACCGGCAAATCGGATATTCCTCCATATATCCATAGCCTCCGTGCAGCTGGACACATTGGTAGGCCACGCGGTTTGCCATCTCGGGAATCCAAGCCTTCGCCATGGAGACCTTCATCACAATATCTGCACCGGCAATGTAATCTTCAATAAGAGAATCCAGCATAGTCCTTCCCAGCTCGATTTCCGTGGCCATCTCAACAATCTTGAAAGTATTATGCTGGTACGAACTGATTGGCTTCCCGAAAATCGTTCTTTCCTTTGAGTACTTGATCGTCATCGCGAGCATGGCTTCAGCCATCGATTGGGCCATGATCGATGCGATCAGCCTTTCGCCCTGCAGCTTCTGCATAAGAAAATAGAAGCCCTGGCCTGCCTTGCCCAGAAGATTCGCAGCGGGAACTCTGCAATCAACAAAACTGAGCTCTGCCGTATCCTGGCTATGAAGTCCCATTTTTTGAAGATTGCGGCCTTTTTCAAAACCGGGGGTGCCGTCCTCAACACAGATCAGGCTGATTCCCTTGTGAGGGGGGTCTGACTTCGTATTTGTCTTGACAACTACTATGACAAGATCGCAGTTAATGCCGTTCGATATGAAGGTCTTCTGGCCATTTATCACATATTCATCGCCGTCTTTCACAGCCGTAGCCCTGATGGCAGCAAGGTCCGAACCAGTACCCGGTTCCGTCATGGCAATGGCCGTTATTATATCACCAGCGGCGCATCCGGGCAGCCAGCGCATCTTCTGTTCCTCATTGCCGAAACTGTAAAGATATGGAACTATGATGTCGCTGTGTAGGCCGGCAGTCAATCCGTTAGCCGCTATATATGACAGCTCTTCGTTAATAACCACCGAGTATTCAAAACCCGCATTCGAACCACCATATTTTTCCTCAAGCCAGGGGCAGAGAAATCCGTTTTGACCCATTTTCTTCCAGACATCTTTCGGTATGATCCCCTCATGCTCCCATTTTTCAATAAATGGGATTACTTCTTTATCCAAAAATTTTCTAAAACTATCACGAAATATTTGATGTTCTTCTTTGAAGATCTTTCTCGGCATGGAACGCCTCCTCCTTTTTCCTACACCTTCAGGATAATTGCCTCGCCCTGCGCAAGACCTCCGCAGATGGAGGCTACCCCATACCCGCCACCTCTTCTTTTAAGCTCATAGACCAGATGCATTGTAATCCTTGCGGCGGTGGCACCCACGGGGTGGCCTATGGCAATGGCGCCGCCGTTGACATTGGTCTTATCCTGAAGCTCCATCCATTTCTTTTCATTGCCGTCGGCGAGGATCTTGGTAGAAACAAGAGGCATGGCGGCAAAGGCCTCGTTGATTTCAATTAGGCTCATCTGGTCTATGGTCATCCCTGCTTTTTTTAAGACCTGCTGGATGCTCAGGGCTGGGATAACTGCGATTCCCCGCGGGCTGGTAGCCGTACCAATGGATGCGACGATTGTTGCCAGGGGCTTCAATTTTTTTTTGTCCGCCTTCCTCCGTGTCATGAATAGAATGGCACTGGAACCGGCGCTGACAGGCGGTGCGTTACCGGGTGTAACTGTGGGACTCCCGTAAATAGGTTTCAGTTTGGCCAGGGCTTCCATGTTTGTTTTTCGGGGTGATTCATCCTTTTCAATTATAATAGGATCCCCTTTTTTCTGCGGAATGACGACCGGCATGATCTCCTCGCCAATTCTGAATTTTCCTTCGGCAAACGCTTGCGCATAACGCTCCTGAGATTTCAGCGCCCATTCATCCTGCATTCGCCGTGAGATGCCGTATTCCAAGGCTACTTCTCCCGCGTCAACGGCTACCGGGGCGAAGCCCTTGGCGGTGTAGCCCAGTTCGAACAGGTTGTCGATTAGCCGGATGTGCCCGATCCGAATGCCCTTCCGAAGACCCGGGGCAAGGTGCGGCGCCCGCGGCATGTTTTCAGCTCCGACGGCCATGCAGACTTCCGCCTCTCCCGCCTTGATGGCCCGATAGCCCATGCGAAGTGCCGTCAGCGAGGAGCAGCATGCGCGGTCCAGGGTGACAGACAGGATCTCCGGCGGGAACCCCGCCAGCAGGGAAGCCTGACGAGCAGGAATATCCGTCTCCAGCGCCATCTCCGCCATGACGCAGCTCCCGTAGTTGATCTCATCCACTTCCTCCGGTTTGATACCAACCCGCTTGACAACCTCTTCCATGACCATGACCGCAAGGTCAATGCTCGAGATGTCCGCCATGGCAGAATCAAAGCGGCTGAAAGGGGTTCTCACCGCGCTTACAATTACAATGTCATCTTTATTTTCCATATTCTTCTACTCCATTCTATTTTATGTTTGCCCTCTCATCCACTACCATGGTGGGTTGCGGAAAGAGGGAAAAGTATCAGGCGGAAAGCACCATTTGTGTTTGAATGACGATAGCGCATAACTTACCATTCTCGGACTTTACAAGCGTTTGCCATACCATAGTAGTCTTGCCGCGATGCAATGGGGTGCACTCGCCGATAATACGAGTGCCGACAGGTGCGGCACCGAGGAAGTTGGTCTTGGATTCGATAGTCGTTGTGCGTGAGCCCTGCGTGAGATTGACAAACGTTGCCACACCGCCAAGCGTGTCGGCGAAAGCCATAAGCGCGCCACCGTGAAGAATATCTCCGACGGTACATAGGTCTGGACGAACTTCCATTGATGCAACTACGCGCTCGGGTGTGACTTCAGTCAGCTCCATCCCCATTAAACCGGGAAATAGTGGTTTGATAACTTCTTTAATGACATTGATGGCACTCATGTTCGCCCTCCTCTTGATTAAGAATGTTAAGATTGCTAGTTGAAAAATGATTTAATGATCGGTTTTCAAATGCACATATTTCCCGAATTTTATCAAATGAAAGCTTCAGGAAAGAAGTGTCAAAAACAGTGAAAATCGAACTCAAAATCTCCGGCACATTTGCCTTTATCAAGCATCATACAGCGTCCGATTCGAGGTTTGACGTCATATTTAATCCCGAGGCTGTCAAACCAGCACTGAAGCCTGTAGATAACACCGCATTCGTATTGATAAATAGCCCCAATTCTCTTTATTCCTTTATAAGCAAAACAATTCTCGGGCACAAACTCCCAGTGTAGAACATTTTCCCGAGGAAAAGTCATAGTGACATTCATAAAGGCAGGTATAAATAACTGAGATGCGACAGTGAAAAAGTCTTTGAATTCCTGAAAATTCTCAATTCTTTTCTCGATCTCAAGAGCCTTTTTAATCCTGTCAATCTCCAGGGGCGCCAATGATCTTATTGCTGCTTTGTTCATCTCATTCGCCTTCGCTATACCGAACTCCTTTAGGCAATGGTAGAACCACATCCCGTCATGGGTCATCCAGCATCGGTTCAATAAGTCAATTATATTTTCCTTATTAAGTTCTGATGAACTCATTAATTTATCCTATTTTCCGCCGCTATTTTTTCTGTTTCAGAGAAAACTGTTCCCGGAGCTTGTATTTAAGTACCTTGCCGGAAACGTTTTTCGGCAGTGCCGGCATAATCTCCAGGAGCCTGGGTATCTTGAAATCGGCAATGCGGTTCCCAAGGAATTTTCTTAGTTCATCCAGATCTATGGTTTTCCCTTGTTTCGGGGCAACAACGGCCATGACAGTTTCACCCCAACGGGGATCGGGAATCCCGATTATCGCCGCTTCCTGTACGCTCGGATGTTCATAGATAGCATCCTCTACCTCTTTGCTGTAAACATTCTCACCGCCGGTGATGATCATGTCCTTTTTACGGTCCACCAGAGTGATATAACCCTCATCGTCCATGACAGCCAAATCCCCGGAATATACCCATCCATCCCGGATTGCTTCAACTGTGGCTTCGGGATTCTTGTAGTAGCCTTTCATGATAGTATCGCCCTTAATGCAGAGTTCTCCGATGACTCCGGGTTTTGTTATGGTAGCGCCTTTCTCATCAGCAATCCTGCTTTCCATGTTGACAATGTATTTGCCCCCGGCTCCGGCCTTCCGTATCTGATCTTCAGGACTTAGGGCGATCCCGCCGGGACCTGCCTCAGTAAAGCCGCAGAGGCAGAAAAAATTGGTGGATTTGAACTTGGCTATCATCTGCTTCACTGATTCCGCTGCCATCGGGGCAGCACCATAACCGTAGAACCGGATAGTGGACAGGTCGTACTTGTCAAAATCCGGAACCATCATCATGAATGTATACATGACGGGGGCTCCGAAGAACTGAGTTATCTTTTCCTTCTGAATGAGCGAGAGAATCTTGTCTGGTACGAAATCCCTGACCACTATGTGGGTGCTGCCTAGATAGGTACCAGGGTTGAGATAAAGGTTCAACTCGGCGGAGTGGAACAGGGGAGCTGCATGCAGAAGCCGGTCCTTAATGTTAATGCTTATGAGACTGGTCATGGAGGTGGTTATCGCCATCTGGTTGTGATGGGTTAGGACCGCCCCTTTAGGCCGACCCGTGGTGCCGGACGTGTAGATTATTTCACTCTCGTCGAACTCATCCACCGGAACGCCGGGCTCATGGTGCTTTCCCTTATCCATGACACTTCGGATGGTATCAAATCCTTCAAAACTCCCCGCTCCCGCGGACAGAAACCGTTTTACTTTGCCAAGCCGCGGCTTCATTTCCCGCATGGCTGGTTCAAATACGTCGTCAAATACCAATGCCACGGCGTCACAATGGTCAAATATGTACTCAGCTTCCGGAGGGGCGAGCCGGAAATTTACCGGCACTGCAACACCGCCGGCCTTAACGATGCCGTAAAAAGTGAGCACGAAGAAATCAGTGTTGAACATCCACATAGCCACTTTGTCGCCTTTTCTCAGGCCGAGCTCTATGAAGGTATTGGCTATGGCATTGACCCGCTCATTCACTTCAAACCATGTAAAGCGTCGATCCTCATACACCAGCGCCTCCTTGCCCGGCAGCATGCGGGCATTCCGTGCAACCAGTTCTCCAAGATTCATGGGAAACCTCCTGTCATAGTTTGATTGTCCGAATTTCCTGTTTTGTACTTAATCAGTCGGATGCGGATTATTCCATAAACATAAAACCCCGCTCTCTTTTGAGAAACGGGGTTTCAACAATCGATCCATAGCACCCCCATGCAGGGTTGAAGGGTTAAGGAATTATGATTATTAACGCAATATACGCGTTATTGATTACCATAATTGACATGAGAAATCTACTAAGAAAAGGGAAGTTTAGATGGATATGACTAATTTGGGAAAAATTCTCGACATTTTTTTGTTAAGCTTTGTAATCCAAAACAATTACCGTTTTCTTCATCTTTGACTTTGGTGGCGGGCTTTTCCTGAGGCAATATGGCAATAGGCGTAAAACTCATGAACCGATCAAATGGATTTTTGATCTTCTTGCTCTTTATATTCCCCGGCCTATATACTATAAGGCCTGGAGGGACTTTTTGCATTGCCGGCTATAATACATCTCCCTTAAGACAAGCTATGCAATCTACTGGTTGGTTCAAGCCAAAAACTTGAACCAACCAGACATAACGAAAATGACAGAGAAATCCAATGAATTATTCTTTAACGGTAATAGTACCTGTCATCCCTTCATGGCCACTTCCACAAAAGTTATCGCAGTGAAAGGGGTAAGCACCAACCTTATCAGGTATGAAGCGCAATCTGGTTTTCTTATCAGGAAAAATATCGGAACGAATCCCCAGTGCCGGACAACTGAATCCATGCAATCTATCCAGAGAAATGAACTCCAATATGACAGGGACACCCTTCTTCACTGTTATATTATTAGGCGAGTATTCGAACCTCTTCGCCGTTATTTGTATCACCTGTTCTTTTTCATCTGCCAATGCATAATGGTCAATGAAGCAAGGAATGACAACGCAGAAGAGGATCGAAATGATGAGAATAGGGGCAATATATTTTGCCGGTTTCATAGCCTTTCTCCTTTAACGCTGAATTCAGTAATGACATATGTAATTTTTTTGACTTCAGCATTTATGCTGCGAAAACCTAAACCCTTATATGGCATCGCTGCATCCCAGCTAATCGGCTGCTTCTTGGGAACAGAACCGGGGGCGGGCAGCGGGTACATCAGTCCCTTCGCTGCATGATGGGCAATATGTCCTGTTTTATAGTGGTGTTCCTGGTGGATGTGCCCATAGAACACCGTAACATTCGGATAGGACATGAGCAGTTCTACAGCTTTCGCTCCATCACGTGTATGCCAATCCCAGTCCGGCATCAGATCAAACAACGGTCGGTGCGTGAACACCACAATCCTGGCATCCTTGCCAAGTCGTTTCAAATCCGCTCCCAGCCATTGCAACTGGGCCTCGCCAATACTTGAAGACGGGTCGGAAACATTGTCCAGTACTATAAAGTGGACTTCTTTATAGTCAAAAGAATAGTGGGTTTTTCCAAAGAACTCCTTGAAGGCTTTGCCATCATCCAAGCCGGCATCATGCTCGCCGGGCATGAATCTGACATTTTTCACTTTCAACTGGCTGACGATCTCCCGAAACTCGGACAGGCGTTTCCTTCGTTCTGTTTCATCATCTGTAGTTTGCGTCAAATCACCGGTGAACATGATAAAATCCGGCTGGTTCTTGAGGCCGTTTACCGCCGCTATAGCCTTCTTGAGAGTGCCAGCCGAATCCGGATTTACTGCCGGACCGGTGAATCCCCAGTGTGTATCCGACAATTGGACGAAAAAGAAGTCATCTTTCTCTGATGAAGCTGCATTCGCTAAATTTCCCAGGCTTCCAACGGCGGTAACAAAAATTACACTGCCGATTCCTGTCAATTTGAAAAACTCTCGTCTATCGATATTCATAATTACCTCCTGTAGTTAAATGATCCCGGCTTTCTGAGGTAGTACTCAGTTAGACAGGTGAAGCTCGCTGACCTATAATCGGTACTTCCCGGAAAGGGAGTTATGTTTGCATTGCACCCCTTATCCCCTCCTACAAGACGGGGCATGGCCAATGTACTCCTGCGCGTTTCTATTATGATATTGATACTTATTTTGAGAAGATATTCTATAAGAAAATAACTGATTTTTATCGTCGATAAGTCTTAAAAGGAACTAAGGATACGGATTAAACAAAATAGATGCAAAAACATTAAATGAAAAGGGGTAAGATGTTACCCTTACCCCCTTGTTTTATCATCAATCAATATGATGATTACTGTAATTGTGTCTGTTTGACCAACAGTAGAGGTTGAACCCTCATTAGGCTATGGCAATAACAAACACCGGCTCAATCAGCTTGAAACCCTTCTTACCTCTTTTTTTGCAATAGGCACGAAACATAACGCCTCTCTTCTTTTCAATATCTGTACGTTGAAGAATTTCGAAATAAAATTAGTCAATTTTCTAAATTCACAAATCATGCACATATAATCACCTCTTTTATTTTAAGATTAGACTCTTGTAGATATGAAGAAATTTTTTTATACATAAAGCAATCAATATACCAAATGAGCATTAACTGTGAATTTTTGTAAAATCATGTGTTATTATCTACTATTATATGAAATTAGTTAAAGATGATCCTTGCCTCGTCCTTTCATTTTTCTTATTATTTAAATAAAAACCGGTATTTTTCACCAATTGTATGTTTTTATTTCTGATAATTGCAGATTGCTTATTGTGATTTTTAACTATGCGTGAACTTTGGGTTTTTAACGTTTGCTGGGGGAAAACAGTATTTTGTCAGACTCTATAGCAGGTGTGGGGTATCAACACCAATCTTGATACAACTATTTTCGATTCTTACTCTCTTGCTTATAATATCCAATAGTTTCCTCGATTAAAGCAGCAAAATATCCCGCATCTCTTTTTGTGGCTTTGTACTGATTGATTGTCATAAGTTTCCTATTCTCCTGGTAAAATTGCTCCACTAATTCCTTGTATTCGTCATCTTTTTCTATTCCGGCAGTATAATTTTTCAGTTGCTGCTGCATACATAACAATACGAATTTGATACCTGATACAAATTGCAATTTTTTCATCGCAGGCGAATCAACGTTAACATATCTGGGACACCATTGAGCGGAATCACAATGTAGGCCCAATCGCTCAATCACAGGATGATCCGGACAGGAAGCCTTCGCACGATCAGGATGCCGGCAATATCCTGTGAAAGAGACAGTATGTCCCTTGTAATCATTGTTATGAGGGGTATAATACCAACAGTTTACACACATCTCTTCGGGGCGCCGAAACGCGAGAATCTTGCCCATTTACTTACTCCAGTACGAATTAAAGCTCTCCGCAGCAAGCAGCGAGGGTATGCCCTCGCTGCCGGATTTAACCTTAATCGCTGCTTATCTTACCTAACAATCTTTTGTTAATTATATCATATTTTAAGTTATAGTTTTATTTTATAAAAAACAGTATTAGCAGGCACCGCATAAATTGCCCTCATTTCTTTTCAAAAAAAATGTTTCTTACAGATGCCTCGTGATCTTGAACCCCGGCAGCATATTTCTTAAAATCATCAAGATTTTCCAATTTAATTTTGTGTTCAAATTCCCTCTTTTCGATGGAAATTTCGAAAGTGGAATCATGGAAACTGTATTTTTCAGTCCTCTTGCTATACGGCTTTTCTGAAGCAAATGACTGCGGTAAATTTTTAATTTTGAACCCGGGAGGGAATTTGTAAATGTACTTTTCCTTGCTGTTGTAAGAGGCCTTGAAGCTGATCGGGTATTTGCGCTCTTTAGCGGATGTAATGTCTCGGTATGAATCCAGACGAACCGTGTTTGTCAGTACCATTGTATTTTCATCCAATTTCTGAGCCATATTTTTGTAAATTCCCTTGAGGTTGATAACAAATGGCTTATTCGTGTCTGTAAAACTGCTAAAGTT
>Ga0326726_10003224_pt1 | contig 14977 bp, 13 predicted proteins | sample MHFenrmetagenome_2_FD_207603 | JGI IMG/M metagenome (GOLD analysis project Ga0326726, IMG submission 207603) | Lab enriched peat soil microbial communities from Michigan Hollow, Ithaca, NY, United States - MHF15MN | ecosystem: Environmental > Terrestrial > Soil > Wetlands > Peat | place: USA...
GAGGTGTTGAGGATGTAAGGTGCGAACTCGGGTTGAGCTGGGGGGGTCTCTGCAGCTCCCAAGTAGCGGTACGCGTAAGATACGTTAACGTCGTCGGGATCAAAATTCCCGTGCTGATCGGTCGTGGCGAGTTTGAGTAGCACGTGCCGGAGGTTAGAAAGAGGTACTGACCGGCTATCGCACACCCCGAAAAAGTGGCACGGATCATCCCAGCCAATGGCGCCGTTGAAACCTTCGAACGGCAAATTACTCAACCCAGACAAGGTGAAGTGTCGCGTTCCGCTGGGAACAGACCAATCACCAACGCCGGGTCGTCGACTGATGACCTTCACCATCATACCGTCAGCAATGGGGTATTTGTCGTCCCCCGAGAAGTCGGTATTGTCAGCAACTACGGTCCTCCCCAAAGTCAGATCGTAAAGTGACCAAGACGTGGCCGCGTCCGAACCTGCACATGTGATTCGGTAATCGTGCCCCGTTGTAGAGTCGGGATGAATGATGAGCCCAAAAGCTCTGCCTGACGACGGACCGGCCGTATGAATGGCGTTGACTGTGTCGACGAAAATGCCCACGATGCAACTTGGCTCGTGCTCCGCACCAACGACCATAGCGACTGCAACTTCCTGAGTATCCCCCGGGGCCATCGCGACGGGACCGGTCGTCATCATGTACCGGCGATCGGCCGGATTGGCGTCCAGCCATCCTGATCCGGACACGGGGTCGCCGGACACCATGAAGTTGGTGGGCTGATTAGTAACAGGGTTGATCACGGTACTCCCGTTTTCGCCTAGCCCTTTCATGTAGCCAAACGATTCCAAATTGTACGCGGGGTCAGTCCCGTTGATATACTTGCTGAACGCTGTCATCGGTAAATTCTCATAACCCGCAACCCACGCGTGCCTTCGTGCGATGAACGCCACTCGACCTGGAGCCGGGACTACTGGTCCCATCAGGATCGCTTCGCCGACGGCCGGCGGATCCGCACCGTAGACGGCATCAGGCCCACTATTGTAGCAGTACTCAAGTGAGAGCGTCGTATCGCAGCCGACCAGATCGTCGCCGGCGTCCCCGAGGTCGGGATCGCCCCAGAGGGCGACGAACATGCTGTCGAGCTGATTGCTGCCTTTGTTGATGAGGGTGTACTGCATGAAGACGGTGCGGCCAATCGGACCAGTGCTGTCATACGCGTAGGCGTACAGCTGCACTTCGACGCCCAAGGGGCCGGCGCTACCGCTGCCGGGATCGCTCACATGCGAGGCCATGTCGGCATCGTTGAAGACGCACCACGTGGCCTCGTCGCCGCGGAGCAGCGGAATGCGGAACCCATCACCGCCGATTGAATCCACCCCTGCACTATTTTTCACGGCCGGAGCACCATCATCGATAGGCCACTCGGCGTAGTCGGGGTTGCTGCCACGGGTGTCGCCGCGGTGGATCTTGTAGACGCGGTTGTGTGGGTCGCCAGGAAAAAGTCCCCCGATCGCGCCGGGCGTGTAGTCGAATGCGTACTCAGCAGCCGCCACGCGAGGCTCTCCCCCAACCTTGGCCCCCAGCCAAAGCCCCGCTGCGTAGACGACTGTTTGGGGACAGGTCCCGGGATAATGCAGGCCGTCGTTCTTGCCAAAGTGAGCGGTCCGGTCGTAGGCGTACGAGCCATTGTTGTTGATAAACATGAGTAGGCGGCCAGAACTGATGTAGCTGGTGTCGGAGGCGACGAGTGGTGTCGCCGCATCGTCCGCTGACTTGCGTGAAGATGGAGCGGCGATAACGATTGCGGCTGTCAGTGCTATGCCGATAACGAGCGGCGGAATGAGTTCACGCGAGCGCATGCTTTCCTCCTGGCAAGAGATGTCAGCAGGAAAGATATAGCGCAAGCCTGACAGTCAAAGTGAATCGTCAGCCGGCAAGCGGAAATTGCCAGCATAGGAATGGCGGCTAATGCGGATAGATACTATCGCCGTTACAGCTTCCGGCGCAGATCGGCCATCTCGATGGCGGTGCGGGCGGCATCGGCGCCCTTGTTGCCCGCCTTGGTGCCGGCGCGCTCGATCGCCTGCTCCAGCGTGTCGGCGGTGATGACACCATACACGACGGCCGCGTCACTCTGCATCCCCACCTGCGCGATTCCCTTGGTCACTTCAGCGGCGATGTAGTCGAAATGGGGTGTGTCGCCGCGGATGACGGCGCCCAAGGCAATGACCGCGTCATACTTCTTCGACTGCGCGAGGCGCTGCACGATGGCGGGCAGCTCGAAGGAACCGGGTGTGCGGACGACCGTGATGTCTGTATCCTTCGCGCCATGGCGCACCAGCGTGTCGAGGCAGCCGGACAAGAGCTGCTCGGTGATGAAATGGTTGAAGCGGGAGACCGCGACGGCGAACTTCATGCCGGACGCGTTGAGGTTTCCTTCGATTATCGTGGGCATATGGACTCCAGTGTTTACTTCGTTCGAATGGTGGGCTGAGCCCACTCTACATTCTGCCCTGCCGGCAAGGGGCTAAAGCCTCTTGTTTACCGTCATCAGTTCGCAATGTGGTGGGCTGAGCCCGCCCTACTTGGGCGGGTCAAGCCCCGCCCCTACAGTTGTTCGCGGCTCGAGAGCCGCCTCTACAAATCACCTTTCACTTCGCGGCTCGAGAGCCGCCTCTACGGTATTCCTACACCGAGATACTACCAGCGGTCGGGGATGATCCACGGCGCGCCAAAGACTTCGTCCCCGTCGTTGCTACTGCCTCCGTTCCCATTGCCGTTGTCACCACTGTCGCCATCGAGGCTGAGCAGATGCCCGAGGCGGTCGCGTTTGGTCGTCAGGTACTGGCGATTGCGATCCGACGGGGGCACTTCGATCGGCACTCGTTCGACGATCTTCAGCCCATAGCCCTCGAGCCCGACCACCTTGCGCGGATTGTTCGTGAGAAGACGAATGGTCGAAAGCCCAAGGTCGCGGAGAATCTGCGCCCCGATACCGTAGTCGCGCAGATCGGCGGGGAAACCCAATTGCAGATTCGCATCGACCGTGTCCAGCCCATGTTCCTGCAGATGATAGGCATGTAGCTTGTTGGCCAAGCCAATGCCGCGTCCCTCTTGCCGCATGTAGAGGAAGACACCCTGGCCATTCGCATTGATGAGTTTCAGGGCGGCGTCACGTTGATCACCGCAGTCGCAGCGTTCGGAACCGAACACATCGCCGGTCAGGCACTGCGAATGCACGCGCACCAGGACATTGTCCTGGTCCTTCACATCGCCTTTCACGAGGGCGACATGATGATCGCCATCGATGGCGGATTCATAGAGATGCAGGCGGAAATGCCCCATGTGGCTGGGCATGTCGACTTCCTCGATCTTCTTGACGAGACGCTCGGTCCGGCGACGGTAAGCGATGAGATCGGTGATCGAAACCAGGAGCAACCCTAAACGGTCGGCCAGTTCGCGCAGACGCGGCAAGCGCGCCATGTTGCCGTCATCGTCCATCACCTCGCAGACGACACCCGCCGGCGCGAGACCGGCAAGACGCGCGAGGTCGACGGCGGCTTCTGTGTGGCCGGCGCGTACCAACACGCCCCCACCGACGGCCGCCAAGGGGAAGACATGTCCAGGACGCGCGAAATCGCCGGGACGAGACTTGGGATCGGCCAGTGCGATGATCGTGCGCGAACGGTCGGCGGCGGAGATCCCCGTGGTCGTGCCCTCGATCAGGTCAACCGATTCGGTGAAGGCGGTCTGCAACTTGGCGGTGCTGTGACGCACCATCGGATGCAGATCCAGCGCCGCCAGATTCGATTTCTCCAGCGCCGCGCACACCAGCCCGCGGCCGTGAGTCACCAGGAAATTCACCTTTGCCGGAGTGGCATGCTCGGCGGCGAGGATGAAGTCTCCCTCATTCTCACGGTGTTCATCGTCGACAACGATGATGATATCCCCGCGACGGATCGCATCAATCGCATTTTCGATGGGATCGAGCAACGAAGTCGCGTCTCTCTGAGTATCGGTCATGGTTACGGTCATACGGCCTTGCATGGGCACATCTCCTTGGGTTCGTTCGCGGCTCAAGAGCCGCCTCTACGATTGGTGGGCTGAGCCCACCCTATTTCGGGCGGATCTGAGCCCACCCTACTCCGGGCGGGTCTGAGACCCGCCCCTACAATCACTGCGGACAAGGGGCTTTCAGCCCCTTGAGGGCGCACAGCCGTGCGCCCCTACAACTCCTTGCGGCTCAAGAGCCGCCTCTACGAAAACTCACCAGCCGGATTGCGACAGTAATCCCTCCGTGACATGCGAGTCGGCCAAGTCGAGGACCACGGCTTTCACCAGCATGTCGAATTCGATATTCACCAACCCACCACGGCGAAGATCGCTGAGCGTGGTCTTGCTCACAGTCTCCGGGATGAACGAGACAGTCAGAAGGCCGGGGCGTTTCTGCATCACAGTCAGGCTGACACCGTCAATGGCGACTGAGCCTTTGGCGATCACCCAGCGGTCGTAGCGCGGCGCAAAGGCGATATCGACCCAGTGACCGTCGGCGCCGCGTCGCACCTCACGGACCTCGCCGGTGCAATCGACATGTCCGCTGACAAAATGCCCACCGAACCGATCGGAGGCGCGCAACGCCAGCTCGAGATTGACCCGATGCCCAACGGTCCATGAATCGAAGTTGGTCGCGTCGAGCGTCTCGCGGATGGATGTGCCCGAGAACGCTCGGCCATCGGTCACCGCTTCCACGGTCTGACAGGCCCCGGACACATTGACGGAGTCTCCGACGACGACTTCAGACGCAATCCCAGGGGCATGAATCGTCCAACGCAAGCCACCCGAGAAGTGGGCCATCTCTCGCACCATTCCAATCTCTGATATCAGTCCCGTAAACATTGTCTTCCTCGACTTAAGCGACCTACTCTCCTGCGCGCGAATCATCGGCTGCGGACGCCGGCATCGGTTGATCCTCGTAGATCACATGACCGATGACGCCCTCCACCGAACCGGGCTCGCTGGATTCGGATGGGTTACGTTCTTCCTCCTGCTGCGCCGACGGTGTCTCCTCGGCTTGCGGCTCGTAGTCGGGGTACCCGGTGACCAAGAGGTCGGGTCCCAGCCAGCGCACTTCGGAATCGACCAAGCGCAGGGCTTCGTCTAAAGACGGCGCCTTCCAACGTCCGGTGATGCTGACGCCGCCGCCGAGGAAGCGCGTGGAAATGATTAGATGAATCTTGTCGGCCAGCTTCTCGCGGATAAACGAGCCGAAGACTTCTCCGCCACCCTCGACCATGATGCTGGTGATGTTGTTCTGCGCGGCCTTGTCGAGCAATTCATGCAAGTCGATCTGATGCTGCGCATCGTGATCCAAATACCAATCGAGGCAATTGGGATGGGGAGCGGTGTCGGGACGCTTGCCCATGACGAGGCTGGCGCGCACGGTCTTGCCGTCGTCGTTCTCAGTGAAGACATTCGCGGAAACCGGCAGTTTCGCCCAGGAGTCGAGGACAATACGGATCGGGTCGCGTCCCTTCACTTCGCGCACAGTCAGATAGGGATCGTCGAGCATGACGGTGTTGCGCCCGACCAGCACCGCATCGTAGCGGGCGCGCAGCAGATGAACAAAGCGCTGGGCCTCGACGCCGCTGACACGTTCACGTCGCCCGCCTAAAGTCGCAATCTTGCCGTCGAGGGTTTCGGAGATCTTCAGCGTGACCAGCGGCTTGCCGGTGAGCGAAAACTTGATATGGGCTTCGTTGAGGCGCATGGCGGCGCGACGCAGTACGCCGATGCGCACGCCGATGCCGTTGGTGCGCAAATGCCGAATGCCGGCGCCGTTGACGCGCGGATTAGGGTCCTCCATCGCGCAGACAACTGTTGCGATGCCCGCGTCGACGATGTCCTGCACACAGGGCGGCGTCTTGCCATAGTGGCTGCATGGCTCCAAGTTCACATAGAGTGTGGCACCGCGCGCGCGTTCGCTGGCTTCACGTAGTGCGATGACTTCGGCGTGCGGGCCGCCGGCGCGCTGGTGCCAGCCGCGTCCGACCTCCGCGCCATTCTTGACCACGATGGCACCGACCATCGGGTTGGGGCTGGTGCGTCCGGCACCCTTCTCGGCCAAGGCCAAGGCTTCAGCCATCCAGTGGCGATCGAGGGCTTGTTGGTCTACGCTCACGATTCTTTCCGTGCGGCTCGAGAGCCGCCTCTACGAAGCATCCTTCACGTCGCGGCTCGCGAGCCGCCCCTACGAAAAAAGAAACCGCGCCTCAACGCCTTGATCCTTGGGGACCACGGGGCTGAGACGCGGCTTTGCGCTTAGACCGCTCGTTTAGCGAGCTGCCATAAGACGCTACGCCTTAACGCCTTGCGCAACACCGTCGCGCGTACTCACGCAACGATCTTGCGGGGAGCCTTCTCCCATCCGGACTTTACCGTCGGCACCGGAATCTCACCGGCTCTGCTGTCCCGATTTTGGTGGGACGGCTCGCGGGCTGTAACCGCCGGTCGAGGAATTTCGCCTCGCCCCGAAGGCCCTATCTCAATTGTATGTACGCGCGAAAAGCCCTTTTGGTCAAGGGGACGGGCGGGAGATTTGACAGCCAGGAGGGGCATTCGACGGTAAAAGGGCTAGTCCCTTGCGGATGGCTTTGCTGAGGAGCGCATGTTCCATAGACCATTCAAGATCTCCCGTCTGCACATCCTGCTTGTTGTGGCCCTCATCCGGGCGTTTGCGACACCCACGTCCGTCATCGCCGGCGATTCTCTCGCAACATCGCCGCCGGTGCCCCGCGTCGCGCGCGTCCCTGTTGTGTTCGACGTCTCCATCATTAACTGGGCGACAGGATTCGCCTGCCATGGGATGTGCATCGATTCCGCGGGCAATGTGCACGTCTACGATTGCACGGCATTGCGTGACAGCCTGCGTCTGGCCGAGAGCGATGAACGACGCGCGGTGCTCTGGGCGACACGATTTGGTTATCGCGACACAATCCCGATGCACATCGACACCTTGGAACTCAACGCCTACGAGCGCCTGATTCCCAAGGCCGTCGAGGAGCATGTCGGCCCGCGTCGCCAAGTCGGCGCCGACATGGGGAGCACCACCTTCACCGCTTACTGGGCCGCGGCGCCAGACAGCATCGGCCATAGCATCTTGCTGGGAAACTTCGGCGATTGGACGACCGCGCGCGATGGTGTCAACACCACGAAACTGGTCGCCTGGCTCAAGCAGATCGAGGCGGAGTTGCTGGATCTGATCTTTCCGAACTAGTCTCACACCATCTGTGCCGGTCAGCCCTTGGGCTGATGGTGGACTTTGCCCGCAGGTGGTCAGCCCAAGGGCTGACACTCATGCACATTCATCCCGAACAAGCCGCGCAGCGGCGACACAACGTAGCCCCGGGCGTAAGCCCGGGGTATGCGAATGGAATCGACACCGAGCCCCGTAGGGGCGAAACAATGTGCGGCGGCTGCGCAGTGACAAGGGCTCAGATTCGGAGCGGGGTTTCACGGGCGGCACTTGCCGCAGGGGGCGTAGCCGTCGTAGTAGGCCGAGTCCTTCACGTGGTAGACAATCTCCATCTCGGGATCGGCGCCCTGCAAACTCTCGCAGCCGGGACGATGGAAGCGGTATGCCGAGAAGAGCGCGGTGTACGATTCTTCAGTTTCCGTATGCGGCGTCTTCCACAAACCGCGGTGCGCCTTCATTGCCTCGCGTTGGGCTAAGAGAAACTCGCGCGAGTGGCGCATCGAGCCATCGAAGAAATAGCATGAACCCCAGCCCGATTTGAGAATCTCGGTGTTGATCAGACGGCCATCGACCCAGATGTAAGCCAGGGTGCGCTGGTAGCGATCGAATCGGTCGCGGTCATACTCAAGGCGCACTGTCCGTCCGCCAATCAGCCGGTCGGTGAGAATGGAGGCGGAATCGTATCCCGGCTCGCCGCGCTCAGGTGTATTGAGCCCGATCAGACGCACCTTTCGTCCATCCCCCAACTCGATCGTGTCTCCATCGATGACCCCGACCACCTGGTTGGATTCGCCGGGGAGCTTGCCGCGCTCCTTCGTGCACAGCGTCACCAGCGCCGCAACGAGCAAAAGCAGCGCGAATCTGCGGACACCGACTACGGTAATACGACGCATCAACCCCCCTGCCGCCTGGCCGATAATGAGTAATGGTACCAAGAGAATGCCGGGCCTGACAATCACTTCCCGTTTACGCCTATGTCACAGCCGGACACTGCCCCGACGGCACGCCCCAAGACCCCGCTGGCCAAGAGCCTCAAGGGGGTGTTCTTCTTTCTGGTGACCCTGATTGTGGTCAGCCAGCTTTCGCCTCTGGTGTCGATGCACCGGCTGTTGTCGCAGGAGCGCGAGCGCACAGAGGTTCGCCTTGCTGACGCGGTCTCGGCCTTGCATGCGAGCTGGACAGAAACACCGGTCGATCAGCGGGACAATCTCGACCTGGGTCTCGTTGCCCGCCCGCACGGTCTCCGTTCGCTGGACTTCACCTCCGTCGAGCTTGGCCGCCAGGGCGATCGCGTTGTTGCCTTGAGTTGGGATGCCCTCGACGGCATGACCCATCGCGCCGTCACTCCGGACAGCAAGCTCAACGATCAGGAGGATGCCACGGGCACTCCCTACCTGGCTACGTTGAATGTGCACGACAACTGGCAGGGAGTTCCGGTTTCGGTGAACGTGGCGCTGACGACGCCGGTTTTGGGTGGGTTGACCTGGCAGTTCAAAAGCGAGATGTGGCTGCGCGCTCTGGTGCTGCTTTGTTTTGTGCCGTTCACGATCCTGTTTTATCGTTCGGTGCTTCTCCCCTTCCACGACATGCGCAAGCGTGCCTCGGCGCTGGTCGAGTCGGGCATTTTGCCGCCGGCGCCGGGCGGCGGCGACCAGGATCCCGAATATGTGATGGCGACGTTTGATTTGCTGCTGCACCGTTTCTCGCAGCAGGCCGGACGGTCCGAGGCGCGCGCCATCCACTCGGAGAAACACGCTCGCGATCTCGAGCAGTTCAACGATTACATCCTCAGTTCGCTGACCACCGGCGTCATCATCATCGGGCGCTCCGGGGAGATTCTGCGTTTCAACCGCGCCGCCGAGCAGATTCTCCGTTTGCCATCGGCGGCGATGATGGGCACGCATTACACGCGTGCCGGGCTCGCCCCCAACTTGGTCGAACTCTTTACCGCCGGGCTGGGGCGCGGCGAAGTGTACTCGCGTCACGAGTTGCGCGTTGAACGCGAGGATGGAAAGCCCCTGTGGCTGGGGATCAACACATCCTGCATCCGCGGCGACAGCGATGAGTCGATGGGGCTTTCGGTGCTACTCACCGATCTGACCGCCATCCGCAGACTCCAGGAGGACCTCGCTGAGAATCAGCGGCTCGCCGACTTGGGCGAGATGGCCGCGGGACTGGCGCATCAGTTGCGCAATTCCATGGCCGCAATTCTGGGATATGGACGTCTGCTGAAAGGCTCCGCCCCGGCGCAGGGACAGCTGGGCGACTGGGCCGACGGGGTGCTGTCGGAAACTGCAGAAACGTCGGAGATGATTACGCGTTTCCTCGACTTCGCCCGTCCGCTGCAAACCGAGACGACACCGGTCGCTTTGCACGAGGTTGTCGCGTCGGCGATCGAGCAGGTCAGCAGGCAAAATGCGGAGTGCGGAATTCGGATTGCGGAATGGCAAGCTCAAGAAACGCAACCGACGGTTGTGCGTGGCGATGAGATGTTGCTCAAGCAGGTGTTCGTGAACCTGCTGCAGAATGCAATCGATGCCTCGTCACGAGGTAAGACCATCGACGTGTCGCTACGCAAGGAACGCACGGTCAACGGCATGGAATTCTGGCAGGTGGTGGTCGCCGACGAGGGGCGCGGCATCCCCAGAGAAAACCGCGGCAAGATCTTCCATCCCTTCTTCACCACCAAGGACACGGGGACCGGGCTGGGCCTGGCGCTGGCGCGCAAGATTGTGGCCTCGCACGGTGGCCGTCTCACGTTGCAGGAATCGACCGCCGCAGGCGGCTCAACGTTTGTGGTGGCGCTGCCGCTGCACGCGGAGCAGGCGCAACCTGCACGTGACAGAGAATCTGCACGGGCGGGCACAGGGGCCCGCCCCTACATCGAACTGCGATGACTTGGTAGGGGCGGTTCCCCGTGGCCGCCCACTCTCACGTTGTCATTGCGAGAAGGAGTCCCGCAAAGCGGGACGACGACGAAGCAATCTCCCCGGCACAACCGCGACCATCTTGCGTTAGAGAGTGCTGCCACACGTCCCCGTGTGGCAGGGCGTCGGCACCCCTGGCGTCACACGGTGACGTGTGACGCCACATCCCGGCAGTGGCGCCGACAGTCTTGCCCGCCTCAGGCGGGTTTGTCGGATTTCGAGGGGGAGGTTGCTTCGTCGCTTCCGTCCCTTGGCAGGGACGGCGCTCCTCGCAATGACACTGGGGAATGGCGCCTACTCTGGTGCTGTCATTGCGAGAAGGAGTCCGCGAAGCGGGACGACGACGAAGCAATCTCCCTCACACATCTGGGACCAACTTGACATCAATTCATGTCCGGATTATCGTGTGCACCCGATCACGCCCGTGGCGTGATCGCCTACGGCTGCCGGAGTGGTGGAATTGGTAGACGCGCCGGACTCAAAATCCGGTGGGACCTAAATCCCGTGTCGGTTCGAGTCCGACCTTCGGCACTCTTCCCGGACAGAATACAGAGTATCGCGAGCTTGGGTGGCCCACCGCCTGCCCGCCCCTGGCGGGCTTGCGGTGGAAGACTCATTTGCTGCGCACTCATCTCCCCTTCTACAAACACACCCGCAGCACTAGGTGGAGCACCTGGCTCTGGTCAGGAGATCTCTGACATGAGGCTCGCACGTTGGATCGGTTGGAACCCGTCGATGCTGTTCCTCCCTGGTCTTCTCCGACTGTTCTGACCTCGGAATTCGGTCCTTGTCTAGCAGTGCCGCATTGGATAGAATTACTGCCAGGAGGACAATATGCTGGACGAAGTAAAGGGGCTGGCTGCGGCAGTCCTTCAGAATTGGAATAACATCCGTGACCGCAATCACAAATTTATCGCTGGTGACAACATCTACTGCCCGCGTTGCGGAGATGAACGACGCATGCAGATTCGCTGCCTTGAATTGGCCTGGAACAGTGCGGCCGTGCCCAGGTCTGCTGAAGAACTTGCAAAGGGAATCGCGCCATCACTTTTCGTATTCAATTGTGTACAATGTGAGACTGTCTTTACAGCCGTTGTCTATTCGGGCACTGATGGCCCGGCCGTCGCTGTGCTTCCGAGTTGTCGCGGGGGCATGACGACCCCGCACACGCCGCCCGGTGTTGCCTTCTACCTCGACCAGGCACACAGAGCCCAAACCGGAGGGGCATTCAGCGCAGCCGTGGCGATGTTTCGCGCGGCTCTGGACCAGATCTTGTTTGAGCAGGGGTACACCAGAGGTATGCTTGGGGCCAAGATCAAGAAGCTCTCAACTGACATCGGCGCTGAGAACGCGCCGCAGTGGGCACGTGAGTTGGACCCGGAGTTCTTCGATGTCCTTAAGAAGCTCGGAAACGCCTCTATCCATCCCAACGACGGGGATTTCACCAAGCAGTCCTTGTTCGACAACGGCATCCTGCATGATGTGCAGGAAACATTCCTGATGCTTCTCTTTACAATTTATGAGGTGCCGAAGCGGAAACAAGCGAGGCTCGATGCCCTCAAGGCCGCGGCAGCTGCCTTTGATCAACAGGAAAAACTTGGTCGAAATCCGAATTAGTCCAATCAGCTAATCTGCCTGGTCTACACATGCTAGCCGATGCCCACAAGCTTCCCGGAGGCGCTGAATCGTCTATGCTGCACAACGGAGTCGCAGCGAAAGACTCCGAATGACAATCCCTAGATGACTGACATCATGGCGTTGCGAGCAGATGAGGGGCTCTGGAGTACCGAATGGAACACGCCCGGCACGAAGATCTCGCTCGGTCTTTTCTACGCGGAAAAAAGGCGGCTGGGTCCTCACTCTCATTTGTGAGAATCCGGATCTCAAAGCCCTGGCGGAGGCTCTCAAACTCAAAGCTACCGGGAGTAAACTATGAGTAAGCTCCACTTCGATTCCAGCCAAGGGGGGACAGAGTTCAATCTTCGACTCTGTCCGCGCTCGGCGGAGAGGCATTAGGGAGCAGTTCGTAGAAAGCCGGATTTAGGAGGAGAAGATGGAAGAGGGTGCGAAGGGCATCATGGGGTACCTTGCCTGGATTCTCATAGTTCAGGCAGTCGCATGCGCCGGGTTTTGTCGAGAACTCGCGAGGCAAAAAGGCCACGATGCCAACTCATGGATGATGGGCGGATTCTTCTTTTCGATCATCGCACTGATCGCGGCTGCCGGGCTACCTGATTTGTGGCTCCGGCCAAATCACGACGACAAATCCGAAGCTCAGACTGAGCTTTCAATTCCGCAAGAGTCTCGCTAAAGGGAGGAGAGCATGAAACTGATTCTCTTCGGATTATTCTTCACTCTGATACTTGATATGACCACCGCTATCGCCGAAGTCCTTCCTGTGGATCAATCTACCCTCGATGAAATCCGACAGACAGCTGGAGAGAAGGGTACCTTCGGCAGGATAAAGCTCCCGAAGGACTCGGAGATTCGCAAGGCGGCGAATTGGGGTGGCCCCTTGTTTGCTATCCCCCCCATGGCCAACGTAGATTTCAGATTCCCGCGGGCTCAAGCTGCTTTCTTCGCAGCGAACGCCAAGGAGAAGTTCATCCCTCTGGATAGCTCGAATTGGCGGCCGGAGCTATTCAACGCCGGGGTGCTTGTTGAGGTGAGCCGGAGCGAGAAATACTATGTCTTCAAGATGGACCGGATCGTCTGTGTCCTTCCGAATGACAGCGTGATTCAGCCGGTTTGGACGGTTTTGGATACCGTCGAACATTCGGATCCCGAGACGACTAGACCGGACGTGATTGAGCTTAGAGCTCTGTTCCCTTTGCAGGTGTTCAATCTCAAGCAGGACCTCCAATTCTTCGTGTTCGGCAACGCCGCCGCAGATAAGGCGAGTCGCAGCAAACCCGTAACGATCTCCGCCAAGGACCTCGCGAAAGAGCGATGACCAAGCTCCGCGCCGATTTCAGCGAGGACAAGCACAAGCCCGATCTCCGGCCCTGCCCGCACTGCGACAAGGATATCCAGTGGGGAACCTCCTGGGCCGCTTCGACAAGGAGGATGCGCGGTCTTGGCACCTGTGCGTGGACGTGGTCACGCCGAAGGCGCGCGAGCTTCGACCACGCGCGTCCGAAGGACGACATTCTTGAAGTCTGGGTCTGGCGGGCGCAATGAATTGCGCCCCTACGAATCTACGCAGAGTCAGCGGTGGGGTTCTCAAGAGTCTCGTCGAGACTACGGAAACACGCTCACCCCTACCGCGATCCGCAAGCCAGACAGATCGTAGTTCTGGCGGAAGTCCACCGCTCCGCCGAATCCACCGTCACTGGTGAACCGGACATGATTGACCTTCGCGAATTGATAGCCAACTTCCGCGCTGATGGCCAGGGGGCGCAACGATGTAAAGTAGGTGATGAGATTCGCTTGAGTCATGTAACCCCAGCCAGCTCCGTGCCCCTTGCCGAATTCGTACAGATGGTCGGAACGCACCAAACGTACCGCGCCCACACGGACTCCGCCCCACAGCCAACGGGCAAAGCCCAACGGACACGCTTTAACCATTAGCGAAGGCATGTACGTTTTCAAATTGCCTCCACCACCATCGAATCGGTCAATCATGCCTTCGTAATTGTATGTCAGGCCGGTTTGGAGCGACAGCCGATCATTCCGATCGAAGAACTCAAGTCCACCATAGACCGATGAGACAGGGTCAACGGTCGTGAAGCCGTAGTAGTTTTGAATAGGCTTCACGTCTTGATTCACATGTCCGACGCTGAAGTCGATGGCGACTCGTCCCGGACTTCCGGCGAAGGCCGAGCTTGCGCAGAGTAGCACGATTACGATTGCGGCTCGCATTGTTCCTCCCTCATTTCGTACACACCAGCACTCTCCACGACTCTAAGAGGCCTGTTGAAAAGGCTCACGCCCTTCGGGCGCGTGACAGGCAAGAATGCCTGTCCCCCTATAAGAATTTGGTGGGACAGACATTCCTGTCTGTCCACGGTCGCAAAGCGACCGAGGTTTTTCAACACGCCTCTGAAGAGCCGTGCCACCAGTCGGCTTTCCCACCGCAATCCCTCGCTTCGCTGGGACCTTCGGGCGGTGAACCACTCAAAAAGCGAGATTGCCACGCCTGCTTCGCCCCTTTCGGGGCTTCGCAGGCTCGCAATGACGAAGAACAAGAAAGATTGCCACATCGTCCCAGTCCCGCTCCGCGGAACGGTGGGACTCCTCGCAATGACGAGAATGCGTGGTGGCGCAACTTTCTGGGTCCCTGTTTGTGCATGCGACGTCTAGGCGATCGCGCCCCTACTGCGACCGTAGCGTGAGGCGGATGATCTCGCTTCGTGCCCACAGGCGCATGCGCGGCCCCCAGGTGCCGGTGCCGCGACAAACGATGACCGGCATTCCGTTGACGTCGTACCGTCCCTCCAAGAGCGGATTGGCAAGAGCCGAGATGTAGGTGAAGGGCCAGATCTGGCCGCCGTGCGTGTGCCCCGAGAGCATCAAGTTGACGCCGGCCTTCGCGACGACCTCCGCGCTCTGGGGACGGTGCGACAGGAATATGGTCACGTCGCCGATGGGTTTATCGGCAAGCACCTGCCGAAGGCGGTCATCGCCGCCGGCGGGGGATGACCCGAAGTGTCCCGGATCATCGATTCCCCCCAGGGCGAGTCCGGGCCGGACCACGTTCCAACGATTCCGCAGCATCTGGATTCCGCTCTCCTCAAAGAAGCGCACGCTGGAATCCATGCCAGCGTAAGATTCGTGGTTGCCGGTGACGCCCCACACACCCAGCGGCGCAGAGAGGCCACGCAGCATC
>Ga0326726_10003225_pt1 | contig 14974 bp, 12 predicted proteins | sample MHFenrmetagenome_2_FD_207603 | JGI IMG/M metagenome (GOLD analysis project Ga0326726, IMG submission 207603) | Lab enriched peat soil microbial communities from Michigan Hollow, Ithaca, NY, United States - MHF15MN | ecosystem: Environmental > Terrestrial > Soil > Wetlands > Peat | place: USA...
GAAACGCTCACCCCTGCATCGGATGACACTAAGAAGCGCTCGCCCTTGCGCACCGGTAAAGTGGGCAAGTACGAGGTGCTGCGTGTTCTTGGCAGCGGCACCACGGGCTGTGTTTATCTCGCGCGCGATCCCGCTACGGCACGCGAGGTCGCCGTCAAGCTCTACTCCATCGACGAGAGCGTCGATCGCGAGCAGGCCACGCTGGTTCGCAAATTCTTCCTGACCGAAGTGCTGCTCGCACAGAAGCTGCGCCATCCCAACATCGTCCAGATTTACGATGCGGCAGTCGACGACAAGAGCGCGTACATCGCGATGGAATACGTGCCCGGCTCGACGCTGGACAAGTATTGCCAGCCGGGCAGCCTGCTCGACTTCAAACGCGTCGCGGAGATCCTGCAAACCGTCTGCGGCGCGCTCGACTATGCGCAGCAGCACGGCGTCATACACCGTGACATCAAGCCGGACAACATTCTGTTGTCGGAAAATCTGGAGCCCAAGATCTCCGATTTCGGATCGGCCATCAATCTGGAAAACGTGCGTGTGTCGCAGGTCAAGGGCGTGGGCTCGCCGGCTTACATGTCCCCGGAGCAGATCGAAGGCCAGACGCTGAGCTCGCAGACCGACATGTTCTCGCTCGGCATGGTGTTGTACAAGATGCTGACCGGCACGCTCCCGTTCTCGGCATCTACGCATTACGGCATCGTCGAGCAGATTCTGCGCGCGCAGCCACAGCCGCCAAGCCAGCGTCGCCCCGGCGTGCCCGAGGCGCTCGACGGGATCTTCTCGCGCGCCACCGCGAAGGATCCGCAGCAGCGGTTCGCCACGTGGCGTGAATTCTCGGACGCCTTGGCGCCATACTCAGGGCGCACGGTCTCCGGCGGCGACCTCACGACCGATCAGGACAAGCTCGCGGCGTTGAAGGGGCTCAGCTTCTTTGCTGGATTTGAAGAAGATGAGCTTCCCGAGATCCTGCGCTTTACCACCTGGCAGCGCCACCCCGCGGATACCGTGCTGATCGCCGAGCAGCAGGCGAGCCACGGCTTCTATGTGCTGGTGCGCGGTCAGGCGCGCGTCACCAAGAACAGCACCTTGTTGCGCGTCGTGGAACCGGGGCACTGCCTCGGAGAGACGGCGTTCCTGAGCCGCAACAAGGCCAAGAGCGCCATCACCGTTTCCGCGGTAACCGACATCAGTGTCGCGAAGGTCGATCCGATTCAGCTCGCGCGCGCTTCCGAGAAATGCGTACGCCGGTTCAGCGACGCATTCCTGGCGGCGATCGCGGAGCGCCTGATCGCCTCCGACACGCGGCTGTCCGAGCTGCTGGTCGAGCACAACATCACACTGTTCTAGCATCAAGCCGGACCGGATTCGTAAGGAGCCACGATGAGCAGTCCTGCAGCAGGCGAAGATCAGCGCAGCGCCAGCGCAGCCGCCAACCCCGGTGCCGAGCTCGCCGGCCTGCTCGGCCAGGCCAGCACGGCGCTCGATCTGCAGTGCCGCGCCGCGCACTTCGAGTTGCGCCAAACCCAGCGCCTGCTATCCGACGCTACGCGGCGTCTGCTCGACTGCTTTCATGCCGCGGCTCGTGAGCTGGCAGAGCCCGGGTCGGAAACGCCTGCCGCGCGTGCGGGTGCCAATCTGCTGGCGGCTTCGCAACATCTGCAGTTCTCGGACCTGGTCGCGCAACTGCTGAACAGTACCGAGGAACGGGTCGATGGGCTGCTGCACGTATCGGAACGTTTGCAGGAACTACTGCGTGCTTTGTCCGCGCCTGGGCCGAACGCCGGAGAGCGACTGGCCTTTGAGAAGCGCGCCTTTCTCGATGCGCTCGCCGAGCTGGAAGGCTGCGGCAGCACGCGCGTGCATCAATCGGATATGACAGCCGGCGAAACCGAGCTGTTTTGAGAGCGAGCTTCGCTTAAGTCACATCGGACACCAGAGACTAGAGTCAGAGGAATGAGTCACACATGAGCAAATTGGTCCTCACTGTCGACGATTCAGCCGCCATCCGCGAGATGCTGGCCTACGTGCTGAAGTCGGCAGGCCATCGTGTCATCGAAGCCGAAGATGGCATGGACGGCCTGCAAAAGGCTCTCGCCAATCAGTTCGATCTGATCATTACCGATCAGAGCATGCCGAAGATGGACGGCATCACGCTGGTAAAGGCACTGCGCGCGCTGCCGCAATATGCCGCCGTGCCGATTCTGCTGCTCACTACGGAAAGCTCCGACGGCATGAAAGACGAAGGCCGCACCGCCGGCGCCACCGGATGGCTGGTGAAGCCGTTCGATCCGAACAAGCTGATCGACGTGGTCGCCAAGGTAACGCGCTAAAGCTCGAGGATTCGCGAACTGCCCGCCAACACTTCCGGATTGGACATCCCGTGGCTATCGACTTGACCCGCTTCCTGCCGATGTTCTTCGAGGAAACCGAAGAGCATCTGGCAAACATGGAGACGCAGCTTCTGCGCCTGGACCCGAATGCGCCGGACCCCGAAGCGCTGCATTCGATCTTCCGGGCGGCGCACTCGGTGAAGGGCAACAGCGCGCTGCTGGGGGCTGCGCGCTTCTCCGAAGTCATGCATCGTATCGAGAGCATCCTCGATCGCATCCGCAAGGAGCAGCTCAAACCGGATAACGACGTCATCACCCTGCTGCTGGAAGCCTGCGACGTGGTGCGCGAGCAGGCGGGACGGCTCAAAGATAAGGGTGAATGCGACGAGGCCGCACTCGATGCGCTGCATGAGCGGTTGCGTCGCTTCACGCCGGCGGAGACGTCCGCGCCAGCCCCGTCCAGCTTGCCGGCACCGGCTCGCCGCAGCGAGCGCTTCAGCATCGAAGTCGATCTGCCATCCGGTCAAGGCATCACCGGCCTGCCACTCGCCAATCTGTATGCAGAGCTGGGCGCGCTCGGAAGGCTGGAAGATGTGCGCACCGACGGCACCACCTCGCTCTCGCTGATCCTGCTGACGGCGCAGTCGACCGATGTGGTGCGTGACAAGCTGCACGGTCTGCTTGGTGCGCAGAGCGTGCGTGTAACGCCATACGTTGCGCCGCCTAAGCTCGCGGAGCAGCCGCCGCCGGCAGGCAGCGCCAGTGAATTCGGCCTGTTCTCGGATGAGGTCTCGCTCGCGCAAACCACCGGCATGTTGAGCGAGCGCGGGTTCGGCCGGCGTGCGATCGACCACGAAGCTACGGGCATCCTGGGCCGGCGCGTGACCGATCGCCTGCATCTGGATCGCTCCTCGATTCGCGTCGACGTCGCCAAGCTCGACCGGCTGCTCAACCTCGTAGGCGAGCTGGTGATCGCGCAATCGATGCTCTCCGAGGCGGCCACCCGGGGAGCGCGGGATGCGCGTCTGCGTGACAGCGTCGCCTACGTCGGTCGGCAGACCCGTGAACTGCAGGAAGCTGTGATGGGCATTCGCCTGCTGCCGATCGATTACCTGTTCTCACGCGTGCCACGCCTGGTGCGCGACCTCGCCAGGCGGCTCGGTAAGGAGGTCGAGCTCATCACGCACGGCGCCGAGACCGAGCTCGACAAGGAGATGATCGAGAAGCTCGCCGATCCGATCATGCATCTGGTGCGCAACAGCCTCGATCACGGCATCGAAGCGCCGGTCGTACGTGCAGCAGCCGGCAAGGAAAAGGTCGGGAAGATTCAGCTGCGGGCCACGCATCAGGCGGGGGGCGTGGTAATCGAGATTCTCGACGACGGGGCCGGCTTCGACCGCGAGAGGATTCTCGCGAAAGCAATTGAGCGCGGAATGCCGGCCCACCCCGGCATGAGCGATGAAGAGGTGTGGCAGTTCGTCTTCGCACCGGGCTTCACCACAGCGGAAGAACTGAGCGATATCTCGGGCCGCGGCGTCGGGATGGACGTGGTCAAGCGCAACATCCGTGCGCTCGGCGGCCACATTGAAGTCCGCTCGCGGCCCGGGGCGGGCGTGCACATCGTGCTCCGTCTGCCGCTCACGCTCGCGATCCTCGACGGCATGACCGTGGAGATCGCCGGCGAGACCTTCATCGTGCCATTGTCATTGATCGCCGAGGCGTTCCTGCCGCAAAGCTATCAGGTGAAAACCGTCACCACGGGTGCGCGCGTCGTGCAAGTCCGTGATGCATACCTGCCATTGCTGTCTACGGATCAGCTGCTGGGACTCAAGGGTAAGACGACGACGCAGGCGGCGATCGCGATCGCCGTCGACGTCGATGGCCGCCGTGCCGCGCTGCTGGTGGATCGGCTGCTTGGCCAGCAGCAGGTGGTGATCAAGAGCCTGGAGGCGAACTATCGACGCATCCCCGGGATCGCCGGTGCCACCGTGCTCGGGAACGGGCGCGTGGCGCTGATCCTGGACATCAATGCACTGCTGCACCTGGAGATCCCGACCTCGGGCGGCCAGGACCTGGAGGCCGCGCTCGGAGCGGCTTGAACCGCGCCCGATGGTGATCCGACTTAAACCAGCACGCATCGCCCCTCACCGCACAGGAGTTGTCATGCAAGATTTTTCGCTCACCGCAGCACGCAACAGCGCACCGTCGGCTGCGTTACGCGAGTTCCTCACCTTTCGCCTCGGGCATGAGGACTACGCGATCGATATCCTCACCGTGCAGGAAATCCGCATGTTCGAGTCGGTAACCAAGCTGCCGTCGACGCCGGACTACATCAAGGGTGTGATCAATCTGCGCGGCGTGATCGCTCCGGTGATCGATCTGCGCGTGAAGTTCGGCTTCGAGAAAGCCGAGTACGGGCCGTTCACCGTTCTGGTCGTGCTGCGCGTGAGCGAGCGTCTGGCGGCCGTGGTGGTCGATGCAGTCGCTGACGTGGTGGCGCTCACCGATGAGCAGATCAAGCCGCCGCCGGAGCTCGGCACTGGGGTCAACATCGAATACGTCATGGGCCTTGGTACGCGGGCAGAACAGATGCTGATCCTGCTCGACATCGAAAAGCTGATCACCAGCCGGGAGCTGGGCATCTTCGACGAAGAGCTGACGGCGGCTCACTAGCCGCGCTGCCGCCATGCTCTACGAGAGCTCACCCGCCGACACGCCTTCGGTCTATCACGATGCACGGCTCAACACCGAGGCCGCGAAGATCTTACCGGGTCAGTATTTCGTCACCGACCGCGACATCGTCCTCGTTACTGTGCTCGGTTCGTGCGTGGCGGCCTGCATTCGCGACACCCGTGCCGGGGTCGGCGGCATGAATCATTTTCTGCTTCCCGACGCGGCGCGCGACGTGAGCCCGGCGAGCCGCTCTGCACGCTATGGCAGCTTCGCGATGGAGGTGCTCATCAATCAGCTCATCCGACATGGCGCCCGGCGCGAGACCATGGAAGCCAAGGTGTTCGGTGGTGGCAGTGTGCTGCCCGAGTTGCGCAGCTCGGGTGTGGGCGAAAGCAATGCGCGCTTCATCGTGGAGTACCTGCGCAAGGAACGGGTGCAGGTGCTCGCGCAGGATCTGCTCGACGATTGCGCGCGCAAGATTTATTTTTTTCCGGTCAGCGGCCGCGTGCTCGTGAAGAAGCTGCGCCACCTGCACAACGCTACCGTGCTGGCGCGCGAACAGGATTACAGCCGCCGTCTGATGGATGTCGATGTGAGCGGCGAGGTGGAGTTGTTTCGATGAAGAGCGCGCAGCTATTGGTCCCTCACGCACGCGGCGCAGCCCGCTTCGTGAGGGTAGGTTTGGCAGATAAGGAGGCGAGATGATACGCAGATTTTCTACCCTGTCGATCGGTGTCCGGTTTGCACTCATCGCAAGTGCCCTGGTGCTGATCTCATTTGGCGCATTGTCGCTGCTGATGAGCATGACCATGACGAGCTCCCTGGACGAGCAGACTATGGCCGATCTGCGGCTCGCCAACCACCAGGTGCAGGAGCTGGTGCAGGTGTTCGATGACGCCACCGAGCACGATGTCGAGCGGCTCGCCCGGAATTTTGCATCCTACTTCCCGCACCGGATCCGACTGGACCGTGGGCACTCCACTCGGATTGGCACGGTGAACGCGCCGATGCTGCGCTCGGGATCGGAGCGCATCAATCTCAACTTCGAGGCGGTCGACAACTTCACGGCACGCACCGGCGTCACCGCGACCGTGTTCGTGCGCAACGGACGCGATTTCATCCGGGTATCCACTTCGCTCAAGACCGAGAACGGCGCCCGTGCGGTCGGCACCATGCTCGATCATCAACACCCCGGATACCAGCGGCTCGTGGAAGGCAATCCATACCGCGGCCCGGCCGTACTGTTCGGCCGCAACTACATGACGAGCTACGAGCCGATACGCGATGAAGCTGGACAGGTGATCGGCGTGCTCTATGTCGGGCTGGATATCACCAGCGATCTGGACCTGCTGAAGAGCAAGATCCGCTCGATGAAGCTGCGGCAGAGCGGTTTCTTTTACGTCCTGGATGCACGCCCCGGCGCTGCGCAGGGTGTCGCGCTCGTTCATCCCGCCCTCGAAGGCAGCAATCTGCTCAGCTATAAGGATGCTGACGGACGCGAAATCATCCGTCAGATGCTGGACAAGCACCAAGGCACCTCGCGCTACGTAGAAGCGCCCTCACCCTCACACAAGGACCCACGGGAGAAGGTTGTAGCCTTCTCGCACTTCCCCGGCTGGGATTGGCTGATCGTGGCAGAGACGCCCACGGCGGAAGTGTTCGAGGTGAGCAGCATGCTGCGCAACGAGCTCTATATAGCCGCGGTGATCATTGCTCTGCTGCTGTCGATCTCGCTCTATATCACGCTCAAGCGTACCGTGGGGCGGCGTGTCGAACAAGCCGTGGGCTATGCGCGCCGCGTGTCCGCCGGAGATCTGGCCGCCCGCACGCGCGTGCGCTACGGCGACGAAACCGGAGAATTGTTCGGCGCGCTGGATCACATGGCCGACAGCCTGTCCATGATCGTGTCCGGTGTACGGGAGGCGGCGGATCAGATCCACCATGCTTCCAAGCAGATTCGCGCGGGCAATACCGAGCTCTCGCAGCGCACCGAGCAGCAGGCCTCCAGCCTGGAGGAAACCGCGGCCAGTGTCGAAGAGCTGACCGGCACGGTCAAGCAGAACAGCGAAAACGCCAGACACGCCAACGAGCTCGCGCAGCGCGCCTCACAGGTCGCCATACGCGGGGGTGCAATGGTCGGTCAGGTGGTGAGCACCATGAGCGAGATCGACGCTTCCTCGAGAAAAATTGCAGACATCATCACCGTAATCGACAGCATCGCGTTCCAGACCAACATCCTGGCTCTGAACGCGGCGGTCGAGGCCGCGCGCGCGGGCGAGCAGGGCCGCGGCTTCGCGGTGGTCGCCGCCGAAGTGCGCAGCCTCGCGCAGCGCAGCGCCGACTCCGCGAAGGAGATCAAGTCGCTGATCTACGATTCGGCGGAGCGCGTAACCAACGGCTCCAAGCTGGTCGGCGATACCGGCAAGACCATGAACGAGATCGTAGCCACGGTTAAGCAGGTGAGCGAGCTGATGGCCGACATCGCCGACGCATCGGCGCAGCAGAGCTCCGGGATTCAGGAGATTAATCAAACCATGTCGCTGATGGAGCAGACGACGCAGCAGAACGCTGCGGTGGTGGAAGAAGCCAGTGCCAGCGCGGAGCAGCTGCGACGTCTGGCGGAAAATCTGGTAGCAGCGGTCAGCGTGTTCAAGGTCAACTCGGCCAGTGCGGCTGCCTCATTCGGCGAGAGCGGTGTTGTGCAGCCCGATGCCGCACCGCGACGCTCGCGCCCGGTGGCACCGACGCTGCCCGCTTCTAAGATTCACTTCATGCGCACTGCGGACGCGGAATGGGAGGAGTTTTAGCCCGGATGTAGCGCGTGCGCGGCTTAATCGGTGGTAGCCAGATTGAGATCGAGCTGTGCGGCAGCGATGCTGTTGTTGCGGCTCAACTCCGCGTCATTGCGTGTAGCCTCCACACCGGCCAGGTATTCCGGCGTCACGTCACCAGTGATGTAGCTGCCACTGAAGCAGGATGCCTCGAAGTTGGTCACTTTCGGATTCACCGAGCGGCAATCCTCGATCAGTGCATCCAGATCCTGATAGATCAACCGGTCGGCGCCGATCTCGCGCGCGACCTCGTCATCATTGCGCCCGTTGGCGATCAGCTCCCGGGAAGTCGGCATATCGATGCCGTATACGTTGGGATAGCGCACCGGCGGCGAAGCCGACGCAAAGAACACTTTGCGGGCACCCGAATCGCGCGCCATCTGCACGATCTCACGGCTGGTGGTTCCGCGCACCACGGAATCATCTACCAGCAGCACGTTCTTGCCGCGGAACTCCATGCCGATTGCATTGAGCTTCTGCCGCACCGATTTTCTTCGTGATGACTGCCCGGGCATGATGAAGGTGCGCCCGATGTAACGGTTCTTGATGAAGCCTTCGCGGTACGGCAGCCCGAGCTGACTGGCGAGCTCCATCGCCGACGGGCGGCTGGAGTCGGGGATCGGAATCACCACGTCGATATCGAGGTCGCAGTGCTGGCGCTCGATCTTCTGCGCCAGGCTCACTCCCATGCGCAGCCGCGTTTCGTACACCGAGATGCCGTCGATCACCGAATCGGGTCGCGCCAGATACACGAATTCGAAGATGCACGGGTTCAAGGAGGTCTGCAGCGCGCACTGCCGGCTGTGAAAGTGAGCATCCTGATCGATGAAGATGGCCTCGCCCGGCGCCACGTCGCGGATCAGCTTGAATCCCAGCGTGTCCAGCGCCACGCTTTCGGAGGCCACCAGATATTCCACGCCGTGCTCGGTCAGCGCCTGTCCTACCACCAACGGGCGAATGCCGTAGGGATCGCGGAACGCGAGCAGCCCATATCCGGCGATGCTCGCCACGACCGCGTAGGCGCCACGACAACGCCGATGCACGCCCGCGACCGCAGCGAAGATCGTCCCGGGATCGAGCTCATAGCCGCGCGCGGCTTCCTGCAGCTCATGGGCCAGCACATTGAGCAGCACTTCGGAATCCGAGTTGGTATTCACGTGCCGCAGATCTTCGCGAAACAGCTCGCGCTTGAGCCGATCGGAATTGGTGAGATTGCCGTTGTGCCCGAGCACGATGCCGAACGGCGAATTGACGTACAGCGGTTGCGACTCCGCTGAGTTTTCCGCGGAGCCAGCGGTCGGATAGCGGCAGTGCGCGATGCCCACGTTGCCGAGCAGCGCGCGCATGTTGCGCGTACGGAACACATCGCGCACCTGGCCCGGGCCCTTGTGCATGTGGAAGGTGCTGCCTTCCGCAGTCACGATTCCGGCCGCATCCTGCCCGCGGTGCTGCAGCACCAGCAGGCCGTCGTACAACAACTGATTCACGGCCGATTTGGCTACGACCCCGATGATTCCGCACATGTCCGCGCGCTCCGTGGCTGCTCCATCCTATGACTCACCCCACGCTCAACACGTGGCCGTGCACTATCCAACCCAAATGAGGGCGGCACCAGCATAGTTCAAAGACCCGCCATCCGTGCTGCTGCGGTCACGACTGGAAATGGATCTTATCGGCCACGCGCGCCGGAAGGATGCCGCGCACGTTCTTTGCCATCGCCTCCAACGGCGGACGGAATACGGCATTGCGCCAGGCCGGCTTGCTCGGCAAAGGCGTGAGCTCCGCGATCAGCACCAGCGCGATCAGAATGATCAGCGCACGCGCCAGCCCGAACAGTACGCCGAGCGCGCGATCCCAGGGCGCCAGTCCGGCGCCGCGAATCAGCTGCGAGATCGCCATGGTCAACAGCGCGAACAGCAGCAGGCTCACGATCATGAGTCCGACGAAGGCGATAAACAGTCGCAGCCAGGTGTGTGAGCTGGCAAGCGGCAGCAGGTCGGCGAGCCGCGGCGCGTAGTGCAGGGCGATCATGAATGCGCCGATCCATGACAGGATCGACATCACCTCGCGCACGGCGCCGCGAAACAGGCTCACGAGCACGGATATGCCCACCACTGCCAGCACTGTGTAGTCGAATGGCGTCATTGGGCTCACTCATTCTCCCTTGTGCACAATCTTCGCATCTCCGCCTCCCGGCAGCAGCTTGAGCGACTTCAGGCGGCTGCGCCCGTTCTCGGCTGCGGTGAGCGTCGGGTAGGGTCCCGCGCGTACACGGGTCTTCTCGCCTTGTGCCGTCTTCACCGGCTCAGTGTAGGCGGGAATCTTCTCGGCCTTCAACTTTTCCACGAGGTGGCGCGCATTGGCCGGATCCGAGAACGCGCCCACCTGAATCACGAACGCCTCGGCGTTCTTTGCGTCCTTCCGCGCCGGATCCACGGCCGCAGACTCTGGTTTACCAGCGGGCTCGGCCACTTTCGGCGCAGGCTCGGGTGTGTCCGGCGCTGGGGCCGCGGACGGTGCGGCGCTGTTGCCGGCTGCCGAATCCCTGGCTGCACTCTCAGCAGGCGCAGCCGTTGGTTGATCGGACGCTGCTGCCGGCGGCTGCGGCGCTGACGGCGGTAAGACCTGCGGCTGCGGCGATTGCGGCTGTCCAGGGATCGGGGGAATGCGGATGTCCATGTCTTGTTTCTGAGGGCGTGGTTCGCGATCGAGAAACATCGGCACGAACACTACGACCAGCAGCACCAGCACGATGGCACCGACCAGGCGCCGGCGCGCTTTCTTCTTAAGTTGCAGCTCTTCGTCGGAGACGGGTGTCTTAGCCACGTTGGGTAGCACCTCTAGTTGATGGACTTTTGCTTGATGGACTTTGCGCGCAGCGCATCGGCGACGGTGTAGAAGGATCCGAACACGATGATTTTATCATCCGGCTGCGCCTGCTCCATTGCCGCAGACAAAGCACGCTCGATGCTCTCGAAGGCGTTGACCGATTGTGCCGCGCCAGCGCGTTGAAATGCACTCTCCAGAGTCGGCTGGTCGGCGCCGCGGGGTCCGGTGAGCGGCGCTATGAACCACGCATCGATGACCTCACTCATGGCCGCGACGACCCCAGTGATGTCTTTGTCCTTCAGCATCGCAAATACCGCAAGCCGACGGCCGCGCCCATCCATGTGCCGCAGATTATCGGCGAGCCGGCGTGCCGCATGCGGGTTGTGCGCGACATCCAGCACCACGGCAGGCCGCCCGGGCAGCACCTGGAAGCGCGCCGGCAGCTCGACCTGGATGAGGCCTCGACGAATGGCGCCCATTTCCACCGGCAGCCTTGCGCGCAGCGCGCTGAGCGCAGCCAATGCCGCCGACGCATTGGACAACTGATATGCACCGCGCAGCGCCGGCAGCGGCAGCACAGTGCGTGCGCTGCGCCAATCCCAGTACTCCCACTGCGTTTCATTTGCGCGGTAACCGAAATCGCGCTCGATCAGATAGATTTCGGCGCCGATGGCGTTGGCATGTTCCAGCAAACTGACCGGCGGTTCCGGGTCGGCGACAATAGCGGGGACATGCGCGCGCAGGATGCCGGCCTTCTCGCGGCCGATCTGCTCGCGGGTGGTCCCGAGATAATTCTGATGATCGAGATCCACGCTGGTGACGATGGCGCAGCTCGGCTCGAAGGCATTCACCGCATCGAGCCGCCCGCCGAGCCCCACTTCCAGGACCGCGACCTCGACGCGCGCCTCAATGAACATCAGCATCGCTGCAAGGGTGCCGAACTCGAAGTACGTGAGCGAGCAATCGCCACGCGCCTGCTCCACCGTTTGGAATGCGGCGACCAGGCTGCGGTCATCGGCTTGCCGGCCATCAATGCACACGCGCTCGTTATAGCGCAGCAGATGGGGAGAGGTATACAAACCGGTGCGGTATCGGGCACAGCGCAGACAGCTTTCCAGCATCGCGCTGGTCGAGCCCTTGCCGTTGGTGCCGCCGACAGTGAGGATCGGAAATTGCGGTTGCAGCGCCAGGCGTTCGCGCACCGCGACGACCCGCTCCAGCCCCAGATCGATCGTTGCCGGATGCAGCGCCTCGAGATACGCCAGCCACTGTGGCAGGCCGGCCGATGCTGAGGGTGCGGGCAATGACGAGGGCTCGATGCGCGCAGGCACTCACGCGGCCGGAGCACGCATCAGCAAAGAGATCAGGGCCGCCAGCCGCTCGCGCATCTCGCGGCGGTCGACGATCATGTCGATCGCGCCATGCTCCACCAGGAACTCGGCGCGCTGAAAGCCTTCGGGCAGCGTCTGCTTCACCGTCTGTTCGATGACGCGCGGCCCGGCGAATCCGATCAGCGCGCCCGGCTCTGCAATCACCACATCGCCGATCATCGCGAAGCTCGCCGATACACCACCCATGGTGGGATCGGTCAACACCGAGATGAACGGGAGCGCTTCGGTCGCAAGCTGAGTCAACGCCGCGGTCGTCTTGGCCATCTGCATGAGCGACATCAGCCCTTCCTGCATGCGCGCGCCGCCGCTCGCCGAGAAACAGATGAACGGCATCTTCTGGTCGATCGCGGATTGCACGCCGCGCACGAAGCGCTCACCGACCACTGAGCCCATCGAGCCGCCCATGAAGCGGAACTCGAAGGCCGCCACCACCACGGGCAATGTCTTGATCGCCCCCTGCATGACCACGAGCGCATCGCTCTCGCCGCTCTCGGTGGCATCGGCCTCGAGGCGTTCGGTGTAGCGACGGCTGTCGACGAACTTGAGGAAGTCGATGGGAATCACCTCCGAGCCGATCTCGTACCGGCCCTCGGGGTCGAGCATCATGTCCAGACGCTCGCGGGCGGTGATGCGGCTGTGATGGCTGCACTTGGGGCAGACGTCGAGCGATTTTTCCAGATCGGCGCGATACAGCACGGCCTCGCACACTTCGCACTTGATCCAGAGCCCTTCGGGAACAGCCTTCTTGGCCGCGCCGGGGTTACGCTTGATCTTTGGCGGAAGCAGCTTCTGCAGCCAGCTCACGACACCCTCCGATCATTGACTAGATGGCGCAAGTGCCACCGTGCGGCGCTACCATGGATCGCGGAGTGACGCCAGGCGTCACTCGTCGATCGCCTTGCGGATCCCGCTCACCAGTGCGCGCACATTGGCCAGCATGGCTTGCGGGGCAGACGTCTCGATCTCCTGTACCAAACGGCTGCCGATCACCACAGCGTCGGACAAGCGCGCGACCGCCTGGGCGGTCTGTGCGTCGCGGATACCGAAGCCTACGCCAATCGGCAGCTTAATGTGGGAACGCAGCTGCGGGATCTTGGCGCCGATCTCAGCGAGGTCCAGGGTATTGGCGCCAGTCACGCCCTTCAGGGACACGTAGTAGATGTAGCCGCTTGCCGCGCGTCCCACGCTTGTCATGCGCGCTTCATCGCTGGTCGGCGACAGCAGGAAGATGCTGTCGATGCCGCGCGCTTTGAGTCGGCTCACCAGATCCAAACCCTCCTCGGGTGGACAGTCCACAACCAGCACGCCATCCACGCCCGCCTGTTGCGCACGCTCTGCGAAGCGCTCCGCACCCATCGCCTCGATTGGGTTGGCATAGCCCATCAGCACGACCGGCGTCGCGTGGTCGGTCTCACGAAACTGCGCCACCGCGTCGAGCACCACCGCGAGGCTGGTGTGGTGCTTGAGCGCACGCTCGCTCGAGCGTTGAATCGTGGGGCCGTCCGCCATCGGATCGGAGAAGGGGACGCCCAGCTCGATGATGTCGGCGCCGGCTTCAACCAGTGCCCGCATCAAGGGCACGGTCGCAGAGGGCTCGGGATCGCCGGCGGTAATGAACGGGATCAGCGCTTTGCGCCGAGCCGTTTTCAGGTTCTCGAACGTCGATGCGATGCGCGACATGTCAACAGGGGCCCGGTGTCAAAGCGAGATCCCGGAATGCCTGGCGACCGTATGCATATCCTTGTCGCCACGCCCGGAGAGATTCACCAGCAACACCTGCTCGCGCGGCATCGAGGGCGCGATCTTCATCGCATGCGCCAGCGCATGGCTGGATTCCAGGGCGGGCATGATGCCCTCTAAACGGCATAACGCGTGAAACGCCTTCAGCGCCTCGGCATCGCTGGCCGACACATACTCGGCGCGTCCACTGTCTTTGAGCCAGGCATGCTCGGGACCTACACCGGGATAATCGAGGCCCGCGGAAATCGAATGCGTCTCGATGATCTGCCCGTCGCGGTCTTGCAGCAGATAGGTGCGATTGCCGTGCAGCACGCCGGGACGGCCGGCGCATAACGTCGCGGCGTGATGGCCGGTCTCGATGCCCTCGCCGGCGGCTTCGACGCCGATCAACCGCACGGTGGCATCCTGAATGTACGGGTAGAACACGCCCATCGCATTCGAGCCGCCACCCACGCAGGCGATAATCGCATCCGGCTGGCGTCCGATCACCTCGGGCATCTGTGTGCGCAGCTCGCGTCCGACGATGGCATTGAAGTCGCGCACCATCATCGGATAGGGATGCGGCCCGGCCACGGTACCGATGATGTAGAACGTGCTCTCGACGTTGGTGACCCAGTCGCGCATCGCCTCGTTGAGCGCATCTTTCAAGGTCTTCGAGCCGCTGTCCACGGGCACTACCGTGGCGCCCAGCAGCTTCATGCGATACACGTTCATCGCCTGGCGCTGGATGTCTTCGGAGCCCATGTACACCACGCATTCCATGCCGTAGCGCGCGGCTACCGTCGCCGATGCCACGCCATGCTGGCCGGCGCCGGTCTCTGCGATTACGCGCTTCTTGCCCATGCGACGTGCGAGCAGCGCCTGACCCATCGTGTTGTTGATCTTGTGCGCGCCGGTGTGATTCAAGTCTTCGCGCTTGAGCCAGATCTGCGCACCACCCAGCTCCTCCGAGAGTCTCCGCGCGTGGTACACGGGGCTTGGGCGTCCGACGTAGTGTTTGAGCTCGGACGCGAGCTCGGCCTGAAACTGCGCGTCATCGCGCACCTTCAGGTACTCGCGCTTGAGCTCGTCCAGCGCATGGATCAGCGTCTCCGCGACGAAGATGCCGCCATAGGGTCCGAAATGGCCGGACCGATCGGGCAGATCGTAGATCTGGCCGGCTTCATGCATCTGCATC
>Ga0326726_10003226_pt1 | contig 14972 bp, 15 predicted proteins | sample MHFenrmetagenome_2_FD_207603 | JGI IMG/M metagenome (GOLD analysis project Ga0326726, IMG submission 207603) | Lab enriched peat soil microbial communities from Michigan Hollow, Ithaca, NY, United States - MHF15MN | ecosystem: Environmental > Terrestrial > Soil > Wetlands > Peat | place: USA...
CAGAAGAAAGTGGCAATCGTAGCTTGTATGCGCAAGTTGTTAACGATCTTAAATGCAATGATTCGTACCCAAACATTCTGGCAACCTGTGTTTCCTTCTTGACATTCAACACAGTTGCTTTGTGGTTTCTTTTAGTTTCTTTTGTTTCCACGCATTCCCAACAAGGACACGGTGCTCAAGGCGAAGAGCAGCGCATATGCTGCAAAGACCGCGAAATATCCCAGCCCCATGTAATAGTGATTGATGTAATCCGCCACCAGCCCGCCGATTCCAGCGCCGATGATGCCTGCCCCCGCCCCTGCCAGGTTCGACACGCCAAGATACCGTCCAGCCTCGCCCGCAGGAACCAGGCCCGTTCCGAGCGCCCAGTTGGCGGTCATGAACAGGCTGGTCGCCAGCCCGATGATCGTTCCTGCAACGTAGACGATGGCAAGGTTAGGGATCCAAATCGTGATAAGCAGCACAACGTTGCCAACCGCCGCTACGATCCCACTGATGGCTACCAGCCGGGTGGGTCCAATTTTGTCCGAGATCCAGCCGCTGACAAGAGCGGTCAATACAATTAATCCCCCGATAATGGCGGTGATGGTGCCGGTCAGGCTGGAGGCGCCTTCGTTGGTTAAATTGAAGGCGTACATCACGAAATAAAAGATGGAACCCTGGATGGACGTGACCGCCGCCAGGAACATCAGCCGGTTGATGATCCACCATACGAAGGCGGATTGTTTCCGGACCTCGTTGCCGATTGTGCCCAGGCAGCCTGCCCAAACCCCCGCCACCACTGCCACGGCCATGGCGGTCGCTCCTCCCACCCCCACACCCACCGATAGGGCGGTTTCCTTCGCCGCGAAGATGAGGGTGATTAACCCTGTCAGTCCGCCTATCAGTCCGCCGCCCACTAGCCCCGCCATTGCTCCGATGGCGATTCCGCCCAGCATCCCCAACACACGGATTATTGGCGTCCAGAATGGAGTGGTTGGTTTTTCGACCAGCGGAGTCTCCTTGACGAAAAGTACCGTGATGAGCGTGACGACCAGGAGCGATACGCCCGTGACAAAGATGGCTCCATCCAAATTTCCCGCGCCGACCATCTTCGCGATCGTCAGGCCCACCAGGATGACCGGCAGTAGTTCCATGATGGTCTTGACCGCCGAGGCGCGCCCGCGCTGGTCTTCCGGCACCAGGTCGGGGATTAGGCCCTGCAACGGGCCATGTGAAACGTTGGAAGAAAACTGAATCAGCAGGACGGATATCAGCAGCGCCCAATAGGTTTGGGAGAGCGCGATCGCTAGGAGGAAGAGGCAGTCGAATAGCGCACCAACCAGGATATAGGGTCTTCGACGCCCAAAACGGGAGGTGGATCGGTCGCTTAATAGTCCCGCTGCCGGCTGGACCAGCATGGCAATCACCAAACCCGCCGAGCGCATCCCCCCTAAAGCGGTATTCTTGATGGCTTCCGGGACAAATATTCCCACCAGGTAAGGCATAAATATCGACCCTAGGGCGGTGTTGCGGATGTTGAGCCCAAGCCAGAAGAGGTTGATGGTGAGGTAGTCGTACCAGCGTAACCGTTTCATGATTATTCTCCTCTAATTATTTGTCTGGCATTTTGTTATCTATTCACGAAAACACAAAGACACGAAAAAGATAGGGCAAATTAATTTTACTTATTAATTTGCCGTCTTGGTGCCTTGGTGGTTTGACTTGGGTGGTTTAGCTTTGGCAGTAAAAATGATTCCCGTGGCATTCTTGGCAACTTGGTAATTATCTTATTCTCCGATGATCTTCACCAGCACCCGTTTCCTGCGGCGACCGTCAAACTCACCATAAAATATCTGCTCCCATGGACCGAAATCCAGCCGCCCCTCTGTCACCGCTACCACCACCTCGCGACCCATCACCTGTCGTTTGAGATGGGCATCCGCGTTATCCTCGCCGGTGCGGTTGTGCCAGTAGACGTCCAGCGGCTCGTGGGGAGCCAGCCCTTCCAACCAGGTCTCATAATCGTGATGCAGGCCGGTTTCATCATCATTGATGAAGACAGAAGCAGTGATGTGCATTGCGTTGACGAGGCACAGGCCTTCATGGATGCCGCTTTCACGCAGGGTGGATGCCACTTCCTGGGTGATGTTGACGAACCCGCGCCTGGTGGGAATATTGAACCAGAGTTCCTTGCGGAAAGATTTCATGGCTGCCTCAGTGAATATTTTACACGCCAATTTCGTTCCTGCCATTAGGGATGAGAAAAACAGGAACTCCTGGAGATTAATTTAGCATGGTAGATCGGCGAATAAAATGAAAGAGGGGAACATAAGACTTGGTGGGAAGTACGCTGTTGGGTCTTCTTGTTTGAAATAATTTTTCGTATACAAATCTGGATAATGCCAGAGTTGTGGATTTTTAATAACGGACGAATATATTTCTCCAATATGGTTTACTAGGTTGGACTATCCTGAGCATTGGGAGGTATCATTTTTGTCAGGGTATTCTCAAATATTTATCTCCCGCCAGAACTACCATGAATCGACCGTGAATGGCTCCAACGAATATCCCTGCCACAAGGATTGCCCCTCCTATAACTAATACAGACTGCCATATTTCGGTCATCTTGAAAGCCAGATCCATCCCAAGGAAAATGATGGGCATTCCGAATGCCCATGCCAGCATGTTCGCTGGGATCCACACCCCGGCTCCCTTGACCTTGCGGCGTAGGATCAGCCATTGGGCAAAAGACAATATGGCACCTGCAACTGCACCAAGCATGGCAGCCAGGAGGAGTGTTATCCACTCGGGTGGCTCCGCCTGCGCTGTCTGTGTAGCCTCTTGATTCATGCTCATCAGGGTGGAAGGCAGGTAACCTAACACGTAACCAATCAAAGCACCGACCAGGGTGGCTCGCCACCAGGCGAAACGCTCGATCGTTGGAAACCAGGGGTGCATTGCCCACCATTGCGCTATGCTTACGATGGTAGCTTCGATGGCGCCACTTAACACGGTAAATATAAAAGATATTAGGATGCCCGTTATATGCAGGGTATCGAACTTGGAAATCACCAACCCTATGGCTGCAAAGGTTACGCCGAGACCTATTAGTTCTGAGAAAGCATTCGCGGCCGTCCACCGAAACCAGAGAGTATTTCTGTTATTGCTCATTTTCCCTCAGCGAAAAAATCTAAAGATGATTAAAAACATTTTCGATGAGTTGGATTGCTGGTTAATTACTATTCGCCCTGTTCGGTATTCCGGTTTTACCTTTCATTATCCAGGCCAGCAATTTTCAAGGCGTATGCCTCCTTTGCGTCCATATCTGCCAGGCGTGTGAGCATGATCCGCTGCGCCATTGGCGAGCCAGCACCGTGCATGGATTCGACCAGGTATCCGACCCCGCCCGCTCCCAGGGTTATATTCTCGATCAAACGCAATAACCGTTGACGCCATTCTGTTGGGTATTGATCAGATCCAACTAGGTATTTCTTCAAAAGAGGCCCTACCTCTGGATGGTTGAAGTCCTTCTCTGAGGGCAATGTGACCAGCAAACCTCCAGCAATATCTTGGGCTATTCGGGCTATTTCATACGGAAACCGGGTTATGTTTAATTTTGTAATATTGGCAAGCAGGACGTCAATTATATAGGTTCCAGAAAGTGATCTTGTTCCTTCGTAGGATGCGGCAAGTCCGCAGGCGTACAGGGTTTCATTGAGATGCACCATCTCTGCGAGTTTGTCTTTAATATGGGATGCCTGCTCTGTTCCTTGGACCCTGGCAATTGCATGCACAGCGCCAATCAGAACATCGCCCACGCCCACTTTACATCCGCCATAGCTTGCCCGATGGTGGGCTGCGAATAATTCCACTAGGTCGCCCGCATATCGGGTTTCCCGGCACAAAAAGACCCATTCCCAGGGGATAAAAACATCCTGGAAAATGATGATCGCTTCATGTCCGCCATATTTGTAATTGCCTACGTCGATCTTTCCGCCTTCTAGTTTCCGGGTATCGCTGGCTTGACGGCCTATTACGTAGATAATTCCCGGCGCATCTGCCGCGACAGCGCAGGCAACGGCGTAATCACGATCAGCTTCTTTCAGGCTCCGGGTTGGCATCACCAGGATTTCATGTGAATTGATCGCTCCCGTCTGGTGGACTTTGGCTCCCCGGATATAGATCCCGGCTTCATTCTCTTTTACGATACGGACATGCAAGTCTGGATCAGTTTGCCCGGATGGCGATAACTTTCGGTTGCCTTTCGGGTCTGTCATGGCACCATCCACCACGAGGTTTTCCTCCTGCACGTGCGCTAGATACTTCCGGAAACGTGGGTTGTAATGGGTGCCTATTTCCTGGTCCATCTGGTAGGTGACGACATCCAGGGCATTGAAACTGTCCATTCCCACACAGCGTTGGAAACAGCATGCCGTGCACTGGCCGAGTAAACGCTGCATCTTTACCTTATTTACCAAATCTTCTGGGCTTTGGTGCAGATGGGTAAAACGATTAATGCGCTTGCCCGTCAGATTGGATTCTGCTGTCATCAGATCCACGTGGGCTGGGTCATTAGCCAGGTTGTAGGTCATCGCCACGGCATTCAACGATGGACGGATCATCGGATGATCGACGTAGTTCTCGATCTCTTCACCAAACATAAAAACCCGCTTCTTTATTCCCCTTAGGCTTTCCACATAATCTTCTGCAGTTGTTATCATCTCATCATCCTTGACCAAATAACGGCGTGGATAAAATCGGAGACCAATGGGTTGGATTTGGATAATAAAGCCCAATTAATCAATATTATTCCTTGGCATCTTTTGGTAGGGAGCGCACATATTGCAAGTGAGCGCTGACATTCTGATCATCGCTATGAGGGTAGTGAAAACTGAAATATTCAGCTACACGAATCGCTGTAATTCTGAAAAGATTGCCCATTGTGAACAAGGCTTCTCATGTATTTTCAAAGTTGGAATCAGCATATGATTTTTGAAGCATTTTCCACAATTCTGGCTCAAGATAATGCTGGAATATTTGCCGAATTTTCCTGGATTTCGTGAAAATTGCGTTTTTTCTCCGATATACCACGTCAGCATTTTCAGGAGTTGTTCACGGGCGACCTGATCGAACATGTATTTCGCAAAAATGATTTTCCCTCTCCACAAACCTTTGGCAACATAAGGACAAACCCACCAAAATTCATTGCAGTAATCAGAGTACGCTTTGACTTTTAACTGTTTTGGGAGATATTCTCTTTCGCTCGCAGGCGGAAACGATTCGATGATCCCATCCTTATCCAGGAGTATTAGGCTCAGACTATCTTTTCTTAGCTCTTTCATCTTGGTTATTGGGTAAATTCCTAAATCTATTCGATTGCCATCGCTAAACTGCATTAGATTTGTAAAACCGCCTTCATTGCTTGGCGGCGGGTCTTGCATGTCATCGGACATTTACATGATCATCAGCTCGCCAAAGCGTTTTACCTAATCACGGTCATACTTGAAGGCATCTACTTCGGTGACTAAGTATACAATATCAAAATCTTGGAAAGGGTCTCGGGGGGAATTTGGATTTGTGCTCGATCCGTTCATGATTACTGCGCGTATGCGCTCATCTTTCGTGGCAGTATCAATTATGAGCTTAAGCATTTCTTTTTCGCTGCGCATGTTTCTCCGGAATAAGGCAGCAAACTATGCTTCAATAATTGGATTTGTTTGCCATGCAATTATGGAAGATATGTAAACTCAGTATATGCCCAATTTCTCCCGAAAACAATAACCTCGCTATTTTCTCCTCTGAGGGATGGGGCGAAAATTCCAACCGCTCTCGGCATACTTTGTGGTTGCACCTTTCCCGTGACAACTTGTCGAATAAATAAAACGCAGACCTTGGACCGTGCCGAAAAATTGATTTGGACAGCAGTACAAATTCGATCCAAAACTATTTACTTTGTTCCAAATTATCTTTACCAGAAGACTGAAATAACGTAATTTGCATGCCATCGGGGTCCTGGAGACGCACGTTATTATCGCCCCAGGGAGTAACTATGGGTGGATGAATCAGTGTAGCTCCATGGGCAATCAACCGCTCCATCGCCTTTTCCAAGTCTGGCACTTGAAGCGCAAACCGGACTTGCCCGCTTACGCGTCGTCCCGCTTCGATTTGGTCAATTGTCTCTGCTTGTGTTTCGTCAAAAATCTCCAGGGTTGCTCTTCCCATGTTGAGCACGAGAGCGTGACCTATACCGTTTTCCCAAATGGCGGCTGGTTCAATTCCGAGTCCATCGCAATAAAATTTTATCATTCGTTCATAATCAATTGTTGTGAGTGCAACGCGCAATTCAATGACTGGAGATTTTGGATTTAGTGTCGACATGGTGGCAGTTGATCCTTTTGGGATTAATTTATCGAGAAATATTTGGATGAATTGAATTAAACCTATGCGAATGCCCAAGGTTTTGGATATGCGGAGCAAGTTGCAGTGCCGCTGTTGGCCTGGTGTTGGTCAGTACACGCAATGTTGTCCAAGCATAGTTGGCCAGGAAACGATAGCTTGGGGGGTTTAATTCTTTGCCGCCGGCTCATGATCGGGCAGGTCCAACTCAACCCGTCGGACGAGTGGGGTGACCAATGCGATAAGGGCAACGACTGTCGTAAGCAGACCTGCCAGGCTGATCAACATACCAATTCCCCGGCTTGCGCCATACCCAAAGATTGGGCCTAGGATGGGAGCCAATGCGCCGCCCTCCGCCATGGAAGGTTTAAATATGTAATCCGCCAGGGGTGCGGCCAGCAGGGGTGCGATGATACCGGAGGACCAGGCTATCGTTCGACGCACCGCGAATACACGCCCCTGGACATCTGGCGCGACCTTGGCCTGCCAGATTGCCTGGCTGCATGCATTCGTAAAGGGGCCGCAGAACATGATGGCAATCCCACAAACAATTAGCAGTGGGAGGTATGCGCGCAGTCCCACAGCTGTAAGGAATAGCCCGGTAAGAATGGCCGATCCCAACAGGGTGAATATCTTGCGTTTGCCGCCACCCCATGCGCTCATCACCAGCGTACCCGCCAGCATTCCTACTCCCATCAGGGTGCTGATATAACCTAATGTACTGGCATCCCAGTTATCCAGAATCAATGGGACGAGCAGCGGGCTCATCACCCCGGAAAGGAAGTTGGTTGCCAGGAAGAAAAGAAGTAGAGCCAGCAGCCCTTTGCGCGCAATGATATAGTCCCATCCATATCGCATCTCTTTCCAGAGTGAGCCTTTACTTCCCTGGTCCAGGGTGGTGCGCGGTAGGTTGGGGATCCGCACGAATATTAACATCAGCAGCACTGAAAAAAAATAAGTGGCAAAGTCGATTATTGCCATGTTGCCGAGGTGGATACCTACATACAGTGCACCTGCCAGCGCAGGCCCGGCAATCTGCGGCAATGCTTCACCCAACTGAACGAAGCCATTTGCTCGTCCGTAGTGCTGTTTGGGGACCAGTAGCGTCACCGACGCAGTGAAGGAAGGCCACATTAAGGTGTTAAAAGATGCCATCCAAAGGTTGATGGGGATCACCATCCAAATCTGGAGGTGATGGGTCAGGTAAAGTCCTCCGGCTGCCAGGACCGCCAGCCCGGCACCGAAATCGCTGACGATCATGGCGGTGCGACGGTTCCATCGGTCGGCGAAGACTCCGGCGATGGGAGAAAACAATACATAGGGTGCCTGTTGTGCAACCTGCACAAGAGCCAATAACAGCACCGACCGGGTCTGCTCGTAAACCCACACGCCCATTGCAAAACCGGTGAGCTGTGAGCCGATCAGCGAGATCAGCTGCCCGAACCAGATGGTGAAAAAAGCGCGCATCCCATGCGTTGGTTTGGATGATTCCATAATATCCCCCAAAGTATAGATAATATATGTAGGAAGGTCAAGGAGGTTTAAATTGGCAGGAAAGGGTTATATCAATGCTTATAAAATACAATCTGGGGCATGAACGGGCTGGAAGATAAAAGGCATGGGCAGCTGGCAATTAGAGAGCGAAATCACCGGCTTCTGCTCCATCTAGACTTCTTCCCTCGCGAAACATGTCATCTCCTGAGTGGATCCCTGGGGGAAGATGCTATTATGGGAAATATCATTAGAACAAGGCGCTGAATGCGGATTCAAGGTCAACGATCCCCAATTGGAGGGGCTTGCAGGGTTTTCGTCTGTGTGTTTCCTTCGAAATGTTATACAATTGATATATATTTTTAGCTTGATAACTATATAATCCCAATTAATAACCTGCTTATTTTGTATGCATAGTTGTTGGAAATCAGGCAATGTCTGAATTATCTCGTGACCAAAAGATACAACAGTGGTTAACCACCTTGGGCTATGGCGTGGAAATGAAAGTTGCCCAATCATTGATCTCTTGCGGTTTCGAAGTGGCTAAATCGACTTTTTACGACGATCCCGAAAATCCGGGTACAGCTCATGAGATCGACATGATCGGTCGCTTGTCGGATAATGTGGATTTCCTCCAGGTTTATTCTGTGATCGAATGTAAAAAGATTTCAAATCCGTGGGTTGTGCTGACATCGGAATATCCCAGTTACAATCGACTCGGGGCTTTTGCCATTATGTCGAAAAAAGCAAACCAGTCTGTCTCCGACAATCTGAGGCAGATGCTGGAGATAAATTGGTTTGTAAAAAATGGGCGTTTGGGTTATGGGATCTGTGAGGCGTACACTTTTAAAGAAGATATCATATTTAAAGCTGTAATGAACTCTACTAAGGCTTCGATATCTCTCATAAAACAGGAAATGAAATCATTTAAGAGCGATTACTTATCTTTCATTTTCCCAACAATTGTGCTGGATGGTTTCCTATATGAGTCATATTTGGGAGCGGACGATAAGCTCAAGGTTTCAGAACGCGATTCATCATTTGTTTTATTTCCAATAAATATTGGCGGGTATATATGTTCGGGAATACGGGTCGTGACGCTGAAATCATTTGATCGCTACTGTGGGGAGCTTAAATCGCTGTATGAATCATTAAGTAAAATATTATCTGCAGATGTGAAACGGGTAACCAGCGCCATAAGATAGATTGTCCCCTCGATTGCTCCATTTCCAGCATCCTGGAGATTATTTTGTACCCCCGGCGTTGATCTGCTAAAGCCCCTGTGGATCTCGGTCTCCCTCAATTTGGAATCTGACACTAGATGGTCAACTTGATAAGGAGTTGAATTATTTAATTACTGGGATAAAAAGAATAGCTTTTCTGGTTTTGCAGAAATAACGGTGTTGGAAACGTCAGGAGCAAAAATTCCCGGTGAATTGACCGGGCTTTTCTTTGCTTTTAATATCTATGTCAATTCCTTGTATCATGCGCTTATGTCGCTTCAGTACTTAAAAAATATAAGATTCCCCAGGTTCCTTGCAAGATTCCTCACAAAGGCATTAAAAGGTGGGGAATAAAAATAAATAACCGTCAGTCCGACCAACATCCCTCCTATAAATATGGCCAATGTATCTTTTTCCAAATTCCCATCCCTCGAAAACCGGACAATTGTATAAATAATAGTCGCAGCTATGAAGCCAATTCCCAGCAACGCAACGGGTGTCACTTGAACTCACTTTCTTCCGGTAACAAGCTGGATAAATTCCCGGAAAATAAGGTGGATGATACCTATCTACTAAGGCACCTCATCTGCGAAAGACAAACTTTACTCAATTCTCTTTAATTTTTTTATCTAATAATGAGGTGGGTGCATTACTGGGTTAGTAAAAATAATCCGACTGGAATTACCAGATTATTTAGCGGTATTCATTTCTCCTGTTTAAAACCAGGGTATCATCGCGTAAAAATTCCTCAACGTTTTCGATTGGCTCAAAATACGTTATTTGGGAAAATACAAGACCAAAAGATGGTCGTTTCTCTGATTTTTCTATTTTTTGGGTTCCATAATTAATTTCAAGGCGAACTGTGAAAATTGAAGTGTCATGAAGCATTAAACCGGGCGGTTATGGGACTACTTCGGAAACACGCCCTACAATTCGATCTTGGAAGTAATCAACAACCTCTTCCCTATAATCCGTGGCAGCCGGGAGTACATAGCCTGTTCTCTCAGCCCTTTGTCTTTCACTATGTGTTGCAACTTTGAGAGTCGCTGTTTCAAAATAGTAATATTTTTTCCTCTGCTCGAACCAGAAGTTAAGAATTTTTCTCATATCGTCAGAAGTTAGGAAGAGGGGTCTTGCCATGGTCACACATCCTCAACTGGAACAGCCTGACTATTTCATATCAAATAGGATTGAGAATTACATGTTTTTACCACAATCTGTAAACATGTCGGTGACCTTAGTGTATCACTTCTGGCAATTTACTGTTATTGAATTCTTGAGGGGTGTTTCTCAATTAATCATGGATTAACTGATAAATTAGCAAATAATCGCATTAATTATAAAGCAATAAATCATTTCAGTTCGCAAAGTATATGCTCATATTGGATTGTCAGGCGTTTCAAAAATCACCGTGCGGGGTTAAAATAATAAGAGCAGTTGACATGATGATTTCTGTGTCTGCTCTATTCGCACTTGGCGCTTTTCTCTTCTTTGTAATCGACCTATTTACGAGGGGCAAGATACTATCTTGGTGCAACTGGTTACGCGGTTTTATTGATCCATGCAAAAGATTAATTACTATACCCTATTGTTTTTTTAACCCATTAGATTACAGGCGTACAAGGCGCGAAAAGTTTACCCATCTAAAAGATGGGGTCAGAAAGAGCGTTTTATCCTGAGGAGCCGTGTCGCAGGGAGCTTACGTTTACCGGGCATTTCCGCCTGGGGTAGTCTCAAATACCCTCGATTTTGACGTTCGCTGGGTCGTTCACCATTCCCGGCGCATGCGCGGAGTGTTTGCCAGGCGACGGATCGGCATTACTGAGTGCTCCCTGTATGTAGGCTTGTATCCAGGTTACCGGAAAAGTAAAGAGGAAATTGCGAATAAATTTACCAGCTATGCGGCTCGACATTTAGTGGATGAACGCACTGCGATTCGGAAAACTTGTGTCTATAACCTGTCGCTTGAGCGGGTTGATCCAGGCTATCGGTTGGATCCGACCGATGACGAAGGGACTATATTGTCTGAATTCTCCTCCTGTATTGTATGTTATATAAATGAGTCGCCCCCGAAATCTTCACCCCAGGCTGCCTTTGTTTATAACTGGCCGCGCCAACGCTATGAAGTGTGGTTGTTGAACGCGGTGGAACAGGACGAAGAAATATTTCTCTATTATGGGAAATATTATCTCCGCGATTATCCCTTCAACACGACCTGCGATAACCGGATCTTCCATATCATTCCAATGGATAGTGTTCTTGCACCTGACCGGCGCGGTGTCCCCTCCCCACTTCAGGTGCCAGATCAGGACTTCAAGTACGATGCGGTCCAGGAATGATCGTTAAAGGAGGTGTGAATTAATACTTTACTGGTTGCCAGTCAGGTTTACACCTTTTGCCCAACACCAATATCATTCCTGTCGTTTGTCGGGGAATAATATTTTTTCCCCAAGGAATATTTGGATTGGACTCGCTGGATTAATCGAGCCTGACCCGTTAAAAAGGGATTGAGAAATACCGGTTGGTTGTACTTAGGCTATTCATCTGAACTTACTAAAATGCCCCCGGCTTTCTCAGGGTCAAAACCATCCGGCCATATTGTATTCTTGCTATATTTCGCCCCATGGATGTCAGTCTCGCTCGTATAGGCAATCGCGCCCAGGTTTGCCCCGCCCAGGTTGGCCCCACTTAGGTCAGCCTCTTTCAGGTCGGCTCCGGTCAGGTTGGTATATTCCAGGTCAGCATCATTCAGGTCAGCCTTCCGCAGATTGGCTGCGCCTAGGTCGGCCCTCTTGAGATTGGCTCCACGCAGATTAGCTCCGATCAATTTGGCAGCCCCCAACAAGGCCTCACGCAGGTCAGCTTCGTTCAGGTTGGCCGCGTTCAAGGTGGCACCCTCCAGGATGGCCCATCGCAAGTCAGCCCTGGTAAGGTTAGAGCTGTACAGGTTAGCCCTGTTCAGGGAAGCCCCGCTTAGGTTGGCCTCTTTCAGATCTGCCCCGACTAACCATAGTGGGCCTGGTCGGTTAATTAGTTCGTATAGCTCTTTTTTGGTAAATTCCATTTCTTGGTACCTCCAATGCATTTATTGAGCTTAAATAAGAGCCCTTATCTCTATCCCCTGGTTTTGGTCAATTGTGTAAGGGACGAAAATTACCCTGGTATTTGTCCAGCACGTAATTATACAATGTCCTCCAGCAATGACAATTTTCTCTGCATCACGGACCATTATTTCACCATTCGTGTTTGGGCGGGCCGTAATTTTCCACGATGCTTTGATATATTTCTTCCTCGGGTGGTGAAATGCTGACGATCTTAAACCCAACAATATATTCATTCGGAGTGATGGGGTCAGGGAGGATCCAATTTACCCGCGCAACAAAAACGATAAACGGCTTGTCCTTAACCACCGAGGTGTATTCCAGGCGCAGGGTGTAATCTTTTTCGACCATCAGGACCTTCGGAGTCTCAAGTTTGAATCCTCCCAGGCTGATTTCGCAAAGATACCCGAGCAGTTCATGCGTGATATTATCTGTGACACGCATGTAAACCCCATCTTTATGCCTTTCCTCTCTTCTCCTATCAGGTTGCATACCCTATCCTTTCACTTAGGATAAAGGGGATTGAGAAGTACCTGGCCTTTTGTTCAGTACTTAAACTTGTTATGCCTGACATATATTATCGCGCTAATTCCGCAGATTCATGAATGCAGTTTGGTCCTTGAAACTATATAAAAGCCCGGCGAATAAGCCGGACTTTCGATTGCGATGCCCTGTATTTTTCCTATTTTACAGGTTCGTTATAGCCTAACTTTTTCGCAATTTGATATTCGGATTTAGCTTCCTCCAATAAGCCTTTTTGCTCGTAACACTTTCCCAACCAGACATAAGCTTCTGCAATACTTGGATTAATCGTTAAGCCTTCACGTAGTTCTGTTATGGCATCCTCAAGGTGATTTTTACTATGGTGCAGATCCGCGATCATAAAATGTGTTATAGCGAGCATCTCTCCTTGATAGATTTTTAACAAGATTTTATATTCTTTTAAAGCTGCGTTCAGTCGGCCTGCTTTATGGTAACTCCGGGCAAGCAGCCAACGCCCTTCGGAATTTTCTGGGTCTGTTTCAAGCCCGTTTTTCAACTCAATGATCGCTGAGTTATACTCGCCCAGATTATGGTATGCCAGACCAATTTGGCTGTACAGGCTATCCTCTTCTTTTGGGTCGTGCTGTACTGATGATAAATAATAATATAAAGACTTTCGCCAATCTTCCATCTGTGCGTATACATTACCAAGCAATCTTAGCAATAGGGAATTATCTGGGTTTTCCGAGAGTTCCATCTCAAGTGCTTGAATTGCTTCAGGGAATTTTCCTACTTCCGAAAACTTTATGGCTGTTTGAAGTGACCCGTGGGTCATTGTATCGATATCAGGCATCTTGGCAACTTATTCCTTCTCGAAAAGGATTATGACTATTTTATTCTAGAGATGGGCGTCTGCTACAAAATAATAATTATCGCACAGTTTACATGAATTGGTCGCATGCTTTTATTAACACAACCCCCACTGATAATGGGCGGAGGCGAAAAGGGCGGGAAGTAACGGAAGTGTAGGTTTCTTGAGTTGGGGGAAGAGCAAACGGGATTGAGAACTGCCCGGCTTTTTGTCCAATACTTAAAGATGCTGTTTAATCAAACATATTTTACACTCCATTACGGAAAAGACCAGGGCATATCAATACCCCGACCCTGGGTGGTTGATTAGATTGGTTCCGGTTTGCGTTTCCGCTTTTTCGCTAAATACACACCCAAGACGCCGAATTCAACAATCAGTGTGATTAAAGAACTCCAATCTAAAATTTGTTGTATAACCGGGAGTTTCCACTTCGGTTGACGGCGATTGATAAAATCGAGGAATTTATCTTCTTCCGCAACCGAGATTCTTTCGAAGAGCATCGAATTGTTTACCTCCGGGAACACGTAACCCGTAGGATTGATGATATTATAGTAACCATCGTTTACGTCGTAAACCGATCCTTCGTGGAGGGCTTCACGATAACCGGATAATGATTTAAGAAATGTATTATAAGGATCAATCAGACTTGTTGCGTTTTCCTGAAAAACATCCCATGGATTGGCGTCAGGAATAACATTCTCGATTGGAAAGGTTTCTCCTTCGTAACGGATTTGTTCATATGTTGCTAAGATAGGGCGAACATCACAACTCAACTCTTGATATTTTGGTAGAATCCAGCGGTAAGACAACAATGAAGCAATCGCGATGCTGTTCAACAAAATGAAGAACATCCATATTTTTGTTTGTGATTTCCAATTCATTATCCATTTATTGAAAATAACTGCTCCGACCATTGCCAGCGGAAATATGAACGCGCAAGTATAGCGGACATTTACTCTTAGGGATTCTAGGATGGGGAAATCTTGAATCCGCGAGTAAATAAGGCCTTTTGCCAACGTAAATTCAATTACCAACCAAACAGCAATAATCAGACATATTTCTGCGGCCAGGTGTTTTTTTACAATGGGTGTTTTTATTTTTGGTCTTCGAAACAAAAATGCAATAGCTTCTCCTCCCATTAGCAGCAACAAGGCAGGAGAAAGACTCATATCCAATTCCCAAAATCTATATGGAGATCCTGTTTTTTGAATTAAATCAAGAACAAATGAGGAAGTGTTCCTTTCAATTAAAGCATACACTGGAGCCATCGTCATCGTGCCAATGAGTTGAAATATCATCCCAACCGGGCCAGTAAGCCAGTTGGTGCTATATTGGTCCTGGGCCAATCTGGGGAAAAAACGCATAAAGGAATAAGCCGCCCATATCTTGGATCCACATAACAAGAAGGTTAATATTCCCCCCCAC
>Ga0326726_10003227_pt1 | contig 14969 bp, 14 predicted proteins | sample MHFenrmetagenome_2_FD_207603 | JGI IMG/M metagenome (GOLD analysis project Ga0326726, IMG submission 207603) | Lab enriched peat soil microbial communities from Michigan Hollow, Ithaca, NY, United States - MHF15MN | ecosystem: Environmental > Terrestrial > Soil > Wetlands > Peat | place: USA...
ACCTCTCCGTCCTTAATTTCCCTGGCACAGCGGATTGTCATAAGTTCTGTCAGTTTATAATCAGCCATAATTACTTACCCCCTTTCTTAGCAGCGATTGCGTCTTCGTAGGCCTTGAGCCGGTCATCCGTGTACATGGGCACACCCTTCCAGCATACCGGATCATGGTACCCATAATCGACACCCAGTTTTGGGCTCGGCGTAAAACCGAGCTTGGGTTTCAGACGGTCCAGGCCGGCCTGGCCGAATTTCGACTTGTATTTCTCGATGTATGCAGCTTGGTCTTTGCAGCCGTAGACCCATTCATCGAGGAAGTGAGGCAGGAGGTCTGCGTACCGCTCATATCTGCCCTGATACTGGCTGAAGCGGATGTCCAGGCCGTAGTAGCCGCGGCAGGCCGAAGGGTGAGCGCCATACGGGCAGTGGACAACGGCGAGGGTCTTGTAGTAGGGGACAATCACGCGGTCCGGATCGGTTCTGGTTACCTCCGGCTCCACAATCTCCTCGGCCGTAACGATGACGCCCCGCTTTGTTCCCATGGCGCCGAATTCATCGGTGACGCCCCGGGTTCCATAGGAGATCACATTGCCGAGACGGTCGGCCTTCTGTGCGTGGATGATTCCCACATCGGCCCGCCACGCGCGCACAGCCATTATCTTCTCACCGGTGAAAGGATCTTCAACGAGCTTGAGATCCATCGGGTTGTTTTTGGGCATATCCGTGCCGACATTCCCCCGGATAGGCATGAAGGGAATGCCCAGAAAACCTGCCATCATGGCGGTTGTCGCTCCGAAGTTGGAGATGTCATACCTCTTGAGCTTGCCTTCATTGAATGCCCGGCGAATGGCATAAGGGGCCTTCACATACCAGTTCATGATCCAGGCGGTGTGGATTTCCTTGACACAGCCTGCACCCACCATAATATCCAGACCCCCCACGTCGGTCGAGGATTCGATAGTGGTGAGGTTCTTCTTCTTCTGTCTGATGATTTCGTGAGTCAGGGCCATGGGAACGTGAATCTGGAAGCCCCCATAGTAAAGCGTATCGCCGTCCTTGATGAACTTTGCTACCGCATCCTTGAGCGTCATCCTTTTGTCGATATCTGCCATGTAATCCTCCTTTTGTTATTAAATAATAAAATAGAGTTAGTAATGCCAACAATTAACGGAAAGCAGCTCATACCTCCTTCCTAGGGCTCCACAAACCCCCTCTCAATGCGTCTCTCATAACATTGACGGCATAGATAATAGACGCGGATATTTCCGCAACCTGTTCCATAAAGTTGTAAAAGAAAGCTGCATTCAGGACAGCTCTGCAACATGCACCTGCTCTCACAAAACGTGAAACTTTCCTCAGGCTGACCGCATTCATCGCAATCCCGGGGAAAGATGGACATATTTCTTCATTCCGTGAGCTTTTTGTTTTTTTCTTAAAGCAAGCGATGATATCGCAACAAGGTAAAGTGGGCAGTAGAATAACCAGATTAAGGTCGAGAAATAGAGCATCTCGTATGCCAGATTTATCCGGTTTTCGAAAGACCCCTATTTACAGAGGGATTCTCTCTACCAAAATATGATTCATCATGTCAACTATTTTTTGAACTCCATAAGAAATTCTTCTTGATGACAATCTCCCCCGTGACCACGACGTATAGGGAGGATATGTTACGGCTATTACAGCAACAACTCCCCTCGGGATCCACAAGAGGAACAGATCACACTCTTGCCTGAAGCATCGCATCGGATCGATGCCAGCTGGCATAGTTGAAAAAATGGCAAATATATTTCAGAAATTAGGGAAATGCGCGCTGCACGGCAGGTGGTCAAGGAAGGGATTGAGAGCGTTGCTAAAGAGTGCCCTTCTCACTGAGCCAAGGTCTCGTATTGTCCAGCAGATAATCTGCGATGTTTTCATATATGCAATCCCGGCACAGGCGGACAAGCAACATTGTCGCAATTTGCCTGAAGATGAGCAGTTCCGTAGTTTCTTTACAACAGACAAAACACCTGCCCGGCATGTCTTTCTCATGAAACTGGTAATCTTTTGCATCGTCGTATTTTGTGGGCATGTTGTTCGCTTCTTAGCGGGCTACGGATATCGGAGCACCTTTCAAGACGCCTCATGCCGGGGCATGATTTAGTTTCTTCGTCTGTGGATGGAGGATGGGGAACTTTAAAGTACAGGTTGTGCCTTTACCTTCTTTCGATGTGGCGCCTATTTCCCCGCCATGAGATTCCATGATCTTCTTGCAAAAAGTCAGTCCGAGGCCGGAGCCTCTGTGTCGTTCTTCCTTGCCCGCTGCTCTGAAAAACGGCTCAAAGATGAAGGGGAGCTTGTCCTGAGGAATGCCGACACCAGTATCGGCGATGTACACCGCAACATTGTCCTCGCCGTTCCGGGCTGAGACGGCTATTCTGCCCCCCTCCGGCGTATATTTAGTCGCGTTGCCTATGATATTGATGAATACTCTGACCAGGCTTTCTTCATCTCCGACAATCTGGAATAAATCTTCCGGCACGTTTACCTCAAGTGCAATTCCTCTTTCGTTGCAAATAGGCGCCATCTCTTCGACGCTCCGCGAAATGATTTGTTGTAATCTCAGTGGCTCCTTTTTTTGTGCAAGGGTGCCGTTTTCTATCCGGCTGAGATCCAGCCAATGCTCAATCAATCCTTCAAGATTTTGGACACGTGTGCTGCATCTCTCAATGAGGTCTGTAACGTCTTTGTCGAAGCGGTCGCCTGCGACTGCTTTAAGGGATTCCATACATTGCCTGATGACGACCAGGGGGGAGCGCATTTCGTGGCTCACAAAGGTGATGAAATGCCTCTCCATCCGTTCCTTTTCTTCTCTCAAGAGTCTCGTCTCTATCTTGAGGTTACGATGCTCGAGGCCCCGCTTGGCCGCAGCCCTCAGCTGGTCAGGGCTAAAGGGTTTCGGAAGGTAATCGTAGGCCCCCTTCTGAATGGCTTCTACGGCGGAGACTATGGTCGCATAGCCGGTAATCATAATAAGAATAATATCAGGTATATCCTTGGAAAGGAACTCAATAATTTCCATGCCCGACATACCTGGCATTTTAAGATCGACAAAGGCTAAGTCCGGCTTATTTTCCTTTGCGAGCTTGATGCCTTCAGCCCCATCTCCCGCAGTCAAGACGACGTACCCTGACCTTTCCAGCGTCTGTCTGCATCCATCCCGCAGGACTTCCTCATCATCAATAATCAAAATGAGGGGTCTTTGAGCATTCATCATGCCGATCATTTGCCCAGCGCCTGGGCGATATATCCTAGAAGGTCATCAGCCTTCACCGGTTTGTGCAATACCCTATTCACCTTGGGAAACTCCGGAGGCGGTTCAAACGACTGGTATGGGCCCTGCAAGTCCACGGCGCTCAACATGAAAAGCGGCGTATCCTTCCCGGTGTCTGTGGCACGGATTTTTTTCAGTACCGAGAAGCCTTCACCCCATGTCTCCATCATCATATCGATAATGGCAAGGTCAGGGGTCACGGATTTCCACATCTCAACCCCGCTCTTCCCGTCTTCTGCCAGGAACACCTCGTATCCACCCTTTTCAAGAATCAGTTTGGTCGCGAATAGAAAGTCTTTGTCATCGTCTATTAAGAGAATTTTTTTCTTTGTCATGATCCATTCCCTCCATTCCTTTTTCTAATTAATATGAGCAAGGATGATGCCAAATTGTAACTCATTGATATATGAAGAAAAAATATGGCGAGTGGCGGAGGAAGGAAAACTTTGAGGGGCAAAACTCCCCGTCTCTGAGGCGGATAACCCCCTTACGGCAATAGTTCTATCAATGATGCTCCATTTTTATACCGTAATTACGCATCTTTATACGGAGAGTCTTTCTGTCAATGCCAAGGAATTTTGCCGTCTTATTAATCTGGAAGTGAAAATGCTTGAGGGCCTTTTCTATGTGTTCTTTCTCTACATCTATCAAAGTCATCCTGCCGGTAGAAGAATCCACCACAGGGGCCTTTGCCTGATCTACCTGACCATAGTAAAATATATCAGACAGATTGACGACAGCGTGGTCACACAGCACACACAGACGCTCGATAACATTCTTTAGTTCCCTGACATTGCCGGGCCACCTGTATGATACGAGCGACTTCTTGGCCTCTTCCGAAAAGGAGCGGACCTTGCTGTCATATTTCGCTATGAATATATCAAGGTAATGCTGGGCAATGGGCAGGATGTCGGCTTTATGTTCTCTCAGTGGCATTATGGCGAGAGGCACAACCGAAAGCCTGTAGAATAAATCCTCTCTGAACCTCCCCGCTTCAATTTCTGCGCGGATGTCTCTATTCGTTGCAGCAATCAACCTGACATCTATCCTTTCCGGCAATGATCGGCCGACCTTGGGCACCTCCTGTTCCTGGATTACCCTGAGCAGTTTGGCCTGAATGTTGAGATTGATATTGGAGATCTCGTCGAGAAACAGCGTTCCCTTATCCGCCATCTGGAAACGGCCCTCACGCGATTCCGTAGCCCCGCTGAACGCCCCTTTGACATGTCCGAATAGTTCGCTTTCCATGAGGGTCTCAACCAGCGAGGAACAGTCTACGGGGATAAATGGCTTATCGGCCCTCTTGCTGAGATTGTGGATGGTGCGCGCCACAAGTTCTTTCCCTGTCCCGCTCTCCCCTGTAATGAGGACGGTGCTGTCGGTTTGCGCTATCCGGTTTATGGACTCCTTAAGCTCCTTCATATAATCGCTTGTACCGTAGAGCAGGGAAAGCCCCTTTTCCGCTTTCCCCTCATTACGTTCAAGGGCATCCTCGACAGCTTTTTTCAGGTCGGCGGCGGAATAAGGCTTTGTCAGAAAATTGGAGGCGCCCTGCCTCATTGCCTCAACGGCAATCGGAATGCTGCCGTAGCCGGTGATAACAATGATTCTTGCGGAGATGTTTTTTTCGACTTTCAGCTTTGCGAGAATCTCCAGGCCATCTATTTTGGGCATCCGGATATCCAGCAGTATCACGTCATAGATGTCCTTGAGCGCCATCTCAAGCCCACGAAGAGCATCTCCCGTGCATTCCACCTGGTACCCCTTGCGCGACAGCACTTGAGTGCATGCGTCCCGCATGGACTCCTCGTCGTCAATAACAAGAATCTTCTTTTCTTTAGAAGTCGCCGTTTCTGCCACCATTCTTATTTTATGAGATTAACTGTAAGACACGTCTTCGTCCACGTCGCCGTATTTGCCTAGATATGCGGGAAGGGAAACAATGAAAGTCGTTCCCTTTCCGGGCGTGCTTTCCGCATCGATAAGACCATTATGCTTCCTGACGATACCATATGCTATGGGAAGTCCGAGGCCGGTCCCCTGGCCGGGTTCTTTTGTTGTAAAGAAAGGTTCGAATATATGAGGTAGATCTTTTTTTTCTATCCCCTTGCCGGTGTCCGAAACCAGGATCTTGACCGAATTATCGAGACCCGGCACTGTGGTAATCGTTAGTGTTCCTCCGCCCTTCATGGCATCAGCGGCATTGATGAAGAGATTCAGAAAAACATCTTCCAGCCTGGATTTGTCGCCGATCACTTCGGGAAGGTCTTCTGCGAGACATTTTTTTATTTCTATGCCATGGAACATTGCCTGGTCCCTTACCAGACCGAGGGAGCTATCTATGACGCTGTTAATGTTCAGGGGCAGCATCTCACCTGTTGGCGCCCGGGCGAAATCGAGTAGGCTCTGGACTATTCTTTTTGACCTGTTTGTCTGGTAGATTATCTTCTGCATATTTTCCCTTGCAGGGGAATCTGGAGGAATATCTTCGAGAACAAGATTGCTGTAAAGGAGTATGCCCCCCAGCGGGTTGTTTATCTCGTGCGCAACACCCGCCGCCATTTCGCCCAACGCAGTGAGTTTCTCCGTTCTGGCCAGTTGCTGATGGGCCTTGAAGAGCATTTCATTTTGGTCCTTGAGGGATTTCGACATATAATTGAACGCCTCATCCAGCATATCAAATCCCGATAACTTATCGGGCGATAATTTATAATCAAGATTGCCCGCGGCTATGGATTCCGCCGCCTCCTTCAGCATGCGTATGCGCTTTATTATGGTGTCCCCCAGTCGAAACGATATGATAAACGCGATGATCATGCCAAGGAGTGTGATCCCCAGGTTGATCCATATGGTATTCCATTTTATATCTCTGTACTTTGCTTCCAGTATGCCCACGTAGAGCGCCCCTATGAGCGTCTTGTTTATATCGTAGATGGGGGTATACGTGGTTATGTACCAGTCATTCACCACGAAGGCCCTGCCTACCCAGTCTTTGCCTTCTACTATAACCCTGTCATAGACTTCCTTGGACAACATGGTGCCCACGGCTCTTTTGTTGTCTTTCGTCATGACGTTCGTGGATATTCTCACGCCGCCCTGAAATATGGTTGCAACACCCATTTCGCGACCCTTGTATTTTTCTCCCTGGTATACGGTATCCTTTATCTTATCCACGATGGCATAGTCCTTGTTAAGGAGAATCCCTCCGATGACAGCGCCGATCAATCTCTTGCCTTCATCGAGGATTGGATATGCCGCCATCATTACCATGCCTTGGGAGAGTTGCTGTTCGCTCGATTCAAAGGAGAGAGGCGTCTTTATGATTTCTATCTTGACCTGCTCGGCAAGATCAGGATTTTCTCTGAGAATGTCATCAATAGGCATGAGTTCAGTAAATGCCTGCGTAGACTTATTTTCTATGCAGTTTTTCACGACCGGTGACCAGAGCATACTGTCCCCCCTGATTTTCGGGTTCGACGCCCTGTAGAGGACACGCCCTTCCGCATCGACTACCAAGAGCATATCAAGGAACACATCGCCATCTTGCGTCTGAGTTCCTCTCACATGCCGGATTAAGCCCTTCAGGTTCTCCATTTTAGTGATGTCATGGCTTTTTATCGTCACGTGGAGGTCTACTGCTTCTGCCGCAAATTGAATCTGGGAAGTTATCTTTTCCAGCGTCTCTCTATAGATCAATTTTGCCGTATTGATGTCCTGTCTGACCCGGTTTTGTACCTCACCTATTGTACTCTTATTAATCGTCCATATGCTTATGACCGTTGCTATGAAGCCCGTGAGACATGTGGCTATCAAGAATCCAATTATCAGGCGGCGCCTGAGATCCAGCTTGAAAAGTTGACTTACCAGCCTGTCCACAAATTTCATTGTGTATTCCTCTTTATCCTACTGCACTAATATCGCTGACCTAAGAAAATTATATCACGACATAAATATTATAACAATCAGTCTGATATGCATTTCGCGCCACGGAACTTGATAGATTTTTTTGTGTTTTATTATTATTTTTTTTCAACTAAGATACCTAAAGGAGCTTTTAAATACCATATTATTTGATGGAGTCAGGACTTGCTACCCGCAGAGAGTCTTTCTATAGGCGCAATACGCTATGAAATTCCCATCAGGGTCGGAGCTTCTGCGGCCATTTTTATCTGCATGTTAGTATTTGAGATGTTCGCGCCGCGCCGGAGATTGACCACGCCGAAGATGTTCAGGTGGTTCAATAATCTTTCCATGCATGTTCTAAACACCGTCATGATCAGAGGGCTCTTCCAGGTCATTCCGATAGCAGTGGCTATTCTTGCCGTCGAGAACGGCTGGGGGCTGATCAACCTTTATCACCTGCCCCCATGGTTCGCGGTCATTATCGGCGCCGTTTCTCTCGATTTTGTCATCTATCTTCAACACGTCGCGTTTCACACTGTGCCCTTTTGCTGGCGCTTGCATATGGTACACCATACAGACCTGGACATCGACATGACGACGGGAGTGCGTTTCCATCCCGTGGAAATAATTCTCTCCATGTTCATCAAAATGGCCGCCATCGTGATATTGGGAGCGCCTCCCCTTGCCGTCCTAATATTTGAAGTGGTCCTGAACGGGGGATCTATCTTCACTCACAGCAATGTCTACATCCCTGGCGCCGTAGACAGGGCGCTCCGGGTATTTTTTGTGACTCCGGATATGCACCGTGTTCATCACTCCGTCATAATCCGTGAGACAAACACCAACTTCGGCTTCAATCTGTCATGGTGGGACCGCATTATGGACACCTATCAGGACCAGCCATCGGCAGGGCATGAAGGTATGACAATCGGTCTCGGTTATTTCAGGGATGAAAAGAAGCTCTCGCTCTTGTGGCTCCTCGTCTTGCCTTTGACGAGAAAGAAGATAAGGAACCTCATCAACCCCATAAGGCCGGAGAAAAATTCATGAGTCTGAGAGCAGACAGATGCCTGGTCATGTTTGTGAGGTTTCCCGGGCAAGGTCGGGTAAAATCAAGACTTGCAAAGGACATTGGCGAGGAGGCGGCGACAAATCTCTACCGCTGCTTCGTGGAAGATTTATCAAAGAGGTTTTCCAAAGAGGCTTACAGACTGTGCATAGCATTCGATCCCGCGGATAAGGAACAGGAGACGAGAGAAATGCTGGGCGATGGATGCTCTTACATCCCGCAGACAGGAGAGGATCTCGGCGAGCGCATGAAGCTGGCCTTTTTGCGATGTCTTTCAGAGGGGTACCGATCCGTTGTCTTGATCGGGAGCGATATCCCCGATTTGCCGGCACGGATCGTTGATGAGGCCTTTCGGGCCCTGGACAAACGCGGGGCCGTAATCGGCCCTTCCGTCGATGGGGGCTATTATCTCATCGGATTTAGGGAGGACACTTTTTGCAAAGATGTCTTTGCCGGGCTTTCATGGGGCGGGGAGACGGTTCTTCAGGAGACGGTGAATATTTTGCGCACAGCCGGGGCTCCGGTGCATGTGCTACCCGTATGGCGGGACATCGACAAACGCGAAGACCTAGAGGCCCTCATCAAGAACAGCGAGGATACGGGATTTGCTGACTCCAGAACCATGCTTTGTCTCAAGACGATGGGCCTCGCATAATTTATCATGATGCTTAGATTTTCTTTCATCATCCCAGTTTGGAACGAAGAGGCGATCATTGCAGGGACAATTGAGCACGTCCGGGGTCTCGGCGCGTCCGGCAGCGCAGAAATAATCGTCGTGGATGGAGACCCGGAAGGAGGGACGATCAAGGTTGCCCAACATCTGGGCGTGAAAACTGCGATCTCGGAGAAGGGGCGCGGGAATCAGATGAATGTCGGGGCATCTCTCGCGGCAGGTGATATCCTGATTTTTCTCCATGCAGACACACATCTTCCCCATGATGTCCTGGAACTGATAGAAGCTGCAATGGCAGACGGTTCCTGCATTGCCGGGGCATTCGATCTGGCTATCGATTCAAAGAGGCTTGCATTCAGATTGATTGAGAAGGCAGCATCATTCCGCTCCCGTATGACGAGGATACCGTATGGAGATCAGACTGTCTTCATAAGAAAGAAGGATTTCTTTGGTCTTGGCGGCTTCAGGGACATTCCCATTATGGAAGACGTTGAGTTCATGCGGCGGATCAAGAAGCGGAAGGGGAAAATATGTATCATAGGGAGAGCAGCCCTGACATCCCCTCGGCGTTGGGAAAAGGAGGGCATCGTTTATACAACTCTCAGAAACTGGCTGATCCTTTCGCTGTACCTCTTCGGGGTTAGGCCGGAAAAGCTCATCCGCTTTTACCGTTAAGATGAACGCCGGGCATGCTCTGTCTTTCTATCAACCTGACAAGATTGAACTTACGAAGTGGTCTCGTTGCACATCCTATACTACGCTGCCCCCTTGTCGAAGTTCTTTCCCACGCTCCACGCCTTGCCTGCGTTCTTGCCAATCTCCCAGTAGTTGTTGTCAGGCATCGTTAAAGTGAAGGGATTGATTTTTTTGATATCAGGCTTGCCGTCCATGAGATATCGTTCCTCAGAGTATGCGCCCACGATTTCGCCGATGAAGAGGCTGTTTGTGGGCAGGTCCACGGTATTGACGAGCCGGCACTCGAAGGCAATGGGACACTCCCGGATCATCGGGGCGACGGACAGGTCACCGTAAAAGACATCAAATACCATCGATTTGTCGGTCTTCTCACCAGAGACGATCCCGCAGTAATCCACTTTCTCCAGGAGATCGATACCCGGGATATTCACGCTGAAGGCCTTGTTCTTTTCGATGCCGGCGTTTGTGTAATGAGATCTTCCCAGGGCCACGGCCATCATGGGCGGCTTGAAGTTCACCCGCGATACCCAGCCCACTGCCATGAAGTTGGCTCGTCCATCGACAATCGCGCCGACGAGAACCATCGGCATGGGATAAAGGAAGGTGTTTTTGTCGAGCTTGATTTTTTCCATACTGAATTACCTCCTTATTGATCTTATCCCTGCTCTTGCATGGCCCGCGCGCGAAGATGACCTATCTTAGAGCAATAGCCTTCTCAGGGCAGAGTTCCTGGCAGCAGAAACAGGTGATACAGGTATCAGCGTCAACAATGGGAATGTTGTCGTCGCTCATGGACAATGCCGACACAGCGCATTGATCAATGCAGGTGCCGCAGCCGGTGCATAATTCGGCATCCGCTTGCGGTCTCATTCGTGTTCGGTCGCTGATCAGCGTCTGTATTGCTTCATTCTGCAGAATGATCTGGCCGCCGAATGGAGGAAGCTTGAAATCGGGCACTGGTTTCAGCTCGCCGATGACGTCAATTTTGCTCGGGTCGTAATCCCCCAAACCAAGCTCTTTCGCCTTCTGAAGGAACCGTAGACGTCCCGGTTCGCATCCCATCATCACTGCCACAATGGAATCCAAAGCTACGGCGTTATCGGAGGCGATGATCATGCCTATGTCTCTCAGGTCCGAAGATGCCGGGCCATTGCCCTCCATACCGACCACAGCGTCCATGATGAAGAGGTCCGGCACCCGAAGGCGGAAAACATCCACCAGCATTTCATGGAAGCGTTCGGGGCTCCCCGCCGCCTTGTGCAACTGCGCTTTCTGGGCGCCGGGCAGGATGCCATAGCTGTTCTTAATTGCTCCCGTGATGACGGTAAGACCATGCGTCTTGAATTTCGGGAGGCTGATAATGATATCGGCATCAAGGACAGCTGTGGAAACGTTGACGGCTGGCATGAATGCAGGGTTGAAATCTACCTTCTGCGAATCACCACCGATATTCTGGTAATAGCCTTTGGCCGCTTCCATGAGGCCCGTCTTTCTGAAGCTCGCCTCGTTCGCCCCGTAGTCGAAAAGACCCGGATTGTCGCCCACGACAATTGCTTCAGGCTTCATTGCTTCCACCTTTTCCACCACGGCACGAAGCACGGCAGGATTCGTGACGATGCCTTCCTTTGCCTCGGAAGCTCGAAGCACGTTCGGTTTTATCAAAACCCGCTTCCCCCGCAATTTCAAGGGGAAGAGTTTGAACACCCGGTCCACGGCACCTTGGACATCCTGATAGGTGGCAGGGTGGATCATGACTCTCGACATCGTCTCTCGCCTCCTTCTCAGTCGTGCGCAGCAAACCAAGGCCACGCTCTTGAGTAGCTAAATGATCTATGCACTCTTGTGTTTGATAAATCGGCCGCTCCGATACTCTTCGAAGGCGAGCTGTAATTCTTCCTGCGTGTTCATGACGATGGGGCCGTACCACGCAATAGGTTCCCCGAGAGGTTTCCCGGAAATCAGAAGAAAGCGAACAGGCTCATCCTCCGTAGAAACAACTATCTGTTCCCCGTCATCGAAGAGCACGATGCTTTCATTATATACAAAGCCATCCCTCCGGAAGTCGAAATAGTTCGCCCCTTCCATCTCATAGGTAAAAGGGTTCTTCTCCTCACAGAAATGAGCCTTCCCCCCGATGATATATACGAAGACCTTGTGCCCCCGTTTGGTCGGGTGAATGAACTCGGTCCCTGCGGAAACAGTGCAATCAAGGTATTCCGGATCAACCACGATATCCCGGACCGGACCTCTTGTCCCTTTAACCTCTCCGCAAATGATCCTTATTTTAACTCCCTTTCCGGCAGAGACTTCGGGTATCTGATTGTCTTTCACGTCTCGATAACGCGGCTCCATCATCTTTTGCGAGGACGGGAGATTGGCCCACAACTGGAAACCTAACATCACGCCCTTCTCGTCCCCTTTGGGCATCTCCTGATGGATGATGCCGCTTCCCGCAGTCATCCATTGGACGTCTCCCGACGCGATGACGCCTTTGTTTCCCATGCTGTCGCCGTGTTCCACGTCCCCGCGAAGGACATACGTGATGGTCTCGATTCCGCGGTGCGGATGCCAGGGGAACCCCTTGATGTAATATCTGGAATCGTCAGAGCGAAAGTCATCGAGAAGGAGAAAAGGATCAAACTGAGGCGTCTCGCTGAAGCCAAAGGCCCGCTTCAGGTGCACGCCCGCTCCTTCTATGGTCGGTTTGCTTCTTATAACTTTATGGATCTTTCTGCTTTTCCCCATGTCAGTCCTCTCTTGTCATGCTTCTTTCAACACCTTGATAGAAATCTCTTCAACTATGTTTTTCACCTTTTCCCTATAGGCCAGCATGTGGGGAGTTTTTAGATGCGCTCTTAAGGCTTCCATGCTTTCCCACTTTTCGACGATCGTGACGATGTCCTTGTCAAGCTTCTGCACAGGGAGACCCGAATCGATATCGACGGCAGGAAAGTACTCGATGCACCCTTTTTCTTTTCTCACCTCCGGGACATTGGACTCTAATATTTCAATAAATTGAGGAACCCTGCCGGCTTTAACCTTTATCGATGCGATGACACTTATCATAACATCTCCTTTCCATGATGCGCTCACGAATTACTTCTTCTTTCCCTCATCAAAATGAAACTTGTGCAGCAGTCGGTGCGCGACCGGCATAAGAACTATCCCCATGACGCCTATGAAGATCAGTCCGCTGAATAGTGCATACGCCGAGGCGAATATCTTCGCAGCCGTCGTGGTGAGCTGATTTACGGGCCCCATTCCACCGAGGATCATGGACGCATCGAGCAGGGAATCAACCCAGCTCAATCCCGCTATCCAGTGGTATCCAGATATGCCGATAGATAAAGCGGCTACCACCAGAAGACCCGCCATAGCGACGGAGTTCGCCATCCTTTTTATAAATACGGACAGCGGCGCCAAGCTTTCATGCTTCCGCTCAAACATTAATAACCTCACACAAGTGAAAGTCCGCGAGTCCTGAAACACTAAATAGTCATGATTTCATGATATTTACTATGACTTTTCTAAATTATGCGGTGAAAGAAAAATGATGTCAAGAATTTTTGGGGCAAAATGCTTTCGCTTGATAAAGAGCAACAAATAAACTATATCAGCAGGAATAGTGCAACCATTAAACGGGCAATGTTATTGATCAAAGAGGGATGAGAAATGAAGATCAGCAAGACCAGCGAAATGCGGTTCATGGACCGGTATGCTGTTGAAAAACTCGATATTCCGGAAGAGATTCTCATGGAAAACGCCGGGCAGGCCTCGACAAATGTTTTGGCACAGGAAATTGGTATTAAGGATAAAAGGTTTGTTGTGTTCTGCGGCATAGGCAACAATGGTGGTGACGGCCTTGTCGTGGCGCGAAAGATTCACAGCAATGGCGGATTGGTTAAGGTATTTGTGGCAGGAGACATGAAGAAGTTTAAAGGTGCAGCCAAGACTAATTGGAATATAATTTCGAAACTTCCTATCGAAGCGCGTAGGATTGAGTCTGTCGACGATATCAAGAACGACGTCCTCCATTGTCAGGGGATTGTGGACGCCCTCTTGGGTACGGGTCTGGATAGGGAAGCGACCGGGCTCCATAAAGAAGTGATTCAGTTGATTAACTCAAGCGGCAAGAAGGTTCTCAGCCTTGATATCCCTTCCGGTGTTCATGGGGACACGGGAGAGGTCATGGGTGTCGCGGTTAAGGCAGATTATACCGTCACGTTCGGTCTCCCCAAGATAGGGAACATGTTCTTTCCCGGATATGATCTGGGCGGGAAACTCTATGTTGCGCATATTTCGTTTCCGCCTTCCCTCTATAACAGTGATGCCCTCAAGGTTCAGATAAATGATTATGTAAAGCTTCCACCCCGCGAGAGGGATGTCTACAAGGGACGCATGGGAGAGGTTCTTTTTATTGCCGGCGCTGCATCATACTTCGGAGCGCCCTATTTTTCCGCGTTGTCCTTTCTCAAGGCAGGCGGAGGATATGCCCGTCTCGCTGCGCCTGTATCGATGACGCCGTTTATCGCAACGAAGGGAAGTGAGATTGTCTTTGTTCCCCAGAAGGAGACACGGGCGGGAAGCATAGCGCTGGAAAACCGAGATAGCCTGATCGAGCTTTCGGAAAAGATGGATATGGTGGTGATCGGACCCGGCCTTTCTCTGGACGATGAGACGCAGCAGCTCGTCAGAGAGATCGTGCCGATTATCAAGAAACCCATTCTCATCGACGGGGACGGAATCACGGCCATAGCAGATCAACTGGAGATGATCAGACAAAGAAAGGGAGAGACCATCCTCACACCGCATCTTGGGGAGATGGCCCGTATCGCGAAGAAGAGCGCAGGCGAAATCAACAAGCAGAAAATAGACATATTGCAGCTCACGGCCATGTCGCTGCATGCGATCATCGTCCTGAAGGGAGCCCATACATTGATCGGCTATCCGGACGAAAGGGTTTTTGTCAACCTCAGCGGCAATCCGGGGATGGCCACGGCAGGCTCAGGAGACGTCTTGACAGGAACCATCGCCGCCATGTTTGGCCTCGGCCTGTCGTTGGAGGATGCGGTGAAGAAGGGCGTCTTTATCCATGGCTTCTCCGGAGACCTTGCGGCAGCTGACAAAGGCGAGGATGGTATAACCGCCCAGGATATTCTTGATTATCTTCCTCTTGCCATGAAATATGATAGAGAAGGCCCTCTCGACGATTTCAGAGACATATACGAAGGGCCTTGTGTGGTGTGAGCCGGAGGATGTCTATATATTTCTTTCAATGATATAGTCGGATATGGCAAGGAGCGACGACCTTGGCCCGGA
>Ga0326726_10003228_pt1 | contig 14969 bp, 15 predicted proteins | sample MHFenrmetagenome_2_FD_207603 | JGI IMG/M metagenome (GOLD analysis project Ga0326726, IMG submission 207603) | Lab enriched peat soil microbial communities from Michigan Hollow, Ithaca, NY, United States - MHF15MN | ecosystem: Environmental > Terrestrial > Soil > Wetlands > Peat | place: USA...
TGCTCGAGCAGCAGGTGGAACACGATTTCATAGTCGCGCGAGTCGAGATGGGTGCGGACGTGTGAGGCGGGTGGATCGTACTCGTAGAGCGCATCGTAGGTTGGCGTCACGGCGAATCCGAGCGCACTGGAGACGGTCTCGCGAAGCCGGCGGCTTACGGCTAGCGCGGCGAGCGCATCGCCTGCCTGTCCGACGGCGCGGGTCGCGCCGAGCCCCGCGGTCGACGTCAGTTGGCGCCGCGCTTCGTCGAGGAGCAAGCGACATCGCGCGTCGTCGATGAAGCGGGGACGGCCGAGCGCATACGCGCCACTTCCATTGAGAGAATTGGCAACGGAGACGAGCGCCGACCATGCCGATGCCGGTGCGCCTTCCGCCGGCGGAGTGTCGTTCGGGGCGAGCACCAGCGCCGCGTGCCCGATGAAGTCGACCAGGCTCGCGCGGCGATCGGCGTCACTGCCGGCCGTCGCGAGTAAGCGCTCGGCGAGCGACTGGCCAGCGGTGCCGCCATCTGAACGAAGCGTCGAGAGAAGGGCGTCCGCGAAGTCGCTCGGCGGCGGGCCGCCGCCAAATGTCGCCAGCGCGTCGATGAGCAGCTCGCTCGGCGTCGAGCTCGATGGAGACGCCACGCTTGACTCCGGAGTTCGAACGCCCGAATATAGCTCCCCCTACGCCACGCTTTGAGGAGGCGACGATGACCGATCCGCATGATGCGACCCAGCCGACGGGCGACGAACAGTTCGGTTCCAGTCCCGAAGAGCTGAAGGACATCGACGATGTCGACGTGCGACCCGACGATGCCGACAAGGTGAAGGGCGGCCGACTCGAGGATCCGTGCCAAGGCGGTGAGATCACGAAGAGGTCGAGGTGACCGAAGGCGCGGGAGCGGTCGGTCTCGGCTGCTCCCGCGAGTCGAGGTAGCATGCGACGGCGTGCAGTCCTCGCTCTGCTCTCCGTTCCGGCGGCTGCAGTCGCCCAGGCGCGCACCGTCGACTGGCCGGTATACGGGGGCAACACCGACCACACGCATTACACCACGCTCGACCAGATCACACCGCGGAACGTGGCGCGGCTCCAGGTCGCGTGGACGTACGAGACGCACGACGAGTTCAAGGGATCGGAGATGCAGGCGAATCCGATCGTCGTCGACGGCGTGCTGTACGCGACCAGCCCAAAGCTCCGCGTGTTCGCGCTCGACGCGGCGACCGGCAAGGCGCTCTGGAGCTTCGATCCCAACGGCGGGCGACCGGCGCCGCAGCGATTCCGCCACCGCGGCGTCGTCGTGACGGGCGATCGTGTCCTGTTCACCTACCGCTACAAGCTCTACGCGCTCGACCGGAAGACGGGCCAGCCGATTCCATCGTTCGGCGACAGCGGATGGGTCGACCTCCGCGCTGGACTCGGCCGGCCCACCGAGCAGCAGTCGGTGAGCGCGAGCACGCCGGGCGTCGTCTTCGAGGATTTGCTCATCATCGGCAGCACCGTGGCCGAGGCGCTGCCGTCGTCGCCCGGCGACATTCGCGCGTACGACATCAAGACCGGCGCACTGCGCTGGAGCTTCCACACGATTCCGCATCCCGGCGAGTTCGGCTACGAGACGTGGCCGCCCGACGCGTGGAAGGTCTCCGGTGGCGCGAACGCCTGGGCCGGCGTCACCGTCGATCCCCGGCGCGGGATGGTGTTCGCCGCGACCGGGTCGGCGGCGTCCGACTTCTATGGTGCGAATCGCGTCGGCGACGACCTGTTCGCGAACACCGTCCTCGCCCTCGACGCGCGCACCGGCAAGCGGATCTGGCATTTCCAGGGTCTGCACCACGACCTCTGGGACCGCGACTTCCCGGCGGCGCCGGCGCTCGTCACCGTGACACGAGACGGGCGCCGCGTGGATGCGGTGGCGCAGACGACGAAGACCGGGCACGTCTACGTGTTCGAGCGCGAGACGGGCAAGCCGCTCTTTCCCATCGAGGAGCGCAAGATGCCCGTGGCCGCGCTCGACGGGGAGCGCACCGCGGAGACGCAGCCCTTCCCGGTGCGGCCGCCGCCGGTCGCCCGGCAGCGCCTGACCGAGGACATGCTGACGGCGCGCACGCCGCAGGCGCACGCCGCTGTGCTCGAGACCTTTCGCAAGTACAAGACGGACGATCCGTTCGACTCGCCAAGCCTCGAGGGGAGAATTCTCTTTCCGGGCGTGGACGGCGGCGGCGAGTGGGGCGGCCCGGCCTTCGATCCAGCCACCGGCCTGCTGTACGTAAACTCTAATGAAATGCCGTGGCTGCTGAAGATGGTGCCGCGGAACGACAAGTCGCTCTACGGCTCGAACTGCGCGAGCTGTCACGGCGACGACCTCAAGGGGTCGGCCGAGGTGCCGACGCTCGTCGATGTCGGATCGCGGCGCACGCGCGAGCAGCTCGTGCAGGCGATCCGCCAGGGCACCGGCCGCATGCCCGGTTTCACCGGCACGCTCGACAACACGGCGGTGAACGATCTCGTCAACTTCCTGCTCACCGGCAAGGACGTCGCCGCGACGGCGACCACGAACCCGAACTATCTCAGGTACCGCAGCACCGGCCTCGACATCTTCCTCGATCCCGACGGCTATCCCGCGATCACGCCCCCGTGGGGCACGCTCAACGCGATCGACCTCGACAAGGGCGACATCCGCTGGTCGATCCCGTTCGGCGAATATCCGAAGCTCGCGGCGCAGGGACTCACGAACACGGGCACCGACAACTACGGCGGCGCGATCGTCACGGCGAACGGTCTCCTGATCATCGGCGCCACGACATACGACAACAAGCTCCACGTCTACGACAAGCTCACCGGCAAGCTGCTCTGGGAGGCGACGCTCCCCGCGGCGGGCAACGCGACGCCGTCGACGTACATGCTGAACGGACGGCAGTACATCGTGATCGCGTGCGGCGGCGGGAAGAACGGCGCGGCGTCGGGCGGCACGTACGTCGCCTTCGCGCTTCCGGCCAACGCGGGCGGAGGCTCGTCGCGCCGCCGCTGAGCGGCGCGACGATCAGCACACTACATCCGTTCGTCGGCTGTCGGTCCGTAGATCGGCGGCAGCGGCACGTCGATCAGGCGCAGGTAGACGGTGAGCTGGCCGCGGTGGTGGCAGAGATGGTTGAGGTGGTTGCGCAGCACGATGCGGCGCGGCGCGGCCCACAGCACATGACCGCCGCGCGTGAGCGACCAGGTCGCGTCCAGATCCGCGTCCTTCATCGCCGCTACCGCCGCGACCGCGTCGCGCACGTTCTGGTCGAACATCGCGACCAGCGTCTCCGTCTTCTCGAAGGTGTAGCCGGGCACTTTGGCGAGATCGAGCTCCGCCTGCGACGCCGTGTTGGCGATCCAGCCCGGCATCCACGCCACGAGCTGCGCGAGATGGCCGAGCGGGAACGACTTCTGATGCGGCTTCCACTGGCCTTTGTCGCTTGGCACGCGCTCGAGCAGGCGGCGCGTCGTGGTCATCTCCTGCTCGAATTCGGGGATCGGGGAGTGGGACGGGTTCATGCGCGCAGCCTCCAGCGTGTGGTTCCGACGACGTGCGACGGGCCGATGAAGAAAGCGCGCTCGATGTGAATGCGAAAGGGAGCGCGCGGTCGCCGACGTCAGCCTCGGGGCCGCTTGAGGACGACGATCAGATCCTTGGTGCGACCCTGACCGAGGTTCATTCCGGTCAGGCCGATGGCTTCCCAGCCCGCGGCTCCGAGGTCATTCAGCTTGGCAGTGAGCGCGTCGCCGTCGAGGTCCGGCCCGGTCCAGAACCCGGACACGCCGACGTCGAGGACCATGTACTCCCAGTTGGTGCGCGGCATCTCAGTAAACGAGTGAGTGATGTTCCTGCATCGCCTACGGTCAGTCTGCTGATCGCGCCGTGAGCCATGCGACCACGCGCTCCGCATCTGCGTCCGGCGGGAACACGGGGTAGAACACTTCCTCGATCCGCCCCGCGCGCGCAATCAATGTGAGACGCTTGATCAACTCGAACCCGCCGACCTCAAAGGTCGGGAGCCGCAAGGCTCTTGCGAGTGCGAAGCGAGCATCGCTCAGCAGCGGAAATGGAAGATGCAGCCGTTCAACGGCCTCGCTCTGATATTCGGTGTCTTGAGCACTGAGGCCATACACCGTCGCACCCAACGCCTCGAGCTCTGCGTGATGGTCGCGATACGCACAGGACTGAGGCGTGCAACCGCGCACACCCGGGATGGCCTTCCACGCATCCACGCCGCCAATTGGCTCCTGACCGGGGCGACCGGTTCTCGGATAGCAGTAGACCACGACCCACGGCGATCCTTCTCGCGAGAGATCGACTGCTGCTCCGGACGTCGCCTGGAGTGCAATCGACGGGAGCGCCGCCCCACGCAGGTGATCGCACGCTCCATCGTCTACCGGAACCGGCAGACGTTCAGGGAGGGTGTAGATGTTGTCTGTTTGCATACAGAGTCTCAGGTGATCTCACGAACCAGGCTCGCGCGCGAAGACATCGATGTCCGCCGCGCTCTCGAATGAAAGCACTCGCCAGGCACTCGCGTTACCAGGACGCATGGACTCCGTCGCGGTCCCCTTCGTAAACTCCGCGACCACGCCACGCCAGAACGCGAGGGCGCCCCTGTTGCCCTCGGCGACCCGCACGGCCCATTTCCCGGGAAGCCGGTTCCAGAGAAGGAACGCCGCGCGCCGCCCGACGCCGGAACGCCGGTGCTGACGAAGCACGAAGAACTCGGCGACGTCGAGAACGTCCGGGTCGTCCGAGCCTGGCGAGCCGCGCGTAGCCAACACGAAGCCCGCGACGCGCCCGCCACTCCGAATGAGAAACGCGAACCGGCGCTCGGGCTCGGACCAGTAGAGCGGAAGCCGCTCGTAGCCGAAGCGTCCGTCGGGTCCCAGCTCGATGTGCGGAAACACATCGCTGAGATCGTGAATGTAAAGCTCGAGAAGATTGAAGAGCAGGAGCGCGTCGGATCGCGTCGCCGCATCGAGAGAGACTGCTTCAGGAGATTCCACGTCGACCTTCGTCATGGGACAGAGAGTCACTCGCGCTATTCATCCGTTCCATGAGAATGCCCGGCTTCGGCTCGTCGAACCCGAATCGCCGATACAGATCGTGCGCGTCGCGCGTTCCGAGGAGCCAACGTCGAATCGATTGCAATTCGGGCAGGCCGGTGACGGTGTCGACCAACCACTCGCCCAATCCCTTGCCGCGATGCGATTCCACGACGAAGACGTCGGCCAGAAACGCCAAGACCACATAGTCGGTCAGCACACGCGCAAATCCGACCTGTTCGTCGTGATGATAGAGACCAAACGGCAACGAGTGCTCGATCGACTGCGCTACCCGTTCGCGTGTGCGGCCCGTTGCCCAATACGAGTCGACGAGAAACCCATGAATGACGTCGAGCTGCAGGCGCCGCCGATCGGTACTGATTGTGTAGTCCCCTCGCGTCCATTCTCGAATCATACAATATCCGCGGTCACCACGTTCGTCCCCCTACGGTCCCGCACTAGACCGCCTCGCGGCGAACCCGCTGCGCGATGGCATAGATCTCTTCATGACGGTCGAGCCAACGGTCGCTTCCGAATTCGCTGTGCAATCGTTCGCGGGCACGCCTCGCTCGATCAGCGGCCATGCCGGATTGCGACAAGGCCAGCGAGATAGCGCTCGCGAGCGCGTCCGGCTGCTCCGGTGCGACCAACAACGCCTCGGCTTCCGTGAGGACGTCTGGAACGCCACCGACCTTCGTGGCAACGATCGGCGTTCCCGCGGCCATGGCCTCAAAAAGCGTAATTGGAATTCCCTCGGTGCGCGAGCTCAGGGCAAATACGTCGAACGCGCTACACAGCGTCCCTGCTTCGGGGAGCATTCCCGGCCACACCATTCGTTCGCCGAGCAGCTGCTGGGCTCTCGACTGCTCACGAGCTCGTTCCGGACCGTCACCGATCGCGCACGCCTGAATCTGGCGATCTGACACGCGCGCCATGGCGTCGACGAATACATCGATGCCCTTCTCGCGAGACATGCGACCGATCCATCCAACGGTCGGCGCGTCGGGAGACAAGCCCAGCCGGGCTCGCGCGTGCTCCCTCGAGAGCGGCCGAGCGATTTCGCTCCACGCATTCGGCACGACGTGAATTCGTGCTGGCGATACGCCTGCCGCCACGAGCCGTTGCGAGATCACTCGCGAGACCGCGATCACGGCGTCGAAGCGTCGAAGGACCCGCTCGTGCAGCCACTCAAGCGCGCGATTCTTCAACGTCCCACCCGTCGCACCGTGATTGGTCGACACCGTTGCGGTTCCGAGGCCTCTGATCGCGCCTGCATCCACGACGTCGGTGCGATACCCATGGCTGTGCACGACATCCGGCTTGATCTCGGCGCACAGCGCCGCAACGGCCGCGCGCTCCTTCAAGTAGCCGCGGTGCGAAACCGCGATCTCCCGGATCGTTACACCGGCCCGCTCGAGCGGCGTGACGAACGGATGCCCGCGCAAGGATTCCAGCGCCACCGCCGCGACGACGACCTGATGTCCTCTGGCATGCTGCCCGATCGCCAGCCCCTGAACAACGCGTTCGAGCCCACCGGCCCGCGCGGGGGCAAGGAGATGGACGATGATCATGGGGATGTTCGTCCTGTCATGCCGTGGGCGCGACGAGATGGAATGCGCCAGCGACGGCGAGTACCGCTGCCGCTGGTCACGATGGCACCGAGTGGGCGTGAAAATCCCGAGGCATCGAGAGCCGAATCTGCGAAAGCTACGCCATCCGAGTACTGACGGGCATGGGTACGAGCACGTGACAGACGGTCTGGAAGCGTGAATCACGCCGTCTGCGGCGCAACGTGTGGCCGTCAATCAAGCGCGCCAATCGTAGGTTCGACGACGGCCACGCTAGTCAATCAGGTTGACTAACTCGCAATGCTGCGATATAGTCAACTCGGTTGACCATCACAAGGAGATTCGTCGTGCCCGTTCTTCCCGCGCCCGCCTCGCCCACCCACTCCGTGGACGGCGCCCGATTCACATCCCTGGCCACGCCGGATCGGGGCTCCACCGACACGAGTGTGTGGCGGGTCGAGATCAACCCCGGCCATCCCGCCACACCACACCAGCTGACGCGCGAAGAGGTCTTCGTCGTCCTCTCCGGTCGCGCGCGTGTTCGCCTAGGCGAGGACGTGCGCGAGGCCTCCGCCGGCGACGCAATCGTGGTCCCGCGCGACACGCACTTCGAGATCGCCGTGGCCGGCGAGGAGCCGCTGCATGCCCTCTGCTGCATGCCGGTCGGCGGTAAGGCCCGTCTCGTTGACGGCACGACGTTCGTGCCCCCGTGGGCGAGGTGAAGCGGCAGCCGCCGTCACCAATCCCGCTGGCGCGGCTCCTCGCGATGGCGTATCGGCACCTCATCGACAAGCTGCACGCGCGCCTCGCGGCCGATGGCTATACGGATGTCCGCCCGGCGTTCGGCTACGTGCTGCTGGCGGTGCGCGAGAAGCCGACCACCGGCGCGGACATCGCCCTACTCCTCGGGGTGACGAAGCAAGCCGCCTCGAAACTTGTCGACGCGATGGAGCGAGGTGGGTACGTGAGCCGACAGGCGCACGGCGACGATGCGCGCGCGAAGGAGATCGCGATCACCGCGCGAGGCCGAGCGTTCCTCGTCAAGGTGGAGTCGATCTACCGCGAGCTGGAGGGGGAGTGGGCGCAAGTCACGAGCAAGAAGCGCGTGGAGGCGCTCCGCGACGACCTACGCACCATCCTCGAGGCCGCATACGGCGGGACGCTACCGGCGGTTCGCCCCACGCGGTGAGCGAAGCGTCACCTCACCGCCGTTCGACTAGACCGCGGCGCCCGCCAGACGTGGCAGCCGGCGCAACACGACGCCCGTCGCCGCTCCCAGGATCACCCCGCCTCCCAGGATGATCGCCACGTAGATCAGCGCCCCGAGTATCCCGGGGATTCTCGGCAGCATCCGGTCATTGAACAGCACGGTCCCACCGGCGCCAGCCCACCCGATGATCGAAGCCGGGATCCACCATCCCGCCTTCCCGAGATGCGGGCGCAAGAGCCGCCACTGCACGACAGCCACGAGCACTCCGCCCACGATGACCGTCCACGCCAACGAGTATCGGATGTCGAGCCCAAGCGGTCGTGCCACGTCCGTGACGAGGAACGGCGCAGTCAGACTCAAGGCGGTCCCGCCGAGCCACCCGGTGATTCCCGCGAGATAGTCGCGGAGAAGTCGGCGTTGACCGAGGCCCACGCCGAGTCCCATGCCGAGTCCGATGGGTGACTGCGTGGAGCCGAGGCCGATCGATCCGCTGATCGCAATGAAGAGGAGCACGAGCGCGAATCCGATGGACCAACCCACGAAGGTAAAGCGGATCCAGCGGGCCAGGGGGAGCGCCGGCGTCATGCCCGAATGGTGCGAAGACGCGGTGTTGCGCGCGATACGTAACGCTACGTATCGATACCGCCGTGGTAGGGACGCGTCCGACAACCTGGAGCTCGCGATCCCGCTACCGCGGACGTCGCACGCGCGCGGGCCCAGGATCGACGAGATAGCACGGCACCACGCGAATCACCATCGCGGAATCGCGCACGATCGAATCTGGCCGCGCCACCGGCATAGGCTCAGGTGGACGACCGCGCAGCCCGGCGATCGGCATCGGTGCCGTGGGCACGCAGTCGCGCATCGCGCGCGCAACCAGGCTGTCTCGCGCGCCGCCTGGTGGGCGCGCGCTGTCTCTTTTCGGCGCTCCGCCCTGGAGCGCCAGCATCGCCGCCAACGGCACGACCAGCGTCCTCACCACCGTGCCTCCCGTTCGGGTACCTCCACGGGAGACGTCCGACCGTCGCCGGCTTGCACACGCCTCGGCTCAGTCGCCGCGAAGCGCCTCGCTCGCGTCGATGCGGATGGCGCGGCTCGCCGGGATCGCACACGCCGCGAGCGTCACCACGCCAAGCACGGCGACCACCACGACGCGCGCGCCAACATCATTCTCGCTCACGTTGAAGAGGAAGGTTCGAAGGAAGCGCGTGAGCCCGGCCGACCCGATAAGGCCGAGCACGAGGCCGAGCGCGCCGAGTCGCAACCCCTGGCTCACGACGAGGGTGAGGATGGCGCGGGGCGCCGCGCCGAGCGCGCTCCGCAGACCGATCTCACGCGTCCTCTCGGCCACGCTGCCCGAGAGCACGCCGTAGATGCCCGCCATCGCCAACAGCAGGGCGGCGACCGCGAACGCGGCGAACAACACGAGCGCGAGCCGCCGCTGTGCGGTCGATTGCTCGATCAATTGATCCATCGTCGCGACGGCGGAGATCGGCAGCGTCGGATCGACCGCGTTGATGGCGCGCCGAACGGCCGGCACGAGCGAGGACGGCTCCAGCGTCGTTCGCACGACGATCACCTCGGTGTTGTCGGCGAACAGCCACTGCGACTCCGGCGCGTACCACTGCAACGTCGTCGTCGCGTCGAGTCCGCCATGCTTCACGTTTCCCGCGACACCAATGACGGTGCGCGGCGGCGCGGTCGGCCCGCCCAGCTTGATACGGTGGCCGAGCGGATTCTGCCCCGGCCAGAGGCGTTCGGCGAGCGCCGCGCTGACGAGCGTGACCTTGTTCACGGTGTCGGCCGCGTCGGCATCCGTGTACGCTCGGCCGCGCAGAATGGGAATTCGCATCGTGGCGAGATACTCCGGCGACGCGACATACCGGTCACCGCTCGGCACGAGCTCCGGGTTCGCGGGCATGTTGTCGGGGTCGAGCACGCCGTACATGTCGATGTTGCCGGCGAGCGGGACCTGGTTCGTGAGCGCGACCGACTGGACTCCCGGCACGGCACGTATCGCGTCGCGCAGGCGATCGTGATACGCGACCACGTTCGCCGCGACGGCGTACCGTGGACCGATCGCGCTCACTTGCAGCGTCAACAGGTGCGAAGGGTCGAAGCCGGCGTTCACGCCGAGCAGGAAGAGCAGGCTTCGCGCGACGAGCGTGGCGCTCACGAGGAGCGTGGTCGCCAGTCCAACCTCGACGACGACCAACGTCGATCGCGCCGCGTGATGGCCGCCGCTCGAGAGCCGCCTGCCCGATCGAAGTGATGCACCGAGATCGCCCCGGTCGCTGCGCGCGCCGGCGAGCGCCAGGGCGAGCGCTAGAAGGAGAATGATCGACGCGATGACTCCGAATCCGGCGGCGTCGAAGTGGATCGCCTCGAGACGCGGGAGTGCCGGCGGCAGCTGATCGACAAGCACGGGCAAGGCGAGACGCGCGACGACCGCTCCGGCGATTCCGCCGAGCAGCGCGAGCACGAGGCCCTCGGCGAGTAGCTGTCGCGTGACGCGACCGCGGCTCGCGCCAAGCGCCGAGCGAATCGCGAACTCTTCGTGACGCCGGACGGATCGCGCGAGCTGCAGGTTCGCGACGTTCGCGATGCCGATGAGGAGGACGAGCACCACGGCGCCCGCGAGCGCCAGCAGTGCCGGTTGGTAGCCGCGCGTCACCTCGTCCTGCGCCCGCACCACCTGGGTGCCCACGCTCGCGTACTGCGTGGGATACGCGGCGACGAGCGTGCCGAAGATGCCATCCATCTCGGCGGCGGCGGCGTTCGCGCTCACGCCCGGTTTGAGCTTGACCAGCATCCGAAGGTGGTGGCAGGTGCGGCACGCGAACGGCTGCGATGGTGCGTAGCCGAGCACTCGCCAGATCTTGGCGTTGGTGGTCACGACGTTGTCGAACGACGCCGGCATCACGCCGACGACAGTCATCGGCGTGCCGCCGATGGGAATCGCGCGCCCGACAATCGACGAATCGCCGCCGAACTTCCGCTGCCAGAGCCCGAAGCTGAGGATGACCTCGAGGTTGTGATTCGGCTGATCTTCCTCGGCGAGAAAATCGCGGCCGATCGCGGGCGCGACGCCGAGTGTTCGGAAGTACGTCCACGAGACGCGATCGCCGGCGACGACTTCGGGTTGCGCGTCGCCGACGGTCGGGCCCCAGCCGCCCACGGCGGCCCACTGCTCGATGGACGTCGACCGGTCGGCGAGATCCTTGATGGTCTGGAAGCCGACGTTGTCGCGCGTGCCGTCGCGGTTGCGCTCCCAGACGAACGCCAGGCGATCGGCGTTCGGGTAGGGCAGGGGACGCAGCAGCACCGGGTCGATGACGCTGAAGATCGCCGCGGTGGCGCCGATCGAGAGGCCGAGCGTGAGGATCGCGGTCGCCGTGAAGGCGGGCGACCGGCGCAGCATCCGCGCGCCGAGTCGCATGTCGCCAAGGAATGTTTCCAGCATTCGATCTCCTCGCCGGCGCGGGGCGCGCAGCAGTATGAGAGCGGCAGCGGTCTCGCGGACCAGCCAGAGTCTTCCGCGGTCTTGTTGTTCGATGAGGTCGCCGATGACGTGATCGCTGACGTCGTCCGGGAGCACGCGCTCCAGCAGCCACCTGCAGACGCGGATCATGTGGGCTCGAGCCCGACGTCGAGTCCCGACGCCATGCGACGGAGCGAGCGAATCGACGATTGCAGCGCGCGGGATCCGGCGGGTGTCACGCGGTAGCATCGCGTTCGCCGCCCGCCGCGCTGCGCCGTGGGCTCGCCGATGCGTGAGACGACCATGCCCTTTTCCTCGAGGCGTGTCAGCGTTTTGTAAATCGTCCCCAACGTGAGGTCGCGCGCGGCGCGCCGCTGGATCTCGTCGTGGACGGGAACGCCATAGGCATCGGGGCCGGCCCGCATGACGCCGAGCAGCACGAGTTGTTCGAGCTCACCGAGCATGGTGGTCTTTATTAGATAGACTTTGCCTAGGATATAGGCGTGCCGTCGGATGCGCAAGAGATCTGTCGTTGAACTGCAGATCCCTCGCGTTGGTCGGGATGACACGCATTCGCGAGCGCCTGATCGTCACGTCATTTCGTGCGCTCATCCCTTCGCCGCTGGTCGATCGCGATGCACGATGCCACTTCTCAAGCACGGTTCCCACGCGCGCGCTCAAGCTCGCGTGACCTCTTTCGGAGCGATCCCATGCGTCGACTCATTCGCGTCGTTCCCGCCATCATTGCGTTGGCGCTCACTTCCGCCGTCGCCCAAGCGCAGCAGCGCCGAACCGCCGGACCCGGTGGAGGGGGCGGCGTCGAGCTTCCCGACATCGCCACCAACCCGAGCTTTCCGTTCGCCGGCGTGTGGGTCGGGCGCCTGGCGATGCCAGTCGGCGACACGGTCCCCATCGCGATGATCATCGAAGTCGCCGACGGGAGGTACAGTGGCTCGACCGTGTGGCCGAACGGCGCCCGCGCGCCGCACGAGAACAACAAGGCGCAGGCCGACGTGCTCACGTGGGACCAGAGCAACAGCGGCGGCGGCCGGTGGTACTACCGCGTCACCCGCACGGCGGGCGACACCCTCGTCGGCTCGATGACGCTGCGCGACGCGCCGAACTTCCCACCCCCGCTGCCGACCGGCACCTTGGTGCTCATCCGCAATCGGCGATGAGCGACGGTCTCCGCGCCGACCTGCGCTACGCCCTGCGCGCGCTGCGGCGCGAGCCGACGTTCGTCGCCGGCGTGGTCGCCACCTTCGCATTGGCGATCGGCACGAACGCGGCGATGCTCGGACTCGTGTCGCGCCTCATGCTCGCGCCGCCGCCGGGCATTCGCGACGCCGAGCGGGTGATGCGCGTGCAGGTCGTCCTTCAAAGCAAGAGCGGTGAGCCGCAGGCGATGACGACGACGTCGTATCCAACGTTCCGTGGGATCGCCGGACTCACGCGCGCGTTCAGCGCCGTCGCCGCGATCAGAACGGACACGGTGGGCGTCGGACGCGGCGCCGATCTCGAGCAGGTGCCGGCGGTCGACGCCTCGGGACAGTACTTCGCCACGCTCGGCGCGTCGCCGGAGGTCGGGAGGTTCTTCGGCCCCGGCGATGACGAGCTGCCCACCGGCTCGGCGGTCGTCGTGCTCGGCAACGCGTACTGGAAGCGGCGATTCGCCGGCGACCGCGCTGCGGTCGGGCGCGAGATCGTCGTCAACGGCCAGTCGTTCACGATCATCGGCATCGCACCGAGCGGATTCAATGGCGATGGCTTGGGCGAAGTCGATCTGTACATGCCGCTCACGACGAGCCAGCGTACGCGCCCGTTCGGGTGGTGGACGAACGACGGTATGAACGTGGTCACGATCGTTGCGCGATTGGCCAACGGTGTCGCGCCATCGGTCGCCGCGGAGATGGCGACATCGATCGTACGCGCGCGGCGCACGACGTCCGCCGATCGTCCACCATCCGTCGGGCTCGAGTCGGTCGTGCCGGGCGCGTCATCGCGCCAATCGTCGCAGTCGCGCATCGCGCTGTGGCTGTCCGGTGTCTCCGCTGTCGTGCTCTTGATCGCGACGGCGAACGTCGGGACGCTGCTCCTGTTGCGCGCGGCGCGACGGCGGCGGGATATCGCCGTGCGGATCGCGCTGGGAGCGGGGCAGGGTGTGTTGGCGCGGCAGCTGCTCACCGAGAGTGTCCTCCTCGCGCTGGCCGGTGCGGCCGCCGGTCTGGTGCTCTCGCGCTGGTTCGGCGACGTGCTTCGCGTCACGCTGCTGCCGAATCTCGCGCCTACGGTCGGACTGATCGACCGGCGGGTGCTCGTCGTCTCGGTCGTCGTGGCGGTGGCCGCCGGAATCGTCTCCGGGCTCGCGCCCTTGGCGCAGCTTCGCCGGCGGAGCGTCGTGCTCGATCTCCGCTCGGGCGAGACGGGCGCCTCGGGCAGGCTCGCACTTCAGAATATTCTCATCGGTGTGCAGGTGGCGCTGTGCACCGTGCTCCTCGTCGGCGCCGGTCTGTTCGTCCGGAGCCTGGAGCGCGTCCAGTCGCAGGACCTCGGTTTCTCGACGGCCGGGCTTCTCTACGCCGAGCTGCAGCCGCAGCATTTCGTGCCCGGTCCCGAGCGCGATCTCATCCACTACGCCGCGGCGGAGCGGCTGCGCGGCCTCGCTCAGGTTCGGCGCGCGTCGGTGGTCGAGGCGTTTCCCTTCGGACCGTTTCACGTTCCGCCGATCAGCATCCCCGGTCTTGGCGACATGCCGTCGGTCGGCGAGCAGCTTCCGTACATGTACGGCGCGACGCCGGACTTCCTGAAGATGATGGGGGTGACGCTGCGGCAGGGCCGATTGTTCACCGACGCCGATGGGCGCGGAGCGCCGCTCGTGGTCCTGGTCAACGAGACGATGGCCCGGCTCGTGTGGCCGGGCGAGTCGGCGATCGGAAAGTGCGTTCGCGCCGGATACGGGAACGGCCCACTGAATCTCGACGCCGGAAGTCCCGCGGAGGGCGCGCCCTGTCGGGAAGTCGTGGGCATCGTGCGCGATTCGAGGGCGCGCTCCCTTCGCGTGAGCGGGGGCGAGACCAGGTTCATGCAGTACTACGTTCCGTTCGCGCAGCTTCCAACGATGCCGTTTCCCAACGCGGCGTACGTGAACGGCATCTTCGCGCAGGTGAGTGGCGATCCCGATCGGGCGGTGTCGCTCATGCAACGCACCATTCAGAGCACCAGCACCGTGCCGCTGTACGCGAAGGTCCGCACCTATCAGGACCTCATCGATCCTCAACTCCGCTCGTGGCGACTTGGCGCGACGCTCTTCTCGGTGTTCAGCGCGCTCGCGCTCGGCATCGCGGCCGTGGGGCTGTTCGGCGTGGTCTCGTATCTGATGACGCAGCGCACGCGCGAGATCGGTGTGCGTATCGCACTCGGCGCAACACAGTTTGGGCTGTCGCGCATGGTGGTGGGCGACGCCGTGCGCCTGGTTGTCGCGGGCGTGGTCGCCGGAGCGCTGGCGGCGTTGGCGGGCGGCCCGTTCATTCGCGACCTGTTGTTCCAGACGTCGCCGTGGGAGCCGGCCAATCTCGCGACGGCGGTCGTCGTGCTCCTGGCTGTCACCGTGGCCGCCGCGCTCTGGCCCGCCTGGCGTGCCGGACGCGTGGACCCGCTCGTG
>Ga0326726_10003229_pt1 | contig 14965 bp, 9 predicted proteins | sample MHFenrmetagenome_2_FD_207603 | JGI IMG/M metagenome (GOLD analysis project Ga0326726, IMG submission 207603) | Lab enriched peat soil microbial communities from Michigan Hollow, Ithaca, NY, United States - MHF15MN | ecosystem: Environmental > Terrestrial > Soil > Wetlands > Peat | place: USA...
CGGATTCGCAACGCAAGTACTTCTCGACCGAGGAGCCGATTGCCGCCGACATGCCGCTGGTGGTACTGGTCGATGACGGTACGGCCTCAGCCAGTGAGATTGTCTCCGGCGCGATTCAGGATTGGGATCGTGGTTTGATCGTGGGCAACACCACCTTCGGTAAGGGGCTGGTCCAGCAGGTCTTCCGGCTCCCCGACACCGAGGACGTGGCGCTCAAGTTGACCACGGCCCGCTATTACGTGCCGTCGGGACGCTCGATCCAGAAGCCGAGCCGTTCGACGAAGCACCCGGGCGCTTTGGATGACCAGCCCGACGCCGACAGCACGACGGTCGTCGACAAGGGCGACCACAAGGATGAAACCTACCTCACCAACAAGGGCCGCAAGGTCTACGGTGGTGGCGGGATTGTGCCGGATGTGCTGGTCGAGCGCGAAGTCCTAAAGCCCTTGGAAATCAACCTCTGGCGCCAAGGCAAATTCTTCAACTTCGCCGTCGCGTACACCGCCAAGCACCCGAATCTCCCGGTCACGTTCGAGCCGACCGACGAGACCCTGGCCGACTTCGAGCAATACTTGAAGGACAACAAGTTCGACTACAAGACCGACACCCAGGTCGAGTTGGACAAGATGACCGAGGGGATCAAGGGCGACAACGAGCGCAAGGCCATCTACCAGACCGCCATCGATCAGATGTCGACGTTGGTGACCAAGGAGAAGGATCTCGCTTTCGACGAGAGCAAAGACGTGCTCAAGCGCGAAATCAAGCGCGCCATTCTCAACAATGTGTTTGGCGAGCGCGGCTTCTACGAGGGCGTGGTCTTGAAGGACGATCCGTATGTGACCAAAGCCAAAGACCTGTTGATGAACAAAGTCGAGTACCAGAAGCTTTTGGCGACGGATACGAAGAAGAGTTCAGACAAATCTTAGAGTAGGGTCAGCTCTCCGTGAGACCAAGCGGCCCCGGCAATCCGGGGCCGCTTGCGTTTTGGGACCATCTTCAATCATTTGTCGGAGCGGCTCTCGAGCCACGCAAGGGCGTGGGCGTAGGGGCGCACGGACGTGCGCCCGCGATAGAGCCGCATGACTTACCCACGGGCGCACAGCCGTGCGCCCCTACGGACAATTCCATAGGCTCAGCTTGACATACCCGCTGCGCCACCCCAGTTTGTGAATGAATTCACACTGCAAACGGGGGCGGCCCACGGCCCGGACCTCACGAACCTGCTTGGACGCACGCACACCTTGCCCCACCCGGCAAGGCCTGCGTATCTGCGTGCTCTTGATGTCGGTCTTGCTGAGCGCACCAGTTGCGCGTGGGCAGGGACTGCGTCAGGGATTTGTTTGGAGTGTCGGGTTGGGCGCGGCCCCTCTCGCACACTGGTCCATCGATCAGTTCAATGGCGAGGGCGGCGGGCCCGCCGTGCGCGGGATGGTCGGATCTCTCGCGTCGCGACGAAATGTGCTGGGGCTCGAGGCGCATTTTGCGATGGTTTCGAGGGGGCCATGGGGTGATGCCCCTCTGACCCATGGATTCGTTGGGCCGGTCTGGTATCACTACTATGGCCGCCCGGGGAGTTCACTGATTACGTCGGTGGGGATTGGCTTGAGTGACCTTGATGCCAATCTCGGAGAAAACGGCGCCGACTTCTGCTACGGCCTGCCTGGCCCGCCGAATCCCCGGGGTCAGTGGGGAATCGGTGGTCTGGCAGGCATCGGGTACGAATTCAGCCGGAACTGGCAGGGTATGACCTACTTCTCCATCGGCCAACCCAATGCCGAAAGACGCTGCGGCGACCAGACCTATCCAGGTGCACATCGCTATCGCAGCTACTTCGTAAGCCTGGTCATCTCCTGGATTTCCGATTGAGAGACATGACCCGGCGGTGTCGAATGGGCGAGCCGAGTTTGTCACGTTGACAACACTCTTCCGCCGCGCCAGATTGTGAATGAATTCACACTGACAACGGGGGTGGCCAATGACCTGGACCTCATCCAACTACCTTCAAGCACGTTTCCTTCGCATCGCCCGGCGGGGTCTGCGGCCTTGCCTCGTGCTGCTTTCGCTGTTGGTGATCGCACCGGCTGCGCAAGCTCAGGGTCTGCGCGAGGGGTTTGTCTGGAGCCTCGGGCTGGGCGCCGCGCCAATCTCACATTGGTCGATCGATCAGTTCGATGAAGAGGGCGCCGGGCTCTCTATGCGAGGGATGCTCGGGTTTCTGGTCTCGCGGCGTAACGTGCTCGGATTCGAAATCGATTTTGCGGAGGTCTCATCGAGCGCTTGGGGAGATGCAAAGCTGACGCATGGATTTGTCGGGCCGGTCTGGTACCACTACTACGGCCGCCCGGGCAGCTCACTGATCACCGCCGCCGGAATTGGCTTCAGCGATCTGGACGCTAGCAGCGGCTACGATATTGACTTCTGCGTCGATTGCCCGCCTCGCGCTCCGATGCCGATGGACCAGCGGGGGTTCGGCGCACTTGCCGGGGTCGGCTATGAATTCGACCGGCACTGGCAGTGCATGGCCTACTTCTCGATGGGCACGCCCGAAGCGATGCAGCATCGTGTCAGCGAGACCGCCTTCGGCGATGACCACTACAACACATACTTCATCAGCCTGGTCTTCTCGCGCATGTCGGATTGAGGGATCTCCGCCGAGTTCTCGTAGAGGCGGCTCTCGAGCCGCGACGCAGCAATCGTAGGGGCGGGGCTTGACCCGCCCGCTCATCAAGGGGCTGAAAGCCCCCTGTCCGCAACTCAAGAGAGTGCATCCCGGGCGTCCTCGCCCGGGTGTCGGTTGCCCAGGCGAGACGCCTGGGGTGCACGGGTAAGTCCTGGTAGGGTGGGCTCAGCCAGCGCTATTTCTGCGAACCCGCCGTGTCTGCCCACACCGAATCAGGAAGTACTTCGGCTACCGGCGCACGCGGATGGGTCTCGCGAAATCCTCCGGCGATCTGACGCAACTCCGACGTGCCCCAATCTCTCATCAGGACCCGAGAGACGAAAATCGCCTCGGGCGAATCGGGAAACACCCGAAGGTACTGGCGAGTGATTCGGTGGAATTCTTCGAGAGATACTCCATCGCCCGCGCATACAGACGCGGTGGCCCATGCTTGGTAGAGTGCCCTCTGAGCGTAGTGGCTCTGCGGGCGGCGGTCCACGACAGCCAGCAATGAGTCGATGACGCCACTCCAGTCGCGGTCGGGCACGGCGGCAGAGGCTGCAGTCATCAATCGGATCGGCTCCTCCTCGCCGTCGGGAACTGGGCTGACAGTGAACGGGAGGACGGCGAGCGGCGCACATGGGGGACGTGGTGGCATATCGGAAAAGGCACACCAGTTGACGAAGATCTCAACCCGCCCTGGCCCCGGGACCACTCCGCTTCCCAGCCAGCCCCAACCCAAATTGTTCCCGCAGAAACTCTCGTACCTAACCAGCGTCTTGTCCGGGTCCATCAATGGGACGCGCCTCCAAGGCGCCATCAATATTGACAACATCATGCATCCCATGAGATCCTCGCCGCGATAGACCCGAGCGGTGAGGGTCGATCCCTCTCCATAAATCGACAGGTCGAATTCGGGGATGGCCGAATCTGCAACGTTCGTTACGGACGCCCGCACCCAAATGGGCTCTCCCGGCAAGACCGTGTCCTTGTACAGCCGAAACTCGAAGCGGTAATCGCTGAATGACGCGCGCGGCTGGGTTTGCCAGTGTTGCAGCGGCCGTTGATGGGCGCAGCCCATCAACAAAATTACGCAACTCCCCACGCACGCGAGGCGGCAAGGCATATTCGTGCTTCTCCGCTGCTATTACCCGCCGCGGGCGCCCCTATTCCGTCAGATGTGATGATGCGATTGCGCGAACGGAAGGCGTGTCTACAGACAGTACATCCCGGGCGTCCTCGCCCGGGTGTCGGTTGCCCAGGCGAGACGCCTGGGGTGCACTTGTAATGTTTTGTAGGGTGGGCTTGCCCGCCTCCGGTGGGCTTAGCCCACCTGATGGCACGCAGGGAAAAAGATCGCCACGTCCCCTCCTTCGCCCCTTCGGGGCTACGAAGGGTCCTCGCGATGACGCAATGTTGCGATTGAGTGAGGGTGAGACCGTAGGGGCGGGGTTCCTCGAAGATCCCACGCAGTGGAGCCCCGCCCACGGGCGCCATGAATGGCGCCCCTACAATTGATCGGAGCGGCCTGCACTACACATCCGGCCCGTCGTCGGCCGACTCTTTGAGGTTGGTGTTCAGGCGAATGGTCGTGACCGGCTCGCGACGAAGCATCAGGTCGATCTGCGATTTGATGTCGGGAGCGAACAGATCGGTCTGCAGAAGACGGGCGAGCTTCGTCTTCGAGAGATCCGAGACTTTGTCCCATAGCCCGCTCTGATGCACCAGCGCATCGAGCAGCTTGCGGTTGGGATCATCGGTGCTGGGAATCTTGGTGTCGATACGCGTACTCAAACCAAGTGAGACATTGTGTCCGCGCAACCGCGTGAGATTCTCCTGCGCAGCGAAGGCGATGATCTGCCGCTTTAGCGTCTCCACTTCCTCATCGGCGGCATCAGCGCGGCGCTTTGCGGCAGCAAACTGATCGGCGAGCACGACACCAGAATCAGCGGAGAACTGCTCCGGCGTCATCGCCGCGGTGGCATACAGATGCCGCTTGGCCGGGCACAACGCACGGTATTCACACCAGTCGCAGAGCATCGACTCGTGCGGCGGAAAGTCCTTGAGGACCTCCGCGTCCTGGATCGTGTCGATCAGGCGGATCGTGTCGAAACGCAGTTCCTCGAGCGAATCGCGCGTGCGCACGACGACCAGGTCACGGTTGGCGCGCAGGAAATGCCAGATGAGCTTGACTTTGCCGACATCCTCCCAGCGATTCTCGATGCCGATCTGATACAGCGCCAACTGGCGATTGCGATTGATCTGTTCCTGCGAAGGGAGGTTGCGGTTGGTCTTGTAATCGTGAATTTCGATGGTGCCGTCGTCGGCCTGGGCGAGACGGTCGATGTATCCCTGAATCTTGTATTGGCCGGAGGGGTCCAGATCGAAGACGATGTGCTCCTCGAGCCCGAGAATGCGTGTTTGGTTGAACGGGAACTTGGCGACAAAGTAGTCCTGCAGGCAGCGGCGGCCGACGTTGCGGTAGTCTTCGCCGGTGAACTCGGTCCGCACGATCAGAATCGAGTCCTGCCAATTCTTCTCCCACCAATCGTCGTAGTATCCCTTTATCTCTTCCCATTTGGGGGTGCGCTCCATGCGCACCGAATCGTAGAGCTTCTCGAGCGCCTCATGAACCGCCGTGCCCATGAACTGCTCGACCGTGGTTTGCTGTTCGATCGGCGGCTTCTCGATGTACCGGAAGGCGTACCGACGTGGGCAGTCCTCAAAAGTCGAGAGTTTGGAGTGGGAGTACATAGCGGGTCCCTGGCTGGGACAAGGTGGGCATCGGGCGGCTTCGGCGCAATCATTTCCCAAGCCCAAGCAAGATGTAGGGGCGGGTCTGATGGAACACCCCGCTCCGCGGGGGACCCGCCCGGGCCGATCTCAGATCGGCCCGACGGGATCAAGTTCAGGGAATGCACTGTTAGGTCATCGGTAAGACATCCACCGGGCCGATTGACATGGCCCGGCCCGGTGGTACCTTTCTGGTGATATGAGACTTCGTCGCATCCTCATCTGTCTTCTCTTTCTCACACCGGCGGGGGCGTGGGCCCGCTCCGTGCCGGGGAAGCCGGCGCCTTACACTATCTTGCCGGCGGGCACGGCCGCGTACGACACCAACATTGTCTGGGCGCTACACCAGAACAGTTACTTCCGCGCCCTGGTGACCAACTGGGGATACTTCGGTAATCTCGACGGACAACTCCGCGATTCATCGGGCGGAGACTTGCCCGTCTTCGAATGCCCTCCCAATTCCGGAATCGAATACCTCTACGATGCCAGCCTCTGGATCGGCGGCATCGTGAGCGGCGACACTCTGGTATCGACAGGGTCAAGAGACATCCGCATCGCTCACGAGTTCTACGCCGACAATACGAACCCGGCGCGCTACTCGGAGGACTACGGGGATGTCGAGTGGAACTTCGACTATGCGGATACGATCACCGATCCCGAGACCTTGTTTGATGACCCGTACGACGGCCCACACCATCCGTTGCCGGTGCTCGTGCATCAGAAGACTTACGACTTCGATTTCGACATCTACAAGACCGCCCTGTTCATCGATATGACCGTCGTCAATGCCGGAACCAAGCCGATCGACAGTCTCTGGATTGGCTGGCTCTTGGACACTGACATCGGCGATGTCAACCGCGATGCCTTTTTCCTCGACGATCTAACCGGTCACACACAGCGCGATGTGTCGACTACTGACGGTCCAGTCCCGGTTTCGATTGCCTGGGCGATCGACAACGACGGCGACCCCGACAGCATGGGACAATTCGATGAGCATTCGCCCGACAAGATGCTGGGCTCGATGTATTTTGGCGGGACGCCTCGTCTTCCCGGCGAATCGTACAATTGGTTCATTCCTTCGCCGTTTCGTTCGTACGATTGGGGGCCCCAGCGCGCGCCGGGAGACGTGGACGTGTTCGGCGGACACGGGTATCCAGTCACCGACCGGTTCCGTTACCGCCTGATGTCCAATCGCGAGATCGATTACCCACAGGCGTACGCGGCGGTCGACATGTCGGCCCAGGGATGGATCAAGCCGCCCCCCGATTCGGTTGCCCGGGATCTTGCCGATGGATTCGATACGCGATTCCTGCATTCAGTCGGTGGCATCTCGTTGGCGCCCGGGGACTCGGTGACTCTGACCTGGGTGTGGGTGCTCTCGCCGCACGGGCATCGCAATCCGCACAATTTCGCCGACAACTTCATTCCAACCAACCCGAAGCCCTACCTCGATGGGCTCGGCATCAGTTCCATGGAATTGCTGGTGGCGGATCTGAAGAGAGCATGGGATTCGAGCTTCATTGATGCGCCAATCCCACCACCGCGCAACTTCCGCGTTGCCGGTTGGACCGATAGCTCGGCCATGCTCAGTTGGAGCCCGCGTCAGACGAGAAGACTGGCAGGTTACCGACTCGGGCGGATTTCCGGCGTCACGATAACGTTGGACAAGTATCTCACGGACACATTCTACCTCGACAACGGGCTGGATCGCGCGACCACCTACTATTACTGGGCGCAAAGCGTGCCGCTTGGCAACCCAGCTGCAGGATCCGAGTTCTGGAAGAAGTCCGATCAAGACACGCTTCTCCCCGACCGGCCACATAATCCGGCGAGACCAGTCGCCAGGGGCGGTCAGGAAGCCATTTCGCTCCGCTGGCGTCCAAATACCGACACCGGCTTGCGCGGTTACAATGTCTACCGTCGCGGCGACGACTCGATCTGGACACTGATCGCCAGCCAGATTCACGACACCACTTACACCGATCCGACCGTGGAGACGGCGCAGCCGTACGAATTCCGCCTCACCGCGGTCTCGCAATTGCAGAATGAGAGCTATCCCGGTCCCGCGACCAGCGCTGTAGCGTTTGCCTTCGACGGCCCGCCACAGATACTCGACTACACCTCGCGCGACCCGTCATCGCTGACCGATAAGGACTCCGTCGCCGCCGCGTGGCAGCAACTGATGGTGGGAACTGGCGCGCTCTATCGCGATGCCCGCCTCAAGGACTCACTGGGATTCACGCTTGCGACTTTCAATCCACACCCGGTGACCATCGTGGTCTCCGACGGACGGGCCGCATTGCCTGAAGATGACGAGCCCTTGCTGAATCTGTACTCGGTCTCGCAGGGTGCGACCATCGTCAGCGGACGCGATCTGTTCAACAAAGACCTGATTGCCGAAGGACGCGTGGAACTCGACTCGACGTCGATCGGCTATGCCGCCGGAATTCGCGCCGCTTACTATCCCCGGGTGCTCTTGGCAAACCCCACCCGCATGAACGCGGAGTTTATCGGTGCAAGAGCGGTTGATGCCAGCCTGCCTGATCTGACCCCCGACCCCTCGCGCACCGCCTGGGGGTTGAATGCCACGATCGCCCCGCCGGGGGCGGCGATTCCATTTGTCGGATATTTCGAAGTCGACACGTCGGTTGCTGAAGTTCTCTACACGTATCGCTCGGCGTTGGGATCGTCTTCCCCATTGGATGGCAAGCCGGTGGCGGTGATCAGCAAAGATCCACAGCGCACCCTCGCGGTCTTTGCCTTTCCACTGTCCTATATCGAGTCGTCACAAGCGAAGGCGGCGGTCGAGGCGATCCTCTATCGGATGGGTTATGGAGTCACGACTGCGGGCGATGCCGATCTCGACGGCGCCGTCGACGCCAGCGATGTGGTCTTCCTCATCAATTATCTGTACCACGATGGTTATCTCCCGATCGCCCCGAACGGCGACGTGAACGGCGATTGCACCGTCGATCTGCTCGATGTCATCGTCCTGTCAGACCACGTCTTTCACGCCGCCCCGCTGCCGGCGCCGTGCCCACGTCCATAGTTATTGTGCCGGATTCAATCCTCTCCCGTAGGGAGAAGATTAAGAGCGAGATTGCCACGTTGCTCCGCCTGACGGCGTCGTCGGAGACCCCGGTCCCTGACAAGGGACTGTGGGGCGCCTCGCAATGACGGGGTGCCACAAACGACAAAGGCCGGGGTCTCGAATAGAGACCCCGGCCTTATGCCGAGTACGGGCTTCCCTGCCCCCCCAATGTCGCGTCCTACTGCTGCAGTGAGACCTTCTTGACAATCGAGATGTTGCCGAAATTCGGATCCAAGTCGCGAATGATGATCATCGACTCGGTGTAGTTCTGGTTGCTGGTGACGGTCATGTCAAAGCCGCTCGCAACGCCATAGGAGTTCGTGTATTGCGGCGAACCCGTGATTGTGGCGGTGGTGCCGTCGCCGGAAACTGTAACCAGATGGCCACCCAGCGGATTGCCCCAGCGATCCTTGATCGTGACTTCGATCGGCGAGCTGGTGCCATACACCATGCTGGTCGGCATGTCGATGAGCGACGTCTTCGAGTAGGCGGCGCCGGTCCGCAGGACAACCTGCACGCTGCCATTGAAACCGTACAAGCCGCCGCAACGCGCCTTGATGGTCGCGATGCCACCGATTCCAGAATCGGGAATCGTGACCATGTAGTCGCGATCCAGAGTCGAGGCGACGTAATTCTGCACGTAGACCGAGGAATGGCATCCGTCTTCGATGAGACCGTTGTTGATCGAACCAATGTCCGCATCAACGTCGATCGGTGTATCCGTGTCCATGAAGACACCGTTCACGTCCAGAACCCGAATGACCACTTCACCCTTGTCAGTGCCATCCGCCAGAAGCGTGTCCGGCCAGGAGAGGAACGCACCCGAGGCCGCCGGACCAGACTCGAAGAAGGCGCTGGTGTCGGCCACGGTGCCACCGGCCGTCGACGCCCAGTAGTACACGAGGCCGTCGTTTTTCGGCGCACTGGAGTGCCATTCGGTCTTGGCGGTGCCACGGAAAGTCAGTGTCGGGCTGGTTGAGCCGGCGCCTTCGATCGTGCCCTGTTCGGTGCCAAACCAGATCGCGGTGGAATCGGGAACTTCATTGCCCCACTGGTCATTCACCACGGCCACGATGTCGTTGAGTTCGTTGACCACTTCCCATGACGGCACGTTGCAATCGGACGCGCCCACTGAGATGAAAGCGGGCGGGCCGGAACGAATCGTAATCTGAGTCGCGCCCGAAACCACTGCGCCACTGCGGGCGACGATGCGCACCGTACCCGATGTGTTACCGGAATTGAATGTGACCTTCGCCACGCCATTGGCATCCGTCAGCACCTTCACGGGGCCGATCGGATCACCATTGAGGCCCTCGCCGCCACCGGGGCCGGCGGTGATCAGGAAATCGATCTCACGCCCCTGAGGCGCGGGGTTACCATAAGAATCAAAGGTCTGCGCCGTAATGACGGCGTGTTCGATGCCACCCGTGCCGCGGACCTGAACCGTCTGCCAGTTCGGAGTCAACGCAATCGAGTTCACCGAGTCGCTCGAGGTCAGATTCAACGATACCTCGGCCCAATAGTGATTGCTCGGATCGCCGCCGGTCGCCTTGATGTAGACCACGCCCGCCATGTTGCCGGCGGTGTAGTTCGCTACGGCGCGGCCAGTCTGAGTGGTCACCGTCTGGTCGATACTGCCCATCGGATCCCACTGGTTGTTGGCGTTGATGTCGTAGATAAGCGAGTCGGTGCCATAGGTCCAGACCCCGTCGCCGTTGGCGTCATAGAACTTCTCGCCAGCGGTGAACTTGATCACAGTCCCATCGGCAACCGAGTGTCCCTGGCCGTCGGAAACCTGCGCGGTGACCTCGGCGCTCGAAAGACCGTCGGCCTGGATCAGACCCGGGGTAATCGAGAGAACGATGTGACCCGAAGTGCTCCCGCCGCCAGTCGGAGTCTCAATGACGATCTCCTTGGACATCGTCGTCTGATTTCCATTGACGCGAGCGGTGATCGAAACCGTCCCGGCGGTGCTGGCAGTGAAGATCACCGATGCGATTCCGTCTGCGTCGGTCTGAACAGCCGTCGAGGAGAAGGTGCCGCTGGTACTCGGCTCGGCCGACAGATACACCGTTTGGTTGGCCAGAGGCTGGCCATCGGTGTTGGTCACCACCACCTCAACCACTGCCGTCTCGCCTTCGTTGACAAGCGAAGGCGTGACGTCTACTTGCTGCAGGGTGGCGGTCGTGTTCGACTTGTTGACACCGCTGCAAGCGGCCAGCGACAAGACGATGCCGCCGAGGATCAGTACGCGTCCCCATACCCAGGCGCGCGCCCAGTCAGTCCGTGGCATTTCGGCGCTCCTTTTCTTCATCATCAATCCAGACCCACTATTGAATTTTCGCCCAGCGGCCCCGCCCGGACCGCATACCCAGACCAGCCCCCGGTTGTCGGGGGTTCTTAGACTGGTATCGGACGCCCAGGGCAGGAATTTAGCCGCGATTTGCGGGCGCAAACGAAGCGGGAGTATGGGGACGACCCCATACTCCCGCACAAAGGGATAGGTCTTATAGGACTTATTGGACCTATTTCCTCACTTCAGACAGCCGCTCGGGTTCAGGCGCCGGCGCCGATCCTGTCTTGCGGATCAGGAAATCGCCCTCGACGAAATCGACGCTCACCGAATCGCCGGAGTGAATCTCACCCTTCAGAATCGCGGTGGCCAGGCGCTGCCCGATATCTTTCTGCACCAGCCGGCGCAACGGGCGGGCACCGTAGACAGGATCGTATCCACGCGCTGCCAGCGCGGTACGCGCACGCTCCGAAAGCGACCCGTGGATCTCCTGCTCGGCCAGGCGCGCCTTGAGCGCCTCGAATTGCAATTCGGCGATCTTTTCAATCGATTCCGGCGTCAACGGATTGAAAATCACGATCTCGTCAATGCGATTGAGGAATTCCGGACGCACCGCATGACGCAGCGCCTCGAGCGCCCCTTCACGAATCGCGTCGCGGCGCTCAGATTCGGTCACCGCGTCCTGGGCCGCCTGCGCGATCGCTTGCGCGCCAAGGTTGGATGTCATGATCAGAATTGTGTTCTCAAATGAGACCGTGCGCCCGCGATTGTCGGTCAGGCGCCCGTCGTCCAACACCTGCAGCAGGATGTTGAACACTTCGGGATGCGCCTTCTCCAGCTCATCGAACAGGATCACGGAATAGGGACGGCGGCGTACCGCCTCGGTCAATTGCCCGCCCTCGTCATAGCCCACATACCCCGGCGGAGCGCCGACGAGACGTGACACCGAATGCTTCTCGGAATACTCGGACATGTCGATGCGGATCATCGCATCGACCGAGCCGAACAGCGTGGTCGCGAGTGTTTTCGCCAACTCGGTCTTCCCCACACCCGTCGGCCCCAAGAAGATGAACGATCCGCGCGGACGGTGCGGCTCGGTCAGCCCGGCGCGCGAGGCACGCACGACACCAGCCACCGCCGCCACCGCTTCACTCTGCCCGATCACCTTCGCCGACAACTCATCTTCGAGGTGAATCAAGCGCTGCACTTCGGACGTCGAGAGACGCTCGACCGGAATCCCCGTCCATTTTGAGACAATCGACGCGATATCGTCGGCATCAACCTCCTCCTTCAGGAGGCGGTGCTGCTTCTGCGTTTGCGTCAGCTTGACCGTCTCAATCTTGATCAAGCGTTCGAGATCGGGAATATCCTGGTAACGGATGCGAGCCGCGTCCTCGTAGCTTCCGTTGCGGGTCGCGATCTCCATATCCAGCTTGAGCCGCTCAATGCGTTCCTTCGCGTCGCGAATCTTCTGCACCGACTCTTTCTCGGTCGCCCACTGCGCTTCCAACTCCATGCGACGGGCTTGGAACCGCGACAGTTGTTCGTCGATGGGCTTAAGACGCGCGTCAGCGTCCTTTTCATGACGGACCGCCTGGCGCTCGATCTCCAGTTGGGCGATCTGGTGATCGAGCCGATCCAATTCTTCCGGGCGCGAATCGATCTGCATGCGCAGATCCGCGGCCGCCTCATCGATTAGGTCGATGGCCTTATCGGGGAGCTGACGATCAGCGATATAGCGCTCCGACAAAGTCGCGGCCGCTACCAGCGCGGCGTCCTGAATGCGCACGCCATGGTGCAACTCATAGCGTTCCTTCAAGCCCCGCAGAATTGAAATGGTCTCGACGACGGTCGGTTCACGGACCAAGATCGGCTGGAAACGGCGTTCGAGCGCCGCGTCTTTCTCAATGTGCTTGCGATATTCGGTGATGGTGGTCGCGCCGATGCAGCGCAATTGACCGCGCGCCAACGCCGGCTTGAGTAAATTGGACGCATCGATACTCCCTTCAGCCGCTCCCGCGCCCACCACCGTATGCAGTTCGTCGATGAACAGAATGATGCCACCGTCGGAAGACTCAACCTCGGCCAGCACACCTTTGAGCCGCTCTTCGAATTCGCCGCGAAACTTGGCGCCGGCAACCAGGGCGCCCAGATCCAAGGCGATCACGCGGCGGTTCTTGAGCGGCTCGGGCACGTCGCCGCGCGCGATCTTTATAGCCAGTCCCTCGGCAATGGCGGTCTTGCCGACTCCCGGCTCGCCGATGAGCACCGGGTTGTTCTTGGTGCGCCGCGACAGAACTTTCATCACACGGCGAATTTCATCGTCGCGCCCGATGACGGGGTCGAGCTTTCCTTCGGATGCCATCTGCGTCAGATCACGTCCAAAGCGCTCCAGCGACATCATGCGGTTGTCGGCGCCCTCATCCCCCGCGTCCTTGCGATTGAGAAGCTCCTCGACGGCACTGCGAACCCGAGCGATATCGGCGCCGATTGCCGCGAATGCGTCACGCACCGGCTTGTCGGGCTTGTCGCAGACACCCCAAAGCAAGTGCGCGGCGTTGACCAGCGCGTGGCCCTGCTTCGACGCACGATTTTGTGCGGCGGAGAAGACCGCTGCCAGCGCGCTGGACGTGGTCGGCTGCTGCACGGAACCCTCGACATGAGGCAAACGTCCGAGCGCGACGGTCAGTTCGCCGGCGAGCCGATCAGGGTCCGCGCCCTCTTTCTGCAGAATGGCACGAGCCACCCCGCCTTCACTGATGAGCGCCTGTAAGAGGTGTGCCGGGGTCAACTCCGCATGCCCCGCCGCCTGCGCCGATGTGACCATCGACTGCAGGACCATCTTCGCGTTGTCACTCCAACGATCCAAGGAAATCATCTGATTTACCTACCTTCCGTCATCCATCCCCTGGGGCAGGCGATTCCGGCGAGTTGCCTTGACCGCTGAACACCACAATCAACAGCAACATTGGGCGAGATTCGATCTGTTCCACCCAGGGTGGGTTCTCCCCCGCAACGGGAGAGGGAAGTGCTTAGGAGTCGGACTTCTTATCGGGCTTGGAGGGCTTCGGCGGATCGGGAATGCTCGAAGAACCCGAATCTTGACCGGCGTCCTTCTTGTAGCTGGCCTTGCGGTAGTCGGTGATATAAAAGCCCGACCCTTTGAAGAGGAGGCCGCTTCCCGCCGAGATCAGACGCACCAACTCCGGCTTGCCGCAGTTCGGGCAGTCGATCAGCGAATCTTCCCTCATCGACTGAAAAGCCTCAAACCGGTGGCCGCACGCACGGCACTTATAATCGTAAGTTGGCATTCTTCGTCTTTCGCGCCCGACGATGCGGCGAGTTCATAATCTAATGCAATAACCTCCCGTCTCCAATTCTGTTCGGCGCACCGAACCATCGCCGCTGGCTCTCACACGTAGTCCCGCGGGGCCGTGTCAAAGCCCCGCGGGACTCGTCCTCTGCACCCACCAGTGCCGCTTACGCGACCTTGATTTCAATCTCTTTGGGGCGAGCCTTCTCGCTTTTCGGGATCGTCACGGTGAGCACGCCGTTCTTGTAATCGGCCTGCACCTGCGACCCGTCCGCCCACGCCGGCAGATTGAACGACCGGCTGAAGTTGCCCATGAACCGTTCGACGCGGGTGAATCCGCGCTTGGTGTCGTTCTCCTCGACCGACTCCTCGCGCTTCCCCTCGATGGTCAAAAGACCATCGTTGACGACCACGTGAACATCGTTTTTCTCGAGTCCCGGCATATCCGCCTTCAGGGTGACTTTTTCCTCCTCCTCGATGATGTCCACCGAGGGGCGGATGTTGAAGACCGGCGCTTGGAACTCGCGGCTAAACCCCGGCCAGAATTCATCGAACACACGGCTGAGGCTGTGGGAAAATGGGACCATTCCCCGATTTGCTTGGCACTTTGCACCTGACATCTGTCCTTCCTCCTTTGTCGCTCTCAATTGGCTCAGCACCTTGCTGAGCCCCACGATGAGATAGCATCGGGCGTGCCAATTCAGGCATTCTCACATAAGCGACTCCATTACAATGGATTGCGAGATAGGACCTATTCGTCCAATAGGGCTGATATGCCATTATGGCGCTTCGCCGCGCCTAAATGGCGCTGACATT
>Ga0326726_10003230_pt1 | contig 14964 bp, 12 predicted proteins | sample MHFenrmetagenome_2_FD_207603 | JGI IMG/M metagenome (GOLD analysis project Ga0326726, IMG submission 207603) | Lab enriched peat soil microbial communities from Michigan Hollow, Ithaca, NY, United States - MHF15MN | ecosystem: Environmental > Terrestrial > Soil > Wetlands > Peat | place: USA...
CGGCAAGCTCGCCTTCGAGCCGCTCTACTGGAACGTGCTTCTCGCAGGTCGGCACCTCGGCATGCCGCCGACGCTCGTCATGGCAGGCAAGCAGGTGGGGTAATCACCAGTCGTGCATGGAAAGATCGCCCGGAGAGAGTATCGCTCTGTCCGGGCTTTTTTTTTTGTCTTTTTCAGCCCTTGCGTCGCGCCCAGCGGCCGGCACCCGACTTTGCCTGGAGTTTCGGGACGGGATGGCCTCCACCGCCTTTGGCCGGAGTTTTGGCCGACGGAGCTTCGGCCGCGTGCTTCATCATGGGGAAGGGGTGGTTTTCAAAGACCGGAATCGATTTGTCGATCAGCTTTTCGATGTCCCTGAGCCAGGCTTTCTCCTCGGCGTTGCAGAAGGAGTATGCGGTGCCTCTCGCCCCGGCGCGGCCGGTACGGCCGATGCGGTGCACGTAGGTTTCGGGCACATTGGGCAGGTCGACGTTGATGACATATTCGAGATCGTCGACGTCGATGCCCCGGGCGGCGATGTCGGTCGCCACGAGCACCCTGGTCTCCTGCGCCTTGAAGTTGTTCAGTGCGCGTTGACGGGCGTTCTGCGACTTGTTGCCGTGGATCGCCTCGGCGTTGATATGGTGGTTCTGGAGGAATTTGGCCACCTTGTCAGCACCGTGCTTGGTCCTGGTGAACACGAGGGCGGTCTTGATGGACTTGTCCTGGAGGAGGTGTGCCAGAAGACTGTTCTTGTTCTCCTTGTCGACGAAGAAGATGTGCTGGTTGATGATCTCGACTGTGGAAGAGACCGGTGTGACCGCTACCTTTCTGGGGTTGTGAAGGATCGAGGCAGCGAGTTTGACGATTTCCGGTGGCATGGTGGCCGAAAAGAAGAGGGATTGCCTCTTTTTCGGCAGGGCGGCGAGCACCCTTTTGACGTCATGCATGAATCCCATGTCAAGCATGCGGTCGGCTTCGTCGAGAACGAAGTACTCTATGTCACGCAGGTGCAGGTGCCCCTGACCCATGAGGTCGAGCAGCCGGCCCGGGGTGGCGACGACGATGTCGACGCCGCGAAGCAGGCGCGCGGTTTGCGGGTTCTGGTTGACGCCGCCGAACAGCACGGTGTTGGTGATGCCGGTATGCCGGCCATAGGCGGTGAAGCTTTCGCCGATCTGAACGGCGAGTTCACGGGTCGGCGTCAGGACCAGCGCGCGGATCCGGCGCTTTTGTCCGTGTACATGGCTTTCGTGAAGGTGCTGCAGCACGGGAATGGCGAATGCCGCCGTCTTTCCGGTACCGGTTTGTGCGCAGGCGAGCAGGTCGTTTCCGGCCATCAGCACCGGGATTGATTCCGCCTGTACCGGGGTTGGGGTTGTATAGCCCTCTTCGGCGAGAGCCTGAAGGATCGGATCGATGATGTCGAGTGAGGTGAACTGCATGGTTGCGGGGCGCTGGTGAAAAGATTGCTGGATGAATGTACCATCTTGGCGGCGAATCCCCGCCGGTTATTTTCGGTTGCCCCGCTCTCCCGGGGCGGCGTCGGGGACCGGTGCTCAGATTTACTTCTTCCGGACTCGACGAAAAGGCTTATTTTATTATCTTTGCGGATGATCAGGGTAAGCGGCACGACCTGCCTGAATCGTGCGGAAGGGTAAGTCGCGCTATATTCTGCGTGTGGGAAACTTCTTCAAGGCACGGGTTTGCTGCCAGGAGTGAGAAAATAGTGTCATGCTAACAAGAACAGCGGTATGAGGAATTCGAATTGGTGGATGTTGTTGCCGGTCACGGTCGCGGCGGCGATTACCGGTATCTTTTATGTGCTCCTGCCGGAGCGCTTTCTGACTGACCACACCCTGGCCGCGTCCGTGCTGATCGCGGCGATCTCCGCGGGAGTGCTTGTCTACAGCCCGATGTCAGGAGGTGGGTCGAAGTCGAATCTTGGCGGTATGTTCGGTGCCCTCGGCATCGGGACAGTCGTGTCATTCCTTCTTCTACTGGTAGCCTCCACGGGCGTTGCATTGGCTATCACCGGGCTGGAGAAGGGGGCTATGGCGCTCGACATCCTGACCGTCGCCGGTTTTGCCGCCTATTTCATCTCCATGCGGGCCATGGCTTCGAACGCCGGATCCGAATCGTCAAGGAGGGGGGGCAAAAGCAGTCATATCGCCTGGGCCGACCGTCTCGAAGGAATCGCCAAGGGTTGCGCCATGCCGATGCTGAAGCCAAGATTGCTCAAGCTTGCCGGTGAGACTCGTTTCCTGGCCAGTGACGAGGGGAGTTTCGATGCCGAGGTCAACCATCGGATTGCCGGAGTGCTTGATACGGTGGCCGATGCGGTCCGGCGCGGCGATGAACAGGGTGCCATGCATCAGCTCAAGCGGCTCAGGAACCTGTTCTCAGAGAGGGAATCGGAACTGACGAGCCTGAAAAGCAAGCCCTGATCCCTGACGGAATCAGTTCCGGCTGAACGGCGAGCACAACAGCGGTTCGGCTCTCTTTTCGTCGGGTCCACTTCACCCGTGACGACGCTGCTCAATCCGGGATGACCTGGCTGTAGAGCCTGTATCGGCCGAGAATGCTTCTGGTGTAACGAACGGGAACGATGCCGTTGCAGTAACCAAGGTCGGTCACGGCATCGTTGTAGTACCGGGGTTCGGACTTCAGCAGGAGGTACCTTTCAACGTTGTCCTCCCACACTTCCGGGTTTGCTCCGTATTTGACGGCGAGCTTTTGCGCATCGCGTACATGGCCGGGACCGACGTTGTAGGATGCAAGGATGAACTTCAGTCGGGTATCGTGGTCCCTGATCTTCCTCCACTCTTTTTCGAGCGATTCGAGATAGGCCGTTCCCGCTTTGATGTTCGCCTCCGGATCGGAGAGGTTGAAGACCTTCGCAATGGCTCCGGTTGACGGCATGACCTGCATCAATCCCACGGCTCCCGCCCATGAAACGGCTTTCGGATCGAACTGCGACTCTTCATAGATGAGCGAGGAGAGGAGGCGCCAGTCCCACCCGATGTTTTTTGCTCCAGCCTTGACCAGTTTGTCGTATGACGAGATGTTTCCCGGTTTATCGGAGTAGAAGAGGCTGATGGCGTATTTCCTGAACTGGTACTGCCGTTGGTAGTATTTGTGATGCATCACCTGAATCTCTCCGGAGCGTCGTTGGCGGACAAGCCAGTCGTCGAGCCTGTTGAGCAGATTCGGGGAGCTTTTTCGTGTCGCCCATGCCAGCGGCCTGGTGACGCTGACCGGTGTCCGGATGTCGATGTCCGGATAGATTGCCTGATGGGTGACGGCGATATTGCTGTCGGCAACCGTGTAGTCTATTCTTCCGTCGTTGACCAGCCGGATCAGCTCCCCGGTCGACAGCGACCCGTGCACGGGGACGATGTTGATGGAGATTCCGTCGCGCTCCATGATTCTCCGGAGGCTGTTGAAATAGGCGGACTTTTCCCGTACGTAAACGGTCTTGCCCGCGAGCGCCTCAGGTTTGCTGACATGGTCGGCGCCTTCGGTTGATTTTTCCGGTCCGCGCTGGACGAGCACCTCCCTGGTCCAATCGAGCGGTGTCGAGAAATTGACGATCCTGGACCTGGAAGGTGTTACGGTCAGAAAGTGGGCGATGATGTCTCCGTCACCGCTTCTGAGCATGGGAAGCTGCAGGTCAAGGTCCCTGACGGGCACCACTTCAAGCTGCACGCCGATCGATCTGGCGAATCGTTCGGCAAGCTCGTAGCTGTAGCCCATCGGTTCGCCCTTGTAAATGAAATAATTGATCGGGTCGTAAGCGAGCAGCACCTTCAATTTGCCCGATTTCCGGATTTCGGCCAGATCCCGGCCGGGAAGGAAGAGGTCCCGGTTGAGCCATCCGGCGAAGAGGCAGGCAAGTGCGGCGAAGGCGACGACCAGTGTGGCGATAACGGCCCGTGTTGCTTTCGGGCGTCGTCCAGGCTCCGGTTTGCTTGTACTGAGGGGCATACGTGGGGGTTTTGATTCCTGAGGGCCAGAACGACGACATCACCATGTACTTAAATATAGCAAATAGTGTCTGTTCATTCCTGACTGCCGGTAGCGGTGGTTCGCGCAGGCGGCCCTTCATCCGGAACCTTTTCTGTGTTATTCACTACTAAAAGAAGCGGTTTTTTATTAGCTTCTGTACCTAATTCCGTAAAACCAATCAGCATCGCTATCATGATCCGTCGGATATTCTCCCCCGTATTCATGAAGGCCCAGGCCGGCATGATGATTCTTCTGCTCCTGCTCTCCGGTTGTGCCGGAAAACCAGGGACATCGGCCTCTTCCGGTGCCTACAAGGTCGGCCTGGTGTTCGATGTCGGCGGCCGGGGTGACAAGTCGTTCAACGATGCGGCCTTCAACGGTCTCGAACTCGCGAAGAAAAACCTGGGTGTCACGTTCGACTACATCGAACCCCAGGGTGAGGGTGCCGACAGGGAAGCCGCGCTCAGGCAGATGGCCACCGATCCTGACGTCAGGATGATCATCGGCGTCGGCTTGCTGTTCACCGATGACATCACGAATGTCGCCAGGGAGTTTCCGGACAAGAAGTTTGTCTGCATCGACTACAATCCCCAGCCGGGGGCGAAGATCCCTGCAAACCTTTCGGGAATCGTGTTCGAGGAGAAAAAAGGTTCGTTCCTCGCCGGTGCGATTGCCGCGCTCGAGACAAAAACCGGTACGGTGGGTTTCATCGGAGGCATGGACTCGAATATCATCAGGAAGTTCGAGTCCGGATTTGCCGCCGGTGCCCGTTACGTAAAGCCTGATATAAAGCTGATTTCAGGATTCGTCGGTATGACCGGCAGCGCGTTCAACGATCCGGCCAAGGGCAAGGAGCTTGCGCTTGGCCAGTACAGTCGCGGCGCCGACATCATTTATGAAGCTGCAGGTGCGAGCGGACTTGGTGTCATCGAGGCTGCCAGGCAGACCGGCAAGCTGGTGATCTGCACCGATATGGATCAGGAGGCCCTTGCCCCGGGTCGAGTGCTGACCAGCATGACCAAGGCCGTGGACAAAGCGGTGCTCGCGACGGTCGACGACGGCATGAAGAACCGTTTCCAGGGCGGTCAGCAGCGCGTTTTCGGGCTTGATGGTCGTTATACGGATTACGTCTACAACGATCGCAATGCCGCCCTGATCGGCAACACGGCGCACGAGCGGGTCGAGCAGATCCGCAAGGGGATCCTCTCCGGAGAGATCAGGGTCCAGGAGTGATGGACGACGGCTATTTTAATCAAAGTTTCACCGTACAGTAAGCAGTGGGAAAAAAAGTATTGGTAACTGGAGGAACCGGGTTCATCGGTTCACGTCTGTCCTGCAGGCTTGCTGCAGAGGGGAACGAGGTCCATGTCCTCGTCCGCAGCAGTTCAAATCTCACCTCTCTTGAAGAGTGCCTCGACCGGATCACCCTGATACGGGGCGACGTGACCAATGCTGAGAGCCTTGAGGGGCTTTTCGATGGCATCGAGGAGGTGTATCACGTTGCCGGGCTGACCTACATGGGAAGCAAGCCGAATCCGATGCTCGAAAAAATCAACGTCAATGGTACCCGGAACGTGCTCGCGGCCTCCAGGAAAGCCGGTGTGGGCAGAATCGTGCATGTCAGTTCGATCACAGCCGTCGGTATCGGAAGCGCAAAGAAGCCGCTCAACGAGGAGAGTCCATGGAACTTCGATAGCTTCATCCCCCTCGAATATGCCCGCACCAAACATGTCGCCGAGCATCTCGTAACCGAGGAGGTCCGCAATGGCCTCGATTGCGTGATCGTCGTGCCGGCGTTCGTATTCGGTGCCGGTGACTTGAACTTCAATGCCGGTCGCATCATCAAGGATGTCTACAACCGGAAGATGCCCTTCTATCCGCTGGGAGGAGTCTGCGTGGTGGATGTGGAGATCGTGGTCGACAGCATTATCGCGGCGATGCGGAAAGGACGCACGGGGGAGCGCTATATCATCGGGGGTGACAACGTCTCCTTCAGGGAGCTTGCGCAGACCATCATGAAGGTGACCGGCGTTCATCAGAACTCACTGCCGCTGCCGTTATGGGCTGCACGGGTGATCAGGTATCTTCTGAATTTCAGCAAGAACCGCAACAGGATCTCCAAGCTGTTCAACATGACCATGTTTGCGGTGGCTTCCGAATTCCTCTACTACGACACCTCCAAGGCGAAACGAGAGCTCGGCATGCGGTATGAGCCTTACGAGCAGAGCATCCGTCGTACCTTCGAGTGGTACCGCGAACGCAATATGCTGGATTGAAAGTTTTCCGGCGGAAGGAGTCAGGCAGGACGACTCGTCGGGTCCGGACGTGTGTTCACCGACGCTTGCGCGAAAACAGCATCATTCTTGGCGATGCATCCACGCTGAACTCCGCTCCGCGGTAGTCGCCGGCAATCCGCACCACTTCGAGCCCTTCACATTCTAGGATATCCACGATCATCTCCGGTGAAAACAGGCGTACCGATTCGGTGAATGCGACCTGGTGGCCGTCAGTGTCACTTATGGAGATTTTCTTGACCACCTTGTCCTCCGAAAGGGAGCGCTCTTCCGAGATCGAGAGGTTCCCGACCGTTTTGTCGGTGCGTGGTATGAAATGCCGCCTCAGCCAGGAGGGATTTATCAGATCGAGTACATACCATCCGTCGCCCCGCAGCATCTGCGAAACATTCCTGACCACCTCGCGGTCTTCGGCGTCGGTCTCGAAATATCCGAAGCTTGAGAAAAGCTGTACGATAAGGTCGAAGTTCCGTTCAAGACGCAGCGAGCGCATATCGCAGCCGCTGAACGAGATCGGCAATCCGGTTTTCCGGGCTTCCTCTTCTGCGGTGCCAAGCAGGAATTGCGAGAGGTCGTTTGCGGTGACCTGAAGCCCCTTTCTGGCGAACGCGAATGCGTGACGGCCTGCGCCACAGGCGATATCAAGCACCGATGTCCGCTCAGGCGCCGTTTCGAGCCCGGTGATGCGCAGAATGGTCTCGACGCACTGCGCAGCCTCAGCGTCGTCGCGATGGCTGTAAACTTTGAGATAGAGGGGATGATTGAACCAGTCCTTGAACCATTCCCGGGAATCGGAGTCCCGGGAAGGAGATCGTTGGTCGTTCATGTCAGGTGAAGAGCGGGGGCAGTCCGGAAGGATTATTTGCCCTGGCCTGCGATTGCCTTGTTGAGGACGTCCTGCTCGTTCTCACCGTTGGGAATACGGACATTCTTCTCGACGAATTTCCAGGCGTTGGTCTTCTCGGATTTCACCGAATAGATCAGCTTGGCGACCTTGAAGTCAGCCGTGCCTTTTTTTGCCTTGTCACCGAACGTTTGTTTCTTGGCCATGATGAGTATCAGAAATGCTTGTTGTTGACTCCATGGCATCAGATTCACCGGTCAGTCGATACGCTGGTATTCGGACCGCCCGCATCGCTGAATCAGGATGCCTCCATATGCTGCTGTAAAAGATATCGAAAGTAACAAAAAAAGGGAAAAGAACCAACACCCACGCCATGGTCATGATGACGGTAATTCAGTTCATTCCCCGATATAGATCCCCTTGTGGAAAATCCCGATGGACTTGCCAGTCAGGGTGCGTCCCATGAAGGGCGTGTTCCTCGACTTCGACCTGAATGAATCGTCGCTGACCGTCCAGGATCGGTCGGGATCGATGATACTGAGGTTCGCTTTCCGCCCGGGGGTGAAGAGGATTGTTTCCAGCCCGAGGATGCGTCTCGGACTGGTCGACAGCAGCTCGACAGCTCGGGGGAGCGACACGATGTTCCGGTTGACCAGCTCGGTGATGGTCAGGCCAACCGAGGTCTCGAGTCCGATGATGCCGAATGAGGCCTGGTCAGGCGGGCACTCCTTCTCGTGCTTCGCGTGAGGTGCGTGGTCAGTCGCGATGGCATCGATCGTTCCGTCACTGAGGCCTTCAAGCAGAGCCTCCCGGTTCTCCTTCGAGGCGAGCGGCGGCTTCATGATGTAGTTGCCCTTGTCGACGGCTTGAATCAGATCCTCGTCGCAGAGCGTGAAGTGGTGCGGGGTCACTTCACAGGTGATTTTCAGGCCGGCAGCCTTGGCCTTCCGGACAAGGTCGACCGACTCTGCATTGCTGATGTGCGCCACATGGTAACGGGGCTCATGCATCGCGCCATGCAGCTTGTGTTTTTTCAGCCATGCAAGAAGAAGCAGGTCACGGGCGATCATGATCGACTCGGCGGCTTCCGGAATACCCTTGAATCCCAGCATGGCCGATGTCGCGCTTTCGTTCATGATGCCGCCTGCGCTGAGGTATTTGTCTTCTGCATGCTGGATGATCAGGAGGTCGAAATTCGAGCCGTACTCGATGGCAAGCCGCATGATCTGCGTGTTCTGGATGGCCGTGCCATCGTCAGAGACCGCCTTGACACCGTATGAGCAGTATTTGCCGAACGGGGCCAGGGTCTCTCCCCGGCTTTCGACGGTCATGGCCCCCACGACCTCGAGGTCGATCGGCAGGGACGCGCTGTGGTGGCGGATGAAGGCGACGCCGAGAGGGCTGTCGATGACCGGCCGGGTGTTGGGCATGAGGGCTACACCGGTGAAGCCACCGGCAACCGCGGCTGCCGAGCCGGTTTCGAGGGTCTCCTTGTACTCCTGTCCTGGTTCCCGGAAGTGGCAGTGCATGTCGAAAAGGCCTGGGGCCAGGACCTTGCCTTTGAGATCGATGACGCGATCACCCTCCTGTGACGGGATCTCGCTTCCGATGACGAGCTGGTCGATAACGCCCTGATCGTCGATTCTCATCGATCCATTCGCATCGAGGCTTTCAGCGGGATTGAGCAGCCTGGCGTTCTGGAAAATAGTACCCATGATTATACTGGAAAATGGTTCAGTTGACGGTTGCTTCAAGGGTAACCAGCCGCTCTGGCGCCTTGTCGGAGCAGTTGCCGGATTCGAGGAACGCCTCAAGCTTGTCCGAAGGGTCAACCCGGCCAACTCCTGAGGGAGTGCCGGTGAAGATCAGGTCCCCCTGGCGAAGTCCGTAAATATACGATAAATAGTGGACCAGATAAGAGGGTGAAAAGGTCATTTTCGAAACCAGGGAGTGCTGGACGAGACGGCCATTCACCCGGAGGGATATTGAGAGTTCCTCCCATTTGCCGGATTCCTCGACGGGGATGATCGGCGACAGGATGGCGCTGTTTCGGAACCCCTTGGATTTGAGCCAGGGATCGCCGGCATTTTTAGCCTTCAACTGAACGTCCCGGAGCGTCATGTCAAGTCCGACTCCGTATCCGGAGATGAAGGAGGGGGCGTCTCCGATGCTGACGCAGTCGGCATCCCTGCCGATCAGGAGCACCAGTTCGACCTCATGGTGCATGTTGCCGCTTACCGGTCTTCCCTCGAAATCAGGGATCGAGGTGCGGCCGTTCAAGGAGATGGCCGAAGATGGTTTCATGAAGATGATCGGCTCGGCTCCGTTTTCCCTGACTTTCTCACGTGGCGCCGGGTACTCCCAGGTTTCCATTTCGAGGGCATGGTCGGGGTAGTTTTTTCCGACGCAGAAGAGGCTTCCGTATTTTTGCATCTTGTGTATGGAGGTAAATGGTTTACAGACGAGCAGATACCTTCCGGTTATCCGGCGAGGCCGGTGGCTTCCGGCCAGGACTGAACCGTGCTCTCAGCCGTAAGATAGTGAAGCGAACTTGACAGGTTCAAGCGGCCAGTGACCGATCCGGGGCGACTGTAAGTGGCCAGGAGGCTGGCGCAGGCGGGCGATCACCCTGCGGGGGAGCTTGCGGCTTTCTGGTGTTGATACAGCATCCTGGAAACGATGTCCAGAAAGTTTTTGATGCCGAATGGCTTCTGAATGAAGTTGATGCCTTCGGCAAGTATCTTGTAGTGCGACATGATCTCCTGGGCATACCCCGACATGAAGAGGGTATTCAATTCCGGGCGAACCACCTGGAGTTTGTCGCTCAGCTTTACGCCATTGATGTCCGGCAGGACGATGTCGGTTACCAGAAGGTCAATCACGCCTTGAAAACGGGACGAGATGTCGATGGCGGTCCCGGCGTCCTGCGCCGGGAGCACGCAGAATCCTTTCTCTTCAAGGAGTTCTTTCAGGATTTTGAGAATACCCGGCTCATCTTCGACAAGCAGTATCGTTTTAACGTCATGGGCGTCGGTACTCGCTGGTCCCGCGGCGCCGTTTTTTCCTGAAAGCTCTTCAGGCACCGGCAGGTAGACCGTGAAGGTCGTACCGCTTCCCTCAGCGGTCCGGCAATCTATGTAACCATGGCACTGCTTCAGGACACCATATACGGTTGAAAGTCCAAGCCCGGTTCCTTTGCCGACCTCTTTGGTGGTGAAGAACGGCTCGAAAATATGCGGCAGCGTTTTTTCATCTATACCGCATCCGGTATCGGATACGGCGATGGTGACATAGCCGCCCGGCTTGCGGCAGGGATGCCCCATTGCGCATGCGGTCGAATCGATATTCGCCGATCCGGTCTCTATCGATATGATGCCGTTTTCATCGATGGCATCCCGCGCATTGATGCAAAAATTGACGACGATCTGATCGAGCTGCGATGGGTCAATAAGGACGACGAGCCCATCAGATCCGGGTTTCCATACGAATTTGATGTTACTGCCCATCAGGCCCCTGAGCATCGGGAGAAGCTTCTCGATCTGTTCGTTCAGGCGAATGGTGCTGGGGGCGGTGATCTGCCTTCGGGCGAACGTGAGAAGCTGCCGGGTCAGTTCCGCCGAATGCTCGGCCGATTTCTCAATGTCCCTGATATTTTCGATCAACGGGGAGCTCTCTTCAACCTGGTAGCGAAGGAGCTCGGTGTTGCCGAGGATCGCTGTGAGCGCATTGTTGAAATCGTGGGCAATGCCCCCTGCGAGCTGGCCGACCAGTTCCATCTTCTGTGACTGCTGAAAAAGATTCTGCAGCTTCAGGAACTCTTCCTCATCCTGTTTGCGCTCAGTGATATCCTGCACGATTCCCAGGACATGGGTGGCCGCGCCGAGGCTGTCAAGCCGTATGGTGCCGGAGGCCCATATCCAGCGCATCTCTCCGGACGCTCGTAAAATCCGGCATTCGAAGACGTAGTTGCTCTTGTTAACGATGGATTCGGTGATGATCGACTCGATCCTGGTCCGATCTTCGGGCATGACATGATCAATGAATTTTTCGAAGGACCATTCGGTGAGCAGGGAGTCATAGCCGAAGATCCGGGCGTGTTCAAGCGTCCTGAGTACCGTGAACTCTTCGAGATCGATCTCCCACCAGCCGATATGACATTTCTCGAGAGCAAAGTCGAGATGCGTCCGGCTCCTGAAAAGCTCGTCCTCCGTTCTTTTTTGCCTTGAGATGTCGATAACGGCGCCATGATAGCGGATCACCCGCCCCTCGGCATCCAGCATGGGCTTTCCACTCGACATGATCCAATGTATCGACCCGTCAGGATGTACGACGCGGTATTCGACACTCTGAGTGAGATTGTTCCTCGCCGACATTTTGGCGGTATTGATCACCATTTGCCGGTCGTCGGGGTGGATAAAGCTTGCCCATAGCTGAAAACTGGGCTTCCGGATATTTTTTTCAAGGCCATAGAGTGCCCAGACCTCATCCGACCAGCGCAGTTCATCCGTGGTGATGTCCCACTCCCAGACACCGGACGCCGCAGCTTCCAGGGCGAGGCTGAGCCATCGCTTGTGCTCGCCCAGCGCCTCTTCCGCCTGTTTGCGTTCATGAATATCGATGCAGACAATAACCAGATAGGTTCGATCGGCCAGAACGGTTCTGCTGATTCGGATCGAGAACCACTTCAGGTTGGCGGCGTCGCCATGCAGGCGCATTCTCAGTTCGTCCCCGTCATCTCCACCGGAAAGCAGGATGTTCCGGAACTTGGCGATGATGCGCTCCCGGTCCCCGGGATCGACGATGTCGTGCAGATTGTCACCCGGTATCTCCCTCTTCTCGTTGCCGAACAGGTTGATCGCGTATTCGTTGTAACCCGCCAGTTTACCCTGGTCATCCATGATGAACACCGCACCGGAGATGGCGTCGAGAAGCGACTTGAAGATGAAATTGTCTTTTTGCGTCCGATGTTCGGCCTGCTTCATCCCGGTGATGTCCTGAATGATGATGAGCAGGTGGATGATGTTTCCCTCGTTCGACCTGACAGGATAGATGGAGTGCCTGAAGAATCGGCCATCACTCTCATCTTCGAAAAAGAGGTGTTTGCCTGTACGAAGCACTTCGTCGACCTGCGCTTTTCTTCTGGCGGCTGCTTCAGGATTGAGTCGTGCGACGATCAGCAGTTCATAATAATTGAGGCCTCGCACATCATTCGAAGCGATGAAAAACCGTGCGGCGAATTCCGGGTTGGCATCGAGAATGGTTCCGTCCGGTTCCATGATAAAAACCGGTTCAGGAAAGTCCCTGAAAAAGCTGAAGTCTGAATGCATATATGACATGTGCTTCACGGGAATGGATTCATGTAAGTGCCTGAGACAGGGACGTGCACCGTGAGAGCGGATATCATCCCGGGTACGCGTTCAGGTTCGTTACGCCGTATTGAGGGAACGAATACCGATGGCAGATAGTTTCGATGCTGATTTTTCCCGCTGAACGAGGTTGCACATGCCCTCCGCTCTCAGGAGCATTCGGCTGCATCAACGTCAATCCTGACTCGGGCTTTGGCACCGGCGATCATGCCTGTACCAGCGATGGCAGGCAGAACATCGGAGCCATGAAAGATCGGGTGGCATAGGTTACGGCGCCATTCACAACGGTCGTGCTTCCATGGGGAAACTGACCATACGACGACGGCGACATCCGGGCGGGGTGGGGAGGGATACGGCTTAAGTTGAGGCAAAAATGAAGTTTATTGCAGGATGTGCGCATGAAATCTTCACGACCGGCGTCTACTTAAGTGTTGAGGGGAGAGCGCTCTCCTCGAAACGCGCAACCAATGATTTCGTTAACCAAGTATTGTCAAATGCCGAGGGAGTTTCCTATGAAAAAACAGATTCTTATGGCGATCGGTATCGCGGGCCTGTTTACCTGTCAACCTCAGCCCGAAGCCAGGGCGGCGGTCCATGTGGGTGTCAGCGTTCCCGGCGGACCCTCATTTTCATTTTCAGACAGACCCGATTTCGTCTATCTGAAAGATTACGGCTTTTCAGTCTCCTATGGCAGCCCGTATGATGTCATCTATTACGGAGATGCCTACTTCATCCTGAACAATAACAGCTGGTATCGCGCCCATGACTTCCGTGGGCCATGGGTGCGCATCGGTTCCCATGAGCTGCCACGCTCTCTGCGCATGCACGGTCTGAGAGATATCCGGCATCGTCGTGACATCGAGTACCGCAGACATGACCGCAGGTACTGGAATGACCGGTTCAGGCAGGATCGGGAGCAGTGGCATGGCCGGGATGATCATCGGGGACCCGATGATCGCAGGGGCCCCGGTTTTGATCGCAGGTAGGCGGTTACACGCGACAACGTAAAGCTGACGGGTGCCTCTGCAGGAGAGAGGGATCCCGAAGCGAAGCGGCCGTCCCGGTTATGGTTCCGGGACGGTTTTTTTACCCGCCTTTGACACTTGCCCGGAACACGGCCAGACCAGGCCGCCCCATGTCGGTTATGCGGGTTCCGGAGCTGATGTATCGGGACCTGTCCGGATCGGCGGTTGCTGAGCTTTGAACATCTGGACAATCGTCGCGCAGGTATGTCGGTAACGGACTTTTTTATTTGGCTATTCGACGACAAATGTATATGATTAAAGGTAAGCTACCCATTGGCTTACAACCTTCCATCACGCATATGTCCGAGGCCGCATCTCCGTCAGGAATGTGTCAGGGATTCATTGAGTACATGCTTTTATTCCTGCTCATGAAGCGACTGGGCCGGTTTTTTTTTCTTGCTGTTAACAATTGTTACAACCAAAATCATGGAGGCCGGTAATGAGTAAAAAGACGAGCATGTTCTTAAAGGCCGCCTTTCTTGCGGGCGGGTTCGGGCTCCTGGCTACGGAGGCCTTCTGCGGTGGAACGATATCCGGATCGATTCATACCGATATCGCGAAGAACAAGGAGGATGTGGTTGTCTACCTGAAAGGCGCTTTCGGACCTGCCGCTCCCCGAACGGTGGTTGTGGAGCAGCATCATATGACCTTCATTCCGAGAGTGACAGCGATACCTGTAGGCTCGACGGTCGTGTTCACTAATCACGACAAGATTCATCACAACGTATTTTCCGTGAGCGAAGCCAAGAAATTCAACATCGACTCGTATGATCCTGGTTTGCCGAAGCGGGTGACGTTCGAGAAGAGCGGGACGGTCAACCTGCTCTGCAATGTGCATCCGGAAATGTCGGCATGGGTCGTGATTACCGACAACAAGTATGCAGCCGTTTCCGATAAGGATGGTGAATTCTCCATCCATAACGTTCCTGCCGGAACCTACGTGATCACGGCCTGGAGTGAGAGGCTCAAGCCGGAGGGGCTGACAAAGGTTACGGTAAGCGATGGGAAAACCTCTCATGTCGATATCACGCTTGGCGATTGACCTCCTGTTTTTTCCTGTGTCATACTCCTGGATCCTGAAGGTCCGGGACGAGGAGACCCGGCGTTGACCGGGTTTTCCATTTTCAGGATCAGCCCTTGCCGGTGCAAATGCCGGCGTGGCGCCTCCTGGCTGGAGATGCGTGGCGAATTTTTACGGAAAAGAGGTGCAACGTAAACGATTGCGTGGTAAATGAAGGTTTTATAAGTAATGGAACGAAATGAGATCATCCCAGGGTATATCGCGAAAGGTTCCCATGTCGTTCCGGAATCGGTAGGTGAGGCATGATATCCGGTAGTCCAGGAGCGTGTCGTGCAGGAGTCTTGAAGATTAATCGACAGGGGTTCAGCCATGATGAATTTGGAACTGCTTTTGAAATCGGTTCCTGAGTGGAACAAGGCACGTCAGG
>Ga0326726_10003231_pt1 | contig 14963 bp, 12 predicted proteins | sample MHFenrmetagenome_2_FD_207603 | JGI IMG/M metagenome (GOLD analysis project Ga0326726, IMG submission 207603) | Lab enriched peat soil microbial communities from Michigan Hollow, Ithaca, NY, United States - MHF15MN | ecosystem: Environmental > Terrestrial > Soil > Wetlands > Peat | place: USA...
GTCTACCTTTAAGAGCAATTAAACGAGTTATGCGTCATGCAAGAGAGAACCTTAGAAATTTAACTTACTGACAAATAAATCAAATGGGAAAAACCTCTGATCCTGGTGACAAAACTTTGGAAAATTCGGCAAATCACGAATCAAAGGAAGCACCTGACTTAAATATCCCAATTGTTGAGTCCGAAAACATAATTAATAAACAAGGAACTGAAAATCTGGAGACTTCCGTCAATAATCCGCATCGTGCACCCGGAAAAAAAATTTGGAATTATTTATTTGAATTCTTAATGCTTTTCCTTGCAGTATTCTGTGGTTTCATAGCGGATAACTGGCGTGAACAATTGTCAGAGCATCAGCGCGAAAAGGAATTTATCCGCTCAATTGTTGAAGATATCAAATCAGATACCCTACAGTCAAATAAAATACTGGTACAGCTGAAAAAAATACATATTGGTCTTGACAGTGTATTAATCGCATTATCATCTCCCAGGATAATGGAGAACTCAAACGATGTATACAGGTTATGGACCAAAAATCTGAGTCTGGAAGTTTTCGTTTCAAACGACCGGACCATCCAACAACTTAAAAGCAGCGGCGAATTAAGACTGATAAGAAATAAAGCAGTTTCTGACACAATTATGAAATACGATCAAACCCTGAAAAAGTATTACACTCAATCGAATCTCATGTACAGTGGTGCAGTTACAGAGACGACTTACTACAGTCAACTCTTTGATTTTATCAGCCTTAATAAAAATCAGAATGTTCCTGTACCCTTAACAGAACAGGGAAAGAAATTTTTGAACCAGGCTTATGCCTACCTGGATTTATGGAATAGGGGTCTTATCGGGTTGATCAGTTGGCTGGAAAACGTTAATGAAGAAGGTAAAAGTTTGGTAATATTTATTCAAAAAGAATATCATCTGGAATGATATTACAATAGCATGAACTCATAACACGGACAAAGCGAATAAACTCGTCACGGTTTTTATAGAATTCTGATTCTGTCACCGCATCATCCAATTTCAGAAGATGTTCTTGTAGGGGGAGGAATATTTCCAACTCATTTTTTCGGCTAAAAACAACCCATTTTCATCCAAAACCTGGCACCGGGCCGAGCGTTAAAAAATCCCGCAGTGCGTGATTTTAGTGAAGGTCTGATAACACTTAACATACATAATAAAACAACAAGGATGTAACTCTGCTTTCATGTTGATTAAATTATTGCTAATTCCCGATTCAGTCAGATAGTACTTGTTTTGTTCTAACTTTTTCCCCATAAATCCTGGTGAACATAAAATCAAAGAAATTACCAGCCAATTTTTTAATTGGATTTAATTGTGTCGGATAATAATAATTGGATCCAAACCAACCATTTTTTTTATAATATGTATAATCTCTCCAGCTTTCGTCAAGCAATAACTTTACACTTGTTCTTGCCATCCTGAACATCATCAACTTGAAAAGGGTGGGATTTGGGTGTTCTTTTTTAATTAAAGTTGAATAGAATTTTTTGCTTTGCTTTTCAATAATCCTGTCGATTTTTTTCTGTTCTTTTTCAGTCATTGGTTCAAGCGAGTTCAGGCAGCAACCTTTTACGATATTGAAGCCCAGTGCCTTCCCAATAAAGTTGAAATAATCTATAATCTTATCACCTCGGTAAAACCCCTGAACTACTATGCTGGTACATGCTTTCCCAAAAAAGCGCGGACGATGAAAAATGAATCCCAGTCTGTCAAGAAATACTTTCATGAGACCTGATACATTAAAAGAGTAGTTGGGAGATGCGAATATAATCCCGTCTGAATTATTCATTTTATCGATAAGCATATTCCTGTCATCTTTAAAGGGACACAGCTCTTCTCCTTTATTTAAGCATAACACGCAACCTTTACATACTTCGATATGAAAATCACTTAAACTAACTATTTCACATTCGACATGTCCAAATGATTGCAAATTGCGCATAAATTGTTCAGTGGCTTTATAAGTGTGCTTCTTTCGTGCACTACCGACAAATGCAGTAACTTTCATATTTATTAATAGTTTTGGTTAATATCTTCAAACTTGAAATTTATTTTTTCTGGTTCCTTACATTAAATGTTTTCTGATAAATGATACTATCTGGTTCATGGCTTCAGTAGCTTCCGGAAACATTGGAGCTAACAGAGGGTAGCAATGCACCATTCCTTCTCCGGCCCGAAAAGTTATATCAACTCCTGTTTTTTTTGCCTTTAAATAAAACTTTTCGCCGTCTTCGTATAATTCGTCTTCAACACCTGAGTTTATAAGAATTGAAGGCAAATCCTTAAGATTTCCAAACAGTGGTGAAATCAACGGATTTGTTGCCTGATTGTCACCTGCATAATGGCGACTAAACACATTCCAGGAATTTAAAGGGGCCGGAGATACTTTATTTTTTGTGAAATATGAATCACTCGAGCAGGTTAAATCAGTCCATGGCGATATGGCAACAGCAGCCTTCAGCTGAGGAATATTGCGCTCTTTAAGTGCAAGCAAAATAGCCAAAGCTAAACCGCCGCCGGCTGATTCACCGGCAATGACAATATTTTCCGGGTCAAAGCCCGATAATAATAGCCATTGGTATATTTCTAAAGAATCATCTAAAGCGGCAGGAAACGGATACTCAGGAGCTAACCTGTACTCGTAAATTAAATTTATTATGCCCGTCAATTTTGCGAATCTGGAAACAAATCTCCTGTGATCATTGCATGATCCGCTTACGTATCCACCGCCATGTACATATAAGATTAGTTTCCCGGAATCAGCACCTTCAGGAATTAACCATTCTGATTTTATATTATTAATTATTTGTTCCTTAACTGTGACTTCATTCGGAATACTTAAATGTTTTTGTGCTCCTCTTTCACAACGCTGCCTGAATTCTATGATAGAAGTATTGAGTGTAAATCTCTCCTTTTTTAATTTACCTCTGAACAAGTGTCCATTCCTCAAAACGAAATTAAAAATCCTGCTTTTTAAACTGGTCATTGTAATCTGTTATAAAATATGCAGGACAAAATTCTACAATCGAAACTTAAAAATACTTCACCTATGTTAATTAATTTCTTTTTGCCAGATTTTTCCTTATTCTGCTTAATGATTGAGGTGCCACACCTAAATAGCTGGATAAATATTTAAGCGGTATACGTTGTATGACCTCCGGTTTATTAATCAGCAGTTCTTTATATCGCTGATCAGCTGTTTTAGTTTTTATTTCAAGAAGTGAGTTCCTTGAAAATTGTTGAACCTCCTGTAATAGCTTCCTGCTAAATTCATTCCACGAATTGAGAATTTTCAATTGTTCCAATTTATCCTTAGCAGCGAACCAGATTATTGATTCTTCAAGGGTTTGTATGCTTTCTTTTGCGGGTTTTTGCTTTGTGAAGCTTTCTATTGAAGTAAAACAATACGGAGCAGCAGTGAAATACTTTGTAATATCAGTTCCATCAAAAATGGTATAGCAACGGATTAATCCTTTTTGTAAAAAGTAAAAATACCTGCAGATAGAACCTTCCTGAAGAATAATCTCAATTTTTGCAAACAGTTTTCGCTCAAAAGCCTTATTTATGATTAGCCATTCATCGTCCGGAACCCTGGTATATTGTTCAATGAATTTTCTTAACACAGTCTAAGTCCCCCATATTAAGTTATTGGCAGATCTTCTCCTTGAAAAAACAGCGGTAGATTTTTCCTGGCCTCGCTGTCCAACATTTATCCTGACCCAAAAGTAAAAAAAAGCTCCGACATCTGCATCCTCAGTTCCCGTGAAGTTCGACTTTATAAATAAAACCCATTCTTCTTCGGCCACTTCAAAATCCTGTCTGACAACACTTAATATACATCCCAAAATACCAAGGATATAACTCCTGTTTTAGGTTGTAAGTTTGAGCCAGCCAGCTCTGGTCGGAAGTATTCTCATATCCGCCAAATAAGAGTATAGTATTTCCATGAGATATTTTAACTTATTCAGGTTTAGATTGTTTGAATATTATTAAGCAGATACATTTCACGCAGATAATAAATCTTACATCATGGTTTGAAACAAAATATATTTCTGATTGACAGTCCCATGGTAGATCAATTATTCTAAGATTTTTATTGAAACATACCGAAAGCACATGGAAAGTAATAATGAAGAAATGATCTATTATCCCCCACAACACGTAATAGACCAGGCAAACATAAAGGAATACGATGAGATGTACAGGTTTTCCATCGAAAACCCTGAAAAGTTCTGGGAAGAGCAGGCCGGCTATCTTGAATGGTACAAAAAATGGGATAAAGTTCTGGATAAAAGCAATCCTCCCTTTTTTAAATGGTTTGAGGGTGGGAAAACCAACATCATTTTAAATGCCATTGACCGACATCAGAATACTCCGAACAGGAATAAGCTGGCATTAATCTGGGAAGGAGAACCAGGTGATACCCGGACTTTTTCCTATCATGCCCTGCATCGCGAGGTATGCCATTTTTCAATTATCTTAAAAAGCATGGGAGTGAAGAAAGGCGATGTGGTAACAATTTACATGCCTCAGATTCCTGAACAGATCTTTGCTATGCTTGCATGCGCAAAAATAGGAGCTTCTCATAGTGTTGTATACGGTGGCTTCAGCCATGAAGCTTTAGCCGACCGGATTAATGATGCCAACAGCAGGGTGGTTATTACTGCTGATGGGGGTTACCGGCGTGGAAAAGTTGTTGAGATGAAAAGCGTTGTTAACAAGGCCATGGAATTATCACCTACCATGGAAATCTGTATTACTGTTAAGAGGACGGGCAGTGAAGTATATATGGAAAATGGACGTGATTACTGGTATCATGATTTAAAAGCTTTACCAGTCACTTTTAATAAGTGCGAAACTGAGCAAATGGATTCTACAGATATGTTGTTTCTTCTTTATACTTCAGGCTCCACCGGGAAGCCCAAGGCACTTATTCATACTCATGGAGGATACAGTGTTTATACGGGGACTACCCATCGCATGGTATTTGATATAAAACCGGAGGATCGATTCTGGTGTGCTGCAGATCCTGGCTGGATTACCGGACACAGTTATATTGTTTACGGTCCACTTATCAACGGTTCAACAATAATGCTTTATGAAGGTGCACCAAATCATCCATACCCCGACAGATGGTGGAAGATGGTTGAAAAATACGGAGTGAATATTTTGTATACATCTCCTACTGCTATCAGGGGATTAATGCGTTATGGAGATTCCTGGCCGAACAGGAATAATATCAGTTCACTTCGTTTACTGGGATCGGTTGGAGAACCAATAAATCCTGAAGCCTGGCAATGGTTTCATAAAGTAATCGGGAAGGGGAACTGCCCGTTGATTGATACCTGGTGGCAAACTGAAACAGGAGGGTTTATGATAACACCTTTACCTATAACACCTTTAAAACCCGGATCAGCCACAAAACCATTTTTCGGCAATGTGGTCGGAGTGGTTGATGAACATGGAAATGCAGCAAAGGATGGAGAGGAAGGGAATCTGGTTATAAAAACGCCCTGGCCGGGTATGACTGCTGGCGTTTTCAATGATCCGGAGCGATATATTGATACCTATTGGAAGAAATATGAGAAGCAGGGCTGGTATCACACCGGTGATTCAGCTAAAATGGACAAAGATGGTTATTATTGGATTATCGGGCGAACTGACGATGTGATTAAAGTAAGCGGTTACCGATTAGGGAGTGCCGAAATTGAGAGTGTAATGGCCAGGCATCCTGCAATTGTCGAATCAGCAGCGATAGCATTGCCACATCAATTAAAGGGGAATGCGATTCATATTACGGTTGTATTAAGGTCAGGATATGTCGCCGGGAAAGAGCTTGCCAATGAGTTGATTATGCATATGGTTGAACATCTTGGCCCGATTGCCCGCCCTGAGGCAATTACATTTGCTGATATGTTGCCAAAAACACGAAGCGGTAAGATCATGCGGAGAGTACTCAAAGCGCGGGCACTTGGATTACCGGAAGGAGATCTCAGTACACTGGATGATTAAGTTTTTAACGACTTATATAAATCATTCAGAATTTTATGATTTATTTTTTGCCAGAAAGCTTCTTAACACATACTGTAAAATCCCGTTATTTTGATAATATTCTACCTCGATTGATGATTCAAATCTTGCAATTACATAAAATTCCGATTTAGATCCATTCGAATTTATTGCTGTTACCTTTATTTTCTTATTTGGTGTTAAATCCTCAAGATCTAAAATATCGAAGGTTTCATCTCCTTTTAAACCCAGCGAAGAGATGTTCCCGCCATTAATAAATTGAAGAGGTAATACTCCCATACCTACAAGGTTGCTCCTGTGTATACGTTCAAAGCTTTCGGCAATTATGGCACGTACACCCAGAAGCGAGACTCCTTTTGCTGCCCAATCCCGCGAGGAGCCGCTTCCATATTCTTTGCCAGCGAGAATTACAAGCGGAGTATTATCTGCCTTATACCTGATGGCTGCATCAAATACCGCCATAGTCTTGCCACTGGGGAAATGAATTGTCAATCCACCTTCCCTGTCAACCAGTTCATTCTTCAGGCGGACATTGGCAAATGTTCCTCTCATCATTACCTCATGGTTTCCACGACGTGAACCATATGAATTAAAATCCTTTTTATCAACACCTTGTGCTTTGAGGTATTCGCCGGCAGGGGAATTTTCTGCAATGGAGCCTGCAGGTGAAATATGATCGGTTGTAACTGAATCGCCTAATTTCAGCAGCACCCTGGCTGATCTGATTTCCGGAATCCTCTCCGGCACCATCGAGATATCTTTAAAAAATGGTGCTTCTTTCAGGTATGATGAATCTTCATCCCATTGATAAATATCACTTTTTGGGGCCGCCAGACTCTCCCACTTTTCATCCCCGTGAAAAATGCTTTCGTAATTCGACAGAAAATCTTTTGAATCCAGTACTTCGTTCATAACATTCTGAATTTCTTCCATTGTGGGCCAGATGTCCCTTAAATATACCGGTTCATTATTCGGATCAAATTCCAATGGTTCGTTCTGAAAATCAATATCGATCCTGCCGAAGATGGCATAAGCAACCACAAGAGGGGGCGAGGCTAAAAAATTCATTTTAACAAGCGGATGTATTCTGGCCTCAAAATTCCTGTTCCCGGAAAGAACCGAAGCAACAACCAACTTATTTTCTGTAATTGCCTTGTTAATATGAACAGGTAACGGTCCGCTGTTCCCAATACATGTTGTACAACCATAACCAACAGTATGAAAACCCAGCGCTTCCAGGAATGGAAGCAAATTCGCTTTTTTCAGATAATCGGTAACAACTTTTGATCCCGGGGCAAGACTCGTTTTAACCCAGGGTTTTGTCGTCAGTCCCCTTTCAACAGCTTTCCTGGCAAGAAGTCCGGCTCCTACCATGACACTTGGATTAGAAGTGTTTGTACAGCTGGTGATAGCAGCAATTACCACCGATCCATCACTGATAAGGAATTCCAGGTTATCTGTTTTGATTTTTACGCTTTTAAGACCGTCCTTTTTCCCAGGTTTTAATCCGATTTCTATATTGGTTACTTTAATTCCCTGATGTACCGGATCTGTATCAATGATATTTTCTTCGAGAGGCCCGCCTTCATTTGACCATCCTTCTTCAGCTCTTTCATCCAGGACTACATATTCTCTTTCATAGGTGCTTTTCAGTATATCAATAAACCTGTTTTTTACATTGTTCAGTGCTATTTTATCCTGTGGTCGTTTTGGTCCCGCAATGGATGGTACTATATCACTTAAATTCAAATCTATAACCTCAGTATATTTTATCTTATCTTCTTTTTCACGCCATAAAAGGTTTGTTTTCAGATATTTTTCTGCTGTTTCAATTTGTTCTTCATTTCTGCCTGTAATTCTAAGGTATTCCAATGTCTTATGATCAGGGGGAAAGTAGGTTACCGTGCATCCGAACTCTGGGGACATATTTGAAATTGTAGCTCTGTCAGGTACTGAAAGACTGTTTAAACCACTACCGGAAACCTCCACAAATTTCCCGACGACACCCTTTTTTCTCAAAACCTCAGTAACGGATAGCACTAAATCTGTGGATGTTGTGCCTTCCCTTAAATTACCGGTCAGTCTTAATCCTATTACTTCAGGAAGTAAAATATAAATTGGTTGTCCAAGCATTACTGCCTCAGCCTCAATACCGCCGACACCCCATCCCAGCACACCAATGCCGTTAATCATCGGCGTATGTGAATCAGTCCCTACCAAAGTATCAGGAAAAATAAGTCCGTCTCTCATAGTGACTACCTTTGCCAGGTATTCGAGATTCACCTGATGACATATGCCCATTCCGGGAGGGACTACATTAAAATTATCAAAAGATGATTTGGCCCACTTCAGCAAAGAGTATCTCTCGTAATTGCGTTCATACTCCAGTGCTACATTTCGCTCGTAAGCGTAGTTTGTGCCAAAGTAATCCACCTGAACGGAATGGTCGATGATTAAGTCAACCGGGACCTGAGGGCTAATCATTTTGGGATTTTTATTCCTGCGCGCTACTTCCGATCTTATAGAGGCAATATCCACAATTGAAGGTACTCCTGTAAAATCCTGCATTAATACCCTTGCCGGCAGGTAAGGTATTTCATTATGTTCCGGTTTTAAATTCAGGTTCAAAATATTATCCAGGTGAATTTGGTTGAAACTCCCGTTGTTAAAATTCCGAACAATATTTTCCAGCAAGATCCGGATTGAAAACGGAAATTCTTCAACATCATAGCCACCCTGGTTCAGTTCTCTCAGGGAATAGTATTTAAACCTGCCCTGGGGAGTTGAAATTGTTTTACTTATTCGTTCTATTCCATCCATGTTATACAGTCCTTTAATCCTCTGATAAATATAACAATATAGGAGCATTTTATGTTTATGAACAACCTGTAAAATCAGGAGGACCTGACCGCATTTGGTTAGTCAGGTCACCCGTTTCCAGCAAAACAGAAGAAAACATTTTCAGGTTATCTTTGTTAAAATGGTAAATCATAGTATTATGAAAGAACGGATCTGCATAATTTTGGTTTTTATGTTGGCAGCAATTTCCATTTACGGCCAAAAATCACTTTCACTTGGTGACAAGGTTCCCCTTTTCAAAGCCACTGCTGATGATGGTTCAACCTGGAATATCAGTAAATTTATTGGTAAAGAATACATCGTGATTTACTTTTTTCCTGGTGCAATGACAAGCGGATGTACGAAGCAGGCATGTTCTTATCGTGATCATCAAAACGATCTTTCATCAGCTAACGCATTAGTCGTTGGCATCAGTGGTGATGAAATTGAGAACCTTAAGCTATTCAAACAGGCAGAGAACCTGAACTTTCCGCTTTTATCGGATAAAAAGGGCGACATTGCCAAAACCTTCGGAGTTCCTGTTGGTGAAGGCGCATCTATAAAACGTACTGTGGAAGGCATCGAACACGAACTTGTTCGTGACATAACTATAAAAAGGTGGACTTTTATTGTGGGAAAGGACGGGAAGATCATTTACAAAAATGATGCTGTCGATGCAGAAAAGGATTCTGAACAGGTCCTTAATTTCCTCAGCATGCAGAAATGATTCATTTTAAACCTGCTCTGCCGGATGCCCGTCATGCACAACCATCCTTCTCAATGTTCCGACATAATTGCTGTCATTAACCAATTGCCACGACTTGGCTGTCGATGGGTACCAGGATGTTTCAAAGTCCGTGAGCAAATGAATCTTGTATTGATCTGCCAGTGCTTTCATCTTTTTTGCATGATCCATATTTACAGCCAGCGGCTTTTCTACCATTACATGGATACCTCTGGGGGCGCAGGCTTCAACCACCTCAAGATGATCGAATATTGATCCAAAGGCTAAAACAGCCTCAGGTTTCACCTGATCGAGCAATTTTTCAAAATTGTCATAAAACAATGATGGATCAAGGTTATAGATTTTCGAATATTTTTCAACCAGCTCATGATTGGGTTCATAAATGCCTGTCAGCTTAAGATCGGCATAATTACTTTTAAGCCTGTTAAGTATGAATCCGACTTCCAGGGAAACCTGCGTTATGTTTCCAAAATTCTGGGATAACAAACTAGCAGCTCTTTTCAAACGTAAAGTCCGGATAAATTCTGTAGGTGACTGATTTGTAAGAGCATGAAGCTTCCGGAATAAGGTGCTGCTACTCATATTCATTTCTTCTCTGAACTTTGGCAAGTCAAAATGTTCATCGTTAAGATGCTGTTCCACTAATATAACAGCCTTCCTTAGGAATTTTTCATCAAGGGAGGTTATTGATATATCCGACAATTGCAGAGTTATTTCTTTGCTGAAGCGCTCTCTTAGCTTCTTCCTCTGGTCGATAAGGTTATCAAACCGTGCCTTAAGTTCAGCCAGGTGGAAAGGCTTGGAAATATAGTCATCTGCTCCGGTCTGCAATCCATAAATCTTATCTTCAATTGTCACTATCGCCGTAAGCATAATGATGGGAATATGGCATGTTCTTTCGTCATTTTTAAGCCGGTTACACATTTCAATCCCATCCATGAAGGGCATCATAAGATCAGTTATTATCAGATCGGGAATGATCTCAGTTGCCTTTTTCAGTCCAACAATACCATCAGAGGCTAGTTTGATAATATATTTGGATTGAAAATTGTCTGCCAGTTGGACCCTGATGTCAATATTATCTTCAACCAGTAGCAGGACAGGCCTTTTATTTAATGACTTGTCCTCCTTCTCAGTCAGAAGGGTAACGTCTGATTCGGATACAAGTGGTGATATGACTGATTCACGGAGATTATTTAAAATATTGTACTCATTTTAGTCAAGGTGTTCCTTTCCAAGCGGAAATTGCACCGAAAAAGTGCTTCCCTTTCCGGACTGGCTGGTCACAGTTATCTCTCCATGCATCAGCCATACCATGTCGCGGGCAAGAGAGAGGCCGATCCCTGCTCCTCCTGTTTCATTTCTTATTGACTCCTCAACCTGATAAAACCTGTCAAAGATCTTTTCGAGGCTCTCCCTGGGAATTCCACAGCCATTATCCTGCACTGAAAAATGAAGCGCAACCGGAACTTGCTCGTTACTATATTCATAATTTGCCCTGAAAATAATTGTCCCTCCCTGGGCTGTAAATTTAAAAGCATTTGACATAAGGTTGGTAACGACCTTTTCGCATTTATCAGGATCAAACCAGGTGTTTTTATGTTCTGACGGGAAAAAGCATTTATAATCGATTTTTCTGATTTCAGCGAGTGAATTAAATGAGGCTGTTACGGAACGCAGAAGTCCAATTACATCCGATTCAATGATTTCAAGCTTCATCCTTGTGGTGTCGATCCTGGAAATATCAAGCAGCTGGTTAACAAGATTGAGAAGCCTCCTGGCATTGCGGTACACGACATTCAGCTTTCCACGTTCTTTCACGGTGCGGCGGGGATTATTAAGCAATTCTTCGACAGGCCCCTGGATAAGGGAAAGCGGAGTTCTGAATTCGTGTGAGATATTGGTAAAGAAACGGCACCCTGTTCCCAGCCACAGGTTTTCATGATTGTCTTCGAGAATAGAACATACCCCTATAAAATCAATATTGTCAATCAGTTTGAAAGTTTTTATCTCTCCGGTTTTGAGATTTATCTTCTGCAGATTTTGGTTTCCCAGCCATTGTATTCCATCTTTGTCCTGGTATAAGGATATATTTTCAGTTTCAAGGACATTAAACTTTGTGAATTTGTCACTTACAAAAGGAACCAGTGAAAGGGTCTGCGTTTCCTTATCCAGGAGGATTTTGCATAATCCTCTATTATTGGATGTAACCCATATATCACCCTCATTTGATTTAAGCAATCCGTAATATCGGCTTTTCAGGTCGGGAACAGAATCGCTGTTATTAATAACAGCCTGAAACACTTTCTTGGTATTGCAGTCGAACGCAAAAATACTATGGTCAGAACTTATGTAAATTATATTGCCATTCTTAACCAAAGAATTAACCCGGCTTCTTTTCAGATTGTCCGCAGCTGCAGAGGGATTGGAAACAGGGTCATAAAAATTATAAAACCTATTTCTTCCCTGAAGACACTAAGGGTGCTTTCCTGATCCATTCTTTCGATGTTATTTGTTCCAAAATGAAATCTGTCAGATCTCCAACACTTACTTTCAAACTTTCAAGCTTTTTCTCATTTGCTGTTATATTTCCTGAAGCTGCTTCATTAGCAATTCTTGGAGGTCGTACCAGGGTCCAGTCAAGATCAGATGTTTTCAGTACCTCCCATTCCATATGCTTAGCAACCAGAATTTGTTTGCCGAAAAGATTCAAGAAAAGTCTTAGAAACCGTCTGTTCAATGTCCATTTCTCATCTTCACCCCCTGCATGTCCAGCCCCTCCGATATGGATATAGCGCTTAACTCCATGTTTATCCATACTTCTAACAATATCTTTCATGGCATTTTCGAAAAGTGAGGGATCGCATTTTTTATCTTGCGGGGGACCTATAGTCGAAATAACTGCCTCTGTGTCTGCAATTGTTGCATCAATTGATAATGGCTCGAATACATTTCCTTTTATTATCTCAACCTTATCTTTGATATACTCAAGCCTCTCAGGATATCTAGCCAGAGTCTTTACCTGATAGCCTGCAACAACTGCTTTATTAATCAGCACTTTACCGACAAATCCTGTTGATCCAAGAATAGCTATTTTCATTTTAATATCCTATTTTATTTTAAGGTCATCTGATTTTAAGTCTTTATTGACATGATTAATTCAAAGTTACTCTTTGTTTTAGACCAGCCAATTTTTTTTGAAGGGCAGGATTATTGGATTAATCTCTTACCACAGTATCAAATCAAATTAAAGAGCGGTTTATTGATAGCTGAAATCAATTGGAGGATCCCGTATTTTGAGGAAAAAAATTCATTATAACTTGTTTAGGGAAGGGTATTTAATAATTACCTTGTTTTCGGAATTAGAATTATAAAGAAATTAGTATTGACCTCCAAAATGATAATGCAAATGATTAATAAAAGATTGCTGATATTGTTTGTAATAATAAGTTTGGGAAATAGTGCATTCAACGCTGGTGGAAAACAATTATCCAATACACTTAAATATTTGCTCGATTTAAGAATCAACTAATTCTGGTGCCGAATAGGGAGTTTGTAGTTTTGAGGGTCTTAATTAAAATAGTAAATTAAATGAGATGAAAACTTTCAGACTAATTGCACTATCTATCCTTGCATTTTCGCTTGCCGGTAATCTTTTATCCCAAACTGCTAATGAAATTATCAGTAAATATATTCAGGTGATTGGAGGTAAAGACAGAATAAGCAAAATTACCTCGGTCTATACTGAGAGCACCATGGAAGCCCTGGGTGCGCAGGGAATCATCAAATCTACCACCCTTAATGGAAAAGGTATGAGAACGGATATTGAAATTGCAGGTTTCAAGATAATTTCATGCTATACTGATAAGGAAGGATGGAGCATTAATACCATGATAGGGAACAGTTCGGCTGAGATTATGCCCCCAGCACAGTACAATTTAGGGAAAGACCAGATTATAATCGGAGGCCCTTTTATAAACTATGCTGAAAAAGGATATAAAGTCGAACTGCTAGGCATAGATACTGTTGCTAATGTAAATTCATATAAAATTAAATTCACTTCTCCCGATAGTATTTTATCTGATTACTTTTTTGATACCAAAACTTTCTACCTGGTACAAGCGGTGTCTCAATCTGTGGTGCAGGGTCAAATAGTAGAAAGCATTACAAATTATTCCGACTTCAGGCAAACCGATGGGTATACTATTCCATACAAAATGGAATTGGATTTGGCACGAGGGCAATATGTAAATGAGATGACAGTGACAAAAGTTGAATTAAACAAACCAGTGGATGAATTAATCTTTAAAAAACCTGAATAAACCATTATTAATATTCCTATAAAGTACAAGGAATAAACAAATCGTATCCCGGATGTTCATAATTGTCCGGAATTTTTTCAATTATTTCTCTCCGGAATGCAAACATCCGTCCTTCTTTGACCATTTCAAAATCTGGTCTGAAAACACTTAATATATCAGAAAACCACATCAAACAATTTCGGGTGTGGCGTTAAGCAATTATGTGGTGCTAAAATAAATTTGACTTTGGCTTAAACAAGGTATAAATTCGATGAACAAACGATTGACTAACTTTATATTAATAAACTAAAGTCTGTAATTATGAAAAAAGTTATCTTCTTAAGCCTGATTATTTCTTTAATAATCGGAAGTTGTATACAAAAAGCAAAAGTTTCTGAAAATACTGCCAAAATTGAAAATACATTAGTAAGTGTAAGTTTTTGGAAAGATACGCTAGGTCTTGCACCATCCGAATGTTTAGCATCAATAGAGAAAATAAATAAGGCTATTGATTCTATAGGATATCCTGATGCAGGATATAAATTATGGCTTATTCAAGGTGATGCAAATAAGGATAATAGATTTATGATGGAAGGATACTGGCCAAATCAGGCTATTTATGATACGATTCATAGTAATGTTTTGTATAAGAATGCAACCAAAGATGAATTACTGGGTAAGTTAAAGATGGTAGAATACTATCGTTTTACTATTGTTAAATGATAATTGATACTCTTTTTTCTCAATACAAAATGAACCAACCTGCTTGCCCTGCCTACCGGCAGACAGGCGGCAGGCAGGAAAATCAAGGTTGAAAAATGACCTTTTAAAGAGATCTGGTGCGGAGGGTGATATAAGAACACCGATTAACGATTTTTGTTGATACTTTTTCCCATACTGCATACATCGGAGTTTGATAATTAATAGAAATAAAAACTATTTTTGATAACAAATAATCCTGAAATAAGAATAAAGAATAAATCATAAATTATCCATATTAAAAAGAATTAATCTGTAATGGAA
>Ga0326726_10003232_pt1 | contig 14963 bp, 16 predicted proteins | sample MHFenrmetagenome_2_FD_207603 | JGI IMG/M metagenome (GOLD analysis project Ga0326726, IMG submission 207603) | Lab enriched peat soil microbial communities from Michigan Hollow, Ithaca, NY, United States - MHF15MN | ecosystem: Environmental > Terrestrial > Soil > Wetlands > Peat | place: USA...
CAGGCCGGCGAGCAAAGCCGCCGACGGCTTGCGGCGCGCTGCTTTCGCGGTGGCCGGGACAGGGGCCACGGTCTCGGCGGACCCGAGGGCCCGGGGCTGGGTGTGGGGAAGCGGTGCGGCCATGGTCAGTCTGCCTTTCGTGCTATTGCAGGTCGTTCAGGATGCCCAGGGCGCGGTAGGCGCTCAGGCGGGCGACGCCGAGCGCGACGCGGGCCTGAATGAGGACGTCACGCGCGGCGACGACGCTCAGCTGTGCGTTGGTGGTCTCGATGCTGCTGGCGATGCCGGCCGTGAATCGCTCCCCGGCCTGATCCAGTTCAAGGGTGGCCAGCCGAAGGCGATTCTGCGCCAGCCCGACCTGCTGCCGCGCGGCGGACATGTCCAGCAGCGACTGGCGGGTCTCGGTCTCGACCTGGCGTTCGGCATCGTGGAGGCGCAGCCGCTGGGCGTCGAGCCGGGCCGACTGTTCGGCGGCGCGGTCCTGGCGCTTGAGCCCGTCAAAGATCGGGATGTTGATCCCGACGCCCACAGAGTAGGAGTTGTTCACGATGTCGAGGCTCTTGCCGCTCTCGGTGTACTGGCCGTTGGCCCCGATGCTGGGCAGGTTCTCGTACTTGATGGCCTTGAGGCTCTTCTCGGACGCCGCCAGTCGCTGGCGCTCGGCCTGAACCTCGGTCCGGTGCAAGAGGGCAAAGGCGACGGCGCTGTCAGCATCCGAGGGAATCGTCTCGTCGGAAGGGGCCAGCGAATCGGTCAGCTCCAGCGCCGCCGATGGTGGCAGGTCGAGGGCGCGGGCCAGCTCGAGCCGGCTGCGATCCTGCTGGTTTCGCGCGATGACCAGCTGAGTCCCCACCGCGGCGAAGTTGACGCTGCTCCGGGTCGAATCGATTGGCGGACTCACCCCGCTCCTCACCAGCTGCCTCGATTGATCGAGCAGGGCGATGGCGATCGCGCTGTCGGCGAGGCGGGCGGTGACTGCCTCCGTGGCGCCCAGCACCCGGACGTAGGCGACGCCCGCGGTCAGCGCCGCGAGCTCTCCCGCCGTCACGGCGTCGAGACCGGCGGCCTTGGCGGAATCGGAGGCGCCTTGCGTCCGTGCCCAGATGCTGGCGTCGTAGATGGACTGGGTGGCGCGGACCTGGAACGACCACAGGCTGAACGGCGGGGTGACCCCGGAGACGTTCGGCAGGCCAAACTCGTCGAAATTCAGGGTCTGGTAGTTGTACCGCGCACTGCCGGCGATGACGGGAAGCAGGTCGGCGCGGCGCTGGCCCTGCCGCGCGTCGGCCAGTCGGGCGTTGTATCCGGCCAGCACCGCGCTGACGGCCTGGATGCGTCCCAGGCGTACCGCTTCCACCAGCGAGAGTCGGGCGGGCACGAGCGCGGGGCCGGGCTCCTGGGCTGCCGCAGGCGCAGTGACCAGCAGCAGGGAAAGCAGCGCGCGAGCGAAGACCTGGCGCATGTCAGTCCTTTCGGGCGCCCGGGGCGCCGGCCTTCAGGCCACGGATCATCAGGTCCGAGACTCCATCGAACACCTCGACGTCGCTGAACCGCACGCTGTCGAAATCGCTGAGGAATCGCTGATTGGCGGCCCAGTGCACCAGGCTCAGGCAGATCGTCCGGGCCACGAGGCGGGCCTCGACCGGCGCGAACTCCCCATCGGTCACTCCCCGCGCGATGATCTCCGACACCAGCTCCCGGACGGGGACGACGACCTCGGTGAAGTAGAAGCGGGCCAGCTCGGGAAAGTTGGCCAGCTCAGAATGGACCAGGCGGGAGAGCCGGGCCTTCCCCTCGTCCCTCATGCCGCGCCAGAGACGCTCCATGACGAGGCGGAGCAGCGCCTCGCTGGTGCCGGTGTGCTGGCGGACCGTTTCCCGTACCTCGGTGATCGCCGCGCCGACCTTGTTCCTGACCATGGCGCGGAACAGCGCGTCCTTCGACTCGAAGTAGAGATAGACGGTGCCCTTGCTGACTCCGGCCTCCCGGGCGACGTCCTCCAGTCGGGTGCAGGAGAATCCTCGCTCTCCGAAGACCAGGAGAGCGGCATCCAGGATCTCGGTGGGCCGTTCTTCGGGGCGGCGCTGCCAGCGAGGAGCGCCTTGGTCGGCATCGTGAAGTTCGGTTTCTGAGCTCATTCGAGTCGCCTTGCTAACTGACGGGTCAGTAACTTAATAATCAATGAAGATTTGTCAATACATCTGGTAGGCGCTGCAAGCACTTGCAGGCTAGTGACTTATGATTGTGGCCTGGAATCGGTGCGACTGCCGACCGGGAGTGATAGGCTGGGGAATGCAGGTGCTAGCGCTGAGCCGGCCCACTCGCCGACGCCCGGCCTGGACGTTGGCCGATCGCGAGTCACGCGGCACCGACCGCTCGTGTGTTCGGCCGACCGCTCCATCGAATCGGGCCGTGTCACTTGATCAACGTCGGTGGAGCGGAGCGGCGTCAGCATCGCCGATCGTCGCTCACGGGCACGACCAGCGTGGGGCCTGAACAGGATCGCCTGCAAGGGAATCGAAACTTGCAGCGTTTCCTCTCTTGCTTGGGGTCACATTCATTCCTAAGTTACGGGAACTCGCCGCCGGAGGCGCCGCTGAATGACGGATCCGTTCCTCAGCTCCGACGACTACGATGAACAAGCCCACCAGCTCTACAACGAAGGTCGATACGACGAAGCTCTGACGCTGCTGAAGGAAGGCGTCGCGCTCTATCCCAACGCGGTCGAGATCCATGTTGGGATGGCCTACGCCTACCTGGCACGTGAGGAATTCGCCTGGGCGCTTCGGAGCTTCGAGACTGCGCTCGCGCTCGATCCCGCGCACGAGGACGCGCTGGCCGGGCTGGGCGAGGTGATGCTGAAGGTCGGCCGGCAGGAGCCGGGTCTGAGCGCCTTTCAGCAGGTCCTCACCCTCGGTTTCCGGGAAGATGCCGACCTGATGCTGCAGATCGGGCGCGCGCTCTTCCGCGAGGGACTCCTGCACCACGCCCAGCGGTTCTTCGAGTATGCCGTGGCCGCCCGACCCGACAGCCCGGATGCGGCAGCCTGCGTGGGCTATGCCGCCCATCGCCTGGGCGACGAGGGCACGGCGCTCTACTGGCTCCGCCGGGCCCTCGAAATCGACCCGCAGTACACCGAGTCCCGCATCTATCTCGCCAACATGCTGTACGACCGGGGCGAGTCGGAGGCGGCCCTCTTCCAGCTGGAGCGGACCGTCCCGGACGACCATTACGACGAACTCGCCCTCTGGCGCTGCATCGAACTCAAGAAGACACTCTATCGCCTGCGCGACGACGACCCGGAACTGACCCCCTGGCTGGCCCGCCTCGGTGAGGTCGCCGGCGAGCCGGACAGCGTGGACATGCTGCTGGCCGAAGTCGAGGCTCAGCAGCCGGACGGCTCGGTGCGCGACCCGAGGCAGCTGGAGCTGTTCGGGACGCTGCTTACCGAGCTGCAGGCCATGCAGAAGAAGCCGGGCCACCTCGAGTCACACCAGGTGGCCACCCTGTCGGGGCGGGTCTTCCGAGGCAGCTGGGAGGAGATTCTCCAGGAAATGAAGGCGGCGGACCGCGAATGGTCCGGCGCCTCGCTCCGCGAGTACATGCAGGACCTCGCCCGCCGCGGCGCCGCGGAAACCGGGGTCGTCATCCCCCTGACCGACGCCGAGGCCTTCATCAAGGGGAGTGCTGCCGCTGGGGTGTTGCGGATCATCCAATAACATCGGGGAACAGGGAACGGGGAACGGGGAACGGGATTACGACCCGCTCCCCGTTTGTCATTTCCTCGTCACATTAGCTTCCGACCCATGACGACTCTTCTCTCTTCCCGCTGGACCGCGGGGGTGCACCGCGAGGTGCTCGACAACGGCCTGACGCTCCTCGTCCAGCGCGACCGGGCCGCCCCCGCCGTCGCCGTGGTGACGCACGTCAAGGCGGGGTTCTTCGATGAACCCGACCGCTGGATCGGCATCTCCCACGTGCTCGAGCACATGTTCTTCAAGGGGACGCCGCAGCGTGGCGTGGGCGCCATCGCTCGCGAGACCAAGTCGGTCGGCGGCTACCTCAACGCCAGCACGACCTACGATCACACCACCTACTACACCGTGCTGCCGGCCAGCGGCCTGGCGGCGGCGCTCGACCTCCAGTCCGATGCCCTCCGGCACTCGCTGATCGACTCCGGTGAGCTGGCCCGCGAGCTGGAGGTCATCATCCAGGAGGCGCGCCGCAAGCTCGATACGCCGGCGGCGGTGGCCCAGGAGACGCTGCACGAGGTGATGTACGACCATCACCGGATCCGGCGCTGGAGGATCGGACGGGAGGAGGCGCTGCGCCGCCTGACCCGCGATGATCTCTGGACCTATTATCAATCCCGGTACGTTCCCGAACGGGTGGTCGTCGCGATCGTCGGCGACATCGACGTGGAGGAGGCTCTCTCGCTGGCCCGGGCGCGCTACGCCGACTGGGCCGCCGCGCACGGAGCGGTTGATCCTTCTCCCGCCGAACCGCCGCGCACCGGGGTCAGGTCCCGGACCCTTCGCGCCGACGTGCTTCAGGGGGAGTTGATCCTCGGTTGGCGCGGCGTGACCCCGCTCCATGCCGATGCCGCTCCCCTCGACCTCGCCGCCGCGGTGCTCGCCTCGGGGCGGGGCAGCCGGCTGTACCGCGCCCTGCGTGACACCGGACTCGCCACCGCCGTCCACGCTCATCACTACTCGCCCACCGAGCTCGGCGTCTTCACCGCCGGCGCGGAGCTGGGGCCCGACCGGGTGGGTGAGGCGCTGCCGCGCATCGCCGAGGAGATTTCCAGCCTCGCGCTGCTCGGACCGTCTCCGGCGGAACTCGAGCGGGCCCGCACGCTCCTTCTGTCTCGCTGGGCGCGCACCCTCGAAACCACCGACGGCCGGGGCGCGGCGCTGGCCATGGGCGAAGCGCTGGGTGGTGTGGAGGTGCTGGACCGCGAGTTCTCGGCACTGGCCGGCGCCTCCGCCGAGGCGGTGCGGGCGGCGGCGGCGAAGTACCTCCGGCCGGAGGATGTGTCCGCGGTGCTTTCCCTGCCTGTCGGCGCGGGGTCCGAGCTCACGGCGGAGCATCTGGCTGCGGCGTTCGCGGTCAGCGCGCTCCACGCCCCGGTCACGCCCGAGGTCGCTTCACTCCGCATGCCGCCATCGCGCTCGGTGCCCAAGCACGAAACCGCCGGCGTCACGCATGCGGCGCTGGCCGGCGTCGACCTGCTGGTGCGGCCCAAGCCGGGAGTGCCCACGGTCACACTGGGGCTCTACACCCCACGGGTGACCTTCGATCCGCCCGGCCAGGCGGGAATCGCCGGCCTCGCCATTCGCAGTGCGCTTCGGGGTGCCGGCGGCTACGATCCGGGGGAGCTCGCCTTCGCGATCGAGCGGCTGGGTGGCACCTTCACCCCGAGCGTGACGCTTGACTGGCTGGGATACTCCACGACGGTGCTGGCCGACCACCTCGCGCCCGCGGCCCAGCTGCTCGCCCTGCTCCTGACCGATCCCACCCATGCCGAGCGCGAGATACTGGCCGAGCGAGCCCTGCTGGTCGAGGAAACCCGGCAGGCGACGGACGACATGTTCCGCTACCCCTTCCAGCTCGCCTTTGCCAGCGCCTTCGGCCGGCGCGGGTACGGCCTCCCTGCGCTTGGCCTTCCCGACACGCTGGCTTCCCTCGCCCCCTCGGAGGTGCGCGGCTGGCACCGGGAGCGATTGCTCGAGGGCCGTCCGGTTCTTATCGCGGTGGGCGACCTCGAGCCGGCCGCGGCGGCCGATCAGCTGGCGGGTGTCCTGGAGCAGATGGCACCACGTCCCGATCGCTGGTGCCCCCAGCCGGAGCGCTGGGCACCCGGCCCACTGCCGCGCGAGGAGCGGGTGCAGCGGCAGAAGGCGCAGAGCGCCTTTGCGATGATCTTCCCGGGATTGCGCCGCGCCGATCCCGGCTACGCGGCGGTCGAGGTCTGGGCTGCGATCGCCAGCGGGCTGGGCGGCCGCCTGTTCGAATCGCTCCGGGACCGCCGCTCGCTGGCCTACACCGTCCTGGCGGTGGCCTGGGGGCGGGGCCGGACGGGGGCGCTCGCGACCTACATCGCGACCTCGCCGGGTCGCGAGCGCGAGGCGCGCGCCGAGATGCTGGTGGAGCTCGAGCGCTTCGCCTGCGAAGCGGTGAGCGAGACGGAACTCCGCCAGGCGGTCAACTACCTGGCGGGACAGGCCCAGGTGGAGCGGCAGGGCTCTGCCGCCGTAATGACGGAAATCCTGGAGGCGTGGCTGGTCGGGCGGGGGCTCGAGGACCTGGCCGATCCCGGGGCACGGTTCCGGGCGGTGGGCGTGGAGGAAGTGCTGGCGGCGGCGCGCTCGCTCGATCCATCGCGCCGCGCAGAAGGGGTCGTGGAAGGAAGTCCGGCCGGCCGCTAGCTTCCGGGTGCGGCCGCCGCGTCGAGGATCATGATCTTCTTCCAGATCTTCCTCGTGAGGGAGAGCAGTTCGCCGCAATAGTCGAGGTAGCGGGCCAGCTCCACCGGGCCCAGCGGACGGTCGGGGGAGGAAGCGGTGTCGGGGAGACCCTGGCGCAGGCGGTCGGGATCCTTGGTGAGCTGGTGCTTGTCCACGATATGGGCGATGCTCCGCAGCTCGTAGATCGCCCGAAGTTCGCGCCGCCGCTGCAGTCGCCGCTCCAGGCCGAGCAGGAACACCACCGCGATGCCGACGAAGACCAGGCCCACCAGTTCGGCCGCTTTCTGCGCGGCATCGGCAGAAGGTTACTTCGCGGCCTTGAGACGCGCGGCGATTCGGCCGCGGAACATCTCCGCGATGGTGCGCCCCATCTCCGTTTCCCGGGCCACCCACTCGGCGCTGCGGAACGCCCGCGGGCCCGCCTGGGCACGGAGCGCGTCGAGGTAGGGCTCCACCTTGGCGAAGAGCATCAGTCCCTCACCGTTGTTGTCCACCAGGAAGTCGGCGTGGACGATGCCGTGGCGGGCCATGCCGTAGACCATTTCCCAGTAGCCCCCCACCTGGCGCCACGCGGCGTTCAGCGGATGGTCGGCCTTGGTCAGCGCCAGCACGTCCTCCGCGCTCCTGGGCCAGAACTGGGTGGCGAGGGCGTGACGGCTCTCGCGCATCACGGGCTCGCGGCGCAGCTCGTAGAGGCGGATCACGAGCTCGGCGTCGTGGTGGTCGGGACTTTCCTTCAGGATGATCGTCGGCATCGGCGGCGGTGGGGCGTAAGGGGGAGCCGGAACGGCACCGGCGTCAGAACATGGACATCGCGAGCAGCGAGCGAAGGTTGTCGTTGGTCTGGCGGAGCCGCGACGAGAGCAGGCGGACCACCGACCAGAGGATCTTGTGGGCCATCTCGCGGTTGAAGTCGAGCAGCATCTCGAAATCGGGCCGGGTGATCGTGACGCAGGTGGCCGGCGAGTTGGCCACGGCGTCGGTCGAGCGCTCGGAGCGATCGAACACCGCCATCTCTCCGAAGCAGGCCCCGGGCTTCAGCACCGCCAGCGCCTCTTCCCCCGAACCGGGGATATTGCGGCTGATCCGCACGTCGCCCGACACGATGATGTAGAACCGGTTGCCGGGCTCGCCTTCCTTGAAGATCGTCTGTCCGCCCTTGAACGTCTGCTCCTTGCAAATCTCGGCGACCAGGCCAAGTTCCGACTCGTCGAGGTCGGCGAAGAGCGCGGTGTTTTTCAGCAGGGCGAGATCCATGCGGAGCCCCCGGACGAGGCAAACGGCGTCGAATGCCCGAAGGTAGTCCGCCCTCCGGGCGCGAGCAAGCTCGCACCCGGTTCACCCTCGCCGATGCGCTCACACTCGTCCGGCTCCCGCTGGCGGTGCTGTTCGTGGTCGAGCCGGACACCGGGTGGCGGCTCGCGGTGCTGCTCATCGCCGGGGCGACCGACCTGCTGGATGGCTTCCTCGCCCGGTGGCTGGGCGGTTCGCGCCTGGGCAGTTTTCTCGACCCGGTGGCCGACAAGCTCTTCATGGCGGCGGCGTTCGGCGTCGTGGCCTTCTCGGGCCGGCTTGACTGGTACGAGATCGCCGGCGTCCTGGCCCGCGACGCCGTGGCCACCATCGCCTTCATCGTCACCGCCGTGTCGGGACGTCCCAGCGCCATCCCGGCGCGGCTGGGTGGCAAGGCGGTCACGGTCTGCCAGATGCTCACCCTGATCGCATTCGTGGTTGGCTCACCACTGCTCCGGCCCCTCGCCTGGGCGACGGGGGCCATCGCGCTCTACGCGATCTGGGACTATTCGCGCGCCGCCGGCGCCCGCCGCCGGCTGTAGGGCCCAACTTCGGGGGCGGCGGTCATGAACGAGAATCTCCGTGTGGTCGAACTCACCTGGCGCGGCGGCATGCGCTTCGAGGGCGGGGTGCCCGGCGGGCCGCCGGTCATGACGGACGCGGATGTGGTCGAAGGCCCCGGCCCGATGCACCAGCTGCTGCTGGCCGTCGCCTCCTGCAGCGGCGCGGACGTGGTATCGATCCTCGAGAAGATGCGGGTGACCCTGCGTGACTTCCGGATGGAAGTCCGGGGGACCAGGCGGGCCGAAATCCCGCGACGGTACGTCGACATCCACCTCACCTATCACATCTCGGGGGAGGGAATCGACGAGGCCAAGGCCAGGCGGGCGATCGATCTCTCGATCGAGCGGTACTGCTCGGTCATGCATTCTCTGGCGCCCGACATCCCGATCTCCTACGACCTCGTGCTGGGCGTCTCCGGAGAGGCCAGGGCCGCCACCTGAGGGGCCGCGCGCTGGCCGGACTGCTCCTGGCCGGACTGGCCGCCCGGCCCCTCCTGGCCCAGCGGGTGATGGAGGCCGGACTTCAGGGACTGGTGACCATCAGCGATACGACCCTGGCCGCGGGCGGGCCCGTCCTCGCACTGCGGCCGACCTCCAGTACCCGGATCGCGCTGGTGGCGGCCTTCGGCGCCGCCGGCGGGGTCTTCGCCACCAGGATCGAACTGCTGGGCCACTTTCTGCTCGACCCGACGCGCCAGCACGGCATCGGCACCTACGGCATCGGGGGAGTGGCCTACGTGCACGACCGGGCCGATCACGGCTACCTGGTGGTCGGGATCGGCGCCGAGTGGTCGCCCGGAGGTGAACGCGGCTGGTTTCTGGAGGGGGGCGTGGGAGGTGGCTGGATGGTCAGCGCCGGGTACCGCTGGCGCTGGCGGCGGGGACACGCAGGACGGTGAAACGACAAGGGGCCGCCCGCGGGCGGCCCCTCTGACTTGCGGAACCCTGGACCTCAGTTGGCGGCGCCGACCGCCGCGGTGGCATTCCGGCTGACCACGGGCTGGCAGAATCGCTCGCCAAGGACCCGGAGCTGGGCCACCTGCTCCTCGCCGAGATCCTCGTACCTCTCGACGATGTACTGCATCGTATCATCGAACCACTCCTTCTGGTGCTCGGGCAGCGCTTCCAGCACTCCGCAGCGAAGGATGTGGGAAAAGAGTTCATCGCGGGCCTGATCGAAGGTCGTCGTGGGAGCCGTCGTACGACGTGTCTTCTTTTTCGACATTCCTGGTACCTCCCCCTGGGCTATTGGCTCCAGCAATATAGCCGGTGTCACGCATCGGCCGCAAACCCAGGTCGCCCGGGCGGGTAGGCCCCATTACATTAGGCCTCCGGACGATTCCGGGGCGGCGATGCCGTGCACGGGCAGGGGGGCAGGATGACCGATCATGACGAAATTTATGGCGAGCGCCGGCTGGCGGAGTTGAAGAACCTCCTCCGGGCCCTGGCCGACCGGATTCGCGAGCTGGATGCCCGGGACGCGCTGCTGGACGAGGTCCCGGAGCTGCAGCGCCGGCTGGGTGACCTCCGCTCCGAACTGTTCCATTACGAAGTCCGGGCCACCTACGACACGCCGGACATCGCCGCGCACCGGCGGCTGGTCGAGGACGCCGGGCGCAACGATCCCTTTCTCTTCGACGATCCCGAGGACGACCAGCCATGGCGAAGCCGACCGGCGGACTGAAGCCCTTCTATTCGGCCCTGGCCGTCCTTGCCGTGGCAGGCATCGGTGTCCTGGGCTACCTGATGAGCCGGCAGAAGCCGGTGAGCATCCCCGCCAACGTGGTCGTCCAGTTATCGGACACGCTCGGCTTCCGCGGCTACCTGCTCGGATCCGACAGCGCGCCGATTGAGGTCACGGAGTACGCCGACTATCAGTGCCCCCAGTGCGGGGCATTCGCGACAATCCAGTTTCCGGATGTCCAGCACCGCCTGATCCAGAGCGGACGGGTGCGTTGGCGGTACCGCGACTTCCCGCTCAGCCAGCACCAGTTCTCACGGCTCGCCGCGCACTCTGCCGCGTGCGCCAGCGACCAGGGGCGCTACTGGCCCCAGAACGCGAGCATCTACCAGGGCCAGATCGATTGGGCGATGACCAAGGACGCCGGCGGCGTGTTCCGCAATTACGCGAAGGCCAATGGACTGGATCTCGCCGCCTATGATGCCTGTATGACCTCGGCGAAGTTCGCCGGCCGGATCCAGGCCAGTTATGACGAGGGGGTCGCCGTCGGCATCCAGGCAACGCCCACGTTCATGATCGGGGGCCGCCTCTATCCCGGCAACATGGCGGCCGACGAACTCGTCCACGTGGTGGACTCCCTGGCAGCGGTCAAGCACTGACGTGCGCTATCGCATGTCGGCCACGCTCCTGAGCCTGGCCGGAGTCTTCCTCTCGACCTACCTGTATCTCTACAAGACCGGCCGAATCGGGACGCTGGCCTGCGGGACAGGGTCCTGCGAGTTCGTCCAGTTCAGTTCGTGGAGTTCCTTCCTCGGCGTGGAAGTCTCCGTGATCGGCATCGCGGGCTACCTGGCTCTCTTCGGACTCAGCCTCGGCACGCTTCAGTCGCCTGCCACTGAGCGGGGGTGGCCTTCCCTCGCGCTCCTGCTCCTCGCGCTGGGCGGCGTGCTCTTCACGGCCTACCTCACCGCCGTCGAACTGTTTGTTCTGCACGCGATCTGCCGCTGGTGCGTGGGCTCGGCGGTGATCATCTCCCTGCTCTTCACGGTGGCCCTGCTGGACTGGCGCCGGGCCCGGCCGTGAGCGTCACGCTGCACGGGGCGACGGGCTCGATGCCGGCGGTCAATCCGCCAGAGCCCCACCCCGGCGCCCGGGTCCCGCGGGGCGCGGCGCTGGCGGGGCTCTCGCTGGCAGCGCTCGGCGTGGTCTATGGCGACATCGGTACCAGTCCGCTCTATGCCCTCAAGCAGTGCTTCGATGCGGTGCACGGCGTTCCTGCGACGCCTGGCAACGTGCTCGGCGTCCTGTCGCTGGTGCTCTGGTCGCTCAACTTCGTGATCAGCTACAAGTACATCAGCCGGGTCATGCGGGCCGACAATCAGGGCGAAGGCGGCATCCTGGCCCTCCTCGCCCTGGTCCGGCCGAAGGGCGAGCCGACCGGACGCCAGCGCCTGCTCATCCTGCTCGGCGTCTTCGGGGCCGCGCTGCTCTACGGCGACGGCGTCATCACGCCGGTCATCTCGGTGCTCGGCGCCATCGAGGGGCTGGACGTCATCACCCACGCCTTCCAGCCGTTCATCGTTCCCATGGCGGTGCTGATCCTGCTGGCCCTCTTCTGGGTGCAGAAGCGCGGCACCGCCGGGATCGGCGCCATCTTCGGCCCTATCATGGTGGCATGGTTCGTCTGCATCGCTGCCCTGGGCATCGCGGGGATTGTGCGCGAGCCCTCCGTGCTCCGCGCCGTCAATCCATGGTACGCCGTGGAGTTCTTCCGCGAAGACGGCCTGCGCGGCTTCCTCATCCTGGGGGCGGTGGTGCTGGTCCTCACCGGGGGCGAGGCGCTCTACGCCGACATGGGCCACTTCGGCCGCCGGCCGATCAAGGTGGCCTGGTTCGGCCTGGTCCTCCCCGCCCTGACCCTCAACTACTTCGGGCAGGGCGCGCTCCTGCTGCAGAGCAGCGCCTACGCCGACAATCCCTTCTATTATCTGGTGCCCTCCTGGGGCCGCTATTTCATGGTCCTGCTGGCCACCGCGGCCGCGATCGTTGCCTCGCAGGCGCTGATCTCGGGCGCCTTTTCGCTGACCCGTCAGGCGGTCCAACTCGGCTTCTCCCCCCGGGTGACCATCCGCCACACTTCCGCCACGGAGGCGGGCCAGATCTACGTGCCTGAGGTGAACTGGGCGCTGATGGTCGCCTGTATCGGCCTGGTCCTCGGCTTCCGCTCGTCGGGCAATCTTGCGTCCGCCTACGGCATTGCCGTGACCGGCACGATGGCCATCACGACCGTGCTCTTCGCCAACGTGGTACGCACCAGGTGGAACTGGCCCCTGTGGCGGGTGGGGCTGATGGCCGGCGTCTTCCTCTTCGTGGATCTCGCGTTCTTCAGCGCCAACCTGGTCAAGGTCACGCAGGGCGGCTGGTTCCCGCTCGTGGTCGGAGCTGTGGTCTATCTCCTGATGAGCACCTGGAAGCGGGGCCGGCTGCTGCTGTCGAGGGTGATGGAGGAGAATTCGCTGCCGATCGACCTGTTCCTGACCGACGTCGTGCGGCGGATTCCGACCCGGGTGCCCGGGACGGCGGTGTTCATGACCTCGACCCCCGGCGGGGCGCCGGCGGTGCTGCTGCACCACGTAAAGCACAACAAGGTGCTCCACGAGCGGGTGATCCTGATGTCGGTGCAGACCCTGTCGGTCCCGACGGTGGAGGAGAAGGACCGCCTGGTGTACTCGGCGCTGGGCGAGGGGTTCTACGCCGTGACGGTGCGCTACGGGTTCATGCAGTCGCCCGACGTGCCCACCGCGCTTCGTGATCTCGGGCCGCTCGGCATCACGATCAAGCCGATGGAGACGACCTATTACCTGGGCCGCGAGACGCTGATCGCGACCACCCCGATTCCCGGGGCCAAGCTGCCGCCCCAGGAGCGGCGGATGCCCCGCTGGCGCAAGATCCTCTTCGTGGTCATGGCCCGGAACGCCCAGTCGGCCACGACCTTCTTCAATCTGCCCCCCAACCGGGTGGTCGAGATGGGAGCGCAGATCCAGTTCTAGACCGGGTCACCCGCCGGAGCCAGGACGTGGATCACCACGTCGTGCACCAGGTCGTTCACCGCTTCACGATACCGCTCCATGTGCGGCGCCCGCAGGTGGGCGTCGAGCGCCGGGACATCACGCCACTTCTCGACCACCGTGACCACGTCGGGCCGCACCGCCGCCGCCGCCGCGAGCCCGCTGGCCAGGTCCACGGCGCCCGCGTACTCCAGGCAGCCGTCCTCCGCCCGCACCGCGGGAACCAGCCGCCCGAACTCCGCCAGGAACCGGGCCCGTCCCCCCGGGACCAGGGTGATCTCCGCCACGACGTGGATCACGGGGTCACCCCTCTTCCGATTCGTATTGCTCCTTGAGCCGGCTCACCACCGCCGGATCGGCCAGGGTGGTCGTGTCGCCCAGCGCGCGGCCCTCGGCGATGTCCTTGAGCAGACGGCGCATGATCTTGCCGCTCCGGGTCTTGGGCAGGTCGGCGCTGAAGAAGATGTCGTCCGGCCGGGCGATGGCGCCGATCTTCCGGCTGACGTGCTCCTTGAGCTCATCGCGGAGCTCGGGGCTGTGCCGGTATCCCTCCCGCAGCGAGACGAACGCCGACAGCGCCTGCCCCTTCAGTTCGTGGTGGCGCCCGACCACGGCCGCCTCGGCCACCGCCTTGTGGTCCACCAGCGCGCTCTCGACTTCCATGGTGCCGATCCGGTGCCCGGCGACGTTCAACACGTCATCGACCCGTCCCAGGATCCACCAGTAGCCCTCCTCATCCACCTTGGCCCCGTCACCCGCGAAGTACCGCCCGGGGAACTTGCTCCAATAGGTACTCTGGTAACGGGCGTCATCGCCATAGATGGTGCGGAGCATTCCGGGCCACGGGTCGGTGATCGTGAGGAGGCCTCCCCCCCTGGTCATCGGCGCTCCCGACGCATCGACCAGTTCGACCGTGATGCCCGGGAAGGGCAGGGTGGCCGAACCGGGCTTGGTCGTGGTCACCCCGGGCAGGGGGGTGATCATGATGCCGCCTGTCTCCGTCTGCCACCAGGTGTCCACGATCGGGCAGCGCCCCTTCCCGATTTCCTCGTGGTACCAGATCCACGCCTCCGGATTGATCGGCTCGCCCACCGTTCCCAGCAGGCGGAGCGTTGACAGGTCGTGCCGGGCGGGGTGGGCATCGCCCCATTTCATGAAGGCCCGGATGGCGGTCGGCGCGGTGTAGAACACCGTAACGCCGTAGCGGGCGACGATCTCCCACAGCCGGTCGCGCTCGGGCCAGTCGGGGGCGCCCTCGTACATCAGGACGGTGGCGCCATTGGCCAGCGGACCATACACCACGTAGGAATGGCCGGTGACCCAGCCGATGTCGGCCGTGCACCAGAAGACATCGTCCTCGCGGAGATCGAAGACGTACCGGGTGGTCGAAGCCACCTGGGTCAGGTAGCCGCCGGTGGTGTGGACGATCCCCTTCGGTTTCCCGGTAGTCCCGGAGGTATAGAGAATGAAGAGCAGGTCCTCTGCGTCCATCGCCTCGGGGGGGCAGACCGCCTCGGCCTTGTCGAGGAGGCGGTGCCACCAGTGGTCGCGCCCCTCAGTCATCGAAGCGAAGGCCTCATCTCCCTCGGCGCCGGCCCGACGGCGGACCACCAGCACGTGCCGCACCGACGGGCACTCGGCCAGCGCCTCGTCAGCCATGCGCTTGAGCGGAAGGACCTGGCCGCGCCGGTAGCCGCCGTCGGCGGTAATCAGGCAGACGGCCTCCTGGTCGTTGATCCGGTCGCGCAGTGACTCCGAGGAGAAGCCGCCGAAGACGACCGAGTGCACTGCGCCGATCCGGGAACAGGCCAGCATCGCGATCGCCGCCTCCGGAATCATCGGCAGGTAGATGGCCACCCGGTCGCCGCGCCGGACGCCCAGCCACTTGAGC
>Ga0326726_10003233_pt1 | contig 14961 bp, 13 predicted proteins | sample MHFenrmetagenome_2_FD_207603 | JGI IMG/M metagenome (GOLD analysis project Ga0326726, IMG submission 207603) | Lab enriched peat soil microbial communities from Michigan Hollow, Ithaca, NY, United States - MHF15MN | ecosystem: Environmental > Terrestrial > Soil > Wetlands > Peat | place: USA...
GCACAGCGCATCAATCGTACCGTCGGCGAGCGCTGCCCGGAGCGCATCGCGGTCACGAAGGCTGCGGAACGGGGGCACGACGTGGCAGTGCGAGTCGAAGTAGCCGAGGTCGATCTCCGAGAGGTGTGCGTGATGGGCACCCACATCGCAGGTGATCGACAGCCCCTCGCTTTTCGCCGCCCGCAGCATCGCGACCCCTTCGGCGGTGGACAGGCGGCAGACGTGAACCCGGGCCCGAGTCGCGCGCACCAAGTGCAGGATGGTCGAGAGCGCGATGGTTTCGGCAAACGCAGGAATTCCCTGCAGGCCGAGGCGCGTCGCCACCTCGCCGTCGTGCGCGACGCCGCCGCGCTCGAGATAACCGTCCTGGGGCCGCAGCCATACCGCGATGCCGAAAGTCGCCGCGTATTGCAGCGCCCGCCACAGCACTTGCGTGTCGGGTATCGGAGTGTCGGCGTGCGAGAAGGCCACGCAGCCAGCGTCGCGCAACACGGCCATCTCCGTCAGCCGCTCGCCGGCCAACTTCCAGGTAAGCGCGCCCAGCGGATAGACGTGCACGAGATTGAGGCTTTGGGCGCGGTACTTGAGCATCTCGACCAGGCCCGGCTCGTCGAGGGGCGGATCGGTGTCCGGTGGACAGGCGAGGCTCGTCACGCCGCCTGCGACCGCTGCCTGCATCTCCGATTCGAGCGTCGCCTTGTACTCGAAGCCGGGCTCGCGCAACCGCGCCGACAGATCGATCAGCCCGGGGCAGACCACCAGGTCGGACGCGTCGATCGTGCGCTCGGCGCGAAATCCGGGAGGCGCCTTGCCGAGCGCGGCGACCTTCCCGTCGGCTACGAAGACATCCTGCCTGGCGTCGACGCGGTTTCCGGGATCGATCAGCCTGCCGCCCTTGATGTGGACCTTGTTCACTTGAAGGGGCTGCCGTCCTTGCGGGTGAAGACCCATTTGCCATCGACCATGCGCACCGCCAGGTCGACGTCCGGGTAGCTCGCGCTGTCGTCGGGCGTGCGGTCGCCGACCTCGAGGTAGAACACGGGCCGGTCGGTCTCGTTGACGAGCTGGTGCGCGTCGGCTTTCCCGGCGGGAAATCCGGCGGCCATACCGGGCCCGAGCCTTTGGCGCCCAGCGTCGGTGACCAGCGTTATCTCGCCCTCCACGACGTAGACGAATTCGTCCTGCTTCGCGTGCCAGTGGCGCATCGAGGATTCGGCGCCGGGATCGAGGCGCGTGAGATTCACGCCGAAGTTCTTCAAGCCGGCATGATCGCCCAGGCGCCTGCGGTGCCGCCCCGCCACGCGGCTCTTGTAGGGCTCCGGGTAGCCGGTGCTCGATGTCTCGGGCAGCTCTTTCGGGTCAAACGCGGGTGCCTTGAGTTTTCCCATAGGTCAGTTCCCGGCGAGGATGCTCATCACCGCCATGCGCACCGCGATGCCGAAGGTGACCTGAGGCAGAATCACCGAATGCGGGCCGTCGGCGACCGATGAGTCGATCTCGACGCCGCGGTTCATCGGCCCCGGATGCATGACGATTGCGTCGGGCTTGGCGAGGGCGAGCTTGGAGGGGGTCAGTCCGTATGACTTGAAAAATTCCTGCGCCGAGGGCAGGAGCGGACCCTTCATGCGCTCGTTCTGCAGCCGCAGCATCATCACCACGTCGCAGCCCGCAAGGCCCTCGCGCATGTCGTGATGCACCGAGACACCGAGCTGCTCGACCCCGGTGGGCAGGAGCGTGCGCGGCCCGATCACGCGCACGTCGGGCGTCCCGAGCGTCGTGAGTGCGTGGATGAAAGAGCGCGCGACGCGCGAGTGCAGCACGTCGCCGACGATCGCGACCGACAGCCCGGCGAAATCCTTTTTGTAGTGCCGGATCGTATAGACGTCGAGCAGGCCTTGAGTCGGGTGGGCGTGGCGTCCATCGCCGGCGTTGATCACGTGGACGTGGGGGGCGACATGGCTCGCGATCAGGTGCGCCGCGCCGCTCGAGGAGTGCCGCACGACAAACATATCCGCGTGCATCGCGGACAGATTATCGACGGTGTCGAGCAGAGTCTCGCCTTTGGTCGAGGAAGACACAGCGACATTCAGGTTGATGACGTCGGCCGACAGGCGCTTGGCGGCGATCTCGAAGGTCGTGCGGGTACGCGTCGAAGGCTCAAAGAACAGGTTGAAGACCGACTTGCCGCGCAGCAGCGGCACTTTCTTCACCTCGCGATCGCTCACACCCACGAAGGACGCGGCGGTGTCGAGGATGTGCACCAGCGCCTCGCGTGGCAGCCCCTCTATCGTGAGCAGGTGTTTGAGCGTTCCGTCGCCGTTAAGCTGCGGGTTTCGCATCGGAGAGTCGCAGGGTGAATTTGCCGCGCTCGTCGCGTGCCAAGCGCAGGAGCTTTCCCGCGGGCACCGATAGCGTCGCGCCGATGTACTGCGCCGCGATCGGCAATTGCCGCTCGCCGCGGTCGACCAGTGCGGCAAGCTCGATCTTCCCGGGGCGTCCATAGTCGAACAACTCGTTCATCGCGGCTCGCACGGTGCGCCCGGTGTAGAGCACGTCGTCGACCACGACGATGTGGCGGCCGTTCACGTCGAAGGGGATTTGAGACGGTTTCACCTGGTGGCGCAGGCCCGCCGAATCGAAGTCGTCGCGGTAGAACGAGATGTCGAGGGTCCCTACGGGTGTTGCGAGGCCGAGCTCCCGGTGCAGGCGTTCAGCGAGCCACGCGCCCCCGGTGCGGATGCCGACCAGGCCCGTGGATTCCGAGACGCCCGCGCGGAGCTTGCTCGCGAGCTCTCGGCAAAGCACCTCAGCGTCGGGGAGATTCATCGAGATAACTCTGTAGGATGATCTTCGCGGCGAGCGCGTGGACGCTTTGCTTGTGTTTGCGGGCGCCGCGGCCGGTTTCGCGAAGCGTGGACTCGGCTGCCGCCGAGGACAGGCGCTCATCGGCGAATTCCACCGGAAGCCTGAAACGCGCCTCGAGCTGCCGCGCGAAGCGGCGCGCCCGCCGCGTCATGCCGTGTTCCGCGCCGTCCATCGCGAGCGGCAGGCCGACCAGGAGCCGCTCGGGGCGCCATTCTCGCAGGAGCGCCTCGATTTCGGCCATGCGCCGGGAGGCGCTCTCGGCTTCGAACATTCCCAGCGGGCTGGCGAGCCGCGTCTCGGTGTCCCCCACGGCGACCCCGATCCAGCGGCTGCCAAAGTCAAAAGCGAGTATGGTGTGGCCGGAGACCTTCGACGGGGCCACGGCCGCCTGGCTCACGCGTGCCCTGCCTCCTCCGAGAGCTTCGCGAAATCGACACCGAGCAATTTCATCGCCGCCGGCAGGCGGTCTTCGGCCGGCGTGTCGAAAATGATCCCATCCTTGGCCTCGACGGTCAGCCAGGCGTTCTGCTTGATCTCGTTCTCGAGCTGCCCGGCCGCCCAGCCCGAGTACCCGAGCGTAACCAGCATCTTGAGGGGACCGCCGCCCTGTCCCACCGCCTCTAGGATGTCCTTGGACGTCGTCAGGCCGATCTTGTCGTGCACCGACAGCGTCGACTGCCACTTCCCGGGCGGCTGGTGGAGTACGAAGCCGCGATCGGTCTGCACGGGACCGCCGAAGTAGACCGGCTCGTTCACGAGAATCTCGGAATCGAGGCGCAGGCTCAGGCGCTCGAACAGCGCCCCAAGGGTCATCTCGATGGGCCGATTCACGACTACGCCGAGCGCTCCCTGATCGCTGTGCTCGCAGATCAGGGTCAGGGTGCGCGCGAAGTACGGATCGACCATGTTGGGCATGGCGATCAGAAAGTGATTGGTGAGGTTGACCTGAGCCATGGAGGAGTCGTTATTCTAATCCCCCGGTGCGCTGGCGCACAATTTTCGCGGGCCTCTCCGGCTTCGCGACCCTTCACGCTTTCAGGCGGCTGCCCGGCGCTCCCGGAGAAATCCGGAGATCTTCTCCAGCAAATCGTCTTCCTGGTAGGGCTTGCCGAGGAAGTGGCTGACACCGACCTCCTTGGCGTAGCTCTGATGCTTATCGGCCGTGCGGGAGGTGATCATGATGATGGGCACCCGGGAAAGGCGCGCGTCGGCCCGCACATTCCGCGTCAGGTCGAACCCGTCCATGCGCGGCATTTCGATGTCGACCAGCATCACGTCGGGCACCAGCGCTTGCAGCTTTTCCATCGCCTCGACGCCGTCGCGCGCCGTGACGACCAGATACCCCTGGCGCTCGAGAAGGCGTCCGGTGACCTTGCGCACGGTGAGCGAATCGTCGACTACCATGATCGTGGGCTGCGTGGCGGCGGCCTGCGGCTTGGGCGCCGCGTGGGCGATCGCCGGGCGGACGGCGACCTCTTTCAGCGCGAGCTGCACCGGATTCAGGATGAGCACGATCTCGCCCGTGCCGAGCACCGTGGCGCCGGTGATCCCCGGGATGCGCTGCAGCTGCGGACCGATCGCCTTGACCACGATTTCCTGGTTGCTGCCGACCATGTCGTCCACGTGAAGCGCGATGGAATTGGTGCCGCTGCGCAGGTACAGCGTCGGGGAGAAGCGCTTCTGCTCCGCGACCGCGTCGGACATTCCGAGCAGGTGCGGAAGGTAGTGGAATGGATAGTGGCGGTCCTGCCACTCCGTCTGGCCCGACTTGTACGCCGCGACCAGTTGCTCCTGCCTGAGTTGAAGGACCTGCTCGACCATCACCGCCGGTATCGCATACGTCTTGTTGCCCGCCCGCACCAGCACCGTCTGCGTGACGGCGAGAGTGAGGGGCAGGTAGATCGTGAACCGGGTGCCCTGGCCGCGCGCGAAACGCATCTCCACTCGGCCGCCCAGCGCGGCAACCTCGTTGCGCACCACGTCCATGCCGACGCCGCGCCCGGCCAGCTGCGAAACCTCGGCCGCGGTGGAGAAGCCAGCGTTAAAGATGAAATCCGCGATTTCCGCCTCGGAAAGAGCCGCGTTCGGCTCCATCAGGCCCTTCTCGATCGCCTTCTCGCGGATCCGCTCGATGTCCAGACCCGCTCCGTCGTCCGACAGGGCGAGTTGCACCTCGTTGCCTTCCTGCTTCAGCTCCAGGCGAATCTCGCCGATATCGGGCTTGTTCGCGGCCCGGCGCTTGGCGGGCTCCTCGATCCCGTGGATGATGGCATTGCGCAGCAGGTGCTCAAACGGCCCGGTGATGCGCTCGAGCACCGAGCGGTCGAGCTCGACCTGGGTGCCCTTGATGTCGAGGTTGGCGCGCTTGCCGACCTCCTTTGCGGTCTGCCGCACGACGCGGTAGAGGCGCTCCTGGAGGCTGCCGAAAGGCACCATGCGCACGCGCATCAGGTCCTGCTGCAGATCGCGGTTCAGCCGCGCCTGCGCAAGAAGGGCCTTTTCCGTTTCGTCGACCGAATTGGCGAGGTTGCCGTGCACCGTTGATACGTCGCTCACGCTCTCCGCCATCAGCCGCGTCACTTCCTGGAAGCGCGTGAACCGGTCGAACTCGAGCGGATCGAAATTACGCTGCGTCTCCTTGGCAAGCTCCAAGCGCGACTGCATCTGAGACTCGGCCTGAATCTCGATCTCTCGAAGCTGTGCGCGCAGGCGCACAACGTTGTCGGTAAGCTCCTGCATCGCCCCCTTGAGCGTGCGCATCTCGCCTTCGATCCGGCTGCGCGCGATGGCGACTTCGCCTGCTTCGTTCACCAGGCGGTCGACGACGTCGGCACGCACGCGCAGCAGCGCCTTGGGCTGGATCTCGCGTTCGGAGGGTGGAACTGCCTTCGGCGCCGGCGCCGCTGCGGCGGGGGCGACGACCGCCGGGGCTGCTGCCGGTTCTTGAGCCGGGGCGGCAGGGGCCTCGACGGGGGCAGCGCCGGCCTCGGTCGAGCCCGGCTTCTGCAGCCGGTCGAACAGGACGCCCATGCGGTCCCAGGACGTCTCGAGTTCCTCGAACAGCGCCGCAGGCAATGTTTTCATCGAGAGGGCGTTCTCGACTCGCGTCTCCATGTGGTGGGTGAGCTCGCCCATCGCCATGGCGCCCGCCATGCGCGCGCTTCCTTTCAGGGTATGCAAGACGCGCTGTAGCCCTTGGCCGAGCGCGGGATTGTCCGGACTGCCGCGCCAGTCGCGCAGAGCGGAGCCGACAGAGGGAACCAGCTCGTGGGCCTCGTCGAGGAAGATCTGCATGAGCTCCGGGTCGAGGTCGTCGTCGAGCCGTCGTTGCCTGCGCTCCAGCGTGATTTCCAGGTCGAGGTCATCGCCAGGTCTCTCGCCCGGCACGGGCTCCCCGAGCGCAGTTTCGGGCTCGGCTTCGGGTTCGGCGTCCAGGTCGTAGGAGGGCGTGGCCTGCGCCGGCTTGCCCTCCCGCTCCGTCGCGCCCTGCGCGGCACCGGCCCCGTCGCCGACGCGCTCGAGCAGTGCGATCAGCTCCGGGACGGGCTGCGGCACGCGCAGCTCGATTACGCTACCGACCATGACCTCGAGCGTGTCGATCGCCTCTCCGACGAGCAGTTGCTCCCCCTCGGACAGCTCGCTGGTCGCAAGCACCTGCAGCGCGCGCTCGAGCGCGTAGCCCAAGTCGGAGAGCGCGGCAATCTTTACCGTTCCCGACGTGCCGGCAAGCGTATGCACGGCGCGCAGCAGCGCGTCGCTCACCACGCCGTGCTGACGCAGGGTCTCGTGTTCTTCCTTGATCGCTGAAATGTGCGCGCGCGCCTCGCCGCTAAATATGGTGAACAGGGTCGTCGAGACCCGGTGTGAGCCAAACTGTACGAATCCCTCCGGCTCTGACCCCGCAGTCGGGGTGTCGGCCCTCGCTGCGACCTCTGTCGCCTTGGCGGGAGTGGCCTCGGCGGCGCCGCGTTCCGGGGCCTCGCCCTTGCGGACGCGTTCGGCGGCAGCGACAAGCGCACGCTCGTCGCTGGAACTTCCGCCGGCTTTGAGGCGCTTGACGTTGTCGGAAAAGTAATCGTGAGCGAGTCCGATGAGCTGCAGCAGCGCGGGCGTGGCCGCACGCTCGTCCTGCAACCAGGCGTTCATCGTTTGCTCGACCGCCCAAGCAGCTTCGCCTAGGCGCATGAGACCCACCATGCGTCCGCTGCCCTTCAGCGTGTGGAATCCCCTGCGTATGGTGATTAGCGCTTCCTTGTTGGCGTGCTGCTCGCGCACCGTTTCGAGCTGCTCGCGAATCGTCGCCAACACTTCGTCCGATTCCTCCAGGTAGACGCCCAGGAGCTCGGCGTCGACCGCCTCGGTGCTCGCATCGATGAGCTTCGCGGTTTCGGGAGACGGGGAAGGCGCAGCCGTATGCGTGGCCTTTTCGATCGCTTCCTTCAGGAACGGGGTAAGCGGCATGGTGCTGGACTTGTCTAGCGCCTTAAGGGCTTCGGCGGCCGAAGCCTCCAACTTCTGGTCGGCGACGAGCCCGGCGTCCTTCTGCAGCGCCGCGAGGTTCTTCTTCAGCTCGGCCCGGAGTTCTGCGTTCTCGGGCTTGTCCTTCCATTCCTCGTACAGGTCAGCCGTCTCGCGCTGCTGCTCGGCGATGTGCGCCTCGACAGTCGGGGCTTGTCGCGCAGCATCGCGTTCCTCCTTGTCTGGCGCGGCGATCGGTCGCATCGCCGCGTCGAAGTCAGCGTTGCCGAGAGCCAGACTCTCAATATAGAAACCCAGGCCCGAAAGAGTCTGCGCGATGCGCTCGAATTCCTGCGGGCGAACGCGGTAGTCGGGGTTCGAGAAACCACGGATCTCCTCGGCGGCGGCGGCGAGAGCTTCCTGGGCGCGCGTCTCGCCGAGCATCTCGAGCGCACCGAGGAGCTGACGCATGGGTTTGTCGAGGGAGGCGAGCTCGTCGCGCTTCGCAGGATCGCGAAAGAACACGTCGAGCACCTGTTCGATGGCGCGGAGGTTGGTCTGCATCTCCCCGACGACCTGGCCCATGAGGAGACGTTCCTGCGCCTTGCGCGAAATCTCGTCGAGCAAAGGGATCTCCGGAGCCGTGCGCCGGAGCTTGCCCTGCATGCAGTCCTTCAGCCGCGAGCGCAGGAGCTGCGCCTGCTCGGCAAACTCCTCAAGGGCACCGGCCAGGGTGTTTTCGAGCATGAGCAGTACGGTGGCGACCTCGAGAGCGACCGCTTCGTTCATGGCCTCGCGGTTCGAAACGAGCCACTCGGCAACTTCGGCGACTTCATCGGTCAACCCCGAGAGGTTTGAATCCCCGAGGGAGCTTACTTGCTTCTTGAGCGCGCTCGCGCTGTCGCGGAATGTCGGGAGCGAAGAAGCGTTGCCCGACGCGAACTTGTTCCAGGCGTCCTTTGCCTGAGCGAGGTGCTCGCGTGCCGCCTTCAGCGCAGGCGATTCCTCGCTCGCCGCGTCGCCCTCCGTCGGCGGAATGGTGTGCTCGAGGTGATAGGCCTCCTGCACCTCGCGCAACAGCGCGCTAACTGGTCTTGCGCGCGCCACGTAATAGAGGACTTCGCGCATCAGCCGCTCGGCGACGCTCGGTGTTCCCTCCACCAGGCGCTTGATCTGCTGTTCGATGCGGTTGCAAAGCTGTTTCGTGTCCAGATCCGGGGGCACCGCGTCGTGGGCGAGCGCATCGAAGAAGGCGAGTGATGCCCACCAGAACGCGCGCTGAGCGCCGGGGCCCTGCATGGTCTCGATAGCCTCGACCGCCGCGCGCATGTCCTGTGCGCCGCTTGCGTCCTTCTTCAGCCATTTCAGCAGGCCGCGCTGGTACCGCCCGCGCTGCTCGCGCAGGTATTTCTCGGACTCGGCGGCTTTCAATGCGCCGGTGCTCTTGTCACGCTTCGGCGGACGGAACGATAGATTCGGGAAGTAGAGATCGGTTGGCTCGGCGTGCCCTCCCCGCGCCGTGACCACGTCGCGGTACAGCGGGAAGAGCCTGAGCGGCTGGTTCGGCTTTCCCGCCATCAACTGGTCGAGGTAGGCGCGAATTCCCCCGAGAGCACGCTCGGCAAGTCCGAAGACCTCCGTCTTTCTGAGCGAGACTTCCTTCTCGAGGGCGCTAAGCAGCGCCTCGAGCTCTTCCGACACGCGCGTGATCCCTTCCAGACCGACGATCGAGAGCGCACCGTGCGCCTGGTGCAGGTGCGACTGGCTCGATTTCAGCTGCGTCTCGTCGGCGCTATTCGCCGCAAACGCGCGTAGCGCCTCCTGCGCGTGCTCGATGGCGTGGTCGATCTCTCCCTTGACCCAGGAGAGCGGCCCGACGTCGAATTCGGCGCGCGCAGTCATCGTTCCCGACCTTGCTCACCCGCCTCAGCCGATCTTGAAGCCGGACACCGAGCCTTTCAACTCCTTGGCGAGCTCGGCGAGCTGGCCGATCGACACCGCGGTGCGCTTGGTGCCTTCGGTGGTCTGCTGCGTGATGTTGAGGATGTCCTGCATGCTCGTCGCCACGTCGTTTGCGGACTTCGCCTGTTGCTCGGTAGTCGTGGTGATGCCCTCGATCAGCTGCGCGAGCTGCCGCGACACCGACCCGATCTCAGAAAGGGCCTGACCCGCTGCGTCCGAGAGCTTCGCACCTTCGACCACACCCTGCGTGCTCTTTTCCATGGCGGAAACCGCATCCTGCGTGTCCGTCTGAATCGTCTTGACGATCGCGCCGATCTGCTTGGTCGCTTCGGCCGAGCGCTCCGCGAGGCGCTGCACTTCTTCCGCCACCACCGTGAAGCCGCGTCCGGCCTCGCCCGCCGAGGCCGCCTGGATCGCGGCGTTCAGAGCGAGAACGTTCGTCTGCTCGGTAATGTCCGAGATCAGCTCCACGATCTCGCCGATCTCCTGCGAGGACTCGCCCAGGCGCTTGATGCGCTTCGACGTTTCCTGGATCTGCTCGCGGATTTCGTTCATGCCCGATATCGAGTTCTGCACCGCCTGTGTGCCTTTTTGGGCTGCGGCCAGCGACTGCCGCGCCACGTTTGCAGACTGCGAAGCGCTTTCCGACATTTCGTTCATCGCCCTGGCCATGTTGAGAACCGAGGCACTGGTCTGCCGAATCTCTATGGATTGCTTCTCGGCTGCGGCGAGCAGCTGCACCGAAGTCTGCTGTGCGGATTCCGTGGCCGTCGTCACCTGCGCGGCAGCCGCGTTGATCCGGCCAACTAGGCCCCTGAGCTCGTCGATCGTGAAGTTCACCGAGTCCGCGATGGCACCGGTAATCTCCTCGGTTACCGTCGCCTTCACGGTGAGATCGCCTTCTGCGAGGTTTCCCATCTCGTTCATCAGCCGCAGAATCGCGTCCTGGTTCGAGCGGTTCGTGCGCTCGGTCTCGGCTCGCTGGCGCTCGGCCTCGTCGGCACGGCGGCGGGTGTCGCCGAGGTACACTAACACCAGCAGCACGATGTCGCCGATCCCGAGCAGAATCAGGACGGCGAGAGCCAGGAAGTTGGTCCTGCGTTCGCCGAGCTCCTCCTCATAGGCGTCGGCGAGCTTCTTCGATGCGTCGAGAAGCGGCTCGGAGTCGTCCACGACTCTGCGGCCCGCCTGCTTCGCGTTCACCAGCGCCTGCAGGTTGCCGAGAATCGAGGCCACCGCACCCTGGAATTCCTGGTACGCCTTGTCCAGCTCTGCGAGCTTGGCCTGCTGCTCGGCGTCCTTGGCCGCCGCAACGCGCAGCACGTCGCTGCCTTTCGTCAAACCTTGCAGCAGCTCACGGAACGTGGTTGTGTCCTTACCCATCAGGAACGCCACTTCCGGGTCGATCACGTCCGCACCGAGCATGGCGTTCGCATTCCGCGCCAGCCGCTGGGTCAACATGACCAGCTGACCCGAGAGCGAGACCTCACGCGCGGGCGCCTGGGATTGCAGCTTGAGCGCCTGTATCTGCTCGGCCAGATCGAGCAGTAAAGGGTTGTTGGCGTTGATCTGACGCACTGCGGTAGCGAGCCCGATCAGGTTCTTGCTCTGCGTGAGGACGAGCTGAACGCTGCGATCGGTCTTGTCCCATTCCTTGGTGAGGGCGTCCAGTTTCGGCTTTACCGTTTCCGAGGTGGGGGGCAGGGAGTCGTCGCCGACCTGCCCACCTTGGGTCAGCAGCTTCAGCGCCACGATGAACTCGTCGCGCGACTGCTGCAATTGCTTGAACGCCTCGGGGCTGCCGATGAGACCCGTTTGCGCGGCCTTGGCGATGCGCTGAGTCAACATGCGCATCTGCGCCGAAGTGGAAACGTAGATCGTGCCGTAGGTCGCTTCGCGGTTGTCCTTGAACACGACGACCGCGGCGGCAACGAAAAGCACCGCGAACAGCACGCCGAGAATGACGTACTGCTGGCCGACGCGAATGCCGCCCAGCCCCATCAGCCGCCGCTTCGGCCCCTCGACGACGGTCGTCGGGCCGGGTGGCACAGGCTTGATCAAGGCCTTTGGAATGGCCTTGGGGACCGCCCGCGGAGCCTGCGGCGCAGGCGCCGCACCCTTCTTTGTCGCCATCGCCGTCTTAGTCGGCAGTCTCAGAAATGCCATGGGTCCCTCCTGTACTCAGGTTTGCCGTGGACGCTTTACACGCCCACGTGAAGAAAATCCTCGTTCGCCACCAAGGCGCCAATATCTAACTCATGCCACAGGCGGCCTTCCTCGTCGCGGAAGGCGCCGGCGATCCAAGGCCGCTTGGCCGCTTCCGGCGCCGGCTGCATCGTTTGCACGCTCTTCAGGCCGAGCATGCGGCTGATCAGCAGGCCGCTGAACGACTGGAAACGCTCGGCGATCAGCAGCAGGCGACAATCCGGGGTGCGCACCGTCGCCTCTCCCCCGGCAAAGGCGGCGAAATCCACCACGCTCGAGAGGACCCCGCGGATATTCGCCAAGCCCAGGTACCACGGTCGCGTGAGCGGAACGCCGGAAATCTCCGGAAGCGGGAGCATTTCACCCGCATCGTCGAGCTTGAGCAGCCAGCTGCCGCTGCCGGCTTGCACGCCCAGGCGCGAGGTGGGCTCGGCCTCGGCCTGAGCTTCGCGCAGTCTTTGGGCGAGCCCCTGCTGGAACTCGCGCAGGCTGATCTGTCTTGCCACGGTGAGGCCTTATTTGAGTGCCGCAATCTTCGCCAGCAGTTCCTTGGCGTCGATCGGTTTTACCAGATAGTCCTTCGCGCCCTGGCGCATGCCCCAGACGCGATCGGTTTCTTGATTCTTGCTCGTCACGACGATGACGGGTATGTGCTTGGTCGCCTCGTCGCGCGTAATGGCACGCGTCGCCTGAAACCCGTTGGTGCCTGGCATGACGACATCCATGAGAATCAGATCGGGCTTCTCCGATTTCGACTTCGCAATTGCTTCGTCGCCGCTCTCTGCGGTCACGCACTGGAACCCGCTCTTGGACAGGGTTTCCATGAAGAACTGTCGGTCAGTCGGTGAATCGTCCACAATCAAGATCTTCTTTACGGCCATGGCAAATCTCCTCAGGTACGTACAGGCGCATGCGCGCCCACGGTCTTCAACAGGCTATCCTTGGTAAACGGTTTGGTCAGGTACTCGTCCGAGCCCACCATCCGGCCGCGCGCCCGGTCGAACAATCCGTCCTTCGAGGAAAGCATGATGACGGGAGTGCCCGCAAAGCGCGCATTCTTCTTGATCAGCGCGCAGGTTTGATACCCGTCCAGGCGAGGCATCAGGATATCGACGAAGATGACATCGGGTTGGTGGTCGGAGATCTTCGCGAGCGCGTCGAAACCGTCTTCCGCCAGGATCACCTTGCATCCGGCTTGAACGAGAAAAATCTCGGCGCTGCGGCGGATGGTGTTCGAATCATCGATCACCATCACTTTGACGCCGGCCAGGCTCGCCGTTTCGCTCACGCTCTCTCCCGCTCCCCAGCTGTGCTTATCCCGACAACTTCGTCGGATCTCCGATATGACGTTGGCGTTGTTCCGCCTAGTCCGCGTTTTTACACTATACAACCAAATCCAGTCAAAACAAAGCCTTGTATAGTGTACTTCAGAAGCCCCCTCAGGATCACTGGCGAAGCGGGATCCGGGGGCTTCCAAGTGTCGCTAGGGGTGTAGCAGGAGGCGTGCCCGACCGATCAGAACTCAACCATCTCGAAGTCTTCCTTGCGGGCACCGCACTCGGGGCAGGTCCAATTCATGGGGACGTCTTCCCATCGAGTCCTGGCCGGGATTCCTTCTTCCGGGAGACCCTCGGCCTCGCTATATATGAAGCCGCAGATCAAGCACATCCAAGTTTTGAATTCTTGCTTTTCCGTCATTAGGTTGGGATGAGTTACAATGGGTCGTTGGATGATAACCCGAGCGGCGAGCCGCCTGCCATCTCTCGCCGCTATTTCGCAGCCATGCCCTCGCCTCCCATAGTGCTCGCATTTGCCGCGGCAGACCCGACCGGCGGGGCAGGCATGCAGGCAGACCTGCTGACCCTGGCCGCCATGGGCTGCCACGCACTGTCGGTTATCACGGCCATTACGGTCCAGGACACCGCCGGAGTTGAGAACCTTCAGGCCATCGACGCGGACTGGGTGGTCGACCAGGCGCGCTTGGTCCTGGAGGACATGCCCGTCGCAGCATTCAAGGTCGGCGTCGTGGGCAGCATCGAGAACATCGCAGCGATCGCGGAGGTGGTATCGGACTATCCCGACGTGCCGCTTATTTTCGACCCTGTACTCGCCTCGGGACGAGGCGACGAGCTCGCCACCGAGGACATGATTTCAACCATGCGCGAGCTGCTGCTGCCTCAAACGACCATCCTCACCCCGAACAGCCGCGAGGCCCGGCGCCTCGCTCAGGCCGAAGGCGAGGACGACGACGAGCTTGCGCTCGCGGGCGCCGCCGAGAAGCTCCTTGGGTTGGGCTGCGAGTACGTGCTTATTACGGGCACGCATGAGAACACGCCGCAAGTGGTGAACACCCTTTACGGTTCGCAGGGCGTAGTGCGCACCGACAGCTGGGAGAGGCTTCCGGAGACCTACCACGGCTCGGGCTGCACGCTCGCCGCGGCGATCGCCGCAACCCTCGCTAACGGCCTAGAGCTTCCCGATGCCGTGCGCGAAGCCCAGGAATACACCTGGCAAACGCTCAACGCCGCGTTTCGCCCGGGCATGGGCCAATACATTCCCGACAGGTTTTTCTGGGCGAGAGAGATCGATGAACCGGGCTCTGGCAAGCCCTGATCGGCGGGTGGATTCTCTCGGGGGACTCAGAGGCCTGTACGCGATTACCCCGGACGAGTCCGACACCGTCCGACTCGTGCGCAAGGTGCGCAAAGCACTCGCGGGCGGAGCGCGCATGCTGCAATACCGAAACAAGTCCGCGGATGCGACATTGCGCCGCGAGCAGAGCGTGGCCCTGCTTGCGCTTTGCCGGGCGGCGCGCGTTCCGTTCATCATCAACGACGATCTGGATCTCGCCTCGGCGCTTGGGGCCGACGGCGTTCACCTCGGCCGCGATGACATCCCTGTCGCCGCGGCGCGAGCACGACTAGACAAAGAAAAACTCCTGGGAGTCTCGTGTTACGACCGACTCGATCTCGCGGTGGATGCACGCAATGTCGGCGCGGACTACGTCGCTTTCGGCAGCGCATTCCCTTCCACTACCAAGCCGGGAGCGCCTCAGGCCCCCCTTTCGCTCTACCGCGAGGCGAAAGCGCACCTGGGGCTCCCGATCGTTGCGATCGGAGGGATCACGCCCGAAAACGCCCGTGTTGTTATCCGGGCGGGGGCCGATGCTGTCGCCGTGATCAGCGGATTGTTCGGCGCGCCCGACGTCGAGCGCCGCGCGCGGCAGTTTGCACGAATGTTCCTCGAACATGACCTCGAAAAACGATCTGCTGTTTGAACGTTCCCGGAAAGTCATCCCGGGCGGAGTGAATTCGCCGGTGCGCGCTTTTCGCGCGGTGGGGGGTACGCCCCCCTTCATCGAGCGCGGCGAGGGCAGCCGCATATGGGACGCGGACGGCCGCGAGTACATCGACTACGTCGGCTCCTGGGGACCGCTTGTGCTCGGGCACGCGGATCCGGAAGTCGTCGCCG
>Ga0326726_10003234_pt1 | contig 14957 bp, 16 predicted proteins | sample MHFenrmetagenome_2_FD_207603 | JGI IMG/M metagenome (GOLD analysis project Ga0326726, IMG submission 207603) | Lab enriched peat soil microbial communities from Michigan Hollow, Ithaca, NY, United States - MHF15MN | ecosystem: Environmental > Terrestrial > Soil > Wetlands > Peat | place: USA...
GGGACCGGCGGTACGACGTGCCGGATGGCGCCCTGGTGGCGCGGGACGAAGTGCTGCGCGTGCGGACGTTCGAGCCGGCGGGGGAGGGCGCCGCCCGCGCGGAGCTGACCTGGAAGGGACCGACGCGCCTTAGCGACGGCTACAAGGAGCGGGAGGAGCTGCAGTTCGACGTCGGAGATGGGGCCGCCGCCGGCGAGATCCTCGGGCGGCTCGGCTTCGAGGAGTGCGACGCCATAGACAGATGCGTCGAGTACCACGAAGTCGCAGGCGCGGCGGTGCGCCTCGAGTGGTACCCGCGTATGGACGTGCTCGTGGAGGTGGAGGGATCGCCAGAGAACATAGAGCGCGCCGTCGCCGCTTCGGGCATCCCGCGCAGTGCCTTCAATGCCGACCGGCTGCTGGATTTCGCGGGCCGATACGAGCGGAGGACGGGGAGGCCCGCCGTACTGCGACTCAGCCGACTGGGCGCCGACGAAAAGCCCGCTTGGCCGAAGTGGGCAGGATCCAAGTGAGCGGAAGACAGGGAAGTTGCCAGACGGCAAGGACTGAAGTGGTTACCAGTTGTCAGACTGCGGAGGGTAGACCAGTTGCGAGTACTTGCGACTTGGCTGGCTTCCGAGCGCTTGAGGCTGGTAACCACTTCCCCCTTGCCGTCTGGCAACTATTCTGATGTCCGTGCTCTTATGACTTCCCGCTAGCGGAGGCGCGTGCCTGTTCTAGGAGTGGGCATCGACATCGTCCCGGCCTCGCGCGTGGACCAGCTGCTGTCCCGTCACGGGGAGCGGGCGCTGGCCCGCCTGTTCACGTCGGGCGAGCGCGAGCGCGCCGCCGCCCTCGTGGATGCTTCGCTGCACCTGGCGGCGCGCATCGCCGCGAAGGAAGCGGCGTACAAGGCACTCTCCGGCGACGGGAGAGCCAACGGCGTCGGATGGCTTGACCTCGAGGTCACGCGACACGCCGACGGCCGCCCTTCCATGGCCTTTCACGGCGCCGCCCGGCGCCGCCTGACCGAGCTCGGCGCCACCCGTTGCCACCTGTCCCTCACCCACGCAGGGGGCGTTGCCGCGGCGGTCGTCATCCTCGAGTAGTCGCGTTGCCCGTCACCGGTCGACTCGCTACGTTGCGGCGTCCTTCGACTTGAGATTGAGTTTCAACTGTATGGGCAATCCGGCCCTCGTTCTTGTCGCCCTCCTCTCCCTCGGTGCGGTTCCGCCTTCCCCGGTCAAGCCGAAGCAGCCTGCCGCGCTCGACGCCGCGCGGCGGATCGTGGCGGCGCTTCACCTCGCGGCGGAGGAGTACGCACTGGCGTGGGAAGGCGGACGGCTCACGAAGCCGGAGGAGGCCGAAGAGGCCAGGCAGTTCGTGGCGGTGGCGAGGCCGTCGGCCGGAGCCCTCGAGGGGCCTCTCGCGAGCGAAGCCGCGCGCGCACTCGACGCAATCGGTGCACTACTCGATCGTCGCGCACCGGCGGAATCGGTCGCCGTGCACGCGGCGGCACTGGAACGCCTCCTGGAAAGCCGTCTCGGCGGCGCGCTGGAAGAGCGGCCGTCACGCGAGCCGTCGCTGGCCTCGGGCGAGCGCATCTACGCCGCGCGGTGTGTACAGTGCCACGGCGGCCTCGGGAAGGGCGATGGACCGGCGGCCCAAGGGCTCACCCCCCCGCCGGCCGATCTCACCGTCCGCACGGAAACCGGTCCCGTGCCTCTCGACTACTACCGCCGCGTCACGTACGGCGTGCCCGGCACCGCGATGCCGGCGTTCGGATCCATCCTCACGCCGGAGGAGCGCTGGAGCGTCGTCGCCCAGGTCCTCGCGCTCTCGGATTCGCTGGCGCGGCGCGCGCGGAGCGGCACGGGCGCCATGACCTTCGCGGCGGTTCGCGGCATGCTCGGCGGCGCGATGGTGCTGGCGCGCCGTGGCGAGCGCGGCCCCGCCGCGGACGGGATCTTCGATGCCTACCTCGCCTTCGAGGCGGTCGAGGGCCCCCTTCGCGTCGCCGACGCCGCTCTCGCCTCCCGCGCGGAGCGACGGTTCGCCGGGCTGCGCGAGGCCGCGGCCGCCGGCTCCCCCACCCTGAGCGGCCGCTACACCGAACTGGCTCACACGCTGGACTCCACCGAGGCGGCGCTGACCGCGCCCCACACCGGGTGGGGGCTGCTGGCCGAGAGCTTCCTCCTGATCGTGCGGGAGGGCTTCGAGGCGATCCTGATCGTGGCGGCGATCATGGCGGTCGTGCTCCGCGGCGGCTCCTCAGCGCAGCGGCGCAGCGTGCGCTGGGGCATCGCGCTGGCGCTGGCGGCGAGCCTCGCCACCGCCGCCCTCCTCGAATGGCTGGTCGAGGCGTCGGCGGCGCAGCGCGAGGCGCTGGAAGGCGGAGTGATGCTGGTCGCCGCCGCGGTGCTCTTCTACGTCTCCTACTGGCTCTTCTCGAAGGTGGATGCCGCGGTCTGGCAGCGCTTCGTGCGCGACAAGGTCGAGCGCGCGGCGGCGAGCGGGAGCGGTCTCGCTCTCGCGTCGGTGGCATTCCTGGCGGTGTATCGCGAGGGTTTCGAGACCGTGCTCTTCTACAAAGCGCTCTACGTCACGGGCGGCGGGGGCGGAGCGGCCCCGATCACCGTTGGGTTCGCGGCGGGCGCCGTCGTGCTGGTGGTGCTGTACATCGGCATCGAGCGGTTCGGCATCCGGATCCCGCTGCGCCCGTTCTTCGCCGTCACGGGAGCGACCCTGTACTTCATGGCGTTCGTCTTCGCCGGCGCCGGAGTGAAGGAGCTCCAGGAAGGTGCCTTCATCCCCACGACATTGATCCCCGGTGCGCCGCGCGCGGAGTTCTTCGGCATCTACCCCACCGTCGAATCGCTCGCGCTCCAGCTGCTCATCGTCCTGGGCCTGGTGGTCGCAATCGTGTGGTGGCTGCGTGCAGGACGAAGGCGCGGCGAAGTTGCCCCGGGAGCGGAGCTGCCGGAAGCACGATAGCCTGCCGCTTGGCAGGCTATCATGGTCCAGGGCGACGCCCCCCTCAGGAACCCAATCGCCCGGACTTTCGTTCCAGAGACTAGTGGAAGCAATCCCCGTGCCCTTCGTCAGGAAATACTCAAGACATTGCTATTACATGCTTTATGTGCATAGCTCACGCTGACAGGACGCCTTTCGGAGCCCGCCACGCTGTCAATTTCTTATACAGATGTAAAGAAACTATACGATCTGGAATCGTCAGGCCGTCGCACTCTGAGAGGGCGGTTGCGAGTGGCGCCTCATGAGGAATGCGCCGACGATGATCAGCGCGAGGCTCAGGATCTGCGCGACCGTGATGACGCCGATGATGCGGTCGTCCTTGGCGCGAAAGATTTCCGCCACGATCCGCTCCGCGCTCGAGAGAACGAGGTAGGCGCCGAACAGCCACCCGGCCGCGTGGCGGTGCTCCTTCCATCGCCACAGCAGCCAGAAGACCACGAAGGTGAGCGCGATCTCGTAGAGCTGCGTGGGGTGCACCGTCAGCACCTGGGTCGGCAGCGCGCCGGCGGGGATAGCGACGTGGAACTGCTCGCGGAGGTTGATCGCGGTGGACGGCGGTGCCCCGCGAGGAAACGCCATCGCCCAGGGGAGTCGCGACGGCAGTCCGTAGTCGTCGCCCACCATGAAGCATCCGACCCTGCCCAGCAGGTAGCCGATGGCGAGGGACGGCGACACCGCGTCGAGCAGCACCGGGAACGGGAGCTTCTTGAGCCACATGTAGGCGAACACCGCGACGACGCCGCCGGCCAGCCCGCCGTACCAGACGAGGCCGCCGCGGGCGAACATCGCGGAGAGGTGCCCGACGGAGATCGCGAAGTAGAGTTTCGAGCCCGCCAGCCCGCCGATGACGCCGAGCACCACGCTGTCCCAGGCGATGGCGGAGTCGAAGCCGCGACGCCTCAGCTCGCGGGAGTAGATCCACCCGGCGACCAGAAACCCCAGCATCATCATGATGCCGTAGCCGGTGAGCGTGAACCCTCCGACGTGGACGAGGAAGGGGTAGACGGTCACGTGCGCTCCATGCCGGGGAAGGGAAGCCGCGCCGCCGCGTCCAGCGTTCGGCCCGCTTCGGCGGCGCGGAACAGGCCGGCGCGGGCGATCATCGCGGCGTTGTCGGTCGAGAGCCTCGGCGATGGGGCATGGAGCGTGGCCCCGCGCTCGGCCAGCGCGGAGGCCAGCGCGTCCCTCAGCGCGCGGTTGCACGCCACCCCGCCCCCGAGCACGACGCGCGCGCGGCCGCAATGCTCGACGGCGCGCAGGGTCTTGGTCACGAGGACGTCGATCACGGCGTCCTGGAACCCGCGGGCCAGGTGTGCCGTCTCGGCGGCAGCGTCGGCGGACTTGTGCACGGCGTGGATCACCGCCGTCTTGAGCCCGCTCATCGAGAGGTCGAAGTAGTCGGCATCGCCGGGGCGCTGCCGGGCGTGGAGCATCGGCCGCGGGAACCGGTAGCGCGTGGGATCGCCCTCGCGCGCGGCGCGCTCGACGGCCGGCCCTCCCGGATACCCGAGCCCGAGCAGCGAGCCGACCTTGTCGAACGCCTCTCCGACGGCGTCGTCGCGCGTCTCGCCCAGCAGCCGGTAGCTGCCCCAGGCCGGCGCATCGAGCAGGAGCGAGTGCCCCCCCGAGATGATCAGGCCGATGAAGGGCGGCACCGCGGCGGGGTCGTCGAGCGCCGTGCCGAAGAGGTGCGCCTCGAGGTGGTGCACGCCGACCAGCGGGCGGTCGGCTCCGAGGGCCAGTCCCTTGGCGTAGCTCACGCCGACCAGCAGCGCGCCGATGAGGCCGGGTCCCTCGGTGACGGCGATGAGGTCGAGGTCCGCGAGCTCGAGCCCGGCGTCGCCAAGGGCCCGGTCCACCACCGGTCCGAGGGCCACGAGGTGGGCGCGCGAGGCGAGCTCGGGCACCACTCCCTTGTAGACCCGATGCACGTCCTGCGAGAGGATGACGCAGGACGCCAGGCGCGCAGCGTCTCCCTCTCCTGCAACGACGGCAGCCGAGGTCTCGTCGCAGGACGTCTCGATGCCGAGCGCGTTCACGTCTTCCTGATTCTGCCCGACAGGGTGACGCTGACGGGCGTCATCTTGATGACCGCGCGGCCGGCGGTGTCGAGCGGCACGGTGCGCTCGAACGATCCGACGACGCCGCGGAGGTCCAGCGGCTCGGTCGTCACGGAGTCCAGCGTGCCCACCAGCGACCGCGGCCCGCTGACGCGCACCATCGCCGGGGCGACCACGAGGGGCCCGTCCAGCGCGTACCCTGAATCGGGCTGGATCACCGCGCGCACGGCGACGGTCTTCTGGGCGCGGCGGTCGAGGAGCAGCTCGATCTCCCGCGGCTCCACCTCCAGCACGGTGACCTTCACGCCGCCGGGCACCTGCACGTCGGAGGGCGCGATGGCGAGATGGTGGCGCGTGCCGGCCCCCACGCCCGACTCGTTGACCTCAACGCGGATGACGAGCGGGCCGCTCAAGCGGAGCAATTCGCGCTGCGGGCCCGAGACCAGAGCCTTGATCGGTGGCGGCGCCTGCGCGGGAGCGACGTCGGGGGCGAGCACGAGGTCGAGTTGGATGCCGACCAGCTGGGTGGTCGGCTTCTCCAGCGCGACCGCGACCCAGAGAATGATGGCGAGCGCGAGCGCGGCGAGCTTGAGCGGCCAGTGGCGGAGGATCGCGCCGCGGAGCGACACGGGTCAGCCCTGCTGCGCCAGAAGGCGGCGCATCAGGTCCTTGTTCACGGTGGCGTCCCAGTCGGCGGCGCCGATCACTTTCTTGACGATCTTCCCCTGGCGGTTGATCACGAAGCTCTCGGGCACTCCCGTGGTCTGGTAGATCCGTTCGATCCGCCGAGTCGGATCGTGGAGGATCCGGAAGGTGAGCCCGTAGTCCCGCGCGAACTGCCGCACCACGTCGGCGCCGCCTTCGTCAATGCTGACAGAGACGATCTTCAGACCCTTGGGCCCCAGCTCCCGCTCCAGTTGCTCCATGGACGGCATCTCGATCTTGCACGGCTCGCACCAGGTGGCCCACACGTTGAGCAGCACCACCTGTCCCTTGAAGTCGGCGAGCGTCGTTTGCCGGCCGGTCTTGAGGTCGGTCGCCGTGAACGGGGGCGCGGTCGAGCCGACCTCCACGGGGAAGATCTCGGGTGCGAGCTTGATGAGGAGCATCACTCCCGCCGCCAGCACGGCCACGATCACTCCGACGACCACCCACTGCTTGCTCATGCGCCGCCCTTCCGTCGTCCGGCCGCGCCGGCCTCCGCGAGGCGGCGCAGCTCCCGCACCTCGGCGGCTGCGTCCTGGGCCCCGAAGATCGCCACGCCGGCGACGAAGGTGTCCGCCCCCGCGGCCGCGAGCTGTGAGATCGTCTCGCGCGCGACGCCGCCGTCCACCTCCAGCTGGGCACGGCTCTGACGCCGGTCCAGCAGCGAGCGGGCGCGCCGCACCTTGTCTATGGCGGGGTCCCAGAACTTCTGGCCGCCGAAGCCGGGATTGACCGACATCACGAGCAGCAGGTCGAGCTCCTCGGCGACTTCCTCGATTGCGGTGAGCGGCGTGGCGGGATTGAGGGCGACGCCCGGCTTCATCCCGTGGCGTCGGATCTCGCTGAGGTGCCGCTCGAGGTGGTCCGTGGCCTCGGCGTGGATCGTGAGCCCGCTCGCTCCGGCCGCCGCGAACGGCTCGATGTAGGCCTCCGGGTGCTCGACCATGAGGTGGCAGTCCAGCGGGATCTCGGTGAAGCGCCTGAGCGCCTTCACTATCGGCGCGCCGAAGGTGAGGTTGGGCACGAAGTGGCCGTCCATCACGTCCACGTGGATCTGATCGGCGCCCCCCGCCAGCACCCGCTCCACCTCGTCCATCAGGTGCGCGAGATCCGCATTCAGGAGGCTGGGCGCGATACGAACGGTCACTTGGACCCTCTCGATAGATGCAGAATCACCGCGCTGCCTGCGGCGACGCTGTCCCGTGCCGCGGGCGCGGTGCCCGCGGCCAGCCCCTCCGGCAGCACGCCGGCCACCGTGTCCACGCCCGCCACCGTGATCCCCGCCGCCGCGAGGAGCCGCTGCGCGAGGTCCGCGTCCAGACCGCGCACGTCCGGAACGGCGACGCGCGGCGGGCCCTCGCTCACGGTGAGCGCCACGGTCGAACCGCGCGGCACGGCGACGCCCGGCGCCGGATCCTGCCAGATCACCGTCCCCGCCGCGAACGTGGGATGGCGCTCCCGGTCGGCGATCTCGCTCTTGAGCCCGCTGCGCACCAGCATCAGCGCCGCTTCCGCCGCCGTCGAGCCGATCAGTCGCGGGACCTCCCGCTCGCTGGGGAGGAGGGGCGCCGGAAACAGGAGGAGCGCGGCGAGAAGATAGCCGACCAGCACGGTCGCGGCGACACCGCCGGCGAGCAGGACGACGCGCCGGACGGGGTGCTCGGGCCCGGGCGGGCCGACCAGGACGGGGTGCGCGGGCCCGGCTGGGCCGACGAGGACGGGGTTCGGGACGCTCGCTCCCGGCTGCGGCGCCGCGGGCATGCCCGTGGCGTCGCCGGGCGGCGCGCTCGCCGCCCCGGGGGGCCGCCCGAAGAAGCGCCTTACGAGAGCATCCCCGTGGTGGGGCTCGACGGCACCGCTACCTCACGGCGCGGCATCCGTCCCGCCAGATACGCGGTGCGCCCCGCCTCCGTCGCCAGGCGCATCGCGTGCGCCATCGCCACGGGATCCCGCGCTTCGGCGATCGCGGTGTTCATCAGCAGCCCGTCCACTCCCTGCTCCATCGTCACGCACGCGTCCGACGCCGTCCCGACTCCCGCATCCACGATCACCGGCACGGCGAGGCGCGCCTTGATCGTCCGGATGTTGAACGGGTTCAGCAGCCCCAGCCCCGAGCCGATCGGCGAGGCGAGCGGCATCACGGCGGCGCACCCGGCGTCCTCGAGCCGCAGCGCCGTGATGAGGTCGTCGTTGGTGTACGCCATCACCTTGAAGCCCTCGCGCACCAGCGCCTTCGCGGCCTCCAGCAGCCCGACCACGTCGGGCAGCAGCGTCTGCTGGTCGCCGATCACTTCCAGCTTGATGAAGTCGTTGAACCCCGCCTCGCGCGCCAGCCGCGCGTAGCGCATCGCGTCCTCGGCGGTGTAACACCCGGCCGTGTTCGCCAGGAGGAAGATGCGCGAAGGATCGAGGTGGAAGAGGATCCCTTCCTCCTTGGTCCGGTCGAGACTGATCCGGCGCACCGCGACCGTGACGACCTCCGCCCCCGACGCGTCGAGAGCGCGAACCATCGTCGCGTTGTCCTTGTACTTGCCGGTGCCGACCAGCAGCCTGGAGTGGAATGACCGGCCGCCGATCTCGAGCGGCGTGTCCTGGACAAACGGTGCCATCGCTGTCGTCGCCATCGCCATTCCTTCCCCGTGCCTCTGTGCCGCTGTGCCTCGTGCCTTCAGCCGCCACCGACGAAGTGAATCAGTTCGACTTCGTCGCCGCCGGCCACCCGGGTCGCTCCCAGCGCGTCCCGGCGCACGATGCGGCGGTTGTGCTCGACCACCACCGCGCGGGGGTCGAGGCCCAGCTGCGTGAGCAGACCGCCAAGCGTGGTACCCTCGGACACGGCGCGGGATTCCCCGTTGACCACCAGCGCCACCGTCCGCGTGGCGGGCAGCGCGGCCAGAAAAGAGCTCGCCGCGGCCGCCGGATCCCTCGCGTCCCACAGCGCGCGGATGGCCGCGACGCCCCAGGCTCCAGCCTCCACGATCGCGCCCGCATTGGCGGGTGTCAGCCCGCCGATCGCGATCACCTGGCGTCCCCCCGAGGCCGCGGCGGCCACGAGGGTCGGCCCCTCGGCCGGCGCTCCGGGATGGCTCGGGGTCTCGAAGACGGCGCCCGCCACCATGAAGTCTGCACCCTCGGCTTCGGCGGCGCGCGCCGACGCCGCATCGTGTACCGATCGCGCGATGGGGATGCCGGGCGCGACGCGGCCGAGGTCCCGCACGCCGAGGCCGGAGCGGCCCGCCACGATCGCCTGGGCGAGCGCGGCGCGCGCCACGTCCGCGCGGTCGTTCACCACCAGCCACGAGCCGTGCGGCGCGACGGCGTCCCGCACCCGGCGCGCGAGGTCCAGCAGATCGGCGCCGCCGAGCGCGCGCGTCCGGACGTGCACCGCCAGCGTCGCTCCGGCCGCGGCGGCCATCGCGGCGGCGCGCTCCACGACGCGGCCGGCGCCCACGACCCGGTCGTCGGTGACCGCATGGAGCCTGGGCAGTAGGGCGATCACGCGAGAGCGTCCCCCGCCGCGATGCCGCGGCCGTTGACGAACGCGCGCACGTTCATCCGTGCCCGCCCGGAGGGCTGAACCTCCGCCACCGCGACCGCGCCCGCCCCGCACGCGATCACGAGCTCGTCGCCCGCGGCGAGCACGAAACCCGCCTCCCCTGCGCCTTGGGCCGCCCGGGCGCCGAACAGCTTCAGCTCCTTGCCGCGGCCCGTCGTCCACGCCCCGGGCTTGGGGTCGAACGCTCGCACCTTGCGCGCGACGACGTCGGCCGCGCAGGCCCAGTCGAGACGCTCCTCCTCACGCTTGATCTTGGGCGCGAAGGTGGCCTGGGTGTGATCCTGCGGCTGGGGCTCGAGGCCGGCCTCGTCCATCAGCGTCAGCGCCTCGATCAGGGCCTCGGCGCCCAGCTCCGCCAGGCGCACCGACAGCTCGCCGCCGGTCTCGTCCTCGGCGATCGGCGTGGCGACCTGGTGCAGGATCGGGCCGCTGTCCATCCCCGCGTCCATCTGCATGATCGTGATGCCCGTCTCCGTCAGGCCGGCGAGGATGGCGCGCTGGATCGGGGCCGCGCCGCGCAGTGCCGGGAGCAAGGAGGCGTGGACGTTGACCGATCCACGGCCCGGCACGTCCAGCAGGGCCTGCGGGAGGATGTGCCCGTACGCCGCGACGATCGCCAGGTCGGGCGCCAGCTCGCCCATCCGTGCGAGGAACCCGGGTTCGGAGGGGCGCTCCGGCTGGAGCACCGGCAGGTCGTCGGCGAGGGCTGCGACTTTGACGGCGGAGGGCGTCGCGTGCGAGCGGTGCCGCCCGGTCGGCTTGTCCGGGCGCGTGACGACGCTCACCACGTCGAACCCCTCGCCCACCAGGGCCCGGAGCGACGGCACCGCGAAGTCGGGCGTACCGAAGTAGACGACGCGCACGGCGCTAGTCGGTCTTGGCCGCCCCCTCCGGCACGATGTCCTTGAGGTATCCGGTTTCGCCCTTTCTCGACTTCTTGTAGTCGGCGAGCAGGCGGCGCCGCTTGATGGGCCCGATCCGGTCCAGGAACAGGATCCCGTCGAGGTGGTCGATCTCGTGTTGAATCGCCCGCGCGAACATCCCGGTGCCCTCGACACGCTGGCGAAAGCCGTGCTCGTCCGTCGTCTCCACCACCACGCGCACGGCACGGCCCACGTCGGCGAAGATCTCCGGGATCGAGAGGCAGCCCTCCTCGCCCACCTCCTCGCCCTCCGCCTCGACGATGACCGGATTGACCAGCACCAGCTCCCGGTCGTCCGCCACCACCACCGCGACCCGGCGCGCCACGCCGATCTGATTGGCCGCGAGCCCGACACCCTTGGCCGCGCGCATCGTCTCGAACAGATCGGCGGCGAGCGCCTTGACGCCGTCGTCGAACCGCGCGACCTCGTGGGCGCGCTGCCGCAGCACCGGCGAGCCGAGCAGGTGGAGCTGGCGAACGCTCACGTGGCTGCCGGTTCCTCTTTCCGCGTGATCACCTTCGTGATCCGGTCGCGCTCGACCACCAGCTTGGACTCCCCGGACTTGATCGTGATCCGGTCGTCCTTCACGTGGACGATCTCGCCCACGATCCCGCCGGCGGTGACGACCTCGTCGCCCCGCTTGATCTGCTTCAGCAGCTCCTCGTGCCGCTTCTGCTGTTGGCGTTGCGGCCGGATCAGGATGAAGTAGAAGATCGCGATGAAGGCCGCGATCTGAAGGACGAAGACCATGATGGCTCCGCTGCCCTGCTGTCCCGACGGGGCGAGCATCGCCAGAACCGGATGTCCGATCACGCCTGCTCCCTGCTCTTGTAGCGGGCGAGCCACGCGCGGCTCCACCCGTCGAAGGTTCCCTGCACGATAGCGTCCCGGGCGCGCGAGGCCAGCCGGATCAGGTAGCGCACGTTGTGCAGCGACAGCAGCTTCAGCCCCAACAGCTCCTCCGCGGCGAACAGGTGCCGCAGGTAGCCGCGCGAGAAGGTCGTGCAGGTCTCGCAATCACAGCCCGCGTCCAGGGGCGCGTCGTCTTCCCGATGCCTGGCGTTCCGGATGTTGACCGCGCCGTCGTCGGTGAACGCGGTGCCGTTGCGCCCCATCCTCGTCGGCGCGACGCAGTCGGCCAGGTCCATCCCGCGGCCCACCGATGCGATGAAATCCTCGGGAAAGCCGACGCCCATAAGATAACGGGGGAGCGCGGGCGGGAGCACCTTCACGAGGTCCGCCAGCACCGTCTCCATCTCGGGCTTGGGCTCGCCGACCGAGAGCCCCCCCACGGCCAGGGCGTGCCAGCCCCGGCCCCCCCCTTCCGCGCCGGCGCCGGCCTCCAGGATGCCGGCAAGGGCCGCTCTCCTCAGGTCCGGGAATACCCCGCCCTGGAGAATCGGGACCAGTGTCTGGCGCTCGGGCGCCTCGCGCGAGAGCTCCCGGAACCGGTCGCGCGAGCGGGTCAGCCAGCGCAGCGTCCGCGCGGCGGCGTCCTCCGCCGCGGCGTGCCCGGTCTGTCCGGGCACCACGTGGTCGAACGCCATCGCCACGTCGGCCCCGAGCGTCCATTGGATCTCGACCGCGCGCTCGGGCGTGAGGTGCCGGCGCATCCCGTCCACGTGGCTCCGAAACTCCACCCCCTCCTCCGACACGTCGCGCCTCCCGGCGAGGGAGAAGACCTGGAAGCCGCCCGAGTCGGTGAGTAGCGGCCGTGCCCACCCCATGAAGCGGTGCAGGCCGCCGAGCTTCGCGACCACCTCCTCGCCCGGCCGTACGTGGAGATGGTAGGTGTTGGCCAGCACCATCGAGGCGCCCGAGGCCTCGAGGTCCCGGGGCGAGAGCGCGCGGACGGTGCCCTGCGTGCCCACCGGCATGAAGCAGGGCGTCTCGACGACGCCGTGAGGGAGATGCCATCTCCCCGCGCGGGCTGGGCCGTCGGTCGACTGGAGTTCGAATTCGAACAGATGCCCCTCTCGGCGCTCGGAAGTCAGGAATCCGAATTCAGAGCAGTTGCCAGACGGCAAGTACTGAAGTGGTTACCAGTTTCAAGCCGCCAGGGGCCAGACAAGTTGCCAGTACTTGCGACTGGGCTGCCATCCGACGGCTGGCAACTGGTAACCACTGTGCGCTTCGCCGTCTGGCAACTACCCTGGCCACCGACATTCTGCACGCTGTCAGACTATGAGCATAGCGTCGCCGTAACTATAGAACCGGTACCGCAGGCGGATCGCCTCCCGGTACGCGTCGAGGACCTGCTCCCGCCCGGCGAACGCGCTCACCAGCATCAGCAGGGTGGATCGGGGCAGATGGAAGTTGGTGAGCAGCCGGTCCACCACTCGAAAGGTGTGGCCCGGGCGGATGAAGAGCGAGGTCCAGCCGGCTCCCGGCCGTACGGTGCCGCCGTCTGCGGCGCACATCTCGAGCGTGCGCGTCACGGTGGTGCCCACAGCCCACACTTTGCCCCCGCGGCGGCGGGCCTCGGCGATGGCGCCCGCGGTCTCCGGCGGCAGCACGTAGGCCTCGGGGTCGAGTCGGTGCTCCGCGGGGTCCTCAGCCGTGACCGGCTGAAACGTGCCCGGCCCGACGTGGAGCGTGAGACGGGCCACTTTCACCCCGCGCTCCGCGAGCTGCGTCAGGATGGGCGGTGTGAAGTGCAGCCCGGCCGTGGGTGCCGCCACCGAGCCCGGAGGTTCGGCATAGACGGTCTGGTAGCGCGCCCGGTCCGAGGCGTCGGGGGCCCTGGTGATGTACGGCGGCAGCGGGACCTGCCCGCGCCGCTGGATGACGCCCAAGTCACCGCCGTCGCCGTGGAGCCGCACTCGCCGCTGACCGCCCTCGAGCGTTGCGATTACCTCGGCCTCGTCGCCCTCGCCGAGCTCAAGGCGAGACCCGGGACGGATGCGGGCCCCCGGCCGCACCAGCGCCCGCCAGCTCCCGTCCGCCTCTCGCGTCACCAGCAACAGCTCGGCGGCACCGCCGCCGCGGCGCCGGGCCGGGAGCCGCGCCGGAATCACGCGGGAATCGTTGATCACGACGACGTCGCCGGCAGCGGGGAAGTCGGCGAAGTGCGCGAAGGTCCGGTGCTGAATCGCGCCGGCCGCGCGGTCCAGCACGAGCAGCCTGCTGGCGTCCCGCTCGGGGAGCGGGGCCTGCGCGATCAGCTCCGGCGGCAGCTCGTAGTCGAAGTCGCTCGTGCGGTCGGCCATGTCCGGGGCGGATGCTCGCCCGGCGCCCCCGGCCTGTCAAACCGGGGGCCGGTGACCGAGTTCACCACAGGAGCAATCCCACCGTCCCGGCAATGCGGCTGCTCCGCGTGAACCACTGAAAGCTCGGGGGTGCCTCGTAATGATGGGCGAGGGCCCGCCCCGGCGTTGAGGCCAGGCCGACCAGCGCCAGCGCCTCGACCAGCAGCCCTACTGCTCCGTGCTTCATGCTCCTCCTGGATAGGGAAATGGCTGCCGCGCGCGTCGCGCGGGTGTGTCTTGCCTCGTGCGGATTGGCTCGGTATCTCTCGCCACGGTAATGTCGGGCGCTTACTCCCATTGCATACGCGCCCTTACTTGCCGAGTAAGACCGGTAACCCGTTGGAAGGGCGATGCTTCGGCTCACCACGCTGGGCGCGATGGATTTGCGAGACCGCCACGGACACCCCGTCAGGGACGTGCTGGCGCAGCCCAAGCGTGTCGCGTTGCTGGTGTTTCTGGCCGTCGAGGGCAAGCGCGGCCCCGTGTCGAGAGACCGGCTGCTGTCGCTGTTCTGGCCGGAGTCCGATGAGGCCCGCGCGCGGAACACGCTGTCGCAGGCTCTTCACCATCTGAGGCAGGCGCTCGGCGCGGATGTCATCGCCAGCCATGGGGCGAACGCGGTGGAGCTGCTGGGCGACCAGCTGTGGTGCGACGCGACGGCGTTCACCGAGGCCTTGGATCGAGGCGACGTCGAGCTGGCCCTCGACCTCTATCGCGGCGAGTTCTGCCCCACGCTGTTCGTGAGCGGCGCGCCGGGCGCGGAGGAGTGGGTTGAAGACCATCGCCGGCAGGTGCGGGGCCTCGCCCTGGCGGCGGCGCGCACGCGCGCGGAGCAGCTCGCGGACAAGGGCGAATTCGACGCGGCGGCTCGGGCGGCGCGGCGCGCGCTCGCGCTGCAGCCCGATGAAGAACGGGACGTGCGAACGCTCCTCGCGTTGCTGGATCGCTGCGGGGATGGGGCGGGGGCGCTGTTGGCCTACACGGAGTACGCGCGCCGATTGACGACGTCCCTCGAGACCGAGCCTGCCACCGAAACCCGGCAGCTTGTGGAAGCGATCCGCCGGCGGCGCGAAGGTGCCGCCCGCTCACCCCTTCCCGAAGGCGACCAAACGGGCGCGACAATGCCGGTGCCTGCGCCAGGCACCGTGCCGGTCGTCCGCCGGCCGCCGCCCCCTCGGTGGTTCGCGCCCGCGGCCGGCGTTCTTCTGGCCCTCGTCGTCGTGCTGTTGATGGTGGGAGGTGTGTTCGTCGTCAGGCGCCGGCCGGTTCAGACGCCTGCCAAGGCGGTCGCCGTGTTTCCGTTCGCGGTGCGGGGTGGTCCCGACCTGGCGTATCTGCGCGAGGGGATGGTGGACCTGCTGAGCGCGAAGCTGGACGGCGCGGTCGGTCTCCACGCGATCGATCCCCGGAGCGTCATCGCCGCGACCGCCGGGAAGGAAGGGTACCGCCCGCT
>Ga0326726_10003235_pt1 | contig 14952 bp, 8 predicted proteins | sample MHFenrmetagenome_2_FD_207603 | JGI IMG/M metagenome (GOLD analysis project Ga0326726, IMG submission 207603) | Lab enriched peat soil microbial communities from Michigan Hollow, Ithaca, NY, United States - MHF15MN | ecosystem: Environmental > Terrestrial > Soil > Wetlands > Peat | place: USA...
CCGTCTCCGTTGATATCGCCTGAAACCATATAGGAGAATGGACGTCCCGATTGCGCGGTATAGAACGCGCCAAGGGTTGTGATGAAGCCGCTTCCCCAGTCCTGCCTGTACGTCACATCAAGGAGCACACGGTGGCGACGGTCCCACTGCGAGTACGTGAGCTGCGGATTGTTGGGATCTCCCGGAGTCGGATTGAACCGCCATCCGGAGCTTGCCGTCGTCGAGTTGCCGCTATTGATATCCTTGGCAATTCCCCAGGTATATGCGGCACTGCCGTTCAGCGGCGAAGGTGAGTTCCGCTGCACTTGGACGGTGATGTTGGAGTTGCTCCCCATGTCCGTGTTCCTCACGAGGAACACGCCTGGAGAGAACTGCGCTGCATTAACCCAAACCGCAGAAAAGCTCGTCTGAGCGGCGTTCAGCGTGCCGAAGACCGGACGCCCGTCACCAAGCAGGTGACCTCCCGGTGTCTGCGCTGAATTTTGTAAACCCTTCAGGTTTATGTTTTGATAGTACACGTCATTCTGCGTGACCGAAAAGATCCCCTCGATCGTCGCGGTCAGATCGTAGGGGAGCTTGTGGTCAACAGCGAGACTCCACCTGATGACGGACGGTGCTTTGAAGTTCGGATCAGTGAGGTCGACCTCTGCCGAGGGAAGACCTGCTGCAGCTTTTGGCTGGCCGTACGGATCAGCAATGAAATTGTAACCCGCAGGCAACGCCGTCAACGTGTAGAAGTCCACTCCTGTATTGCTGTACTGGTTCGATACCCAGACATACGGGAACCTTCCGTAGAAGATGCCGACGCCTCCGCGCACCTGCGTGTTTCGTTCCTCGTCAACGGACCAGTTGAATCCGATGCGGGGCGAAAACGCCAGAGATGTCTTCGGGGGATTGTCTGTCCGGTATCCGAAGGTCGAGTCGATCCCCTTGTTATAATTCGGGTGATCGGGATACGTCGGGATGTCGACACGCAGACCGGCGATGATTTTCAGGGACGGAGTTGCCGCCCACTCATCCTCTGCATAGAAGCCGAATTGGTTTGCACCCCAGTTTGCTTCCTGCTTGGGATTTGATGTTGCGGAGTATCTGAAGGAGTAGGAGCCAAAACCAGGTGCGCCGTTAGGTCGCGGCGGATCCAGCGCCAGGTTGCCCCGGTTCTGCAGGAAATATCCGATCGAGCTGTATGCGTACAGACCGAATCCGTCAGGGATGAAGAGGTTTTCGAATTTCAACAGATCGACCCTGCCACCAAATGTGAGCGTGTGCTCCTGGAGATACATCGTAAAATTGTCCGTGATCTCAAAGTACTTCTGACCCAGGAAGTTGTAGTGCCGGAATTCTTCCGCACCGAGCAGAAGATTCTGGGTCCCCTTGAAGGTCTTCGTTGTGTCGGTAGTGGCGATGATCAGCTGCGGGAAAGGGCTCCCGTAGTAGACAGGCTTGTCCTGCTGGTCCACGTAACCGAGTGTGAATTCATTGGAGGCACCGTTACCGAAGATACTGGTCAGCTGCAAAGCCACGGAATGCGTTTTGTCGTCCAGCTTGTACTTGCCGTTGTCAAAGTAGATATCGGTTGTTCCACGGCCGCGAGATGGAGAATTGTCCTCGGAAGAACGGAGATAGCTCCAGCGGGCGGTGAGCTTGTGGCTTTCGCTAAGGTTGTAGTCGAAGCGGAAGAACAGCTTGTCGCTCTCCCTGTTCTGGCCGATGGTCTCAAATGAACCCGGGTCGTAGCCATATTTGGCTTTGAGATAGTCTGACAACATCCTCAGCGAGTCACTGTTTGCCGTGTACGTGTTCGTACTGATTGCGCTCTGCCCGAACGTGCGCGTGAACGGCTGCTTGAACCGCGTTACCTCGCCGTTCGCAAAGAAGAAGAGCTGATTTTCAATGATCGGTCCGCCGATCCTTGCACCAGCCTGCCAATCGGTGAAGCCGGCGAGTTTTTTCTTCTGAGTATCGGGACTCTTTCCGGCAAAGTCCTCATTACGCCCGAAATAGAAAGCAGAACCCTTGTATTCGTTGGTCCCGCTGCGGGAGATGGCATTGATGCCTGCGCCGGTGAAGCCTGATTGGCGCACATCATAAGGCGAGACGACGAGCTGGAATTCCTCGATGGCGTCGAGGCTGATCGGCGTGACGGTGGACTGGCCCGCGGGAGCGCCCGTGGATCCGAGTCCAAAAATGTCGTTGAAGTTCGTGCCGTCGAGCTGGATGTTGTTGTACTTGGAATTCCGGCCGAGGGCGTTCCCCTTGTCGCCCGTGACGTAGGGAGATACCTTGTAGTAGTCCTGGAAGTTGCGGGAGAGAGTCGGGAGCATGTCGATCTGATCCCGCGACACGTTTGTCGTGGCGCCGGTGTGTGATGCGTTGAACACCGACGTGCGCTCACCAACAACAACGACCTCGGCCGCCTGGACTGTTTCCTCTGTCAGGCTGAACGTGAGATCGAGATTTTCCGAAAGTCGCAGATAGATGTCCGACCTCGTTTCAGCATGATATCCGACTGCGGAAGCGGTGATGGTATACGGTCCGCCAACGCGCAGATTCGGCAGCGTGTACCGTCCGTCGGGTCGAGAACTGGTGCCGTATTTCGTTCCGCTGGGAACATGAACCGCGATGACATTAACCCCCGGAACGGGGTCGCCATTGGCCTTCGCCACGGTCATGCCGTTGATCCCTGCGGTCGTGACGCCCTGAGCTGCGGCATTCAATGAAATGCCCGCCAGCAGAATTGCCAACGAAAGGGCGATCCCACAGGCTCGAGCAAATGTGGTCATGGAGTTCTCCTCATGTGTTAGGTGAAAAGTGGTGTGGCTTTTCAAAGAACAGCGTTGAGAATTGAGCGACGGGATGTAGAAACAACAACCGTGGAAGGCCCGCGGCGTGTTACTACGAGCGGATGAACGCCGAGAGTATACGAATATATCCCCGAGAACACAAGTGACGAGATTGTTAAGAGCAGGAAAAATATGACTGAAAATCATTGCACTGCGGGCTGGACTGGATCAGACACTGCGACGGCCGATGATACTTGCGGATAGAAAAATAAAGGAACTATGGATTTGGAAACGAGAGGACGAAGGAAGCTTCACCGAAGACGCCGCAGCAATTCCCTCGATCGCGAGAGTACTGCTGAATGAACGACAAGATACTCGGCGATTTTCTTAATGTCAAGTCTCACCTTGAACCCTTCATCTCTTTTGCTGATTCACTCGCGGAGTTTGAGGCAAGGAAGTCCGGAACGCATCACTTCCACAACGCCCTCACAATACTTTTGTAGACTGCCTCAGGATCAATGCCGCCGACGAATTGACAGATGTGAGGATCTCCCGGACATTGCGTGGCACAATACGTTGTTGACGGCCGGACGATCTCGGAAGAATTCCCCAACGGTCCCCAGAGGTCGACTGAGCATGCGCTCATCCGGCAGAACATTGACACTGTCGGAACCCCAAGTCCTGCAGCGAGATGCATCGGCCCCGTGCTAGATGAAATCACGAGGGAACCGGCGGCGATGACCGTGCACAGTTCGCGGATGCTGAGCTGTCCAATGAGATCGATGACCTGCTGAGATTGGAGGACGGCGAATGCTCCCGAAAACTGAGTCTCGTTGGGACTGCCTGTAATAACGATCCACACACGCTCGTCTTCAAGGCAAAATCGGGCAAGCTCAACATATTCTTCGACTTTCCAGTTTGGCGATGATCCGGCTGAGCCGGGATGGATGATAACAGTCTTCACGCCGCCGTCTTTATTGGAGTCGGGGAGCCCACGGCTGCGAAGCATCTCCCTTCCCTTCTGCCTTTCCTCTTCTGTAAGTGTAATCTGGGTAACAAGTTGTGCCTCACGGACTCCGATCGCCCGTCCAAGATCAAGGCAATAATCGGCTTCATGCCGGAGGGGAATGTACTTATGGCGGCTCACGGTCTTCATGAACGTGAGGACCTCGTAGAGCTTCAGCCCCACAGACACCCGCGTGCGAATGCCTGAGGCAAAAAGCATCCAGGCAAGTCGTTCTGTGGGAAGAAGGAGAAGCGCAGTGTCGAATTTATAACTTCGCAAAGCGCGCACCTGGCGCCAGAACCCCCGCCGTCCTCCATCACGTCCCTTTGGATCGTCGGTCAGAATTTCATTGATATGAGGGTTGCCCAGCAGGACGTCGCGCGCATACGGGTTGACAAGAGCGGCAAGATAAGCATCAGGAAACGTTTCCCGCAGCGCCCTGATGAGCGGCGTGGCGAGCACCACATCGCCGATCCTGTCTGTTCTGACAACTAGAATTCTCTTGTGGCGAGACATCGGTTTTACGGGTGTTTGGCGGGCTATGAGTCAGCAGGCGGGATCACCCGCGACAGATCATGGAACCATCTTCAACTACCGACTTCCGGGAAGCGGTGCGTTTTTAGCGTAAACAAATATCACGGCTTAGTCAAGCAGTGCAGAGCGGGGAAGCTGCGATGGTTGAACGCCGACACGTTCTTAACAGGTGGACATTTTTGGAGAAACAGTCCTGCGGCAACCGCAGCGGGAATCGTCAGGTCAGTCATTCTGAAGGGGGTTTCCGTCATATTTCTTTACAACCCTCGAAAGTCTCAGGAAGTGATAGAGACCTGATTCTGCAGGGGCGACGGAACGCGCAGGATTGAATAATCGTTTGACAATATGGCAGCGCATCGAGAATGGTGCATCGTGTGGCCATAAAGGGGGGACGGTACGATTGGACAGGGAAAGACAGGCATGAGAAAGGCGGGTGTATTTCTCCTGGTCCTTTCCGGCATCATCGCATTGACGTCGCTGGTGAATGCCGGGGGGAATACGGTAAAACTCTGGAGTGTTGAACAACAAGGGTATGTTATGCAGGAAAAAGTGGCCAAGTCCGATGATGAGTGGAAGAAGCAGCTAACGTCTCTGCAATTCGAGGTTGCCCGAAAGGCAGGGACGGAACGAGCTTTTACGGGAGAGTACTGGAACAATCATGAGAAGGGGACCTACAAATGTATTTGCTGTGGGAATGACCTCTTCCTTTCCGATACGAAGTTCGAATCAGGGACAGGCTGGCCGAGTTTCTATCGTCCGATCGCTCCTGAAAACGTGCGTGAAAAGACCGACAAAACCCTCTTCATGACCCGGACCGAGGTACTCTGTTCGCGGTGCGACGCACACCTTGGGCATGTGTTTGACGACGGCCCGAAGCCTACCGGACTCAGGTACTGTATGAATTCCGCATCTTTGAAATTCGTGAAATCTGAAAAGTAGAATCCTCAGATGTCCTGCGGGGGTGGACTCCCATGTGCGGCCACCTCCAGTGATCCCGCCAGTCCATCGCGGCAACGCCCCTTCACCCCCCGTTTTTCCCTTTGAAGTCTGCACCGGCTGATTTATCCGGAGACATTGCAGATATATGCAACTACAGCAATCCCTCTAGGCTGTTGAATCGGTAAGGACCGGGAATTTTATACGATGTCGGCCCGATTGCGGTTCCTTCCGTCAAACGGTAGGCTATACCAGACCGGAAACGGCAACAACGGAGCGAAGGAGGGGGCCATGCTAAGAAGCGTGTACACCATGATGGGGTACTCCATCGTTGCCACGGATGGAGAGGCGGGAAAAGTGTTTGACGTGCTCTTCGATGATAAAATCTGGAGCACTGCATATCTCGTTGCAAGCGTCGGCGGAATCCTTGGAAAGAAAAAAGTGCTTCTCCCGCCGACAACACTCGGTCAACCAGACCTCAAGACAAAGGCATTCCCCGTGGCCTATTCAAAGGACCAGGTGAATTCGAGCCTCGAGGTCTCACTGGAGAAGCCATTCCTGAAGAGAGACGAGGTTCCGCTGCACGTGGACCCGGAATGGAGCAGGACTTCACCTCCAAGTAGTTCACCTTTCGAGGATGACGGTCCCGCTCGATCATCATCGCAGTCCGACGCCAGGCAACCGTCCCTGGAAGCCGACGACCCACACCTCCGCAGCGCAAAAGAGATTCTTCGATGCCGTATTCAGGCGATCGACGGCATTGTCGGCCACGTCGGGGATCTCCTTGCCGATGACGTGAGCTGGGCAATCCGTTACATCGTTATCCACACGCCGAGTTCGTTGCACCACAAGAGAATTCTGATTTCCCCTCTGTGGGTCAGGAGCATTGCCTGGCCGGAGGAGACGGTAAAGGTCGATTTCACGACGCAGATGATGATGAAGAGTCTGTGATCTCATCCGGGACGGAGATAGGCCAATGAAACATATGTCGGTCCTTGCCGCGTTGCTCATGGCGGCGACAGCCCCCGTCATGGCTCAGCAGAGCGGATTCGGACTGGGAATTGTTCTCGGAGAGCCCACGGGCGTGAGTGCCAAAGGGTGGCTCTCGTCGCGCGAGGCGATTGACGGGGGACTGGCCTGGTCACTGCGCGATGCGGGTTACCTCCGTGTCCACGCAGACTACCTTTGGCATTTTCACGACGTGTTCAGGACGACGGACGCCCTTGTCCCTTACCTCGGTGCGGGAGGAAGTTTTGGCAACAGGCCGGGTTCGGGAATCCTTGGCGTGAGAATGGTGGGAGGCCTGAACTGGTATCCCGATGGGACTCCCATAGATGTGTTTGCAGAAATCGCGCCCGTGGTGGACCTGGCGCCCGAAACTCTTCTGAGGGTCAACGGCGGTATCGGACTGCGGTATTTTTTCCGCTGAATATATTTACACTCCGTACGGTACCCACACGTTCTTGACCTGCGTTGCCTCGCGGGCAATCCTGCGAGAAATTCCTTGCGGCCCCGCCCAATCGAAGAGACGCCCGTTGGATGTCCACGTCCGTTTCATGTTTCCAATGGAGGCACGCTCGACAGCAGAGCTCCCCGCCTCGCTCCCGAAGAACCAGACCGCATCAACATCTTCATGTTCCGCGATCACCAGCGCAATATCATCCGGTTTTGAAGCCGTAAGAATATTGATAACACCCGCCGGAACATCGGAATTCTGGATTACCTGAATGAATTCGACCGATGTGAGTGCGTGGCGGCCCGCTACTGCAACGACGCAGTTCCCCATTGCGGCGGCGGGAGCTATGACACTCACCAGTCCGAGAAGCGGCCATTCGTCGGCTGCGCGCATGCCGATGATCCCAACTGCCTCGCGCAATCCGCAGACGAGCCGCCGGGAAGGAACCGGCTGGACCGTTCCTTCGAACTTGTCCGTCATGGCTGCCCAGTGGAAGAGGCGCTCGACGGTCATCTCCACCTCTTGCGCCGCATCTTCGGGCCGGATCCCGGATTCGGCGGCGACCGTGTCTTTGAACCGGTCATGTTGCGAAGCAAGGTTCTCTGCGAGGAAGTAGAGAATCTGCGCCCTGTTGTGGGCTGTGGAATCTCCCCATGCTTTGGATGCATTGCGGGCAGCTTCAACGGCTGCCCGGACATCCTTCCGGTTGGCTTCGCCCACGACCCCGAGAAAGGTACCATCCGGCGATGTAATGCTGAAGCTTCCGGCAGCATCGGGGCGGACCAATTTTCCACCGATCAGAAACCTGTAGGTCCGATCAATTTCGGTGGTCAGTGCGACTCGTTCGCCGTTCTTCGGAGACCTGCGTTTCTCCGAAGTTGGTGGCGGAAACACTTCCTCGAGAACTTCGTACATCCCCTCCCTGCCTCCTTCGCGCCCGTAGCCGCTTTCCCTGTAGCCGCCGAATCCGGAAGCGCCGTCGAACAGGTTCGTCGAGTTCACCCACACCGTCCCGGCTTTGATCCGTCTCGCCACATCGAGCGCGAGATCGATGTCCTGGCTCCAGACAGACGCTGCAAGACCATAGCGTGTGTTATTTGCGAGCTCGACGGCTTCCCCCGGCGTGCGGAAGGTCATGGAAACCAGGACCGGACCGAAAATCTCTTCACGGGCAATCGTATGGGACGGCTGCACCTCCGTGAAAAGGGTGGGGGGAAAGAAATATCCCGATTCACACGACTCCGGACTTTTAGCCCCGGTTGCGGATGGCGGTTGCCACATGACCGCGCCCTGCTCCTGTCCCAGCTTTGTGAGCCGCAGGATCTTTTCGAGCTGGGGCGCAGAATTTATTGCCCCCATATCCATGGCCTTGTCAAGGGGTGTTCCGGACCGGAGTTTGGACATTCGCTGCTTGAGGCGATCAATGAACTCTGCGCTGATGCTCTCCTGCACCAGCATGCGTGATCCCGCACAGCACACCTGCCCCTGATTGAACCAGATTCCGTTGACCACTCCCTCGATGGCGGAATCGAGATCGGCATTGTCGAAGACAATGAAAGGTGATTTCCCGCCGAGCTCCAGCGTCAGATGTTTCCCGGTGCCTGCTGTTGCTGAACGAATGAGCCGGCCAACTTCCGTGGACCCGGTGAAAGCGATCTTCCAGGGAACAGGATGTTCCACCAGCGCTCGTCCGGTCTGACCATCTCCGGTGACGATGTTAATTACACCCGGTGGAAGCTTTACCTCATTTATAAGCAGCTCGGCGAAGTAAAGCGCGGAGAGAGGGGTGAACTCCGCAGGCTTGAGAACTACGGTGTTTCCTGCCGCAATCGCCGGAGCTATCTTCCAGGCCAGCATGAGGAGAGGGAAGTTCCAGGGGATGATCTGTGCCACCACGCCTCCCGGCCTGTGCCCGGGGAATTCGCGATCCATGAGCTGCGCCCATCCGGCGTGATAGTAGAAATGACGGATAACAAGTGGGACATCGATGTCCCGGGTTTCGCGGATCGTCTTACCGTTGTCCAGTGACTCAAGAACGGCAAGGATGCGCGAGTGTCTGGCGATTGCTCTTGCGATGGCATAGAGATAACGCGCGCGGATGTGCCCGGCGAGAGAAGACCAGGGTTCGAAAGCACGCCGGGCTGCCTGTACCGCCGCGTCGACGTCTGTCGGGCTCCCCTGTGCCACTTTCGCCAGGATGTTGTCAGGGTGCGCTGGGTCGAGTGTTTCGAAATACGTCCCGTCGGAAGGGGTATGCCACGACCCGCCGACAAAATGGCCGAACTGTTCGTTGTGCAACTTGAGCCATGCCTGCGCTTGTCCAGCCGATTCCGGAGCAGGTCCGTAGTCGAGGTTCTCGAGAAAAGAAGCAACCTTCGCTTTGTCCATGAACACGCTCCCGATGACTAACTCATTGCATGATGATGGGCGGCAGAGTACCTGCCGTACGTCAGATGATGGAGCTGTCGCTCCAGATCAGTCAGGAGTCCGCTCGCTCCGATCCGGAAGAGGTTCGGTTTTGTCCACTCGACACCGAGCTCTTCGAGCATCAGCGTCAGCCAGAGCATCGCATCCTTCGCGGTCCGGATTCCACCGGCCGGCTTGAAACCTACTCTGGCGTCACCCAGAATCCCCAGCTTCATGAACCTGCGGATCTGCCGGACCATGGCGAGGCCGCCGCTGAGGGTTGCGTTGGTCGGCTCGAATCCTGTTGAGGTTTTGATGATATCGGAACCCGCCATGATCGCCACGGCAGAAGCCCGTGCGACATTGTCCAGCGTTTCGAGATTGCCGATGCCGAGTATGGTCTTGAGTTTCACGCTCGGGCCGCACGTTTCGCGAAACGCAACAATCTCATCATACAAATCTTTCCATCGTCCGGTCAGGGCAAGCTCCCTGCTGATGACCACATCGATCTCCTCTGCTCCTTCGGCTATTGCCATGCTGATTTCGGCAAGTTTTACTTCGCGGAATGTCTGTCCGGAAGGGAAGCCGGTTGCCACCGACGCGACCGGCAGTCTGCCCTTGAGAATGCCCCGGGCGGCCGCAATCTGGGCCGGATACACGCAGACCGCAGCGACGGTGAGAGGCCCATGCTCAACACCGAAGGCGGCCAGGATGTCAAGATCAATCGGTGCCAGCGCTTTGGAGCAGAGGCGGGCAATTTTCCCCGCAGTGTCGTCACCGGCGAGCGTCGTCAGGTCGATACATCGGATCGCCGTCAGATATGCGGCCGCCTGTGCCTCCACTTTGAACGACCGGCGTGTTCCGAGTTCCACTTCCCGTGCCTGGACGGCACTCCGGTTGACGCGGATCGATTGCACCAAAGACTGATCGAAGGGAATGGCCCGGTTGACGGCCCGCCGGGGCGACTCCCTGGCCGCAGCGGAAGACGGGTGATTCAGGACCTTTGCCCGGGACGATGCGTCACTCACATAACACCTTCACGGATTGTGAATTGTGAACCCACAGTACACAATTTCTAATTTCTGTGCCCGTCTTCTCATTCTTGACCCCAAAAAACCTCCCCTCATTTCCGAAGGGGGAAAAACAGGGGTGGTGCCACATCCTTATATCTCTCAAACCTACGGGGCTCTGTTTTTCACAATTCAAAATCCAAATTTCAAAATCCAGCACATGCTCCTCCCGAGCCCCCGTATAGCTACTTCCCCGCCACAGGCGCCTCCACAACGGCAATCTCGAACGGCTGCAGCGACACCCCTACGACCGTGCGGATCGGGCCATGAAACTGCTCAAGCGAATTGTCTTCGCGTACCGAGATCTGACTGTCGTGCACAAGTTCACGCCATCCGTCCGTCGGAAGTTTTTGCTCGAACCGGAGTGTCAGATCGACGGGCTCGTCGTTCATGTTGTAGAGGGCGTACTGTCCTGCTCCGAACAGGTACATCCCAACGCCACCCGGGCCTTCGAGCTGCATGCCGAGAGCGTTGCCGAATGGCCGCCGGATCATATTGAGAGCCTGCGGCGGCAGCCGGAGCAGATCGTAGCTGTTCTCGGGCATGTTGAGAACATACACTGTACCCTTCAGGTATTTTCCGCTGAAGAGAACTCCGAACTCGTTGTCTTCACGCACCAAGGCGACGTCTCTTGCATACGGCCAGGTGGTCGTCTCTATGCGCGGAAAAGCGAAAGGCTTGTCTGAGTTGAACACCTGGTCGTTCCAGCCTATGCGGGTCCGGAATGTGGAGGAGGAGACGCTGCCGCCTGACTCGGTGACGTTGAGAGTATTCTTAAAGTCTGTATTCCGCAGCTCGCGGAAAAGCGCCCATGTCATCACAACGTCGTGCCCGTTTCGCAATCGGGAAAGCATCTTCTCTGCCAGTCCCGGGTCTTTGAGCGAGTGTTTTGTGAAGATCGCGATGGGGCCGTCTGCCGGAAATTCTCCCACGGGGGCAATCGGGATGCCTGCCATGCCCAGGTAGCCAAAAATGTTATATTCGCCTTCAGAGCCATACGGGAGGTACATCGGGATGCCACGGGAGGACCCGTGCAGCAGGCCGGCGACCTGGTCGAATTCGGGGAGCATATCGCGGAAATGGGGATACACATTGCTGAACGGACCCGAATGGTGCAGATTTCCGCCTGACCAGAGAATGATCTCCGGAGTTTGCGCAAGCACCGCCTGCCACACCTGGGCAACGTAGTCGTTGTCCTGTCCCTTCATCGAGTAGTTGTCCAGCCACGACCCGATCCACTTGTTCGGATCCACGCCGGACCACCATTTCTGAAAGACATAACCGCTGTAGATCGGTATATGCTGGTCGTGCGTTGCTCGTGTCCGCGTTTCGATGCCGATAGCCATGGCGTCAAACTGGCGCGTCTCCGCATACACGTCATAGCCATTCTCGCGATGGCCTTCGTACCAGTTGGGATATTTGATGATGACCCTGACGCCCGGTCTCACTTTCCTGGCCGGATCGATAATATACTTCTTCGATTTTTCCAGAAGGAGTTTGGTGCGGTAGTCCGCCCAGCTCATGGTACCCCGCCCGGCGACGCACTTTTCGCAGGTGCAGATTGTAAAGAGCCAGTCGTCAAGGATGAACTCGGTAAAGATCTGCGCAAGTGCCCTGGCGCGCTTCTCGAGATGCGCAAGGTGGTCCGGGTTATTGTAGCAGATGGGACCTTCGGGGACCACGGGCACCATCGCCCCGATAACCTCGAACCCTCGCGCGCGCATGTCCGCGGCGAGGCTTGTCATGAAGGCGACGTCGACGTTTCCGCGGCTGGAACATTCGAGGTACACCTTGCGTGCTTTGATCGGCGCAAGGTATTCCATCGTTTCCTCCCTCGAGGCTGAATCGACGAGCAACTGTTCTATCTCGGGATATGTAAAGTATATCGCGTACTTCAGGTGTTGCCAGCCTGTGGATCGTGCGCCTGCCCCGCCATCGTCCGCGCTCCATACCGTGCCGGGAGTGAACATGGACTGGCTGAAAACGGTGGCTACAGCGAAGAGAGGGAACAACATAATAGCAGCGCGGCCGGACGAAACGCAACCCCACCACGCGGAGTGGGAGGACCTTTCTACGGGCGCGGCGTGAAACGGAGCAAAGACAGTCTGCGAGTTCCGGGATGTATCATGCATGGTCATGGCTGTTTTCTCCAGTTGAACCTGCATCGCTTCATTGATCGTGGGAATCGCCGTTGGGCAAGGGCGAGAGATGAATTGAAGCATAATAATAAACTGAACCCACAAATGCCTCTTGCTTGTATGTGATGAATTGTCTACTTCAGTGGTGAGGCCCTATGCCCGCACAGGGCATCATTCCGTCAACCACGAAGTCCGCCGGGTGCAGGATCCGCGCTCACATCACGCTTTTGGACGCCCTCGTTCAAGGGAAAAAGAGCCTCTAGTCATCTGCCTTCTGATCCTTGCCGTTGCCGCCTCGGCAGCGGTAGTGCTCTTCCTGACGGATCGTCATGCTTTCCTGTACTTCGGAGATTCGGCGTCGCACCTGGTCAAGGCGCGTGAATTCATCGATTCGCAGCACCCGGGCCTGAAAAATATCAGCACGGTATGGCTGCCGTTACCGCACATCCTTCTGTTTCCGTTCGCCATGGTTGATGCGCTCTTTTACACGGGGATTGCCGCGCCTGTGATCGGTATTCCCATGCTTGTACTCACAGCCCTGCTGCTTCACGGGATTGTCGATCATCTTACCGGATCCAAAACAATTGCTCTCTTGGGTGCGCTTGTGTACGGGTTAAACCCGAACATCATCTACATGGCTCTCACGCCGATGAGCGAGACGGCTTCGTGGCTTTTCACGGCAGCAGGTGGATATGCGATCACGCGCTGGGTGACGACAGAAAAAAGCCGGTGGTTGTTCCTGACGTCTGTCGCTGTCGTCCTTGCGACACTCTGCAGGTACGAAGCCTGGCTTCTTGCACCTTTCGTGGCATTGCTGGGGGTGACAAAGGATCTCGCGATTGCGAGGAAGGGGAATCGGAAGGAGGCAATGCGTGCGTTCTGGTTCGGAGCGTTAAGCTTTGCGGGAATCCTCTTGTGGTTGGTGTGGAACCGGGTCGGGTTTGGCGATCCCTTCATGTTTGCGCATGAGACGTACGCTGCCGGCGTTCGTGAACCGGCCGGAAGTCAGCCGGTCATTCTGATCGGCATTGTTGCGCGCGCGCTTCTGAATATCTACGGACCGGTTCTGCTTCTTCTCTGCATGGCTGCGGTCGTATGTGCGCCGCGCGCATTACTGGAATACAAAACTGGCATCGTGCTGTTGTTTTTCTTGATGCCGACGCTTTTCATCCTCGCGGCTCTTGCGGGCGGATATGTGCAGGTGAACGCGTGGGGCTGGAATTGGCGATACGTGCTTGCCATGAGTTTTTTTGTGGTTCTGACGGCCTCGGTTGGAATCGCTGAAGTATGGCGCAGGTTCCGGTCAGGAATTGTGCGCGGAGTGGTTGTCGTCGGTCTTGCATTCATGCCCCTGGCTCAAACGCTTGTACCCTCTGTGGGGGTTGCAACTTTTCAGGAGGCGGCCGGAGGATTCATTGGTGAGACTCGGCGTGCGGCGGCATTCGGCGAGCGCCTCCCTTCGCTCTATGCCGGAGGCACGATAGCGCTTGTATGCCCGTACGGTCTCGGACACCGGATCATGCTCTGCAGCGGGTTGCCGTTGAAGACCTTCAGCATCCTGCCGAACCCGGCGGAGACCGGCATCACTCCGGCGTGGCCTGATGACCGCTACATCGTTATAGGCGTAGAGCGATCTCCGGAGTCAGCGGCACTTATTGACAATTGGTATGCCCGCCGGGATTCAGCACTCCACCGCTACTCCGTTTGTGTGGAGGACAGCGGGTACACACTCCTGACAAGGCAGTAATGGGGTGTAAGTAGTTCTGCCCTAAAGAGAACGCAGAAAGTCGATAATTGCCTGCTGATCGGCGGCGCTAAGCTTGTTGAAGCGCTCGACAATTTTGTTTGCCTCGCTTCCGTTGCTCCGGTGCGCCTCGATCGCTTGCACCAGATCGCGGGTTCTTCCGTCATGAAGGAAAAAGATTCGTTTTCCCACTCCCCACAGGGGCGCGGTCCGGAATTCGTCGGGACCGGCTCCTCCCTGTGTGATTCCGTCAGCCAGCCCCTCACCCATTTGATGGAGGAGGAGATCGGAAAAGAGATTGACGGTCTGGTTGCTTAAAGCAGCAGAGGGTGAAGTCGATGATCCGCTGGCGACCATCCTGCCGGTTCTCATCGAAGGCGTGTGGCAGGCGGCGCAACCCGTTGTCTTGAAGAGATCACGTCCGCGAACGGTGGACGGACTATCGGGTGCAGGCGCGGGCGGTGCGAGCAACCGCATGAAAATCGCAAACGCCTCGACATCGGTGATGACCTCCGTGTTTTCCTTCGCAGAGAAATGTACGACGTCTTCGGGGGTGGCGTTCAGCGCGCAGGCCTGCGAGGTGTCGCGTTCCTGGGGGAACACAGTGTTCGTTACACCCATTTCGACGTTGTATGCTTCTCCCGAAAACATCACAAGCGATTTGTTCTGAGCCTTCCAGCCAAACCGGGTGATCGTACCGTCGTTCCCGCTGAGATTCGCCGTGCCGCTTATGAGTGCGTTCGGTCTGCCCTTGATTCCCCAGTCACTTTTCTGAGTTCTATTCGAATGCATGTTGGCTAGGATTTCGGCATCGGGAATTGCCTCGATGAGACCATCACCGAAGACCGGCGTTGGGATTCGAAAGACGACATTGGGGTT
>Ga0326726_10003237_pt1 | contig 14949 bp, 11 predicted proteins | sample MHFenrmetagenome_2_FD_207603 | JGI IMG/M metagenome (GOLD analysis project Ga0326726, IMG submission 207603) | Lab enriched peat soil microbial communities from Michigan Hollow, Ithaca, NY, United States - MHF15MN | ecosystem: Environmental > Terrestrial > Soil > Wetlands > Peat | place: USA...
TCAAGCTCCATTTTCTGCTGAGGCTTCATGAACTGAAGCCACACGATCATGATTGCAGCGATCAGGGCAAAGCCTATCACCGAATTTCTATCCATTAGTTCGACTCGTTTGAATTTCCTTCATATCTCTTTTTTTTCGGCGGAACGGGATCGTAGCCACCTTGGGAAAACGGATTGCACCGCAACACCCTCCAGACAGTCAGCCAGGAGGCGTAGAAAAAATTGTGGAGCCGGAACGCTTCGAGGGCATAACTGGAGCAGGTGGGCTGGTACTTGCAGGATGGGCCGAGCAGGGGTGAAATAAACGACTGGTAAAACCGTATCAAGAGAATCGGTACGATATTGAACAGCCGCCCGATGCCATTGCCGGTCGTTTCCGATCCATGATTCTCTTCATTGCCCATGATCCCTTACCTGATCGTCTTCCCGTGTCTTCAGCGGCCTTTTCGATACAAACTGTTTCAGCAAATGACGGACTTCCGCCCGGAACCCCTCCAGCGACGGAACGGAGTCGGCCCGGCCGCGATATAATAGCGCCAGCACCACCCGATTGCTCTCTCCTTGCCGACGTTCTTGGGCGATCAAGCTCGACAAAACCCCCTTTTCAAACCGGTAGGCCTCGCGCATCAGACGTTTGATGCGGTTGCGATCCACGGCTCTCGGGGCAAGCTTTTTGCCAACCGTAAAAAGAACCTTGACCGACGCCGGGCTGGCCTGGTCGACCGACCGGGAGGTTGAAAATATCATCAGGAGAGCACCTCCTTTCAGACGGCTGCCCTGATTGAACAGGCGAGAGATGGCTCGTTGACCCCGAGCAATTTCGCCCCTTGGCAGGGCATTGGCGCGTTTATCCGAAAGCATGCCAGTATGCACCCGTTTCCGTCCGGAAATGGAGCCAGGGCTCCATTCAGGAATCGGAATATTAGCGCTTCGAAGCGCTCATCGAGCTGCTGACGCTCAGGGAGTGACGCCCCTTAGCCCTTCTTGCCGACAGCACCTTGCGGCCGTTCTTGGTAGCCATTCTCTGCCTGAAGCCGTGCTTGTTCCTTCTTTTCCTGTTGCTTGGCTGAAAAGTCCTTTTCATATGCTCGAAACTCCTCTCAAAAAATTGATTAAAAAAACTCGGTCTTGAATTTATCACTTTACTGGCTGATAAGCAAGGAAAGCGCGCAAAGAGCCAGTTATCAACATCCGCCAAAAGGCCGGTTGTCAACACTGTGGATAACTTGTTGACAAAAAAAATTCAAAGCACCAAAACCCGCCAAACAGCGGATCAGCGACTCATCAACACATGTTGACAACTTTTTGGATAAAATAATCTAAGGCGAAATAAAAAAACATCTTATGATGTTGAGAACCTCTATGCGCAGCCCGCTTCGAATAGAGGTCATTTTCGGATGCCGGTTTGTTTTTTGTCCACTGAAAACACTACCTTGTAAACAGAAAATGTTGATGAATCTCTGAAAAACGCATTTTGCCAGCAATATCCATGTCAGATACGATCCTACAGGAAGCGCCCGCCAACCAGAAAGTCACCCCGCCAGGCTGCCACCCGTTCGCTGAAAGGGTCTGGAGCGCGTGCCTCGGTCTGATTCAGGAGAACATCAACAGCCTCGCCTTCAAAACATGGTTTCTGCCAATCAGGCCTCTTTCGTTTTCCGGAAGCGAGCTGACCATCGAGGTGCCGAGCCAGTTTTTCTACGAATGGATCGAGGAGAACTATTCGGTGCATGTCAAGCAGGCTCTGCGCCAGGTCATCGGACCGGAAGCGAAGCTGATGTACTCGATCGTCATGGACAAGTCGCAGGGCCAGCCCGTGACCATCGAGCTTCCGCACCAGACCGATACCCCACCGGCAGAACGACCTGCGCTTCAGGGCGCTTCGGAGGCGAAGGTAATGGCAGATCGCGCGCGGTTCGAGCGCGGACGCGCGCGGTTCGAGAGCAACCTCAACCCGAAATACACCTTTTCGACGCTCATCAGAGGCGATTGCAACTCACTGGCCTTCGCTGCCTCGAAATCCATCGCCCAGAATCCCGGTCAGAACGCCTTCAATCCGCTGGTCATCTACGGGGGCGTCGGCCTTGGCAAGACCCACATGATGCAGGCCATCGGCAACTCGGTGATGGAAAACCACATGAGTAGCGCCGTTCTCTATGTTTCGAGTGAAAAATTCGCCATCGATTTTGTCAACGCGATCCAGAACGGCAACATTCAGGAGTTTTCCTCCTTTTACCGGAACATCGACGTCCTGATCATCGACGACATCCAGTTCTTTGCCGGCAAGGAGAAGACGCAGGAGGAGATTTTCCACATCTTCAACACCCTGCACCAGTCCAACAAGCAGATTATTTTGTCGGCAGACCGGCCAATCAAGGAGATCAAGGGAATCGAAGATCGCCTCATCTCGCGCTTCAACTGGGGACTCTCCACCGACATTCAGGCTCCCGATTACGAGACCCGCAAGGCCATCATCCAGAGCAAGCTCAAGCAGAGCGGCGTCTCGCTCGATCCGGTGGTGATCGAGTTCATTGCGACCAACGTGACCAACAACGTCCGAGAGCTCGAAGGATGCATCGTCAAGCTCTTGGCCGCCCGCTCGCTCGACAACCAGGAGATCGACCTGCAGTTCACCAAATCGACGCTCAAGGATATCATCCGGTACAACACCAAGCAACTGACTCTCGATACCATCGAAAAAGCGGTCTGCGCATTCTTTTCGATCACCTCGAACGATCTGAAGGGCAAGTCGAAAAAGAAGGAGATCGCGGTCGGACGTCAGATCGCCATGTACCTGTCGAAGGACATGACCGACTCCTCGCTCAAGACCATCGGCCTGCACTTCGGCGGTCGTGATCACTCGACGGTCATCCATGCCCTGAACACTGTCGAGAAAAAGATCGAATCATCCAACGACGAGCGTAAGAAGATCGAGGAGCTGAAAAAAAGGATCGAAATCATGTCGATGTAACTGTAAATATGTGCATAACCTGTGTAAAACCTGTTGGCGGAATCTTGATTTCAGGGAGGTTATCAACACCGCAGCGGAATCGGCAAAAATCTCCAACAAACTGTCAACACAGCCCTTACGGAGAAGTGCACAGACTATCCACAGTGGCGACACCTTGATCTGAAGCTGTAATGGCATATAAAATAATAGCTTGCGAGCGCTCTTCTCCAATCGGTCAAGAATTCCACAGGCTCAACAACAACAACAACAATTTTTTTATTTAAAAGAATAAATATTGTAAGAGATGAAATTCAATACGACCATCAAGCGACTGCAAGAAGCCGCCAACAAGGTCATTCTTGCTGTTCCGGCAAAATCTCTCGATGCCCGTTTCGACAATATTACCATGACGCTCGAAAACGGAATGCTCACCATGTTTGCTACGGACGGTGAGCTGTCGATCACCGCGAAGTGCGATGTGGCATCGGCAGACAAGGGGATTGTAGCTATCAGGGCAAGAACATTGCAGGATTTTTTGCGCAGTATGTATGACACTGACGTCACCTTCGACATCGAACGGCAGTCGATCGGTGAACTCGGCACCATGCACATCGCGACGGATAAAGGACGGTACCGGGTTCCCTGCACCTTCGCTTCAAAGCCGGAAAGCCAGGAGAGGAATTTCGATCTCTCCATCGAGCTTCAGCCGAACGACCTGCAGGACATGATCCATAAAACGCTTTTTGCGTGCAGCGTCGATGGAATGCGACCGGCGATGATGGGTGTGCTGTTCGAGTTCGATGGAGAACACATCAATGCAGTCTCTACCGATGGCCATCGACTGGTTCGATGCAGGAAAAATGCCGTGGTTGCTGTAGCGGAAAAACAAAAAATTGTCGTACCGGCAAGGGTGCTCTCCATCATTCAGCGGATGCTGACCAGCGAAGAGGTTAAAATGACGATCGATTCGGAGCGCAGAAACGTCAGGTTCAAAACAGACAGCACGGAACTCGAGTCGGCGCTGATCGTGGAGCCGTATCCCAATTACGAGGCGGTCATACCAGTGGAAAATGACAAGAAGCTGGTAACGGACAGGGGTCAGCTGCACGATTCGGTCAAAAGGGTCGGCAGGTTTTCAAGCATCGGCGACCTGAAGATCACCGCGTTCGAGTCACAGATCAAGGTGATGGCCGAGAATGCCAGCGAGGGGGAGTCCGCGCAGGAGGAGATGGCCTGTACATACACTGGAGAAGAGATCACTATCGGTTTCAACACAAAATTTGTCGAGGCGGCGCTTTCGCATATCGATACCGACGAGGTGCTGATCGAGATGAACACGCCCAAAACAGCCGTGCTTTTCAAACCAAATGACAATGAGAAACAGGATAAACTCATGATTCTGGTCATGCCGGTCAGAATCAACAACTGAGATGATGTGATTTGCGGCTCAAGAATATCAGCATTGAAAATTTCAGAAACCACAGGCATCTGGAATTTGAACCGGGTCAGCACATCACCAATATCTTTGGGAGTAACGGCGCTGGCAAGACCACAATTCTCGAGGCAATCCATTATTGCGCTCTGACCAAAGGATTCAGTGGCAACAGTGACCGGGATTGTCTTAAGTTCGGGGAGGAGATGTTTACCATAAACTCCTCCTTCGAAAACGACAGAGGCATCGAGACCAGGGTTATTGTTGCTTATACCACGCAGAAGGAGAAGCGGATAATGGTCAACGACCAGGAACTTCCCACTTTTTCAAAACATATCGGTCTTATTCCCTGCGTGACCTTCACGCCGAGAGAGCTGGTCATCATCACCGGTGGACCAGCTGAAAGACGGCGCTTCATGGATACGGCGATTTGCCAGTACGACAGAACCTATCTTTCCGATCTCATGCAGTACCGTAGAGTACTTCAGCAGCGCAACGCATTGTTATCATCATTCAACGATCCTTCAACTGCTGAGACTTCGATGGAGGTTCTGACCGAACAGCTCATAACGCACGCAGTGGAGATCGTCATGGCGAGAGAGCGATTTGTCAGCAGTTTCGGCATGATGCTTGAAAAAGAGTATCGATGGCATCCGGAGGAATCGAAGAGTGACATCATCTATCAATCCTCCTTGCATCACGCAGAAAAGCAGCTTTCGAGAGAACAGATGCATACGCTTTTCAGAGAGAGGTATCGCGCCATAAAAAAGCAGGAACTGCTGAGGCGGCAAACGCTTGCCGGTCCGCACCGAGATGATCTGCAATTTTACATCAATGGACGGGAGATTCGAAAATACGCTTCTCAAGGGCAGCAGAGAGCATTTCTCGTGGCCCTGAAAATGACCATGCATGCCTATCTGTACGAAAAAGCTGAAGAGATGCCGGTAACGTTGCTCGATGATCTGTTCAGCGAACTGGATGCAAAGGTATCTGGAATCATGCTTGAAATACTCTCGTCAAAAGGACAGGTCATTATAACATCGACAATGAATAAAGAAAAAGAAGGAATAACCTCATTTTCAATAGATCAATACAGGGACAAGACGGGAAAATGAGATGACGAAAAAGAAAACCCCACGACCGCTCGGCTCACTTATGTCGGATGTTTGCAGAAAAATTGGAATGACGCAGGCGTATGAAGAGTATAAAATGCTTCAGATATGGGATGGTGTTGTTGGAGATGCCATAGCGAAAATAACGGCCGTTGAAAAAATGAAAGAGGGAGATTTATATGTCAAAGTCATGAATCCGTCGTGGAGGATGGAGCTGAACTTCAGGAAAAGAGATATCGTATCACGACTGAACAAGGCGATTGGTTATGAAATGATCAGAACGATCATCTTCAAATAGTCCGGAACGCCTCTAAAATAAAGCGTTCCGGACAGATGGTGATTTGTTAAAGTAATAAAAAAATAATAAGATGTTTAAATATTGCAGGTAAGGTTATACATCTCTATCATCTTCTCTGCAAATGCTTTTCCAAACTCCCTACACAGTTCGAACTCCGGTTCATGAGGCTGGAACTTGATCATAAGGTTCTTGTCGAACACCTTGAGCTTGAGATTGGAAAGATTGCTTTCTATGATTTTCACACCTTCACCGCTCCAGCCGTAGGAACCAAATGCCGCAGTCAGCTTGCCTCGATCGCGCAACGGATTGAGCACAGCAAAGATGTTGTAAATCTGATAGACGATATTCTGATTGATGGTTGGTGAACCAATGATGATTCCCATCGAGTGAGCGATCTTCTCCTCAAGCTTCTCGGATGACATGTTTTCTATATCACAAACATCGACCTTGAAATCACAAGACGATCTCAGGCCCTCTGCTATATTCTCGGCAAGCAGAGAGGTGTTTTCATATGCGGAGACATAGGCGATAAGAATGCTTTTCTCGTTCGGCATCGCAATAGCCGCTTGGGAAAAACGCTGTGAAAGATCGACATACTTTTTCCAATTCGATCTGAGAATTGGACCGTGACCAGGGCAGATCGTATGAATATCGAGTGGACGAATCTTCTCGATGGCCTGAAGCATGTATTTGCTGAAAGGTCTCAGGATTGCGTCAAAATAGTATTTGAATGCATCGTCGAAATCACCGCAGAGGTCATCATACATCGCTTCGTTGCTGTAATGACAGCCGAAAGAGTCGCAGGTGAAGAGCACGCGGTCTTCTTCAAGCCAGGAGTAGATCGTGTCGGGCCAGTGCAGATTGGGCGCGCCGATGAAATGGATCGTCTTGTTGCCAAGGTCGAGTTTATCGCCATTCTTGACGACGAGATGCTTGAAGTCGTGACCGGTCTGGTCGCGCAGGAACTTGATGGCGTTGCCGCTGCCAACTACCGTCGCGTTTTGCGCAACGGAGAGCAGATTGTGCACGTTGCCTGAATGGTCGGGTTCGGTGTGATCGACAATGATGTATTCGATCTCTTCCGGGTTGACCACCTGCTTCAGTTTTTCGAGATAGGTTGGCCAGAACTTCACCTTCGTGGTTTCAACGACCGTTTTTTTCTCGGCATTGATGAAGTAAGAATTATACGTAGTGCCGTATTTGGTCTCCATGACAATATCGAAAGTGATCAGGCCCGGATCAAGCACGCCAATCCACGAGACATCGTCAGTAATCGGAAGTATTTTGTTGTCGATCATTTTATTTTAGGATAAGGTTTTAGAGTACTTGATTATATAATTGTAAAAGTAGATAAAAAGTTTAAAAAATAAGGAGAATCAAAAAGGAGTTTCATCTCGATAAATATCTTCTGTCTCAAGGTGGCGAATTTCACGTACGATCTTTATGCCGTCTGGTGAAAAAGCGAAAAGGGTGTCAGCAGTAAAGATAGTGCTGAAATCCTGTGGTTTGAAGAAAGGAAGAAATTTTTGCGTGAACTCATCAAGTCGCTTCAAATAGAAACTGGAGTTTTCATCGGGTTGTTCCTTTTTCCACTCTTCGGCAAGACGGCCTTTATCAACAAAGGTAGCGGGATTGCCAGAACCTGCGATATAAAAGGTCATGCGATCCCCTTTTGAAATCTCCATTCCCTGACGAAGCGCGATTTCATAGGTGATCGATTTCGAACGCTTCCCGGAACGGACATCGGCGACATACTGATCGAGCGAGGTTTTCAAAGATTCGGTTCTTGAGAACTCGGTGATATCGAGATGATGGTTTATGATTTTCTCACGGTAACGAACATACAAGTCATGGAGACCCTGAATATCATCCCTGAGCAGAAGAATAAAGCCCTCCCTGATGAAATCGCGACCGAATTTTTCACCGCTTCGACTCACGAAGGCCGATCCTTTCAGTTTCAGTTTGTCATGATAATCAAGAAGAACGTAGTTCTTTTTCATGTAGGAGATCATTTTCCTGAAACGTCCATCGAAGGCGATACGGATGCCGGAAGGCATGGTCGAAGACACCTCCTCGACAAGACGTCTCTCATCATCTTCGGAAATGATGTTTGGCGGAGGGACAAGGAAAATACCGTCGGTATCAACTTCGATGATTTGGGCGCCACGGGATTCAAACTCCCTGATCATCGATCTGGCGATCTCCTGTCCCTTGGTGGTGACGCGGTCAGCCTCTTCGAAATCGTTGAAAATGCCGCTGCTGAAGCCAAGATAGCCGTACATGGCGTTGATGATGATCTTGAACGATGATTGCATCGCGTCGAAGTTGTAGGCAATCGATCGATTGCCGGCAACACTCTCCTCATGAGCGCGTTTCTTGGCCGCAAAGCGCAGCTCCCTGAGATCTTTGAGAATGGTGGGGAATGTCTTAAGCGTATCGGTTTTCGGGCAGACTCCGAAAGAGAGCATGATGGATGGGTAGAGTGATTCGACGTCCGCATAGACGATCGGGCCAAGTATGCCCTTGATGAACACCTCAGTAAAGCCGCCGGTATGCTGCTGACCTATAGAGGGACGTGGAATGGAGACTTTCCGCCGGAGATATTCACGAATCATGATCGCTTCGATTTTGGCCGCCGGGCCAAGTCTCGACGTATTGGAATAGGTATAGGGCACCATACTTGTCATGCTGAAATTGCTGCCGGAAAGCAGTGCTGCGATTTCACGGGTTTCGCGCACGTCGTCGAGCGCGTATGCCAGAAGGGTTTCAGGATTGTTGTCCCAAGTCGAGGCAATATCCTTGTAACTGACGTAGGTTCTGTTCGGCGAAGCGAATCCGAAAAATTTGGCAACCGCTTTCAATCCATAACTCGGAAGCACGCGTTTTGAGGTATCGTAATTCTGGACAAGGAAATAGGTGTCTATGACGTGCCTGCCGGGAATATCGAAAAACTGAAAATCAGCCGAACGTTCAGCGAAACGGATGGAGGATGGATAGGATCGTGGAATCTGACCATCACGTCCAATCGCGAAACGGACGCCGTTCAGTTCGCAACGCCGTTGCAGGTAAGGCAAATCAAAGCCGAAAATATTGTGCCCTTCGATGACGTCGGGGTCTTTTTCACGAATGATGGCGACAAGCTCTTCGAGCAGCGCTTTTTCACTTCTTCCTCTCGAATGAATGACATGCTCCCATGAGCGATTGTCGCTGAGAGAAACGATGATGACCGGATCCTCGCCAATCCCTTTTCTGTTACCGTCATTTCTTTCGGGCCGGAAATAGGTTTCGATGTCGAGCTGAAGGCGATAAATGTCCTCTAAAAGCATCCCCTTGAAAAGGGTTTTGCCGGTCTGCATGAGATACTGGGTGATTGCGTCGCCCCTGCTGTAGGTCAGATGGCTGTTAAAGCCAGCCCCACTCTGCGAATCACTGCCTGCATCAGAAGCGCTACTGTTGACAAAGTCGAGCGCCGCGCGATAATTTTTCCAGCTTCTGAAGATGGCGAGATAGCTGTAGTAGTTTGCACCTTCGAGCGGAATCAGCCAGAATTTTTCCTTGTCAAAAGGCGTGAATCCGTCAAGCAGTTCGTTGTCGGAGAGAAAGAAGAATGGGAAAAAGGGCTCGTCACGCCGGGTCACTCCATCGGATGATCTGATAAACAGGCGAATTTGTGAGTCATTGAGCTGATAAGCGCCGACAATGTTCTTCTCCGGGTCTTTACCGAAAAGCAATTCATGGCCGAGGGATAAATCGACAATGTTGTTCATGGGGGCAGAAAACAAGATTTAAAAAATGTTTCACGTGAAACAGCGTCAGCGCCCAAGCCTGATCATGAGGATTGAAATGTCGGACGGCGAGACTCCGAGAATCCTCGATGCCTGTCCGATGGTCGAAGGACGGTGTTTCATGAGCTTTTCCCTTCCCTCGCTTGATAGGGAATTCAGTGACTCATAGTTGAAATTGTCGGGAATATGCAGGGCATCGAGCCTGGCGATCCTGTCAACGACGAGTTGTTCGCGTTTGATATACCCCTCATACTTTATCTCGATCTGCACCTGTTCGATAACTCTTGGGTCACTGCATAAATCTCCAGCTACAGAACGCACGGATGATGAGTTATCAAGAATATCCTGAACATCGATGCCTGGCCGTTTGATCAAGCTCAACGCGCTTGCCGGAGATTTGATTTCCTGTAACTCTTTGCTTATCAGAAGAGTATGGATCTCCGCAGGCGTAACTTTTGTTTTTTTCAGCAGATATAGGTACTGCTGGACAAGGTTGTTAATCGATTCGGTTCTATCGAGTGCATCGGAAGAAACCAGACCACAGTCGAATCCAAATTTGCGAAGACGCAGATCTGCATTGTCATGTCGCAGGATTAGGCGATGCTCAGCAGAGGAGGTGAACATGCGATATGGCTCCTTTGTCTCCTTGGTAATCAGGTCATCGACAAGGACGCCGATGTAAGCCTGATCGCGTCCAAGTATCAATGGCTCTTTGCCAATAATTTTTCGAACCGCGTTGATGCCTGCCATGAGTCCCTGAGCGGCTGCTTCTTCATAACCGGAGGTACCGTTGATCTGTCCGGCAAAGAAAAGGTTTTCAACCGGGCGAGTTTCCATCGTCGATCGAATCTGCCAGGGATGAAAAAAGTCATATTCAATGGCATATCCAGGGCGAATCATCTTGACCTCTTCAAGTCCGGGAATCGAGCGAAGTCCTTTTATCTGTACATCTTCTGGTAGAGAGGTCGAATAACCGTTGACATACATCTCGATGGTATCGACCCCTTCAGGTTCGAGGAAAATATGTTGGCTCGTCTTTTCCGGGAAGCGGTAGATTTTGTCCTCTATCGATGGGCAATAGCGTGGTCCAATTCCCTGAACCTTACCGGTAAAGAGCGGAGAGCGGTCGAATCCTGTAAGCAGGATGTCATGCGTCTTTTCCGTGGTTTTGGTCAAATAACAACTGACGAGATTTCTGTCGGCGACGCTTCTTGATGAAAATGAGAACGGTACCGGATCGGTATCTCCCGGTTGCTCCGTAACGTTGGTATAATCAACGCTTCGTGAGTCGATTCGAGGTGGTGTGCCTGTTTTGAGTCTGCCGAATGAAAACCCGAGCGACGCGAGCGATTCGGTCAAACCTTCAACCGGTGGCTCTGCCGTACTGCGACCACCGGGGAAGTGATTCATACCGATATGAATCAGGCCGTTCAGAAATGTACCGCAGGCAAGAATAGCTGCTTTAGCTTTGATTGCGCGGCCAGAGCGAACTGTGACAGAGCTGAATTTCCCGGAATCAGCCGAAATGCTGATAACCGTATCCTGAAGAAGATCGATGTTTTTTTCATGCTCGATCACCTTTCTCATGTAGAGGCTGTAGAGTGTTTTGTCGGCCTGAGCGCGCGGTGAGTGCATGGCTGCCCCTTTGCTGCGATTGAGCATACGGAACTGGATGCCTGTGGCATCGATGGCTTTGCCCATTTCTCCACCAAGCGCGTCGATCTCACGGGTCATCTGACCTTTTGCAACGCCTCCAATCGCCGGATTGCAGGACATGCGGGCGACGGCTGAAAGATCAGAGGTGATAAGGAGGCAATGGAGTCCGCTTCGAGCAACAGCGAGTGCTGCTTCGCTGCCCGCATGGCCAGCGCCGACAACTATGACATCGTACATGAAAAAAGAGTTGTTTCACGTGAAACATCGTAACAGGGCTATTGAGGAACAATACAGATGAGGCGGTAACGGATGTAGTACACATGCGTTATTTGCTATCAATGAATTATGGTGATTCTATCTCAATATCATGATTGGCTATGCCTATCGATGTCACGGAATGTGATTACAGTAATTTTATATTTTCTTGGTTTTATTACGCTTTTGCGTCATGTTATGAATAGCCGTATTGAACGAGAAGTACAGGTCATTTCAGTACGTCATTTCATGGTCACTTAGCGGGTTTGTCATGGCGTTCCGGTTGACAAGAGCCTTATTATAGTAAAAATTGGTTAAAGAGGTTAATACGGAGTTAACAGATTGGCGTCACTGCCAAAGTGTGCTCGATTCTCGACGGATGGGCATTCCAAATCGTGAGCACATGGTTATAGCGTTGTGCCAGTTTAAAGTGGCCTTGGCTTATGGGCAAATAATTCGGAAAACGGAGTATAATTCACCGCTGTCCGTATAAAGGAGGAGTTGCGTAATCGGTTCTCTTACCATTTTGGAGATTCTTTGAACGAAAGAATATTGATGAGCAGGTACTGAACCGTGACGATACCAACAATCATACGGGTCAAGAGCAGAAGGGTTCCTCTGAATTTGCTCTGGAACTCGTACAAATGGCCAATTCTTGTATTTATTACGTGGAACAGTGACTTGAGGATTTCTTAATACGTCCTTGCATCATCAGCGTCACTGTGCATCGCGGTTCGAATGGTGCAGGAATGCTTGCTGAGCTGTTGGCTGGGATGAGGTACGTTGTTAGATTTCTGCTTTGCTCTATATTGCAAAGAGTTTTTGGGGATACGCCGTTTGCTCTGCCAGAATACCAGGGTCATTAATCAAGGAAAGAGTGCTCGAAACGGGGCGCAAGGAGCTACTAATTTGTCGTTGACATCGATTCCGAGGCTGCTGATTTCTGCTTCGTGGAAGAGCGCCGGGAAGACCACGGTGAGCTTGGGGTTGCTTCGGCTGCTGGCGGAAAAAGGGATGCCTTTGGTGAGCTTCAAGAAGGGCCCGGACTATATCGATCCGATGTGGCACCGGGTCGCGAGTGGTGGCGAGTGCTACAATCTCGACACCTGGATGATGGGCGAGGAGGCTTGTCGTGACATTTTCGTGCGGAACTGCGCACGGAGGCCGGGGAGCATCGCCCTGATCGAGGGCAATCACGGGTTGCATGACGGCATGGATATGGGCGGTTCGGACAGCTCCGCCGGTCTCGCCGCGTCGCTCGATGCGCCTGTGCTGCTCGTCATCGACAGCCGTCGGATGAACCGCGGCGTGGCCGCGCAGGTGCTCGGGCTTCAGGCGATGCCACCCAAGGTTAAAATCGCGGGCGTGATTCTCAATCATATCGCCAGTTCCCGGCAGGAGTCGAAGCAGCGCCAGACCATCGAAACCTTCTGCAATGTGCCCGTGCTCGGCGCGATACCTTCGGACACTAATCTGCTTTTGCCCGAACGCCACCTCGGCCTCGTGACGGTCGGCGAGGCGTCTGATGCCGAATCTTTCATTCGCGACGCCGCCGAACAGGTCGAGCGCAATTGCGATGTCGCGGCGATTTGCGCCCTTTTCGACGGCGCTTCTTCCCTGCCGCTGCCAGACGCCGCCGATCTCTCGCACCAGAAGACGGCGGCGACTGTTCGAATTGGCGTGTTCCGTGACGCAGCGTTCTGCTTCTACTACCCCGACAACCTCGACGCACTGCGTGATGCCGGAGCGGAGCTGGTGTTCATCGACACCTTCAAAACCACAGCTCTTCCTGAGATCGATGGCCTCTATCTCGGCGGAGGTTTTCCGGAATCGTTTTTCCACGAGCTGAGCGCCAATACCGGCCTCATGCAGGCTGTTCGCGAACGGATCGAAGCGGGCATGCCTGCATGGGCTGAGTGCGGCGGGCTGATTTATCTGTGCCGCAGCGCGACGTGGGACGGACGGTGCTGGCCGCTAGCCGGTGTTCTGCCTGTGGATATTGCTTACCAGCGAAAGCCCGCCGGATGCGGCTATCTCGAACTTGAAAGCCGTGCCGATTCTGGATGGTTTTCTGGAGGCGAGCGGCTGCGTGCGCATGAATTTCACTATTCCAAACCGGATGATGGTGGCTGCGATCTCGCCTGCCAGTTCGATGTCGTGAGGGGATTTGGTCTTACGGGACGCGAGGATGGTTTGCTCTACAAGAACCTGTTCGCCTCGTACGCCCATTTTCATGTGGCTGCAAATCCGCACTGGGCGCGGCGTTTCGTCGAACTTGCAGTAAAATTCAAGAGTCAGAAAGGATCGGAGCGTGCCTGAAATTACCCTGTCCGTCAATGGGCCAATTTTCACGGAAAGCTTGATTCATTCGTGATATTTTGCTAACTATATGATCACGTGGTTGAGACGACGATATATTCAGCCACTTTAAATCACCTTCCGCTATATCAATGGCCTGTGAATTTCTGAATTCCGGTTTGACCGCCGTCAACCGGTTCACGATTCCCGTACAGGCTCGTCATCACTAAACAGGCCAGACCGATAAAAAATCGCTGACCTGTTGAAAATTTGAAATGATTATGTTAACTACATAACCACATACCGATATTATCCGTGATGGGCAGGAGTCGCCTGATTCCGTTGTCCGCAAACATTTTAACATCATATCTCAAATTTCAAGGAGAAACATCATGGCGATAGTCGTCAATGGGGTGAGCGTCGAGACGGATGAGAACGGTTATCTGGTGAATCTGGATGACTGGACTGAAGAGGTTGCGGTCAAGATTGCCGAGGGCGAGGATATTTCGATGGAAGAGAGTCACTGGGATCTGATCAAGTTTCTGAGAAATTACTACAAAGAGTACCAGATTGCGCCTGCTGTGAAGGTGCTGACCAAGGCGGTGGCCAGCGAGAAGGGGATGGACAAGAAAGAGGCGTCGGAGTTTCTGTACGCGATGTTCCCGAAAGGCCCGGCGTTGCAGGCTTGCAAGATTGCCGGACTTCCCAAGCCGACCGGCTGCGTCTGAGGCGCGCCGCTTGAGGCAACCCACAACGAATTGGCCGACGAGCCGTCAAGCGCCGTCGGCCCACAAAGTATCTGAGAACCAAAGGAGGCAACATGGATGGTGCTAACGACAGCGCTGTGAAAGGGGCGTGCCAGTGCGGCGGCGGGTGCGGTTCGTCGAGCGATGGTAAATTCCTGAACGCAACGCCGATGCTCGATCAGCTCGAAAGCGGCCCGTGGCCGAGCTTCGTGTCGGGCTTCAAGGAACTTGCGGAGCGGACGAAAAAACCGATGCTGCGCGGCGTGCTCGACCAGCTCGAATATTCCTACAAGACCAAAATGGGCTACTGGAAAGGTGGCCTCGTCACGGTTGACGGCTATGGCGCGGGCATCATCACGCGCTACTCGATGATCAAGGACAAGTATCCCGAAGCCGCCGAGTTCCACACGATGCGCAT